>Ga0233425_10001255_pt1 | contig 58495 bp, 39 predicted proteins | sample Watercolumn_Towu_2_FD_181712 | JGI IMG/M metagenome (GOLD analysis project Ga0233425, IMG submission 181712) | Freshwater microbial communities from Lake Towuti, South Sulawesi, Indonesia - Watercolumn_Towuti2014_140_MG | ecosystem: Environmental > Aquatic > Freshwater > Lake | place...
CTGGCGTCTTTCGAATCACCGTTCTTGATCAGAGCTTCGCGGCCGGCGAGCATCGCGATGCGCACGATGCCGATCACATTGAGCACCGCACTGCGAACCAGCGAGTGCCAGTTCTTGGGGAGTCGCAGCGAATCGACGTCTCCTTCGCGGATTTCAGCGGGCATGGGGGCGACCGGAAATTATCCACCATACCAGTTTGCCGCAGGCCAGACGCGGCGCCGCTGATGGGAGCGACGAACCTGAGCAGTGTGTTCTTCGGACCACGACCCATTACGTCGAATGCGCCGGCAATTCTGATTATCTTGCCGCTGGTCGTCATTCAGCAAGATCCGTGCGGACTGTGCAATTCCTCGAGCACGGCGACCTCTATACGCAGGTAATCGTCTGGGTCGTTTCACCCAATCGTTATCCGGGCACGCGCGATGTCGGATAGCGGCGACAGCCTGCACCTGTTAGCGAAAATGAACATGCTCAACCTGGTTGAGCCAGTCAGCCGGTTCGGACAGCTTGGCGATAATCTCCAGATCTTCGACATGCTGACCGATCGAGCCGCGAAGTTGGTGACTGAAGACCAAGCCAGCGAATAGACGTCCAGCGCGTTGCCATCCCTCGGCTCTCGCTTTGAAGCGGATGTCCTGTGTGAAGAGGAGACGACCCAGGTGGAGAGCCCGTTCGAGAAGCTGTTCGTCTGTCAATTCCGTAGATTCATCTTCCTGGGCCGTCAGTACATCCACGCCCCGCCGACGAAGCTGATCGGTGATTGCCCATGGCACATGCACATCCATATAGAGAGACACTGCCATCTATTTCAGCCCTCGGGCACGCAATCGGGCACGCAAGGGGGAACCGCTGGATTTTAGCCACGCTTCATCGGCTTCGCGGCACTCGGTCTCGATCTCGCGCTCGATCTCTTCCTGATGATCGAAGTAATACGCCATGGCTGCATGCGCTTCGGCGTGCGTGAGGTACGAGTGCTGTCGGCACATCTCGTCCGCTGACCAGCCGTACGCCAGATAGTCGGCTGCAATCTGCGCTACTCTGATCCGCGGCAATCGCTCGAGCCGCGCCGGCTCGCTGCCGACTTTCTCGATGTGCGGGTACGTGGTTTCGATGGACATGGAACTACCTTTGGCCTAAAGCGGTGTCGGCACCAGCATCGATGCGGGACGGCGAGCGTCGCACCGATACTAACAGTATACCGAACGGAAGTCTTTCCAACGGAATAAGTTCGCGATTGTCCGCTGCAGCGGGATTTCATGGCACCTCTGCGGGCACCGCGACCAAAGCAGCGTTCCGCAACTCTTGGCCACTTTGCTCCTTACGCCAACTCGACCCCGGATTCGAAATCAGATGGCGGCTTTGCCGGTTGCGGGTTCGACTCCCGTGAGAGCAAGAGAGCCATTGGAATCTCCCTGCATGAGTTAACTACGAAAGACGCTTGGTGCCGACGATCGTCGCGCAGTTTCCCAAGTGAGATTCCTGGAACCTGAGGCCGACGAACCCATCTCGTGTCAAGCGTTCCATGATCGCCTCAGCGTGCAGGCGAGTACGGTTCTGGGTATGCAGCACCGCGTCTCGAACAAGGGGAGATACCGACTGAATCCGCTTCCAATCCGCAGCCAGCCGTTCGAGCAGGCCCGTTGCAGCGAGACTCTCTTCAGCAGCTGCCATTAGTTGGCCTACGTTGAAGCATTCGCGCGGCTCCGTGATAATCAGGGTGCCGCCGGGCTTGAGCAGGCGCTGTGCCTCCCCTAGGGCTGAAAACGGGTCCTCCATGTCGAACAGCGCGAGCAAGATGTTGACGCCTTCAAAGGATTCGTCCCGCAGATGGGGCAGACTTTCGGCCGTGTCTTCGATCACGGTTAATCGCTCGGCCTGTTCTTGATCCACCTTGGCATGGAGTCGTTGCAGCATTGCGCGGCCGATATCGACGGCGGTGACCAGCTTGCCGAGACGGAGTAACCGAACGGCGACGCTGCCGGTCCCCGCGCCAAGGTCCAGGACGTTACAGATTGGGTCGGGCCGGAGGGCATGGCAGTGCCGTTCCAAGACCTCCTGGTAGAAGGGCAGCTCGGGGAGAACCCGGTCGTAACTGGCCGCGTAAACCTCCCACATGATCTCGTGGGCGAGCCGGTGGTCGAGGACCTCCTGGAAAGCCGCTCGATCTTTCATGTCCACGACTTCCAGGCTGACGGTCGAACCGGCGCAGGCCCCTGACTCGGTTTCGATGCGTGGCAGTTCCGAGACGCGCAAACGCACGGGCCCGAAACGGTCGGATCGGTAAGTGCACGTGTCCACCGCCGTGCGAAGGTTCTGGGTGGCGAGCATCAGGTCCCGTTGGTTGCGGGCCTCACTGCCGGCGTCCGCAAGGTACACGCGCGCCGCGCCGCCAGCGGGGAAGAGCGAGCCTTCGATTCTGCTGTAAATGCGTCTTTCCAGGTAGGTGAAGTGCTGGCCCTTACACCCGGCGACGTCCAGGCCCAGCAGTTCTCGACAAGCAGCGTTGAAATCGACGAGCAATCCTTGGGAATTCAGCAAGAGCATGGGCGTGCGAGCGCAGTAGAACGCGGCGCAAGCGTGGTCCGCCACGACATGCCGACCGGAAGTCCTGGGATGATCAACCATTGGTCACTTTCAAAACGACTGTCAATGCTTGCGGCACCTACCGGAGTCTCAGCAGGACAACTCCCATGCCGAAGCTATCCTGGTCCGAGGCCAGCGAGCACCAGGCGAACTGCATCGCGAAACCGTGGTCCTCGAACCATCGCAAAGCGGGCTGCCAGTAGTACCGGCGGAACCGCAACAGGGCGTGCCCGTCAAGAAGATCGCAGACGGTGATCACCTCGGCGCCGGTGTCGTCGTCGTGCCGAAGCGTAAAGGCGACCTCTTCCTCGAACGGGCATTCGGCAGGACGCCCCGCCGCGGAAACACGCGGAGTCAGCGCTGTTCCCAGGAATCGTCGAAAAACGGGAGTGTAGCCTTCCGGTCTGAGCCGCGGGTCGTTCTCGGGAGTCCACGCGGGACCAGCCAGCGGGACATCCACTAGAATGGCATCCTCGGCACGCATGAGAATCCGCAATCCCTCAAAGAACGACAGCTCGCCTTTGTCCAGGTTCCCGAGGGTGCCTCCCAGAAGGGCAAATAGCAGCGGCGGAGCGGCCCATCGGTCCAGGGCCCGGCGCAGAAACTCCTGCCCTTCCTCGAAATCGCACTGGACGGCCACCGGGACGTCATGACGGGGCTGGATTGCGGCAATTGCCGTTTCCAGCAGGGCTCGGGAGATGTCCACCGGGATGTACTTAACGCCCCTCTCCCGCAGCCCGCCTTCGCACTCGCCGGACAGGGCAGCCAGGAGTTCGAGATCCGAAATGCCGTCGCCAGGCCCAAGCGAGACGAGGGTCCCGACGTTGAGCCTCCTGACGGCGTCGCGGCGTCGCTCCCACACTCCCAACCGGTCCGGGTGTCGTAGCGGATAGCCCGGCTCTTCCACCACGGCGAGCCAGTTCTTCGCCCCGGCTTCGCCCCGGTAAACCGCGCGGCTTGCCCAGTCGGCGGGCGGCGGGACCTGGCCCTGGTCGATCAACGCCGTGCGATCGTCGGCAACAAGTTGGACAACGGGAGACATGGAGGACCTCTACTGTTGCAAGAGGTTCCGCAGCATTCTTATGAGCCCCGCCGCCAAGGGTGCGATTTGCTCATCAAGCTGGGACAGCTTCAAGTAGACACACTCACCGAGAATATCATGGTACTTGGACGCCACGAACCCGCGCCATTTCGGATGCACGCGAACGCAGGCAAGCGGTCGAGACGCGGAGCAATACTTGTACAAGGCGTCATCCCACTCGCCGTTCCCCCATCTCCCAATCCCCGTTTTGCCTGTCAGAACCACCACGATTCTCGACTTCAGGAGCGCGCCAATGGCTTCGGCGCTGGAGATATCCTGATCTTCCTCTGGCTCCATCCTTGACCTGGGCCACACGCTGAATTCAAGCTGTTTCAGTTTATCGATCAAGGCGTTGGCGGCGGACAGATCATTTGAATCATAGCAAAGGCAGAAGTCGTACTTGTACTTCGTCACCTCGCGGAAGATCGACGGCAACTCGAGCACATCGGAAATGGGTCGAGTGCCCGGATCTTGTGTCACCCACTCCGTCACATCCATGAAGAACACCCGCATCATGACGGCGTCCTTTGCGCGGTCGTACTTGTGCAGGCCCAAGATGGGCAAGTACACGCGGCCATTCTGAGCCGGGACATTATGTCCCCGGAACCAGAGTGGGTACTCGGCGACCGCTTTCAAAGCGGTTTCACGATGTCCGGAGGCGTGATCGTTCTTTTCCCCCGCGGCTTCTGCGGTTTCCTTCTTTGTCGCCATCCACTTGTTGATGGCCCCCTCCATCGCGAGCTGATCGCGCAGGTACTTTTCCCGATGGATCTGGGGGATTGCCTTGTTGAGCAACTCATCAACTCCAGCCAAAGGTCTGCCGATGAGGTCGTCGACTGTCGGAAAGCCGTAGATTTCCGCAGCCGCGAGGTTCGCATACGTAACCACCGACTCGCCTGGCTCCCTATGGGACAAGCGAAAGTCGATGATCGCGTATTGGCTTTCCCATGCCTGCTCATGCGCGATCGGGCGGCACTTCAAAATGGACTCCCGGAGGACGGACTGAGAGTCGCGGGGCACACCGCTATCGACGAAGTGAATTCGAGCATCGCGTAGTTGCAGGGGCGGCGGCACTGACTCAGCACGCTTGTCGGCGAGAAACACGATGGACCGGCCCGTGGCCAGCCGGAAACCGACCTCAAGCATCACGTTGGCATTCCAAGGAGGCACGCCGAGATCGGCCACGACCAGAGGGTCCGTGAAGAGAGCCGATACGATTGGTTTGGTAAGAGTGGCGGTGTTCAACGTGTGCGCGCGTACCGCTTCATAGCCGGCCTCGCTGCACGCTGGCTCAATAAGTTCGTTGAAGACGCGTTCGGCACGTTGGCGTTCAACGCTCTCCTCGGCGCCAACGGCCTGGACGACGAAAGCCTTCTTGCGAGGGCCGCTCCGCGTGGGCTTGGCAGGCAGTGAGAGGATCGCTTCCTTCGATGCGTCTTCCAAGGCATCTGAGTCTGGAATCCGACTTGCGCGGCGTTTCGACTTCTCAATTTCGGGAGCGATCTTGGACCAGAAGGCGGCAGCCCACACGCCCGAATTCACCTTTTCGCCGTGCTCGCTTCTGCCCCGCTGGTGCAGGCCGATGACTCTCAAGTCCTGCGTCAGACAAGGGCCGCCCGACGACCCAGGTTCCGTGTTCAATTCATATGTCATGTACGGCGATTCGATCTTCCGCAGAATGCCAAACGCCATCTTCAAGGGCTCTGCTTTGGGATGCTGCAGTACAATCAACGGACGGGGAGCGATTTCTTCCCCACTCGAGAGTTCCAGATAGCCTCGCTTCTCGCCTTCCACCTCGACGTCCGCTGCCCTTTCCTTCAGACGAAGAATTGCGAAATCCAACTCCGCGACTGGGCTAGCGGGCAAAGTCCAGTCCCGTTCGAGGCGATACTCCTCTCCCTCGGACACAAGGGGGCCCACCATTTCGCATCCAAACCGCACCACCACCCGGTCCGCCAAGTCGCCCTTCTTCCAGAACCGTTGCGCCACATGGCAATTCGTGATTACGAGGTCCGGCGCGATGAGGAACCCTGACGCGTAACCGACAAGCGACTCTCCGCGGGGTTGCGGTTCGATGCGGCACACACAGCGGCGGATCCGCGCGAACTTACTCATCCAGTCTCCCGGGTTCTCATAATCAAGGCCCTCGAAAAGAACACTCTCGAAGCCCTCTTCCTTGAGAGTGAGGCCCAGCCCGCGCAACTCCTGAAAAGGCTCCAGTTCCCTTGCCACGTCCTTCAAAGCCGGGTGTTTCCCGTTCTGTTCCAGTGCGGCCTGCGCCAAGGCCACGAGCCGTTCCCGCGCGCGTGCCTGTTCCACCAGCGACAGGACGGCGTCGTCGAGATTCATGCGCGCGTTAACACTGTTCCACTGCGCCAGCATGCTGGCTTCGGCGGCGACGAAACCCAGACCGTCACCGCGAGGGAAAGCGCCTAACAGTGCGCGGGCTAATCGTGCCACAAGGGGATCGGAGTACTTCATGGCTCGCACCAAAACTGAGGTTATCTTTGGGAACTTGTACGGCAGGGGCTATGGCGGCACCCTTTCTTGACCCTCAGGCGCCGAGTTCACGTCCCGGATATCCCTTCCCCAATGCGCCGTCCCTCCGCCGTGGAAAACTGGTCGATCCGCTTCAGGCCGCTGAACTTCACCAGCCCCTTTATCATCCGCTCGATGTCAATGATTCGCCGCATATACCGCTTCCATCGTCGCGGCACCGCGAACTCCGTGGGAACCGCGCTCAGGTCTTGCTCGAGCGTGAAACCGTACGCGGCGGGTGTAGAGTCCTGCGTGGCGACGAGGATCTTCCAGAACTGGCGGGGCACCTGAATCCGCACCTCTCCGCGTTTGTCGCGCCCGACGAACACAGGATCGTCATCGGCCAGCACGGGTCCGGAGAAGATGATCGCCTTTTCTGCCTGCGTCTGCTTTTGAACGAGGACTTCCAGGTCGCCCCAGTTGTCCTCGTCTTCGATCGCCCGATTGAATCCGGCCACCTGCGGAGAACAGTTCGTCGTGTGGTAGGTGTCGCCGTTTGACATCTGAATGTCGTCGAACGACGGGCCCCAGCACACGTCATCGCGGCGCACCAGGTGTCCCTTGTCGAACGCTCCGCCGTCTTTCGTGAAGAACACGTCTGGCAACTGGTGAGTTTCGGGGATCCGCGCGTCGGTCACCCACTCTTCCCGGTCGTTCGGGCCAAGCCCCGTCAGTTCTCTGCGTGTCGGCTTGCGCCCGTTCACCAGTCGCGACGTCTCGCGCCAGTCGACGTTCGAGGCGGTGAACAGGGCCAGCCTCCGCTTCTTGTGCATTACGATCGAAAACTTGTGGTACTTGAGTTCGGTCGAACCGTCGTCCAGCTTTGCAGCGACTCTTCTCCCGGCCTCCGTCAGTTCGGGCAATGGCACCTCGTCTTCGTCGGGCAAGTCCAAGAATCCCGGCAGATAACCCTCGCGCGACTCGAAGTTGCCATGGATGACGGGTATCCGCATCGCCTCAATCACGGAAAGCCCCGTGGGCCCCGCCGCCGCGCTGACCTGCGCGGGCATGGGTTCGCTCACGGTCACCGACACCTGTAGCGGGACCGTCCAAACCGCAACTTGGCCGTCCACGCGCCCGGTGCCTGTCACGGGAACCAGCGATTTCTGGTCTCGCTCCGCCGCGCGCCAGACCGCGTCCCATTCGACGGTGGCCGGGACCGACCCGGTGAAATTGAGACCGGCATCGACGACCCGGCGGTCACTCGCAAGTTCGTGCGTGGGGACTGCGTAATTGGCCTTGAGGTAAACCCCGGCGAAATGCAACCCGACAACGTCGCCTGTCAAGACGTCGATTATCGCTGAACCCGAGTTCCCGCCGAGGGTGGAACTGTCGTGCGTGGCGGCACGGACGAGGTTGCCGTAACTGCGGATCGTGTCACGTCCGCGGATCTTCCCGGGCTGCAACCGTTTGACGTTGTAGATGCGCTCGAAGATCCGGTCCTGAAGGGTAAGATCATTGCGATCGTCGCGTGCGGGATAGCCAATGACGGCCACTTCCCTGCCGACGAGTTCCTCAGGAGCACGAACGGCAAGCTTCAAAGGCGTAGTTCCCTGAGGCAGACCGTCGACGCGAAGCAGAGCCATGTCCCAGAACGGGTGAATCATGACCACGTTACGGACCGCCACGAACTCGCGGCGGTCATCCTCCGGATCGCCCTTTTCCCGCCTGAAGTTCAGCGCCGCCGACTGTCCCGGCCGGAACAACAGGCCGCGCAGGCCCACCCCGTCCGCGAAGAGTTCAGCAACGTGACGGTTGGTCATCAACAGGTTCTTGCCCACGACGAAGCCGGTGCCGCCGTAAGGGATTTGCGGGTTGTCGGGAAGCTCGACGCGTCCGACGGCAGGGATCGCCGCGGTGATTCGGTTGCGAATCTTGCTCGTGCAGAAATGCGACCACGGGTCGGGCAATGCGCCGAACTTGCCGTTCTGAATGAAGACCACCGGCCGCTCGCGCGGCAGGATGATCGCTTCCATCGCGGAGATCTCCGCGTCATCCACTTGCGCATTGGGGACTTCTTGAGCGATCTTTCGCACGCCTTCGTGCGCACGATCGACTTCCTCGTCGGTTCTCGTCACCTCCATCGCCTCGTAGGAAGAAGCGGCGCCTTCCGCCAGTGCGCGACCCAGCGATTCAATCCCGCCGTCGGGAGCGATGTCGTTCAAGAACTGCCGCAGACGATTCAGCTTTTCATTGCGGTCCATATCATTCGCTCCCTTCGAGTCAGAACTTCTGGGCCTTGAGGTAGTTGATAGAATGTCGGTCAGAATTCACGCCGTTCTCCTTCGGCGTCCAGGTAATGAACCTCCATCAATTCCGCTCCGTCGCCCTCCGGGCGCCGAAGGTCCCACAGCAGCCAGTCGTCGTTGGGCACAAAGCGTTCGAGAGTTCGGTTCCACTTCTTAGGCAATTCCCGGTTCAGAGACGCCAGAAAAGGTAGCAGCGGCTTTTGGGGCGGGTGCTGCTCCTCTACTGCGTCGAGCCGGGTCGGCGGCCAATCGAACGCCTCCTGGTACTTGGCGAACCCGAAGCCGTCAAAAAAGTGCTCGCCTCCAATCAGAGGCAGATACCAAAGGCTGGGCACGCCCTCCTTGTTGGGTTTGATCGGCACACTGGCGTCCAACTGCTCCAGGAGTTCGAGACCCAAGCTGTCGCCGCGCTCCCGCAGATGGTCGCGGAGTTGATCCAGAACAGGAAAGGTGACGGGCGGGCTGACGAACAACACGGGCTTCCGCTGCTGCCGGCAGAGGACGATCTCGTGCGGAGTGCCCACGCTGTAAATGTTCGTCGGACAGTAAGCGATCACGAAATCGCTGGTGTCCACCATGCGCAGGTCGACGTGCATGGCGGGCCAGAACTGCGCGGCGCAAGAGGCTCGTCGGGCGGCGCCTTTCTCCCCCGGCTCGAACGTCCACTGTTGCCGCGTCCCCGTGGTCGTTTCGTCCTCTCGCCCGTATTCCTTGATGCCTCGCACCTCCGGCTTGAACCAGGGGTCGAACACGGTCACGCCAAGCCTGCGCAGGAACTCGCCCACTCGGTTGCGCCAGCCGTGTTTCTTCTCGTCGGCACGCGAGGCCACGAAATCCATCGGGCCGGAAAGGTACACGCGCGCACCGCGCAAGAGGTCGGGGGTGAGGGTTGTGGACATGAGAAGGGTCCTTGGTTTGTGGTGGGGAAGGACTTCAAATTGCCGACGACGGAATGGCACTCCGTCCCACCACGGCGTCGCTACTTTGTGTTCTTGCGGCCGAAGTGGTGCTTCCACCCCACCAAGGCTGAATCAAACAACAGGGCCTCTTGCCGCCGCCCGCCCGCCTTCTTCCCGTTCTTTTCCGACTTGCTCAACAAGGCGATGAGCTTCCGTGCCGCGTCCTCCATCGCCGCCGCTTCTTCGTTAAATCCGAGAGCTTCCAGCCGGCTCGTTAGGAAACCGGCCTCCAGCAACAACTTGACCCGGCCTACCGCCTGGGCATCCGGCTCGCGCACCGCAGCCAACGCAGGGTCACGACGGTAGTGCCGGTCCAACGGCACCAGAGCCGACGCGGCACTAGTGACGTAGATCCCAAAGACCCCCAGTTTGCCGAACTCAAACGTCTGCGCCATGGAAATGCCGCCGGCCCACAGTGTCTTGATACCCAATCGGGCCGCATACACGTTGAGGTGCCCAATCTGTTCCAAGGTCAAGACCCCCTTCGGATCATCAGCGCTCGCTTTGAGCAGTCGCCGGTGTTCCCATTTCCGGGCCGTGTCAATGAGCACGACGCGGACCTTGAGGCTGGCCACCATCGCCAGCCATCGCTCGATGCCAAAGGCGAGGTTCGGACCGTCGTAGACCTGGTCTGCGGCCACCAGGGGCGAATCAATGTAACAGGCGGGGGCCGCGGTCCACTCCGGGAACCAATACTGGATCCGGGCGATCACCTCTTTCTGTTCCTCCAACGTGAGCGGATCCAGCCCGTACTTGCCCAGTTCGAGGCCCATGTTCCGCGCGGTCACCAGCCCAGTCCACACGTGCCGGGCCGTGGTCTGCGGGTCAACTCGTTCGCGAGGCGTCACTCGGACGCCGCACGCCGACGCGTGGGCCAGCAGCTTACCCAAGGCTCCGGGCTCGAAGTGATTGGCGAGTCCGGGCAGACGATCCATACTGGCGTGGCCAATCGGACGCCCGTCCAGCGCCACCTCGGCAATGTCCCTTTGATGTGCCAGGTCGATGGCGGCCATCGCCTCATCGAACCGCTGAGAATCGGACCCCAGGGTCGCGAGTAAGCCTAGCCGATGCTTCTTGCTGCCAATGATCTTCTTGGCGGCGATCTCTCGCTGGATGGCCCCAAGGACCGCAGATCGTCGTCGCGGCGGCACCCGGCGGTCGAACTCTATGAAGACGGTCAGCGATCGCGACCTCCCCGCAGGGGTCTTCCGGAATGGCTCGAATTCCCGTGCAAGCTCCCGACAGGCGGCCGCCGCCATCTCTCTGGCCTTCCCGTCCGGGATCATAACCACGGGGGGCACCAAGTAGTGGCGAAGGTTGACGCGCGCCCCGACATTCGTCGTTGAGAGGATCCGTCCCATGCATTGCAGGCGGATGGCGGCGTACTCGTCCGGCCCAACCGCGACTTCGCCCACGGCACCAAGCCGTTCAGCATCCAGGGCAACGCCGACGGTCATCGGCGACAGTTCGCCAACCACGGCGCACTTAGGGCTGCCAAGGGCCCCCGCACGAATCGCTCTGGCGGCGCTGCCCTCATCGCTCACTCCGAGCAACGGGCCGTAGCGGTGATGGTCGTATTGGTCGAGCGTCGCGAGCACCGGCTCCGCTTGCCCACCCAAAGCTCGAATCGCCTGTCCGGCCAGGCGGAAAAGTCCCTCGTACGGTTCATCGCCCGGTCCCGGAGCCTCGCGATGAAGGCTGGCCGTTTCACAGCAACGGACCACCTCGCGCCAAGCCGCGAAGTGCTCACGCGCATTTCCCGCGCGACGCGTTTCATCAATCGTCCGCTGCAGCCGCCGCACGAGATTAGTCACCGATTTCATACTCCAATCCGGTATCAGGACTTAACCGCTTGACAACCTACTTCCTACTTTTCCAGCGATTTTCGAAACTCCTCAAGATCTCGGTACACGGCGTCGGGCTTACTCCATCGGTCGATGCGGCGTTTGAACATGTAGTAATGCGGCGGATCACTCCAATCGATCGTGTCGCAGGCGCCCAAAGCACGTCCGGGATCCGCCGAGCACAATTCGGCCTCGGCAGCTGCGGGAATGACAACCGGCTCCGTCTCCCAGGTGGCCGCCTGCTCCGAAACGAAACCGGCTAGGATCATCGCGCAGAGTTGCCGCGGGTGCCCATAGTCTCGGCGTCCGCGGGCCACGACGGTAGGAAAGCGGTCACCCAAAGCGGCCACGAGCGAAATGTAAGAGGTGAGTACCGACGTCCCAAGTCGAGATGTTTCGCGGATGTCGCGCAGTGTACACCAGTGTTCCCAAACCTTGCCTCCGTCGGCTTCGCTGGCGACCGGCTGGTCGAAATCTTGTCGGCGCCACAGGTTAAAGACCGTCGGTGGATCGAAGACTCCGCGCGCCGAGGTGCGGCCCGTGGAGTTCCCTTCGACGAATCCCAACAGCTCGGAGTCAGCCAACAGTTCGCGTCCTTCGGCCGAGTCGAGCGGTAGAGTAAGCGTCCTTTGGGCGGACTTCCAAGTCAGGCTGGCAAAGTACTCGTCGTTCGCACCAGTATGCGAGATCTCCAACCACAAGATTCGGCCATCGGAAGCACGCCGGACACCGGCGGCCCCTACCAAGTGACAAGCTACGTGCCACGCGCCGTACTCGAAGTCGCCGGGATCGCCTGGGCCGATGTCCTCACCGTGGATCCACTGTCGGTCCATCCAGAGCCGCCGCAACGCCTCCACGTTTGTCGCACTATTGAGCAGCGTACCTTCGGCAGTTGTCTGAAACCGGAAGTCGCCGCGAAATCGGATATCGGCGTCGGACATAGGAACATTCCTTGTTGGAGACTCGAGATCTCAAACAGAAACGTGCTGAGTGCGAAAGCGGCTCTTGTCCCAAGGTAAGGATCGTTTCACCCGTACCAGCCGCCCTGTTCCCATGCATTGACTCCTTCACGTTGTTCGGCCACACTGCCGCTCTTCGCGGCCGGGCGACTCACATCGGGTGCCACCTCTCAACCGTCGATCGCTCCAGCCGGTTGTTGCCCCAGGACTGTGATAGCCAGTATGGACTTGTCCCAGAAGGATTCTGTCAGCCGTCTCAAATGAGTTCGATATCCCCAACAACCCCCGTGACAGCCGCCGTTCGCCGGAACTCCGCAATCGAGTGTCCGATTCTGCCGTGCGCTTTGTCATGAAATCCGGAGCTTCTCGCGCGAGCTCTCGCCGTTCTAGTGCAACCGAGCCGGCAAGTACCATCCGCACGGTTGCTCGGCCGGTGGGGTCGGTCGTGATCGAGTGCTGGCCACCACAACTCGCGCACAACGTCGTTACGATCACCGTCTCCGAAATCCGATCCGCACCACGCGGGACATCCACTGCGCCATCCAACAGGGCGTCCCTCGGTCGACCGCCCGTGACTAGCTGACGGATTGGGGTGCCCCCCGTCGTCACCGTTGAGGCCCTCAACCTGTACACGACTCAGTTGCAGCGGGAAGTCCTCCAGCTCCGCAGACGCGTGCAGAGACTGATGGCGCTGCTGCGGATGTTGTTGGTCGTATGGGGAGAGTGTCGGGCTAGTCGGTGAGAACGGCGCTGCGCTAATCGCGCTCACATCGCGCGTGGCAGCGGTTGGGAGACGCGTCGCATCTCTTGCGCCGACCGCGCGCGGATTCGCCCCTATGACGCCAGCCTTCGCGTCCTGGAACCATGAAACCGGGCGGTCAGGAGAGCAGCGACCGTTCATGGCATACGGAAAATCGGGTTGCCTAGGTCAAAGGCGGCGGGAACTCGCACGCCAGACTCGAGGATAACATGTCGTGACACACGGCTGGGCACGCATTCAGATCAGGGGCGGCTAGTTTGTCGGTACCGTCGCGGCCGTTTCTTCCGCGGCTTTCCCGCGCGACGGCGTGTCCGTTCCGCTCGCTAATTCCCCACACGCCCACCAGCGCCGGCGCGCGGGCCGCCACGGAACCTGCACATTAGCCAGCTCTTACGTTTGCCCGGCTCTGCCGCAGTGCTGTTCCAGACTGCCGCACGCAGATCGATGCAAGTCCACACAGGATCCCTGCGGACAGTCGTGTATGGTGTCGATTCCACTGGCAGAGAACTTCCAGGATTTCATTGCGCCGATCAAAGTCACCTCGCGTGACTTTGATCGGGAACGCTGAACACCGGACTCCCCGAGCATACGAGACGCTGAAGACCGCACCCCGATCACGGACGCCGCGCCAGAATCACAAGGGGCACCGCCACAGTCCGGTCGCAGTGCGCCCCGTGCGACAGGACTCGAACCTGTAACCTTCGACTCCGGAGGCCGAAGGCTATTTATCGCAAACCGTAATCCAACAAGGCACTTAGGACGAAGTTCACATCGGCTGGTGCCAACTATGGTGCCAACCAATTTGCACTCCGGAAATCAGCTCGGAGTTCAGCTTTCGCCAACAACCACGGCTTTCCTCGCAACTTGGGACCGTGATGGCGTCACACGCCCTCGCGGCCGCTACGAATCACGGCGTCGCGCGCGAACAACGCGTCGCGGCAGTCACCAATCTCGGTAACGCACCTATATATATGGACGACGTGAAGATCGAGGAACTTGGCAGCGTCAGGCAGTCCCAGGAACACCGAGTCCTCAAACCACGCAATTAACCCAACACATTACGCCATGAAGACACCGCTCACCCTCGTAGCGATGATCGCCGTATTGGCACGGCTACCCACCAAGACCCAGGCGGCTCCGCGTAACGTCATCCTGTTCATCGCCGATGATTTGGGACAGGACACGGGCTGCTACGGCAATCCCGAAATGAAGACACCCGCGATGTGCAGGCGTTCCTCGACGCGCACGTCGCCCGGTGCTCGGGCCAGTTGGTGATTGCCCTTGTCAGCCTCGGCCTCGTGATCTGGCTCGCACGGTTTCTCCACCGGCGCAAGATCTTCCTACGCGTCTGAACCGGCCGTCGTTTCTTCACCAAGCGTCCCTTGGACCACAGCACCGATCAGAACAGCAATGAAACAACGACACATCGTGCTACTCGCGTCATGCGTGCTTCTGCGTTCGTCATTCGCAGTGGAGCAACGTCCCAACATCCTGCTGATCATGGCGGACAATTGGTCTTGGCCCCACGCCGGGGTCTTGGGGGACCGCCTGTGCAAGACGCCGACCTTCGACCAGCTTGCGCGCGACGGGGTGCTGTTCACGCATGCTTTCGCGCCCCATCCTTCCTGCGCGCCGTCGCGTGCGGCGATGCTGACCGGCAAGGTAAGCCATCGACTTGAGGACGGCGCCAATCTCTGGGGCCGTCTCCCCGCCAAGTTCACGGTCTATCCCGATGTGTTGGAACAGGCGGGGTATACGGTGGGCCACGCGGGGAAAGGCTGGGCGCCCGGTTCGGTGGAGGAAAGCGGACGAAAGCGGAATCCGGGCGGTCCCAAGTTCGCGTCACTGGGCGACTTCCTGGAGCAGCAACCGGCGGGCAAACCGTTTTTCTTCTGGTTCAGCAGTTCCCATCCGCACCGATCCTGGCTGGACGGACGGCAGCACAAAGCCGGCATGAAACCGGAGGATGCCGAAGTGCCGCCGCACCTGCCCGACCGTCCCGTCGTGCGCGACGATATCCTCAACTACTCCTGCGAAGTGATCGAGTTCGACCGGCAGGCGGGTGAGATGTTGCGGCAGCTGCAGGATCGGGGCGTGCTGGAAAACACCCTGGTCGTGATGACCAGCGACAACGGCTGGCAGATGCCTCGCGGCCTGGCCAACTGCTATGACAGTGGCACACGGATTCCGCTGGTCCTGCGCTGGACGGCGAAGATCAAGTCCGGCGCCAAAGTTGATGCGTTCGTCAGCCTCACGGACTTGGCCGCCACGTTCCTCGAGTCCGCGGGGATCACTCCGCCGGCGGACATGGACGCGCGCAGTCTCCTGCCGCTGGCCCGGGGCGAAACGCAGCCGCACCGCGACGCCGTATTCGTCGAGCGCGAGCGCCATGCCAACGTGCGCAAAGGCGATCTGAGCTATCCGATGCGCGGAATTCGCACGCGCGAATTCCTCTACCTCCGTAACGTTCGCCCCGACCGCTGGCCGGTCGGCGACCCGGAGTACTATTGGTCGGTGGGGGAATTCGGCGATGTGGATTACACACCGACCAAGCGACTGCTTCTGGCCAACGCCGACGACACCGAACTCGCGCGCTACTTCCAAAGCATCTTCGCCAAACGGCCCGCGGAAGAGCTTTACGATCTGCTCAAAGACCCCGGCCAAGTTCACAATGTCGCGGCCGACCCGGCATATGCCGGACAGCTCAAGCGGCTCCGCGAGCGTGTCACTCAATGGATGCAGGCGACCGGCGATCCCCGCGCTCAAGGGGATACCGATTTTTGGGATCGCGCGCCCTACTACGCCAAGAAGTCACGCCAGAAAGAGGAATAGGCCAACCGTTGCATGTCTCCGGCCTCTGTGACAAACCGGCCTCCCGCACGCGTCTTCAACCGGATCCAGGCCCTGGAGATTCCGTTCCGTGTGGTGAACATGTGGTGACGATCTACCTCGCGAACTCCATGCGAACTCGGTGGGAAACCCCTGCTCGTCTATCGAGCTTTTGGTTTCGACTCCTGGCGTTTGAATTCATACTGCGGGCTTTCACCATCGGGGTCGAGGCCTCGCCGTTCCTTGGCTTGCCATATGAGAGTGTCTGGATTCGAAAGTATGTTGGTGATGGTGGATGATGTATCTGCACCCGATGGGCTCACGCCCTTGAAATTGAGTGTCCAGGTTTTCGCCTCATGGTCACAGGTAACCGTGCCAACCTCAAGCACTCCCAGAGAATCCATGCTTCCAATGACGACACAGCCTTCCTTCGGATTCCATCCTTGCAGTGATTTCCCGATTACCTGAGTTCCTCCCTCGAACCGCACCTTCCAGTTAACCTCGATGGCGTTCTTATTCAGGATCCACCCGAACGAAATACTGGCAAGAAAGGGGGATCCCTTCTTAGCCTCCGGCGTGTCCTCCAAGAGTGGGCCATCGTAGCGCCACGTACCGATCAGAGCTTCGTAGCATTTCAAGTGCTCATAATTCGGTCCAGGCTTCTCCGGTTGCTCAGCAGCCAGCGACGCCGCCAACACGAGAATGACACCGCTCAACATGGTCGAACCTCCGTTTGCGGAACGTGAAACGCGATCACACGCTGATCGCCATTTTCCGGCGCGCGCCATCGTACGACAACTAGCCGGACGTCCCGTCACGGAGGTCTCCACGAGGCGAAGGCAGGCGTGCAGGGAAATCCCCCTACAAGAAACACCGACTGGCATGCGGTATCGCCCACGTTGGCACGCGTGGCGAAGAAAGCCAACCCGTGAGCACGATCGCCAGCATCGGCGAGCCCTACTGGCGGCAGTTACCGCCGACGGAAGATGTTGCCAAGGGGTGTCTTGCCAACTCAATCTCGGACTTTCTCATGCTTCCAGAACTTCTCGCGTCTTTCGGCCACCTTGGCTACGACGTCGTTGAAGTGGTTCTGGCTGACCAAGACGGCTGGGACAGATACGAGGCGGCCAAATGGCTCACCATGCGCCGATGGCTGGAAGCCAATCCCGACGACGAGTTCGCGAAAGATGTTCGAGCCAAATTGACCTCGGAACCCGAGCGCTACGCCGCTTACACGCGTGAATACCTGGGCTGGGGTGTGTTCGCGCTGATGCCGCGGTGATGCGTTGGCGCATCCGTACGCGTGCACGGGTCGCTGAAGAGATGGGGATCGGCCCCTGTTCTCGGCCAACGTCCGGTAATGACGGCAAACCGTCAACGCCGAAAGACGCGCCAATCCCCCGCCGACCCGTTTACGCTTACATCTCCTTTTCGTCCAACCTGCAGAGCTTCGAGGCGCTGGCCGGGCCTACCGTGAATCTGCTGCCTGCGAAATGTGGCAACTATCGGAAACTTCCCGTATCATCCAACTGCGCATCCCCCGACGACTCACTATTGCCGGCCTTGAGATCCGGTCTATCAAACTCATGGGCAACAGCGATTGCACGCGCATGTTCCGATTCGAAACGAAATCAGGGAAATGATCTATGAAACCAAGGCTCGCACTTGTCGCCGCCCTGTTACTGACGCCACCCGCCGCCCTGCACGCCGCGGATGTCACGAAGCCAAGGCCCAACATCATCCTGTTTCTCGTGGATGACATGGGCTGGATGGACTGCGGGGCCTACGGTTCGAAGTACTATGAGACGCCGGCCATGGACCGGTTCGCGGCGCAAGCGATGCGGTTCACGCAGGCCTACGCGCAGCCGCTGTGCTCGCCGACGCGCGCCTCCATCCTGAGCGGCCAGTACTCGTCGCGGCACGGTGTCACAAGCGCCAGCGGCCACCAGCCGCCGCAGCCCCTGGGATACTCGTTCCTCCGGGAGAAAGACGCACCCAACGTTCCGCTGTTGATGCCCGAAAGCAAGAACTACCTCGACCCGTCAATCCCCACCCTGGCTGAGGCGTTGCGCGACGCCGGCTACCGGACCGCGCACATCGGCAAGTGGCACCTGGGCACGACCAAGCCGCACTGGCCGGAAACGCAGGGCTTCGACGTCGCTTTTCACTGCCACCCCGACCCCGGGCCGCCGGGTGAGTACTTCTCGCCCTATGGCGTCGTGCCGCCCGGCAGCCCGCCGCCGACGGACCGGAAAGTGAAGCAGTACATCGGGACCATCACCGATGGCCCCGCCGGTGAGTACATTGTCGACCGCCTGGCCGACGAGGCCGTGAAGTTCCTCGAATCGTCGAAGGATCGCCCCTTCTTTCTGAATCTCTGGAACTACGGCGTCCACGGGCCGTGGGGGCACAAGGAGGAGTACACAAAGGAATTTGCGAAGAAGACCGATCCGCGCGGCGTACAAGGAAATCCGATCATGGCCTCCATGTTGCGAAGCGTCGACGAGTGCTTCGCGCGCGTTCTGGCCAAGCTTGATGAACTCAAGATCACCGACAACACCGTCGTCATCTTCTATTCCGACAACGGCGGCAATATCCACAGCAACACGCCCCAGGACCGCAAGCAGGCGAACATCACGCCGGGCCATCCGCGATACGCGTTCATGGAGGACTGGCGGAAGTGGGCCGGCGACCGGCCGCCGACCTGCAACGCGCCGCTGCGCGACGGCAAAGGGCGGATGTACGAGGGCGGCGTCCGCGTGCCGCTGATGGTCCGTTGGCCCGGGAAGATCGCGAGCGGCAGCACGAGCGATGCGATCGTCGGCTGTATCGACCTTTATCCGACAATCCTCGATCTCGTGGGCGTTCCGGTGCCGGCGCAGCACAAGGTGGACGGCGTCTCCTTCGCACCCGTCCTGAAGGGGACGGGCGGCCTGGCGCGCGGCGCCTACTTCATCTGGTTCCCGCACCTTGTTCCAGGTGTCAGCGTGCGCCAGGGCGACTGGAAGCTGATCCGTCGTTTCCAGGAGCGGCCCGGTGACTACGAAGGCACACGCGAACTGTTCAATCTCCGCGAGGATCTCGGCGAAACCACGAATCTGGCCGCGAAGATGCCGGAGAAGGTGAAGGAACTGGATTCTCTCATCGACGGCTTCGTCAAGGACACCGGCGCACTCTATCCTCAGCCCAATCCGGCCTATAGGCCCAGCCCCGCCGTGAAACCCGCGAACGCGAAGAAGAGAACTCGGAAGGCAGCATGAACCCGATGAAACCCACTCGCACACTACTCACTGCCCTGCTGTAGAGTGCTCAACAATAAAACGGACCCGGAAATGAAAGCAACGAAGATGAAACCTGCCATCACTCTCTTAGCCGCTCTGCTGCTGGTGGTACAGATCGCGCTGCACGCCGCCGAGGCGAAGACTGCAGACAGACCCAACGTCATTTTCATTCTCACCGACGACCAGGGCTGGAACGACGCACACTTCGCGGGGCATCCATATGTGAAGACGCCGAGTCTGGACAAGTTCGCGTCGCAGAGCACGTGGCTGCGCCAGTTCTACGTCGCGGCGACGGTATGCTCGCCAAGCCGGTGTGCGTTCATGACTTCGCACCACCCGGCGCGGCATCTGATTCACGGACATTTCGCCCAGCACGACCTTAATGCGGCGCGCCACATGCCGGACTGGCTCGATCCAAAAACGCCGACGCTCGCGAGCCTGCTCAAGGGCGCGGGCTACGCCACGGCGCATTTCGGCAAATGGCATCTCGGCAGCGGCACCGGCGCGCCGCCCCCGGAACAATACGGATTCGACGCCTCCAGGACTGTTGGCTCCAACGGCCAATCGCTCGGCGATGAGCGCGAGGATCCCTATTTCCGCGCCAAGTCCACGGCGATGATCGTGGATGAGACGATCAAGTTCATCCGTGAGCACAAGGATGGACCGTTCTACGTCAACGTCTGGACCCTGTTGCCGCACGCGAAGCTGAACCCCACGCGGGAGCAGCTTGCGGTGTATGCCGACCTCGCGCCCAGCGCGACTGCGCCGGGCTTCGGCCGCTGGATGCAGGACTATCTGGGCAGAGCAAAGGACCTGAAGAGCCAAATGCAGGTCTTCTGCGCGTCGCTCACCGACCTCGACACGCAGCTCGGTCGGCTGTTTGCCGCGCTCGACGAAATGAAACTCGCGGACAACACGATCATCTTCTTTTCGAGCGACAATGGCGCGGAGGATTACCGCATCGGCAACGCAGCCAACGGTGGTGTCGGCAACACCGGCCCGCTGCGCGCCCGCAAACGCTCGATGTATGAGGGGGGCGTCCGCACGTTCGGACTCGTGCGCTGGCCGGGGCATGTGCCTGCCGGCCGGCGCGACGAGACGAGCGTGACCGGCGGCGTCGATTTCCTGCCGACGATCTGCAAGCTCGCCGGCGTGACAGTGCCCGCGAGCCTCCAGCCCGATGGCGAGGATGTGAGTGACATCTGGCTGGGCGAGTCGCGCCCGCGCGCGAAGCCACTGCATTGGGAGTGGCTCTTCAACGTGCAAGGCATCGAGGACGGCTACATGCCGCCGATGCTGGCCGTGCGGGATGGCGATTGGAAACTCTTCGTGAACCACAACGGCACCCGCGCGCAGCTTTTCAACATCCCGCAGGACATCGGCGAGGAGCAGGACCTCGCGGCGGAGAACCCCGACGTGGTGAAATCACTCACGGCCAAGGCGCTCGCCTGGGCCAGATCGCTCCCGTCGAGCCCCGCGCGCGACGCAGCCGAAAAGACCGGCCAGTCGCAAGATGGCAGAGGCGCCGCCAAACCCGCGAAGAAGAAGGCGAAGGCTGACGGGAAGGCCAATGTGAAGGCGAGCGCGAAGCCTACCCCATCGGACCGCGCTACCGTTTTCGACCGCTGGGACAAAAACAGCAACGGCCAACTCTCGCTCGAGGAATACACGGCCGGCCTCGCCAAGAAGGAGAACGCCGAGCAGCGCTTCAAGAGTTTCGATGCCAACCGCGACGGCACACTGACGAAGGAAGAGTTCATCCAGGCGGGAGATGCGAAGAAGTAGTCCGAAACGCTTCTTCTACCAATACGACAACATCCTGCTGGGATTCCAACATGAACACACAATTAGCTGCGATGCTATTGGCGCTGTGCACGTTGACAAGCGCCGATGTGTCAGCGGACGACTTGGCGAAGAACTTCGCCTCCCCGCCGGCGTCGGCGCGGCCGTGGGTCTATTGGTTTTGGATCAACGGCAACATCAGCAAGGAAGGAATCACCGCTGACCTTGAAGCGATGAGGCGGGTCGGGATCGGCGGCGTGCTCTGGATGGAGGTCAGCGGCATGGTGTGGGCGCCCGATGGCCCGGTAACGCCGGCCAGCCCCCAGTGGCATGATTGCATGCAGTGGGCAGTGCGCGAGTGCGAACGGCTCGGCATCGAGTTCGACCTGTCGGTGGATTTCGGCTACGGCAGCGGCGGGCCGCACATCACGCCGGAACTTTCGATGCAGAAGCTCTACTGGAGCGAGACGGAAGTCGAGGGCGGACGGCAGGTCAACATAGTGTTGCCGAAACCAGCGGTCGAGAAAACACTCTCGGCGTGGTTGCGGCCCGGCGCGGCGATCAGTCCGAAAGTCGTCGAGCAGATCGAGAAGACCGATTCGTACCGGGAGATCGCGGTCGTGGCAATTCCCGCGCCGGTCTCTCCCAAGGGCCGCGCCTATCGCATTCCGGAAATCAAAGTAAAGGACGGAACCGACTGGCGGCTGCCGCGTCGTGACCCGGCCGCTCCACCGCCGGCCGACGCGGTCACGCCGCGCGACCGAGTCGTGGATTTGACCGCGCTGATGACGCCCGATGGCCGGCTGACGTGGGACGCGCCGCCGGGCAAATGGCTGGTGCTCCGCTGCGGCCACGCCTCCAACTTCAAGATGACCAGGCCGTGCCCACAACTCGCGGTCGGTCTCGAATGCGACCGGCTCGGCAAGGCTGGCATCCAGGCGCACTACGAGGGCTTTCTGAGGAAGGTTTTCACCGACGCCGACACAGCGGCAGGCAAGTCGTTGAACTATGTCCACATTGACAGCTGGGAAGCCGGCGGACAGAACTGGACCGCCACGTTTCCCGACGAGTTTCGCGCGCGGCGCGGATATGACCTGCGCCCGTGGCTCCCAGTGCTGGCCGGCCGCGTAGTGGGCAGTGCGGAACTGAGCGAGCGATTTCTGTGGGACATGCGGACGACCGTGAGCGAGATGATCCGCGACAACTACGCCCGCCAGCTGCGCGAACTGGCGCAGCCGCATCGCATGAAGTTGTCGATCGAAGCTTACGGACACCTGTGCATCGACAACCTCTCGTATGCTGGCGTCAGCGACATGCCCATCAGTGAGTTCTGGGCGCGCGGTGATGGCCGGTTTCCCACGCCGGGCGGCTATGAGCCGTCCACCAAGGTCATGGCTTCGGCAGCCCACACCTACGGCCGGCGAATCATCGCGGCGGAGTCGCTTACGTCCGACCGCGGCTGGCGTGACCACCCGTTCCTGCTGAAAGCGATGGGCGACCAGAAGTTCTGTGAGGGGCTCAATCGCATGATCTTCCATCTCTCCGCGCATCAGCCCTACGACAACATGGTGCCCGGCTTGACGCATCGCAGGTGGGGCGAGCACATCCAGCGGCACAACACATGGTTTGAATACAGCCGGCCGTGGATGGATTATCTGGCCCGCTGCCAACATCTGCTCCAGCAGGGACAATTCGTGGCGGATGTCTGCTACTGGTTCGGTGAGGGTGCTCCGCTGAACGTCAACGACATGACGCTGGAGATACCGAAAGGCTACGAATTCGACCTCTGCTCGTCGGAAACGGTGCTCCAGATGAGCGTGAAAGATGACCGCGTCGTCCTGCCATCGGGTACGAGCTATCGCTACCTGCGGTTGCCGGACACCGACCGTATGACGCCGCTGCTGGCCCGCAAGGTCCGTGAACTCGCGGAAGCTGGCGCGCGAATCATCGGCGGTCAACAACTGCAAGGCGCGCCAGGCCTCACGGATTTCCCGCAGTGCGACGCCGAGGTCGTGAAACTCAATCCGCTGATTTCCGGCAAGACAGTGGCCGAAGCGTTCGCACAAGATGGATTGAAGCCCGATTTCGAGGGAGAAGGGTTGCGCTACATCCACCGTCGCGTCGGCGAGGCGGATGTCTATTTCGTGTCACATTCGCAAGAGCAGCCGCAAGATGTTCGCTGCACATTTCGCGTTGCCGGAGCAGAACCGGAACTGTGGGATCCAGAAACCGGCGCGATCTACGCTTCGCCGGAATTCAGCGTCAACGACGGGCGAACGACGTTGATGCTTCATTTCGACCCGATGCAGAGTTGGTTTGTCGTGTTCTCATGTAACCGTCACGCTTCGCGAGACGCCGCAGCCAGAAACTTCCCCTCGCGGAGCGAGAGGACGACTCTGTCAGGCCCGTGGCAAGTGACGTTTGATCCGAAATGGGGCGGGCCGGCAAAGCCAGTGACGTTTACCGCACTTGAAGACTGGAGGACGCACTCGGATCCCGCCATTCATTACTACAGCGGCACGGCGGTTTATCGCACGACGTTCGATCGCCCATCAACTGTCACCCGTCCCCCGTCACTCTTCCTCGATCTCGGTTCGGTCGAAGTGATGGCCCGCGTGCGGGTGAACGGCAAGGATTGCGGCATCGCCTGGAAGCCGCCCTATCTCGTGGACATCACGGACGCCGTCCGCGACGGCAGTAACGAACTCGAAATCCACGTCGTGAACCTCTGGATCAATCGCATGATTGGCGACGAGCAACTGCCACTGGACGCGAACTGGAAGGACTTCGAGACGCTGCTGGAATGGCCCGAATGGTTCAAGACGGGCAAACCGCGACCGTCGGGCCGCTACACATTCTCCTCCTGTCGGCATTACCAGAAGGACTCGCCGCTTGTTCCCTCAGGCTTATTCGGTCCGGTAACAATCAGCGCGCCAAACGAAGTGCGATGAAATCACGAACGCCAGCCACGTTGTTGGCACTTGGTACGCTGCAGGGAATCGAGTTGACTGCGGATGATCTGGCGCCTACACATGAAAAGCAAACTTCTAACACTGACCCTTGTCGCCCTGTTCCCCGCTGCGCCGGCCACGATCATTGCAGCCGAAACCAACCCCTATTTCGGCCTTTCCTCCATCACGGCCCAGCCCACCGGCTTCTTCCGCCTGGCACAGACTGGTGGACGTCATCATCTTGTCACGCCCGATGGCCGCCCCTATCTGGCGCTCGGCATCAACCATCTTGATATGCTCCAAGGGCAACCTATCAAGGGCGGGCTTTCGGTGCGCGGTGATGCGGCTTTTCGGGACTATTGGGTTCAGACGCTGCGGCCGCAGTTTGCCGACTGGAACCTGACAACTCTCGGCTACGGCGCGCCGGCGTCACTGCGAACCCAGGCGCCATGGTTCGCCACCATCACGCTCGCGGCGATTGAGAAACACCGTTCGGATCCGAAACGCAACACTCCGGATGGCTACTATTTTCCCGATGTCTTCGACCCTGTCTGGGTGAACGACGTCGCCGAACGCATTGTGAACGCCGCTGCGCCATTGCGCAACGATCCCTTTCTGATCGGTTACTTCTGGACCGACACGCCGACCTGGGACCTGGTCAAGACACGTGCCCTGCGCGGCACAGATTGGGTCAGCGCTTTGCGGACGTTGCCGCCCACCGCCCCGGGACGTCAAGCCTATGCCGATTTTCTCGGAAAACGCTACGCCAACCGTCTCGGCGACCTGAATCACATCTACGGCCTGGATCTCACCGCGCCGGAGCAACTTCGCGAGGCAGATCTCAATTCCATTGCGGTGGGACGGCATGTGGTGCAGGAAGACGACGAAGCCTTCCTCGCTCAGATTGCTCGGCGCTTCTATGAAGTGGCCGGCAGAGCGCAGCGCGAGGCCGATCCGAATCATCTGGTCTTCGGCGACCGCTACCTCGCCGGTGATGCTCCGGAGTCCGTGCTGGAGGCCGCGAAACCTTATATTGATGCCGTAGCGGTGCAACCCGGAGATCGCTACACGTCGCTCTATCCCGCGAGTACGCAGTTCCCGGAAGACGACATGGACCTGCTTCACACGGTTGCGGGCAAGCCCGTTCTCATCTGTGATCACGCGATCAGCTTTCCCACCGCCGACCATCCGCGCACGATCTTTGAGCAAATGCCGGACGAAGCCACTGCCGCCCGGGCCACCGCCGATTTCCTCCAGGCTGCTTTTGCCAAGCCCTGGATGATCGGCTACCTTCGCTGCCAGTACATAGACCGTCCCGCCGGATATGGGCGCGGTCTGCGACAGGGCGTCGTGAGGGGCGACGGCACCCCGCGCGAGTCCCTTGTGCGCGTTTATCGCGAGGGATTCGCCGCCGCACTCAAGAACCTGCAGGCACTCACGCCATGAAACTCACAGGATCTACTCAGCGGTCCGTTTGGAGGACACAATAAGAGCCGGACAGATAGTCTGCTTTTTCTGACCCGTGGCCCCAAGTCGGCGTAATAGGAGCACGCTATTTCCCCCACGATTTCAGCGACCGCCCCCTCGGTTTCTACCAGCCTGCTGAACGGCTTGCGGGCTCGCGACCCTGAGGCATGGCGACGGATGGTCGGTCTGTTCGGGCCGGCGATCTATCATTGGTCGCGTCAGTCGGGCCTGCAGCCCGCCGATGCGGACAACGTAACCCAAGAAGTGTTCGTTGCCGTGAGCAACCACGTCGCCACGTTTCGTCGCGAGGGACCGGATGACAGTTTCCGCGGATGGCTTTTCAGGATCGCGCGCAACAAGATCCTCACTCACTTCCGCGTTGACCGTCGCCGGGCGGAAGCCAAGGGAGCGACCACTTGGCAGCGGCAACTCCAGGACGTGCCTGAGCCGACCGAATCGTCGTCGGTGCTCGCCTTGGAGCCGTCAGCCCACGCCTTGGCTGTTCGGTCTGCACTGAAAACGATCCGGGGCGATTTCCAGGCGCGCACCTGGCAGGCGTTCCTGCTAAGCGCCGTCGAGGGCAAGCCCGCGGGCGAAATCGCCGCGCAGCTGGGAATGACGATCGCGGCGGTCCATCAGGCCAAGTACCGCGTGTCCCAGCGCCTGCGCGAAGAACTGGGCGACTTCGAATCCCCGACATCCGAGCCACCCTCGTCCGGCCTGCCGTAAACTCCGCCGCCGGCGGGATTCTGATGCATCACTCGTCCGGCGACGCTCAGCACTCGTTCAGCCGGCCTTGTGTCCGGAACTACTCGGAGCGATCTTCGTCAGCCGCACATCTCAGTGTTCCAACGAATTGCTACACCTCGACTGGTTCGACATTGATCGACACGAAGGCCATCTGCGGTGGCCCCCGGATTCGCGTTAAGACCCGGCGTTGAGGTATTAGAGAATAGGCCCGTTTCGCGAGGCGCGGCCCCAAGCCGTTTGCGAAGGGCATGGTTGCGTTGCGACGCCGCCAAGCCGCGCCGTTAGAAGACTCCGGGCGTTCCTCGCGGCCCGCGCATGCACTTTGTATCGCGGCCGATTAGAATGGCGTCCGCCAATCACACCAGCTTCCACTTTGGGAGAGGGTTCCGATGTCCCAGCGAGACTGTCCCAGTCGTGAGCAAATGGCCGCCTATTTGTCGGGCTCTTTGGAGGAGGCAGCGGCGGGGCGTTTGGAGTCGCACTTGGAGACCTGTACCGACTGTCAGGCAGCCCTGCAGACGTTGAGTAACGTGTTCGACACGGTGCTCGAACATTTGCGAGCACAACCGGAGGATTCGCCCTACGTTGGTGAGCCGGAATGCCAGCGGGCTATCGAGCGGGCCGCCGCGGCAGTCAGGGGTTGGGACAACGCCGATCCTCCGGCCGTGCCAAGGGCAGTGGAGGCCCTCCCGGCGGCGCTGGCGCAGCTTCAGGAGTACCAAGTACTGGAGAAACTGGGCCGGGGAGGCATGGGCGCGGTCTACAAGGCCCTGCACACGCGCCTTGGGCGGAACGTGGCAATCAAGGTGCTCCTGGAGGGTCGGGCCCTCGACGAGCAGGCCGTGGCCCGCTTCCTCCGCGAGATGAAGGCCGTCGGCGGGCTCAGCCACCCGAATATCGTCCAGGCCCACGATGCCCGGGAAGTCGGCGGCACGCACGTGCTCGTCATGGAGCACGTCGACGGTCTGAGCCTGCTGGACGTGCTCCGTTGTCTCGGGCCGCTGCCGGTCGCCGACGCGTGCGAAGTAACGCGTCAGGCGGCCGCCGGGCTCGATTATGCTCATCGGCAAGGCCTGGTGCATCGCGACGTGAAGCCCACCAACCTCATGCTCGATCGGCAAGGCCGGGTGAAGATCCTGGACCTCGGGTTGGCGCTCTTGGCGAGCGATCGTCGGGCCAACGAGGAGATTACGGTCGCGGGGCAAGTGATGGGCACTGCCGATTACATGGCCCCCGAGCAAGTCAACGACAGCCACAACGTCGATGCCCGCGCCGATATCTACAGCCTGGGGTGCGCGTTGTACGCACTGTTGACCGGGCGCCCCCCATTTCATGCCGCCTCCAACAAGAGCGTGGTATCCAGAATGTTGGCCCACCTGCACGAGGAACCGACCCCGATCGGCGAAGTCCGCCCGGGTGTGCCGACCGAACTCGCCGCCGTGCTGGGACGGATGATGGCCAAGCGTCCGGAGGACCGCTTTGCCACGGCCGATGACGTGCGGGCGGCCTTGTTGCCCTTCTGTCCCGGCGCCGACCTGCCGGGACTGCTCGCCCGCGCGTCCGCGCCTCCCGCCGCGCAACTCGCCGAGCCCGCGGCGCAGCCCGAACCGCTCCCGCACACCCACACCCCGGCGGTCGTGCCGTCGGCAAAGCCGGCCGAAAAGCAGAGGAAACTCCGCCCGACCGCCGCGCTCGTGGCCACGGCCGCGCTGTTCGCAGTCGTCGTTTTGGGCATCGTCATCAAGATCCGCACCCAGGACGGCCAGGAAACCACGGTCAACGTCGCCCCGGGCAGCACGGTGACCATCAAAGAGGACGACAAGCCCGAGGTCGTGATTCCTGAGCCAGGGGAAGGGAAGACCGCCGAGACGCAGAAGCCAGCTGCCCTGAAGATCGAGCCAGAGCCGCCGGCGACGCAAGTTGGGGAGCCGCTCAGCAGCGAGGCCCTGGTGGCGAAGCCGGCGCAGATTCCCGGGGTGCGGAGTTGGACGATCGAGACCCGCGGCCACCGCGGCCCGGTGAATGCGACGGCCGTGCAGCCGGGCGGAAAGCTCTTTGCGTCGGGCGGACACGACGGCAGCGTGCGGATCTGGGAGACGGCAACCGGTCGCCTCCTGCGCGTGCTCGTCGGGGCCGGCGACGCCGTGCCGGCCCTGGCCTGGTCGCCCGACGGGGCCGTGCTCGCCTTCATCGCGGGCAAGCAACTCCAACTTTGGGACGCGGCCGCCGGCAAGCGACTCCGCACGCTCACCGCCGATGACACACTCTGGTCCTTGGCTTGGTCGCCGCAAGGGAACGAACTGGCCGCCGGTCAGGACGTCGAGGCGAAGATCTACATTTGGGATTCCCAGACTTGGATCTTGAAGAAATCGCTGCGCCTGGAAGATCCTGGAGATCTCCCAGTTTGCGTGCCCTACGGGTTAGGTTGGTTGCCTGCCGGACGGTTGGTCGTCGCTCACTGTCTATCGAATGGCGCTGCCGGACAGCTCCTCTTGTGGGACACCGCGGACAGCAAGCCGTTGCACCGAGAGAAGGTGGAGGGGGGGCATATTTCCCTGGCCCCCTCCTTCACTTTGGCGCCAGATGGTGTGCAGTTGCTCATGGGTGGGACGAACTTGTGCCACCTTTGGAAGATCGAGTCCGACCGGTTCGTGAAGGTCAGAGACTTGGAAGCGAGGCCGGCGAATGGCCGGGCCGCGTTCTCCGCGGACTCCAAGTCGGCGATCCGCTTCGGCACCGAAGATCGGAGACTTCTTCGGCTATTTGATCTGGTCACTGGGAAGATCCGTCGCACGATCGATGTTCCCTTGGAGGACGACGACGCGGGTGTGACGCTCGCTGACGAAAAGACCTTGATCTGCGCCGGGGCGGCAGGAGAACTGGCCGCCGTGGACCTTCAGGCCGGACAAGTCCTCTGGCACGTGCCGGGTACACACTCGGCGCCGAAGGAAGTCGCATGGTCGCCCGACGGCAAGAGCCTTGCGGTCGGCTACATCAACTGCTGGGGGGGTGTTACTGGTCAAGCACGCGTCATCTCAATGGTGACAGGAATGGTTGGCGCGCTGCCGGCTGAGTCCTTTGCTGCCCCCTGGCAGTTTCCCACGGGCGAGTTGATTGCTTGGCTGCCGTCGGGAGACGGGGGCTTCACGATCGGTGCCCCCCTCCAGCAAAGCCTGCACGTTTGGGATCGTGAGCTCAAATCGGTGGTTGTGGCCCGTGGGACGGGCGAATGCCAACAATTCGCAGGCTTGACGATTTCCCGTGATGGGGGTCTGGCGGCTACCGGCGCAACCACCGGCAAGAACCGCACTACCATTTGGGACACCGCGACTCGGCAGCCGCTCCGCGTGATCCCTTGGGATGGCGATGCCAATCTGCAACCCCCGACCGCCCACGCCTTCTCGCCCGACGCCAAGCTCCTTGCCGTCGCGCGCGGGCCGCAGGTGGACTTGATGGACGTTCAGTCCGGCAAGCGCGTGCGGTCGATGCAACTCCGCTCGCAGGGCATGCCCGTACGGTACCGTGCCTTGGCCTTCTCGCCAGACGGCAAGCTTCTCGTGGGAGTGTGCGGGTACACGGGTTCAGACACGGAACCTCAGCTTTGGGACGTTGAATCCGGAGAACATCTCGCGGCATTCAAGGGACAAGCCGGGCCTACCACGGTTGCATGGCTCCGCGACGGCAAGACGATCGTCACCGGCGGTATGGATCGGACGCTGCGGTTCTGGGATTCCGCAACCGGCACGAGCGTGCGCACGGTGCCGGCCCCGTTCGCGTCCGTCTTGTCGCCCGGCGAAGATCTGGCAGCCGGCATGAGGCGGGCCCACGTTGTCGACGTCACCGACGCCAAGGACGGTCACCTCGTGCGTTCGTTCGTGGCCCTTCGCGACGGCAAGTTCCTCACCCTCACGCCCGACGGGCACTACGTCGGCTCGGCGCGGATCGAGCGAGAAATCGTCTACGTGGTCGAAACCGACGCTGGCCAGGAAATGCTCACACCCGACGAATTCGCCAGCAAGTATGGCTGGAAAAACGATCCGACCAGAGTCGCCCTGATGCCTGCCGGGACAGCGTCCGTAATGCCGTCGCCAACACCGGCCCCCACACAATCCGGCGCCGCTGATGTCCCAGCCAGCACACCTCCCGCGCCGAAGGCCGACTCGGAGACAGAACGGCGGTTGGCTCAGTTCGCCCTCTCGCACAGCGCATGGATAGACGTAGGAACTCCCGAGGGAGACCGTCGCATCCATCCCGGACAGGAATTGCCGTCTGGTTCGATCCGGCTGCTTTCCGCGTCTCTTGCGGGAGAGCGCGTAACCGACGACGCAATCAGACAACTGTCTACCGCGTCGAATCTCCGAGCATTGGAAATCTCTTTCACAAACCAATTAAGTGACGGCGCTTTGGAACACCTTGCCAACCTGCGTAACCTGCAAGTGTTGCGTCTGGTCTGCAGCCGAATAACTGATCAGGGCTTGCAGAGATTGAGCGGCCTGAAGTCGCTCTCTAACCTCGTCCTCCGCGAACTACCCATCACGGATGCCAGCTTGGAGTCCCTCGCCAGACTCCCCGCCCTTGCGCAACTCGATCTGCAAACGCTAACCGGGGTGACTGGATCGGGACTAATGCACTTCCAGTCGCACCCCAGACTCGTTGATCTGTACATGGTGTCGCTTGCGCTGAATGACACCGCAATGGAACACGTCGGTCGCATACAGGGCCTTCGAACGCTGAGCCTGATGCAGATCCCTGTCAGCGATGCAGGTCTCGAGCGGCTCAAGGGACTCACCAATCTCGCCGTACTGAATCTCATGCGTACGAAGGTCACCAGTGAAGGCATGCGTCACTTGCAGGACATGAAGAGCCTGGTTGACCTCGATTTGAGCGAGACGGCCGTAGGCGACGACGGCCTGAAGTACCTCGAAGCCCTCCCCATCCTCCAAACGGTTCGTCTCAATGGCACTGCCGTCACCGACGAAGGTACGAAGTACCTCGGAGCCATGACTACCTTGGGACATCTGGGTCTGCACGGAACCCAAGTGGGCGATGCGGGACTGCGGCACCTCGCCGGTCTGCCCAACCTGGCGATACTTCACGTCACGGGCACTCGTGTAACCGACGAAGGGCTCAGAGAGCTTAAGAAGATGACCGTGCTCGGAGGCCTGTACTTGCCCAGCACAATCACGAGTGAAGGCTTGCGCAACCTCGGTTCGCTGCCCAAACTGGCGGCGCTGGATCTCGCGGGTGCCCGCGTTACCGACGCCGCGATCGAACACCTGATCGCCATGCCGATGTTGACGAACGTAAACCTCCCCGGCACCCGGATCTCCGCCAAGGGGATTGCCACGCTCAAGACAGCAATGCCCAAGACCCAAGTCGTATGGTCCGAGCCGAACCGCACGGTAGCCGAAAGCGTGATCGCGGTGGGCGGGTCGGTCTCGATCCGAGCCAAGGAGCACGGCGAGCAGCGGCTGGTCAAGAACACTGCGGAGTTGCCCTCCGATCTATTCCAGGTCAGTCGCGTTCATCTCGCCGGGGTCGGCAAGCCGCTCGGCGAAGCGCTCAACAGCCTGACCGTGCTGATCGACCCGCAATTCGATCGGCTGGAGTCGGTCGACCTCTCGCGCACGAAGCTGGGGGACTCCGACTTCCCGATGCTGGCGCGGCTGACAACCGTGGTCGAGTTGTCGCTCGCGGAAACTCAGGTTACCGACCAGGGCTTGGCGCAGTGGACGGGTATGCCAAAGTTGCGGCGGTTGGTGCTCGACGGCGTTCCGCTTCGCGGTCCGGGACTTGCCGGGCTGAAGAATCTGCCCGCCCTGAGCGACTTGCAGCTTGCTTGCCCGACGATCACTGATTTCGCCTGCAACTCGTTAGCGGAACTCAAAGGCCTCAAGCGGCTCTCATTGGCCACTAGCGCGGTGACCGACGAAGGACTCGTGCTGCTCGGCAGCCTGCAAGATCTCGAAGAGCTTGACTTGAGCGGCACGAAGGCCACACCGCAAGGTGTGGATACCCTGCGCGGGAAGCTCCCGAAGTGCCGTGTCTTGTTGGCATCACCGTCGGGAAAACAGTGATCGGGGCAATTGGGCTTGCCACGGACCGGCAAGTCGCAAAACAAGAATCAAAGGGACCAGAAATGGCGAGCCGTTTCACATTGGCTTTTCTGTGCGTCGCGAGCATGGCAGGTGCGCTGCGCAGCGAATCGGGCACGGCGAGCGACGCGGTGGCGCTGATTCCCCGGCCGGTCTCCATGCAACCGCGTGAGGGACGGTTCTCGTTCAGCGCCGACACCAAGGTCGGGGCTCGCGGCCCGGCGGCTGCCGAGGCCCAAAAACTCATCGAGCTGTTGGCTCCGGCGATGGGATACAGACTGGAACTGACAGAGGCGGAGCCCACCAACTCGACGCGAGTTCTGTGCTCGCTGGACGATTCGTTGCGCAGTAAGCTCGGTTCCGAGGGCTACTGGTTGAGCATCGTGCCCCAGCGGATCGAAATTGCCGCGGCGGAAGGAGCCGGACTGTTCTACGGGGTGCAGACGTTACGACAGCTCCTCCCGTCCGAGATCTTTGCCCACAATCCGGCGGCCGGTGTCGACTGGTCCGTGCCCTGCGTGGAGATCACCGATTATCCGCGCTTCGGCTGGCGCGGACTACTGATCGATCCGGCGCGTCACTTCCTGCCCAAGAACGACGTGTTGCGGTTCCTGGACGCCATGGCGATACACAAGTTGAATCGCCTGCAGATCCACTTGACCGACGACCAGGGATGGCGGATCGAGATCAAGAAGTACCCGAAGCTGACGGAAGTCGGCGCTTGGCGCGACGAGACGCTGGTCGGTCACTACAGCCAGCAACCTTGGAAATTCGACGGCCAACGGCACGGGGGTTTCTACACGCAGGACGACGCCCGCGAGTTGGTGCGTTACGCGGCCGACCGCTACATCACGATCCTGCCGGAAATCGAAATGCCCGGCCACGCGCGATCGGCCATCGCCTCATATCCGCATCTGGGAGTGTTCCCCGATAAGCAACAAGGCATCCGCCCCTGGACGCGCTGGGGAATCAGCGAAGACATTCTTGCTCCCCGGCCGCAGACGATCGAGTTCTGCCAGGACGTGCTGACGGAAGTCATGGCGGTGTTTCCCAGCCGCTACATCCACATCGGCGGCGACGAGGCGGTCAAGACACAGTGGAAGACCAGCGAGGAAATCCAGCAGATGATTCGGGACAAAGGCCTCCGCGACGAGGCGGAATTGCAGGCCTGGTTCACGCGGCAGATCGACGCGTTCCTGACCAAGCACGGCCGGCGACTGGTGGGCTGGGATGAAATCCTGGAGGGGGGCCTCGCGCCGGGCGCGGTCGTGATGAGTTGGCGGGGCGACAAGGGCGGGATCGTGGCGGCGCAGGCGGGACACGACGTGATCATGGCCCCCACGTCGCACACGTACTTCGATTACTATCAAGGCCCGCGCGAGTCCGAACCACTGGCCATCGGCGGGAACCTGCCGCTGGAGACCGTCTACCAATACGAACCGATCCCCGCCGCTTTGGCGGCCGATCAGGCGAAGCACGTGCTGGGTGCGCAAGCCCAATTGTGGAGCGAGTACATCGCAGACGCGACACAGCTCCAGTACATGGCCTACCCCCGCGCCTGCGCCCTGTGCGAAGTGCTCTGGTCGCCGCGCGATGATCGCAACCTCGACGCGTTCCTGACTCGCCTGAAACCACACCTCCAGCGACTGGATGCAGCGGCAGTGAAGTTCCGTCCGCTCGGCGAGCCTTCATCACGTTAGTCTTTCGATGGGGACAACGGAGTCTGCCTCCAATATGGCAGACTGGACAGCTTTCGTAGCTCCCTATCTAAACCCAAAAGGACGCAGTCTCAAATGGCTCTTAACTTCACCAGGCGAACGACGCTGATTTCGACGCTCGTACTGAGGCAGTGCTTTGCTCTCGTATCATTCGCGATCGGCACCTGGGGATGGGCTGCCGAGCCGTTGACCCCGGCAGCATCACGGATCGAGACCGATGCACCGCAAGCCACGCGCGCCTTGGTTCAGCGTCTACTGCCGCAGCATGCCGATCGGTTCGAGTTCGAGACCCTGCCGCCAGCGGACGGTCATGACGTGTTCGAGCTCGAATCTCGCGAGGGCCGCATCGTGATTCGCGGCAACACGGGCGTGTCCCTGGCCACGGGACTGAATTGGTACCTCAACCACTATTGCCACTGTCACGTCTCGCTGCACGGGTGGCAGTTGAATCTGCCGGACTCGCTGCCTGCGGTCACGCCGAAGGTGCGGCAGGTCAGCTGGGCTCGGCATCGCTATTTCCTGAACTACTGCTGCTTCGGCTATTCGCTGCCGTGGTGGGATTGGGACCAGTGGGAGGAACTGATCGACTGGATGGCCCTGCACGGCGTGAACATGCCGCTGGCGGTGACCGGGCAAGAGGCCGTCTGGCAAGCGGTCTGCAGGCAACTGGGCATGACTGAGGAGGAGATCGCCGCGTTCCTCGCGGGGCCGCCGTACCTGCCGTTCCAATGGATGGGCTGCCTGGACGGCTGGGGCGGACCATTGCCGCAGAGCTGGATCGACCGCCACGCGGAACTTCAGCAGAAAATCCTGGCCCGGCAACGCGAGTTGGGCATGACGCCGGTACTGCAAGGCTTCACGGGCCATGTGCCGGCCGCCGTGGCCCACAAATTCCCCGACGCCAAGTTGCACCGCATCGACTGGATCGAGTGGCAGACGCACCTGCTGGATCCGCTCGACCCCCTGTTTCCCAAAGTCGCGCGGCTGATGATCCAGGAGCAGGCGAAGCGGTTCGGCACGGACCACCTGTACGCCGCCGACACATTCATCGAAATGACGCCGCCCAGCGGCGATCTGGAGTACCTGACACGTCTCAGTCGGGCCATTTACAGCGGCCTGATCGACAACGACCCGCGGGCCGTCTGGGTGCTGCAGGGCTGGGCGTTCATGTTCAAACGCGAATTCTGGACGCAGCCGCGGATCGAGGCGTTTCTGGATGCGGTGCCGGACGAGCGCATGGTGATTCTGGATCTGTTCTGCGAATCCCGGCCGATGTGGAACGAGACGCAGGCGTTCTGCGGCAAGCCGTGGGTCTGGTGCAACATTCAGAATTTCGGCAACACCGTGTTTCTGGGCGGGCCGCTGAACAAGATCGCCGCCGACCTGCCCGCGGCACGGCGCGACAGCGGCAGCGGCCAACTTGTGGGCTTGGGCTTTGTCAACGAGGGGCTGGACTACAATCCCGTGGTCCAGGACCTGATGTTCGAGATGGCTTGGCGGGACGAGCCCGTGGACGTCAACGCCTGGATCGTCGACTATGCTCGGCACCGCTACGGCCGAGAAAACGCCCACGCCGCACATGCTTGGCGGCAATTGGCGTCCACCGCTTACCGTGGCCCGTCGGGCGATCACGCGATCTTTAGCCGGACACCGACGCTGAGCGGCGGAGGTGGCGGCTCAGCCTACAACCAAATGCAACTGGCCGAAGCATGGCGTGCGCTGCAACAAGGCGCGGACGAATTGAAAGACGCAGACACGTACCGCTACGATCTGGTGAACGTCGCGCGGCAGGTATTGTCCAACCACGCGTCAGTGCTGCACCAGGAAGCGCTCAAAGCCTGGCGGGCAAAGGACGCTCCGGCACTGGAAACCGCCGCAGTAGAATTCCTAGAGTTGCTGCAGGACCTGGACAAACTGCTGGCCACGCGCCGCGAGTTCCTGCTCGGCCGCTGGCTGGAGGACGCCAAACGCTGGGGGACGAATGACACCGAACGTGCCAAGTTCGAATGGAACGCCCGCCGCGTCCTGACGCTGTGGGGCGAGGGGCCGGCAATCGACGATTATGCCCGCAAGCAATGGTCCGGAATGATCGACGGCTACTATTGGCAACGTTGGGAATGGCACTTCTGGAACGCGCTGACATCTCTCCGAGAAGGCAAGCCGTTTGATGAAAAGGCAGTCCAATCGGAACAGCGGCGGTGGAGGGCCGAGTGGTCGGACAGCCGTGAGTGTTTCCCGGCAGAACCTCGCGGCGACAGCGTTGCCGTTGCCGCGAAGCTGTGGTCGAAGTACGAGAACGCATTTCGCCCCAACGCCGCCAGCCTGACGACCGGCAAGCCGACAAGCTGTTCCGCCGCCCTACCGCCGTACCCGGCGCACCTGGCCAACGATGGGTGGAGCAACTCGACCGACGCATTCTGGGCCACGGATGTCACGAAGGACTCGGACGCCTGGTGGCAAGTCGACCTGGAGCAGCCGACGACCGTCGGACGTGTGGTCGTTGTCTGTTACTATGGCGATGAGCGGTTCTACGGGTTCACGGTCGAGACGTCACTGGATGGAAACGCTTGGGACATCGTGGCCGACCGACGGGACAATCGTGAGCCCTCAACGTCCGAGGGATACACCTGCTGCTTCCCGCCGCGGAGCGTCCGCTACATCCGTGTCCGGCAGTCCCATAATTCGGCGAACACGGGGCGGCACCTGGTCGAAGTGATGGCCCTGGCGCAATAGCCGTGGTAGCAACGCCCACGAAATCGATACTCACGGAAGCCTGACCCGTTTGAGTGCACGTCCGCCAACCAACCCGCGTTTCTCACCAGGCTGCGGTTCGGACTACGGTTTGAAGACTTCAAACGGCAGGGCTGGCAGCGGGCCGATGAAGTTGCGGACCTCGCGAGTCTTGCCATCCTTTTCGGTGACCCTGGTTTGGAGGAAGGCATTGGCCATCAGGTTGCCTCTTCGCTTCGGCTCTGCCTCGGCGGCGTCGCCGCGCAGGACGAGGGTCAATCCCCGCTCGTTCCACGAGGCACGATCGACCGTGATTCCCTCGGGCGGATCACTCAGCTCGACCTGGATCTGACCATCGCGACTCCAGCCCATGCGAACTTGCACTTCCACGGTCCCGCCGACGGGAATCCTCACCGGTTGCTCGCTCAGGATCTCCATCGGCGTCTGGAACGAGCGGCTGGCCGCAGGCGGCGGGAACGGCTTGTTCTCCTTGGCGGCGCGGGCGGCCTCTTCCCGGAAGCGGTCCCGGTCCTCCGGCACGAGGATCAGATTGCCGGCCGGCACCACGTGCTTATAGAAGAACGCCTGGGTCAACTCGTCGGCCGGGACCGCCGAATGCACGACTTCTTTGCCTTCGATCCATGCCCGGCCTTCCAGGCGCAGGTGGATCGGGACTTCCGACAACAGCGGTGCCGTGGCCAACGTGAGGCGTATCCGGTCCTGTCCTTCCGGGACCACGCCGCCGCTCAATGCAAGCCCGAAGGGATCGTCCGTGAAGCGCAGGGCGATGTCGCCGTTGAACCCGTCCTTGCGCCGCACATGCACGGCGAAAGGGGTGAGTCGCCAGGTGATCCCGTGGATGCACGAGGGCGCCACGCGCAGTTCGAAATCGGGTCGCGGGCCGCTCAGCCGCAGGCGATACGCGTACTCAGGGCCACCGTGGCCCTGAGCGTCGCCGAGGCGCACGCAATAGATCCCGTCGGCCTGCGGGGTGAAACGGATCAGAGAATCGGCGTGGTGCGTTTTCAGATCATCGAACTTGTTTTCATGGTCGTCGTTGAACGCCAAGCGGCTGCCGGCGGCGTCGAACAGCTCCACAACACTGTCCAATGGCGATTCAAGCCGCCGGGCTTGTACCTCAACGATCATCTCTTGGCCGGCGCGGCCTTCGAATCGGAACACGTCCCAGTCGTCGGGCTGGTCGATGCGCCCGTTGACGATCACCGGAAGCGTGACCGCCTGGACTTCTTGTGTCGAATCGTTGGGCTCCTGCTCGAGGCATTCCGGCAGGGTGTCGATGGAAAACGGCATCGTGTTCGAGATCATCTCTGCCTTACGCACCGACAGGGGATGCATTCCCGGCGTCATGTCCTTGGCGTCGATTGTCCGCACGTCGGTTGGCAGGTTCCACCCGGAGAGCTTGACGGTGGTCGCCGTCCCGGCCGGGCCTCCCAACGGAAAAACGCTGGTAATGTAAGGAAGTTCGCCCAGGGCAATGCGGTAGACGAAGTCGGGGCGGCCACGGTAGATCGCGTCCTTGATCTCGACCGTGTACTGGCCGTCCTCCGGAACCTTGAACAGCAGCACGGGATCGGGATGGAATCGGTAGTCGTCGTCGTAGGCCACCTGTCTTGCCTTGGCGTCGTACAAGGCCAAGGTGGCTTGGAACCAGCCCGGAACCGCGTCGGGCAGGTACGGAACGAGTTCCCGCGCCGCTGCGGCAATCACCAATTGCTGTCCTTTGCGAGCCTCGAATCGAAAGCGGTCCGCAGCGCCAGGGGTGAACCGCTCGGACGAGTAGTGAAGCATGAACGGCTCGCGGGGAATGATCTGCCCGTTGACTACGGCGGGCAGGGTGATCGGCGTCTCGGCTCCGGGCGGGTAGCGTACCAGTCCCTCGAGGAAACTCTGCGGTTCAAAGGTCGGCTCCGATTCCTGCTCGACGAATTCGGGCAACTGGCCGACGTAGAACGCCAAGGGATTGGATATCCCGCGCGGCGTTTCCACCCGCAATTCGCACCGTCCAGGCTCGGCATCGGCAGCCAAAGTGATCTCCACCGTGACGCTGTCGGCCAGTGCAGGCTGAGCCTCTCTTCTCATGAACTCGGAGCGAGCTTGGGTCAGCTTCTTGTGGACCTCAAACATCTCCTTCACGGTCTCGACGTCTTTGGAGTTCTTCCTCCGCAACTGTTCGAGTTTGTCCTGCAGCACCTGCGTTTCCTGCGACGTCAAGTGCCGGATGTCTTTTCTCACGGCGGCTTGGATGCCGCCCCCGGAAAAGTGGGCCTGAAGGACGTCGATATGGTAATCCCCCTTCCAAGAGCCCAGGAACTGCCCGCCGACCGTGACCAGGAACGTCGTGCCCTGTCGGCCCCCGGCCGGAAAGACGTAGCCGATTCGCGGAGTTTGAGCCGTGGCAATCGATGAGGCGGCGAGTACGCTGATTAGCCCACAGGCCATCAATCGCCGAAGTCGTCGTTGCATCGAGTTGTCCCTTGCGTGATTATGACTTTCCCTGGCCTACATGATCTCCTGCAACCGCCCTGCCATCGGAATGCCGTCCGCGGCGGTTGGGGTCACGGTCAGTGGCAGTCCCAGCGGATTGGGCAGATTCCCCGCGGGGTCGATGCCCATCAATTCATAGATGCTGGCGAGCAGATCGCACGGGTAGACCGGGCGGTCCTTGACCTCTTCTCCTTTCGCGTCCGAGGAACCGACGATGTGTCCCCCTTTGAATCCGCCCCCGGCGACGAGCGCGGAGAAGACTTGGCCGTAATGATTGCGGCCGCCGTTCCAGGGCGGTCCCCAGTCGATCTTGGGAGTGCGGCCGAACTCGCCGCAACACCAGACGATCGTGCTGTCCAACAGGCCGTGCTCCGAAAGCTCAGCCAGGAGCGTCGCCAGCCCCGTGTCCAGGTCCGGCAGCAATTGGCGCATGGCCTTGAAGTTGTCCGTGTGCGAATCCCAACCGCCGAAGTTGATCGTGATGTAGGGTACGCCGCGCTGGACGAGACGCCTCGCCGCCAGGCAGCTCTGGCCAAACCGCGTGCGAGAGACCCAAGTGCCCCAGTTCACGTCGTACCGCTTTCGCACCTCGTCGGTCTCTTGCGAGAGATCGAAGGCCTTGGCGCCGTCCCCCAGGATCATGTCGTATGCCTGGTCGTCCGCTTGATAGAAAGCCGTGAGCGCCGCGTTGTCCTTGAGGGCGCTGCCCAGGGTGTTGAGCTTGCGGAGCAGTTCGCGCCGCTTCGCTTGCTGCTGCTCGTTGAGACCGGGGGAACTGACGCCTTCGACCATGAATTGCTGTTGCGCCGGGTCGCCGCCGGTGGCGAACGGCATGTGGCGCGCTCCCAGAAAGCCGGCTTCGGAGAACCTTCCCTGCGACTGCGTGAGCACGATGTAAGGCGGAATCAGCCCCTGGTATCCGGCCTCATAGCCCTTGAACAACGAGACCGCGGCCCCAGCGCAAGGGAAGACCAGCCGATCGCCGGGGCGTCGGCCGGTTTGCGTCAGGTAGGCTGCCGTCTCGTGGCCGTTGTCGCCGTGGGTCATGCTGCGGATGAGCGAGAACTTGTCGGCCTGCTTGGCCAACAGCGGGAGCAGTTCGCCGATACGGATGCCGTCCACGTTGGTTGCAATGGGGTTGTTCAACGGCCCGCAGTAGTCGTTGCCCGCAGCCGGCTTGGGATCAAAGGAGTCCAGGTGGGACGGCCCGCCGGCAAGCCAGATCTGAATCACCGACTTGGCTTTGGCTGGCTTGGCGTCGGCTGACCGTCCGGCTCGGCTCGCCAAGAGCGCTGCCCCGGCGCCGCATAAGCCATACCGCAAGACATCCCGTCGCGACAGCCCCGGATCGTGTTCGATGTTCATAGGATTTCTTCCCGGCCAGAAACTGAAAGTCGGAACTCGGTGGTCAGGAGTCGTGCGAGAAGAACCTACCCAGGACGCGGGCAGGCGATTTCCCGGCGATCGACTTCGCATCGCGGTTTTCGCGTCTCGCTTTGGCGCTTCCGGCTCCGGACTCCTGACTCTCCGTTTCTCCATCAATGTCGATAGCAGAACTCCGGACTATTGATGAGGGCCCAGAAGATGTCTCGCGGTCCACCCTCGGCCCAGGTCTCCTTCACGTGCGTTTCCGCAATCTGCAGTTCCTCTTCCGTCGGCATCCGCGAGAGGATCATGAGGTAGATTTCGACGATATTTTCCGGCCTTTTCGGGTCGGACCCCAGCAGAGTCCGCAGCTTCGGGCTGGTCTCCATCTTGCGGCGGATGTGGCTGGAATTCAAAACGTGCAGTCGCTGCGCCGCCGTGGGGCGATTGTTGCGGTCGGACTCCAATCCCGTGTCGCGCGACGACCGCCCGAACTTCTCCAGGAACGGACTGGTGATACTGGCGTCGGCCAAGGCCACCGCGCGCTGGTTTTCGGGCATGAAGGTGTACGGCTCCGGAATGATGCTGGCGTACTGCTCGGTCGTGCCAGTGATCCGGCACAGCGCGTCAATCAGCACTTCTGCCTCCAAGCGGCGGAGCGAGTAGTGCCCGAAATTCACCTCCTCTTGGGAATCGTTGCTCCTCGGGACGCACGACAACTGGTACGTCGTCGAGTTGAGGATCTGCCGGTAAAGATGCTTCAGGTCGTATCGAGCCGCGATCAGGTCCTGCTCGAGGAAGGCCAATAGTTCGGGGTTGGCGGGCGGATTATCCGGACGGATATCGTCTGCCGGATGGATAATCCCTCGGCCCAACAACCAGAACCAGACGCGATTGACGATGTTCCGAACAAACCACGGATTCTCGGGACTGATCAGCCAATCGGCGAACGCCCTGCGCGGATCCTGGCCCGGTGCAAGGCGGACGGGAGACGCGTCGGGAAAGGCGGCCGGCCGGAGCGCTTCCAGGCCCGGCTGGCTGCGGGCCTTCTCGAGATCGAACAGGACGACCTCCTCCTTCCATTCGACGGTCGGCTTGTACGCAATGTGCGAGAAGAAGGCCGCCATGCCTGACCATCGCTCTTCGGGCCAGCTCTCCGGCCGCACTCCCATGAACGAAAGCGCCACGGCCTGGGCGATGGCCTGCGGATCGCGGCTCTGCACGGCGCGGTAGAAGTTCACCTGCGGATCGCGGAAGTTGCTGCCGCTGCCCGTGAGCATCTCGCGGACGAACCGGTCATAGGGCTTGTTCTCCTTGATGCCGGTGTGAATCCAGCGGTGATAGGCCTGCACAGCGTTGGGCCAGAGTTTGATGGGAAACTCGGACTTGACCCGCAGCACGTCGCACCACTTCATCGCCCAATAGTCAGCGAACTCCTCGCGCTCCAACAGGCAATCGATGAGCCGGCGCCGTTTGTCGAGGTCGGAGTCCTTCAAGAACTGCGACGCCTCTTCAGCCGTCGGGAGAGTACCGATCACGTCCAGGTAGACCCGACGCACAAAGACGCCGTCGGAGCACACCCGAGCGGGAGTGATTCCCAGTTGTTTCAGTCTGCCGAAAACCAGTTCGTCAATCCGGCCTCGGACAATCGGATCCATGTTTGCCTCAAAGGGACTGCTGGATGACTCTGCCTTTGCCCGTTCAAGAACGGCCATGACCGCCACCAGGAAAAGGACAGGTGCCAGGCATCGCGTCATGGTGTTGTTCCGCCAGGCTGGGCAAGTGATCCAGGACTTTCGCTCCGTTGCCGCAGCGAGGTTGATACAGGCCCGGAGCCAGACCTGACCGGCACAGGCCAACAGCAACCCCCTCGAAGCCGTACTGTTCCGCTTCACACAAGTCAATTCCGCTTGCTTCCTGCTTGTCGTCTGGACGAACCCCTTCATTTCTGCCAGACGCGCACGTAGTCGACATGGAACGTGCTGGGCAGGTCCCGCAGATCGGGCAACCCGCCCCAACTCTCCATGATTTCTGAATCAAACATAACATGCAACGCGGTCGTGTGGTGCGCATTCTCCTGCCGCCAGCGTTCAACGCCGTCGACGTACCAGACCATGGCGTCCTCCGTCCACTCGAGCGCGTACACATGGAAGTCGTCCACGAAATTGTGAGGCGCAAGCCACTTTGTCCCGACGGCCTTGTTGTTGATCCGCACGGTCGCCTCGACGTACGGCGTTTCCTGCCGGTGATAGGTCATGAAATAGGTGCGGTCGAATTTGGGGTGCTTGCCGAAAATCTCGAAGACGTCGATTTCCTCCGAATAGGAGCCTGGACGGTACTTCTGCGGCGGATCCAGCGGGTCATAGAGCCAGAACGCACTCGTCGCTCCCGAATTCATGGCCTTGCACCGCGCCTCAAAATACCCGTACTGGATCCGCTTCTTGCTCTTGACGATTCCCGTGGCGAACGTATGGAAGCCGCGCGCGTCGTTCTCGACGGTCTCCAGGTATTCCGGCATGCGGGTGGCGGAGATCTGCAGACACCCGTCCTTGACCACGACGTTATCCCGGCAGAATAGCCCAGGCCGGCGGCCTATCCACGATGGGTTGAAGTCCCACCACTTGCTTCCGTCGAGCGCCGCGCCGTCGAATTCGTCACTGAATTCCGGCACGAACTTCCAGCCGTCCCCCAGCGGACACTTCGGTGCTTCCTGAGCGAAGGCAGGAACAGCAACCAGCGTCAGCAACAACGAACAAACGGTGTTTTGGATTCTCATTCCTGGCTCCTCATCCCGCATTCTAATACACCCGAGCGGACTGCATCTTCAAGTGTTCACGACCATCGTGACACGGTGAATGCCGTTGGCGCCGGTCCTGAGGAGCGGGCGTGGCAGAGGTTGGGCGATCCCGTTACGGTCGATGGTTCGGCAACACACGTCGTACTTGCCTACCGGCATGCCAGGGAGCAAGGCTGCCCAATGGACGATCGTGAATCGCATCGGCCACTCGAGCGGTGTGCCGTTTGCCGGGTCCATGTGGCTGGTGTTTGCGGGGAGCTTCCCGTCCGGGAGTCCGCCGCCCCAGTTCACGGGAGGCGACAGAATGGTCGCGTCCTTCCAATCAGCTCGGGTCCCGTGGGGATCGTCGGCCGGCCACGGTTCCTGCTGGGACTGCACGCAATACTGAACCTTGTCGATCCCCGAAATACCAACCAGTGCAAAGCCGGTCAGGGCGACGGGCTTTCCAGCCGTGGCCTCGGTCGGGGCATTGATGAACCGGGCCTTGGTCTTCATCGCGGCTTCCACATCGGCGTTGAAGTCGGCGGCGTCCGTATCGTTCGCCCTGAAGTCGTTGGTCAGCACGACCCGCTGGACCCATTTGATGGACTTGTCACCGTAGCCACCCGGCAGAACCATCCGCGCGGGGCCTCCGCGGGCAGCCGGGATAAGTTCGCCGTTCATCTTGTAGGCGAGCACAACCGGTACCTGCCCGGGGGGCGTTTCCAGGACTTGTCCCAACGGCAGAGAGGCCTGGAACGGGGCGGCTCCCTCTTTGTGATAGCTCTGGTAATACACGCGTCGGATATTGGCCTTCGGCTTCGTGAGCCAGATGATCTCGCGGAGAGGCACACCTTCCCATACGCTCGTGTGGAACGGATCATCCCCGTTCACGCAGAAGCACGGGTGGAGAAAGCGGACCGCGTGTCTTTCGGCCAGTTTCATCAGGCCGTTCCAGTCCAGTGCGTTTCCATCGGCCCGCGTGAGGGGCCGTTCCACAACGCTGCTGCTCGCCGTGTCCGCGACTACCTCCAGAGACCAGGTCTCCGGCACGAGTCCGATTGCGCGCAGCTTTTCCGTTGGGAGTTTGAGAACGCCCGCTTTTCCTTTGTCGGTGTAGCGACCACGCGCGACGGGAGTCAGGTATTCCAGCCCGGCAATCGCCTCCTGCAATTGAGGATCGACATCGGCATTCGCCAACGCCAGTCGGGACGCGCTCCAAGCTGCCGCTGCGGCGCCGCCCAGTTGAAAGAAGTAACGCCGAGTGAGCTGGCAGTGCTCACTTAAATGATCACAGTCTCCCATTCCGACCTCCTGGATTCGTACCTCTTACGGCACTCCCCGGTTTAAGCGAGAATATCGGCGCCTGGTACTCACCACGGTTGACAGGAACCCCCATACGCCACCGATGAGACCGAGTTTAACCGGAGGAGCTGGGGGATCAAGGGTGAGCACCTCGCCGCCTGCCTGCACAGCGAATCCGAGCGACGGAATCCGGCGGGGCATTCCGTGGCCCACATCCGGCAACGAACCATGATGTCTCCACGATTACGCAACGTCTGCCTGTTTCTCGTACTGATCGTTCACGCCACATCGGCACCGGGTCAGTCGAGGCCCGCGTTTCCGGCACCCCGGGATCTCGGCGCTCCGGACACACTGGGGCGCGGACTGCAGCGCACCATGACGCTGCTGACTACCAGCACGGCCGAGCGTCGTCACACGGTGAAGATCCTCTTCTACGGCCAGTCAATTACCGAGCAGGATTGGTGGCGGGAGGTGGCCGGTGATTTGCAGCGGCGATTCCCGCACGCGAACATGATCATCGAGAATCGCGCTTTGGGCGGCTTCTCCTCGCAACGCCTGGTCAAGACCGCGGAGACCGATCTCTATCCGTTCTATCCCGACTTGCTCATCTTCCACGTCTACGGCTCGCACATCGAGTACGAGAACATCATCCGCCGTACGCGCGAACGGACTACGGCGGAAATCCTCATCCAGACCGATCACGCTACGGCCGACGCCAACCACACCGAGGAAACGGATCCGTTGAGGCTCTCTCCGAGCGGCCCGATCTGGAACTCGTTCATGAACTACCGTTTCCTGCCCGAGATGGCGCAGAAATACGGCTGCGGCTTGGTGGACCAGCGGGACCTCTGGAAGAAGTACCTTCAGCACTACCAACTGCCGGCGCAGACTCTCCTGCGCGACACGGTCCATCTGAACGAACACGGCAACTTTCTGATGGCCGAGTTGGTCAAGGCCTACCTGGCTCGGCGGGACAATGAACAGGTGGACCCGTTCAACAACAGCACGGTGAAGACCTTCATGGTCGGCAGGGACGTTCGCTGGGACGGTGGAAAGCTGTCGTTGTCATTCGAGGGCAACCGATTGGACGTGGTACTCGGCCAGCGCAGCCAGCGGGCTGTGGCCATCCGCATCGATGGCAAGCGGCCCTCGGAATTGCCGGAGCTGTGCGGTTTCACCCGGGCGCTGGCCAAGCCGGGCGGCAAATGGCCCGTCGTGACCAACATCGCATTCCAGACACCGCCGGTGCTCGAGGAGTGGACCATGCAGGTGTCGCGCGAGCTGGCGGATGAGAATCTCTGGACGTTCACCCTTGCCGGTTCCGCCACCGGACCCGACGGTCAGGGAAGATCCGACCAGCGTTTTGTCTCCAACTCGAGACGAGTGGTGATTGAGCCGGAGAATTGGGACGTCGCCTACGCGCTCGAACTGGCCGGCATCAAACCAGTACCGCGGGAGTTTGCCGTGCAGTGGCGAGTGGTCCCGCACTTCGCCGACACGATCGAACCGATGGATGTGACTGATCCTACGGTCGAGACTGTGGTGACCGTGGCGCAAGGACTTGCCGGCCGACACCACACAGTGGAACTTACCGGCGGTCCGGAATCATCGATCACGGCTCTGCGCGCGTATCGCCCGCCCTTGGCACCGACTGGCATGTGAAGCACAGCCCTGCTGCCGCAGGATCAAGGCGGCAAGCCGGTGTGTATGCTGCGAGTTGCGTTGCCGGGGAACATTGAATGGGTTGCAGTAGTTCCCTCCAGGGAGCACACTACAGCACGCGTGATCCGGACCATCGCGGCCGACCGGCCGATTCGATACAGCAAAGAAAGGAGAGATTTGTGTGATGATGATCCGTCGACGGTAACTTGCATGCGTGGCCTGCTTGGCGATACATGGTTCTGGATCGTGTGACGCCCGCCGCCTACGACTACGCTTTCTATCCGAGCGACCTGTATTATGCGGATGTGGCCAAGCAGGATGGTCACTTCGACGACTGGAACGCGCGGCACGAGGGATTCCACGCTGTCTATTACGGCGAGGTCCGCGGTGAGAAGAACAAAGAGGACCCGATCAATTTCGATTAGGTGGATTACAGGCCGGAACTCGCGGTTGGTCGTTGGCCGGTCGGTACGGCCGGACAATTGCGCAGGGTCGTGGCCAAGACCTTGGCTTTCGAAAAGCGTTTGGCAGCCGACCCGCAGGTGTCTCCTCGGGTAGCACTCGTCTCCGTGGGCGGCTGGGTCGACAGCCGGGGAGTCATGGACCGCATGGCCTCGTACATGCCGTCAAGTTGGACGATCGAGAAGCGGCATGACGGTGACCCTGGGGAGCGCGCGTTGACTCCGCCACCGACCGAGGCCGAAGTTGTGGGACTCCTCAACAACGGTGTGGATCTCGTGATCCACGCCGGGCACGGGTTGGACACGAGTTGGGAACGTTGTCTCTTCCTGGAGCATTTGGACCAGGTGCACAATGCCGCGCGGCTCCCGGTGATGATTTCGGCCGGGTGCAGCACGGCCCGGTTTGCCACATTGCTGCCCTACGAGGCCTATGTCGACATCCACGGCAAGAAGCTGCAGGATCCGTGGACGAAGAAATGCGGGGGGCGGTTCTGTTGTCCGAACGATCCTACATTGCTCGTTATGGTGCAGTTGCTTCGGACTCGTGACCCATGTCCAGAAGCTCGCAGTGAAGATGCTTGGCCAGTCCTGCGCCTCCCTCGGCCATTACTTGATCGTGACTCCATCGGTACACCGGTTGAAGCAACGGAGCAAGGAGATTCATCCAACGCTTGCGTGTGGTGACTACCCATTCATACCGTATGCGCGTGGTACTCCCCTCCGGCAGGAAACGCCACACGCCGGAGCCCTCCAGGTCACCCGTAGCTTTGCCTTCCAGAAGCTGATAGGGTTCGAGTCTCGAAACCCTCATCTCGAACGACAATCGGTACGGGAGCTTGCCCTGCCAGGTGAACCGAGAAGCCGCACCGATTCCGCGTTCGTCTCCCTCTGCTACCGCGACAACGCTCCGCACGGAAGGCCACCACTCCGGCCATTGCTCGACGTGGATCACTGCCTGCCAGACCGCCTTGACGTCTGCAGCCACATGCCACGTCGTCACGAACGAGTATTGCTTCGACATTCCCGTGATGACCGTGCACTGCGTCTGCCGCGATGCTGTGATCAGGGACGACCGTTCGCCCACGCCTCCGAAGGAGGATCAATACAACTCAAAGAACGAGTCTTTTCCCAGATGCGGCAGCAGCTTTCTGGCCAGCGTCTCCAGTGGCCGCGGAGGGCTGATCTGAATCCACCCGTCGATCGAGCTTCGGTAGCAGTAGCGTTCGGCGATATAAGTCCGCTGCTCAACGTCATGGATCGTGAATCGAAGTTCTGCGTTGTAGGTGGTGCGGCGCATCGTCCAATCTGCTGTCGCGGACGGCGAGGAGCCGAAGATTCGAGCCAGGGTCGCCGCCGCTGCCAGGGGATCCCTATCCGGCGTGTAGACCACGATCTGGTCTCCGTCGACATCCGTTTGCACGCACGAGTAACTCGAAAGTTCAACGGCCAAGCGGGCAACCAAATCGCGCTCGGTTGGCTGAATGCGCGAGGGCTTTCGGCGCCGCACGGCAACGGTCGCATTCATCGGGTTCTCGCGGACCTCGAATTCATCCGGCAGCGTCGCGATTCGGATCCCCTTTTCGCTAGTCTGTCGCTTCGAGGCAAAGTACTTCGGCTTGCCGGTGGTCGTCTTCCCTTGGAAGAAGTAGTAAAGGTCACCTGCCCGGTTGACGTACTCCATTCCGTCGGTTCCTCAATAGTCGGATGAAGAAGGTGATTGGCGATCAGCATAACAGAGTCCACGACCTTCGGCCACACACGAGCTCGTGAGCCGCCAGGTTATCAGTTGATTCTCCGCGGGTGGCACCGTCAGGTCAGGGGCCGCTACTTCAGGGCCTGCAGTATTTGCAGAGTCCGTTGCACCACGATGTCGGCGGCTTCGGGTGCAAAACCCGTGCTGCTGATCTCGTACCCTCCCTCGGGATAGAGATGGGCCGGCGGCAGATAGCCCGCTCGACCATTGCAGTGCGTAATCAAGAAGGTGTGCGGGAACGGCGAGCCGTTCTTGATTGCCATACCGATTTCGGTCAGCAGTTCGCAGCCCACACCCACGAAGCCCACGTCGCCGATCCTGGCCACCGTCACGTTGAGTTGTTTCTTGGCAGCTGCCTTGTCTGCCGGTTCGCTTGTGTTCTTGGCCGGCAGTTCGAGCGTCGCGAAGCTTGCCTGGATCTCCGCCGATGATGCAGTCGGTTGAATGCCTCGAAACACGTGCACGACTTCTTCACCCAACAGGATTCCCAGGAGTTCCGTTTCGGGGATCCAACCCTTCTCGACTTCGAATCCCGGAAGGACTCGAAACCAGGGATCGATGTCCCCGGAAGCGCCGGCGAAGGCCGGCGCCGTCAGATCCGGCCCTTGGATCTTCTCCACGAATTGCGCGGCGATTCCCAACACGTCGCTGCTGATCTGCAGGTTCTTGGGTCCCAGCGAGGTGGCGTGGGTCGCGTAGTCGAACAAGGCGGCGATCGGCGCGCCGTTCGGTTTGGCGAGTTTGATCACGAGGACTTCCTTGTCTGTCGGGCCGTAGGGATTGCGGCCGAGTTTCACCGAGCCGTCCGGCTGTTTCTCGCGCCGATTCGACCCCACGGGACTATACCCTCGGCCGATGCCCATCTGCACCGGGCCGGTGCGTTCGAGTGCCTGCCCGATGGCCTCGAGCAGTTTCGTCTTGAGACTCCGGGTGTACTCAACGTTGTGGGGATGTCCGTCCTCCTCCAGAGTCGGCGTCGGTCCGCTGTGCGTGTGTGTGCTGCTGAGGAAGAGTTCGGCAGGTTGCAGGCCGAACTGCGCGCAGATCGCGTCGCGGATGGGTTCATACGTCTGATAGAAGCCGATCAGGTCGGAGGAGACGAGCACCAGGCGTTGACCGCCGCTTTCGAATGCGACCACGCGCGCGTAGAGCCGATCGTGAATACCGGTGGACAATTCCTTTCTGCCCGCGTAGCCGGACATCTTGACGGGTTTGTCGGGCGTGATGTCGATCTTCACGATCCCGGCGCGCAGCGGGGCATGATCTTCGGCGGGCCGGGCGGTGGGGGCGGCCATCACCAACGAACAGAGGCTCACAACCAGGATGATATGGCCGAATCGGGAGTGGCTCCAACTCATCATGCGTGTTCCCTTTCCGCGTGCAGCCAGCAGGTGTCGTGACGGAGGAAACGCCGTGAATTCCGCAACCTACTCGTGCGGCAACTCATGGCCGAGTTCATGTCTCTTGGTGGCCAGATAGTGCACGTTGTACTCATTGACGGGAGGGAGAATGGGTACCTGATCGACGACCTGCAGATCGAAACCACCGTAGATGAAGGCATCGGTCTTCTTGGGGTTGTTCGTCAGCAGTCGCACCTGGCGGAGGCCCAGATCCTTGAGAATCTGGATACCGATGCCGTAGTCGCGGATGTCGGCCTTATAGCCGAGAGCCACATTGGCCTCCACGGTGTCCAGGCCCAGGTCCTGCAGGGCATAGGCCTTGATCTTTTCGGCCAGACCGATGCCGCGCCCCTCCTGGGGCAGGTAGACAACGGCACCCGTGCCTTCGCTGCTGATCATCTGCAGCGCCAAATGTAGCTGGTCGCCGCAGTCGCAGCGCAACGATGCCACCAGATCGCCAGTGAAGCAGCTGGAATGCAGCCGAACCAGCGGCGCGCGCGCGGTATCAAGATCCCCGATTACCATGGCCAAAGGCTGGTCATTTTCGTATTCGACCTGATAGACGATGAACGAAACCTGACCGTACCTGGTGGCCAGGCGTGCTTCGGCCACGCGCGAAACCAGCTTTTCACTCACGCGGCGGTGAGCGATCAGTTGTTCGATGGAGATGATCTGCAGTTGGTGGCGCGCGGCGATCTCGGACAGTTCCGCGCGGCTGGCGCGATCGCCGTTGGCGTTGAGCACCTCGCACAGGACCCCCGCCGGCGCCAGTCCGGCCATGCGGGCCAGATCCACGGCCGCCTCGGTATGACCTGCGCGGCGCAACACGCCCCCTTCTTTTGCCAGCAACGGATAGACGTGTCCCGGCTTGACGAAGTCCTTGGGAATACTCGTCGGGTCAACGGCCGTTCGAATGGTGCGCGCTCGTTCCGCGGCGGTGATACCGGTCTTCGCGGTCCAGTGATCCAGCGGCGTGAGGAAGGCCGTGCCCAGGGGCGTGGTGTTCAAATCCACGACGGGTCCCAATTCCAGCCGCCGCGCGATCTCCGGCAGGATCGGCATGCAGACCTGCCCGCGCCCACTCATGATGAAGTTCACGTTCTCCGGAGTCGCCTTCTCGGCCGCGCAAATGAAGTCCCCTTCATTCTCGCGGTCTTCGGCGTCAACAACGATCACTACCTCGCCGCGGGCAATGGCATCCACGGCGGCGGGCACACTGGAGAACTGGTAAGTCATGAACGATCAGGCCTTCCTGCGGGTCGCACGAAACGGGACAACGGGGCACTGCCCTACCTCACCGGCGCGGGGCTACCGTGCTATTATACGCAGCAGTCCGGCTTTGACCCAAGGAGCCCTGCGTCTGGCGACGCCAACGGACGGTGAGTCATGCTTGAACGCGAAGAATACGTCGAACAGGCCTACCTCTTTCGCATCCTGGCAGAACGCCTCACCCAGAACATGCCGTTGCAGGAGTTGTTCCGGCAGGTCCGCGAGGAGCTGCTGGCCACGACGAAACTGCCCATGGCGGTGGATTTTCTGCGGACCGAATTGGAACACCTCGGCGCGTTTGGCCCGGCCATGGCCAAGTTGTCGCACTACTTCACTCCCTTCCAGACCTATCTCGTCTGCGAAGCGGAAGACGACCGCGGGCGGTTCGACATGGCGACCGCCTTGGAGATTCTGCGCGCGGAAGCCACCTATCGCTCATCCGGAGCCTCGCGGCAGGGAATCTTCCTGTTTCAGTTCGAGACGATCTGCCGCAATCGTCTGCGTTATGACCGGGGGTTGCAGGCCGTCGCTGCCGATCCATGCTACGACCAGGACTGGCACGATTGGATCCTGACCGTCCGGCGCCAGATCGGCATTATCGATGTCGCCGATTTGTTGTTCGTGCGCAGTGAGCACTACCAGCGGCGCCGGCGATCGCGCGCCGGGGAAGAACTGGCGCCGGAGAAGCCGGTGCTCTTCGGCGAAAAGGAGGGCAAGATCGCGCTGGCCAACCGCGGCAAGGACCCGCTGTACCTGTTCGCCGCCCTGCAACGGCATCTCGGTTACCCCGTGGTCCCGCGTTTGCGGCCGGCCGATCAGACACCGCAACTGCTGCCCCAACTGATGCGCCGCCTGGAACGGCTGGAATCGAGACTGAAGCTGCTGGAAGAAGAACAACGCGATGGCATCGATCTCACGAAGTTCTTCGGTCCCCAGCCTCCCGGTGTTTCCGGATCCTTGCCACCCATGTGAGTCCGATCTTGGCCTCCGTGTCGCCGCTCGCTGCCGTGATGGAAGAACGCCCGCCCCGGATCCGGCAGGTGGCCCTGCTGCTCGCGCTGGCCAGTGTGCTGCGCGCGGCAGTCCTCTGGACAGCGTGGGATGATCTGGACCGCGATATCGACGGCTACCGAGAACTGGCCGTAAACCTGCGGCAGGCTGGCGTCTTCGGATGGACCGATCCCCACGTCTCGTCGCGCGTGCGAGCGACGGCTTTTCGACCACCGTTATACCCCCTGGTGCTGTCTCTGTTCGTGGTGGACGGACAGCTTTCTCCGGCATCCGTGGCAATCCTGCATTTGACCGTGGGAGTCGCCACGATCGTGCTCGCACATGCCGTGGCCGTGCGCTGCGGACTCGGTCGTTGGTCGGTCCTGGCCGCAGCGTTCGTCGCCGTGGATCCCATTCTTCTGAACCAATCCAGCCGAGTGATGACGGAGACGCTGGCAACCTTTTTCGCCGCCGCCAGTCTGTACGTGCTGGCTTACCGCCACGACGACCGATCACCAGTCAATTGTGTTGGGATCGGCGTCGTGCTGGGGCTGAGCGTCCTTTGCCGTCCCACATTTCTTCCCTGGCTTGTCTTGTGTGTGGGGGACGTGTGGATCGCGGGACGAACCGCACGGCGCCGAGCGGTTCACTCCGCCGCTTTCCTCGCCGGAGTCGCGATGGTGTTGGTGCCTTGGGTAGCGCGCAACTATGCGCGCTTCGGTCATGTCAAGGCGACTACGACTCACGGAGGCTACACGCTGCTGCTGGGGAACAATCCCAGCTTCTATCGTTTTCTGAGCACGGGTCCCTGGGGATCGGTGTGGAACTCGGAGGAACTTGACCGCGCCTGGCAGCAGCGTCATCTTGTCCCGGACGCCCACGATCCGCGCTGGTCCGACCTGGCACTGGCAAGACTGACGCTGCCCGCACGATCACCGGCGACCGTGCGCGATGGGGAATTCGCGGATGACCGATTCGCGTATGCCTTGGCTCGGCGGTACATGCGTGACCGGCCCGGAATGTTTGGCTGGGCGTGCCTGGTGCGACTGGGTCGGTTCTGGGGTGTCTGGCCCCACGCGGTCACCGCTAGCGAGTCGTCGGCCAGACGAGCATTCCGCTACCTGGTCGCGGTCTGGTACCTGGTGGTGTGGGTGCTAGCTCTCACGGGAGCCGGGGCACAGGGTTGGGCGTTGGTACGAAACCCTTGGCGATCAGGTGTTTGGCTCTGCCTGGCCTTCACGGCTGTGCACGTCTTCTATTGGACCGACCTTCGCATGCGGGCCCCGTTGACACCGTTCTTGGCGATTCTCGCCGCTGCCGGTGCGGCGCGCGTGGCATGGCAAGCCAGTCGGCGTTAAACGTCTGCCAATTAAGTTCTTAAGGTATGTGGTCGCGGCTCATTCCACCTTGCCGTAACCAGAGGGCAGTCCTATAATCCGCGGCCCGATTTCCTGGGCACTCGTCGGCAACACTGCGTTCGGATCGTTTTGCAGGAACCATCTGCCGTGGCAGGGATTGCCGGGGGCAGATGGTGGACTATTGGCAAGGATGCCGTCACGCTGAGACTCCATCACGCAGCATGTGAAGGTTCGTTCCCGTGGGAAGGGGAGCGGATGCGCGCAGCGGCTGGACCCATCTGGTGGTCGCTGGTGCTGATGCTGTTCTCCTGCGCGGATCGCGCGTGCGGGGAAATCGACTTGCCGATCGCCGATGCGCGCGCGCCGATCACTGTCACAGCCCAGCAAGCGCAGCGTTGGCAGGAGGGACAATATCTCGTCTGGCTCCTGCATGGCCAATGCGAGATCCAGCAGGGGCCCGTGTCCGTGCGCGGCGCGGATGCGGTGTTGTGGGTTGACCGCGGCGATCCTGTGCAACACGAACCCAGCAAGATCATTGCCTACCTCGAGCAGGGCGTGACGATCGACTGCGCGCAGGCGGGCCAGCACCGTTCCGCGACCACGCCCGGCACGCAGCCGGTCCAAGGCCGCAGTTGGCTGGGCCGTTTTCACACGACGGCGGGTATCGACATCCGCGCTCCGCTTGCAGGTCCACAGCCGGATGCTCGGCCCCCCATGGTGCAACGCAGCATGGAGGCGTTGGACTGGACGCAGCGGTCCACGGTGCAACCCGCGCAGTACCTCAGTCCGGCGCCGAGCCCCGCCGCGGTTCCGCAGCGCGAGATCTCGGCGCGCAGCGTGAGTATCCGGTCGCGCAGCAGCGTGCCCATGCAGGCCAAATCATTTCCCAGCCGCGATCCGCAGGAAACGATCGTCACGGTTACTTCGGGTGTACAGATCATCGTGGGGGGCATCGAGAATGTGCCGGGAGTGCAGACCGGCGTGGTCACGATCGAAGCCGACCGCGTGGTGATCTGGACCACCGCGATGGCCGGGCTCATTGCCTCGAGTCAATCGATCGAGCAAGCGGGCGGAAGATGGGAGTTCTATCTCGAAGGGAACATTATCTTCCGCGAGGGGGATCGGGTCGTCTATGCCGATCGCATGTACTACAACGTGAATCTGAACCAAGGGACCATCTTGAACGCCGAGATGCTGACCCCCGTGCCGCAATACGACGGGCTGGTGCGGTTGAAAGCGGACGTGCTGCAGCAAGTGGATCAGCAGCGCTTCCTGGCGTTTGGCGGCGCGTTGACCTCGAGTCGCCTGGGTGTTCCCAGCTACTGGTTCCAGTCGGAACGCGTTTCTTTTGAAGACGTACAACGGTTGCGCATGGATCCCTTCACGGGCCAGCCGGCGGTCGACCCGGTCACGGGCGAACCCGCGGTGTCCCACGAACTGCAGGCCCAGAGCAATAACAACCTCATCTACTTCGGCGGCGTGCCCCTGTTGTACTGGCCGATGATGGCCACGGACCTGACCAAGCCCAACTTCTACATCGATCAGGTGCGCTTCGGCGATGACCGCGTGTTTGGCACACAAGTCATGGTGGACTGGGATTTGTATCAGATCCTGGGTATCCGGGAACCTCCGGACGGGACCCGCTGGTCGATGTCCACCGATTGGCTCAGCCAGCGGGGTTTCGGCTTCGGCACGGAGTTCGCCTACGAACGCAACGGTTGCTTGGGCCTGCCCGGGCCGGCCGTCGGCCGCTGGGACGCCTGGGGAATCAGCGATGACGGGTTCGACAATCTCGGCGCGGACCGGTTGGCGCTGTTTCCGGAATCCGAATTGCGCGGGCGTGTGTTGGGCAAGCACCGGCAGCAACTGCCCGATGGCTTTCAATTCACTGGTGAGTTCGGCTATATCAGCGACCGCAACTTTCTCGAACAGTATTTCGAATACGAATGGGATGAACTCAAAGACCAGACTACGGGTGTGGATCTCAAACGCTATGTCGGGAATCGCAGTTGGGATCTCGTGGGAGATGTGCGGATCAACGACTTCTTCACGCAGACGGAATGGTTGCCACGGTTCGACCATTTCCTCCTGGGAGAATCCCTGCTCGACGACCGGCTGACCTGGATGTCGCATTCGCAGGTGGGGTATGGTCACCTGCAGATCATTAGCCCTCCGGATCCCATCAACCCGGTGGAAGTGGCCACGTACAATCTGCGGCCGTGGGAAGTTGAGAGCGAAGGTCTGCGGGCGGCGACCCGTCAAGAGGTGGACTGGCCGTTTGAGCTGGGTGCGGTGAAGATCGTTCCCTATGCACTTGGTGAAATCGGTTACTGGGGAGAAGTGCTCAACGGAGAGGACCTCGCACGCGCCTACGGGCAGGCAGGGATCCGCACGTCGGTGCCGTTCTGGCGCGTCGATGCGGGTGTGCAAAGCCTGTTGCTCAATCTCAACGGTCTGGCTCACAAGGTCAGCTTAGACGCGGACTTCTTCTGGGCGGACGCCAATCAGAATGTCGGCGACTTCCCGTTGTACGATCCGCTGGATGACGATGAGAACGAACACTTTCGCCGCCGGTTCACGACGTACACCTTCGGCGGGGCGATCCCGCCACCGTTCGATGAACGGTCCTACGCGCTGCGTACGGGCTTGCAGCGTTGGGTGACTGCCCCCAGCACCGAAATTGTCGATGACCTGTGGTGGACGAAACTCGGTGTGCGGCAACGTTGGCAGACCAAGCGCGGCGCGCCGGGTCGCGAGCGCGTTGTGGATTGGATTACTCTGGACGTCGAAGGCGTGCTTTTCCCGGACGACCAGCGTGACGACTTTGACTCCCCTTTCGGACTGTTCAACTACGATTGCCGCTGGCACGTGGGTGATCGGTTGACGCTGCTGTCCGACGGCTTTGCGGATTTCTTCGACGACGGTCTGCAGACGGTCATGATCGGCAGCCAGATCACGCGGCCCGAGCGCGGCAACATGTTCGTCGGCTACCGCTGGGTGGAAGGGCCGATCACCAGCCAGTTGCTGCAGGCGTCCGTGGCCTATCGCATGACAGACAAGTGGATCGTGACCGCGGGCGCAGTGGTGGACACGACTGATACCGGCAATATCGGACAGAGTGTGGACCTGACGCGGATCGGCGAATCGCTGCTGATGCGTGTCGGCTTCAACGTGGACACCAGCCGCGACAACGTCGGTCTCAATCTGTCCATCGAACCGCGTTTTCTGCCACGCCATCGCCTCGGGCGAATGGGAGGCATACAGATTCCGCCCCCCGGAGTGTACGGGCTGGAGTAGTCAATTCATGGCCGACGATTTCAGCAGGGCTCCGCGCAGTTGGACCGCGAAATTCTGCGGAGCCTTTCGCGGCCTGCTCGTGGGCACCCGCCGGCAAACCAGCTTTGCCGTGCATCTGGTCTTCACGCTGGCGGTTGTGGCGGCAGCGGGCTGGCTGCGCGTGAGTCGCCTCGAATGGTGCCTGTTGATCTTGTGCATCGGCGTAGTGTTGAGCGCCGAGATGTTCAACAGCGCCCTCGAGACGCTCGCCAGGGCCATCGATACCCAATATAATCGCCACTTGGCCGATGGACTCGACATCGCCAGCGCGGCCGTGCTGCTGAGCGCAGCCGGCGCCGCATTGTGTGGCCTGCTGATTCTTGTGCCCCGCGTGCTCGGCCTGTTTCAGTGAGTGCCTTTCGCGAAAAGGGGACGGGACCGTTTTGTGCGCAGCACCCTGCGGGCCGTTCCAGCAACAGGGTCCCTCCCCTTTTCGCGAAACCCCTGTCTGCGATGGAGAACATCCGGCCATGAATGGTCCTGCATTGACGGCACCCGCGAATGTGGAACAGCTCGAAGACGCGCTCAGCGCACCGACGCCGGGCGTGATTGACGCGCTGCAGCGCCTGGACGGAGATCTGCTGGTGCTGGGCGTGGGCGGCAAGATGGGTCCCACGCTCGCACGCATGGCGGTGCGCGCCACGCAAGCGGCTGGCAACCGCCGACGTGTCATCGGCGTGTCCCGGTTCTCCTCGGCGAACTTGCGTGAGCGGCTGGAGCGGTGGGGAGTCGAGACCATCGCCTGCGATTTGCTGCAGGAAGAACAAGTGCGCGAACTGCCAGAGTGCCCCCAGGTGCTGGTCATGACGGGCATGAAGTTCGGCACCAGCACGAACCCCGCGCTGTCCTGGGCGATGAACTGCTACGTACCCGCGCTGATCTGCGGCCGCTATCGCCAGAGCCGGATCGCGGCGTTCTCGTCGGGAAATGTCTACGGTCTCGTGCCGCGGGACAGTGGCGGTTCGGTGGAGACGGACGCGCCCCGGCCTGTGGGTGAGTACGCGATCACCGTGTTGGGCCGCGAACGCATGTACGAGTATTTCAGCCGGGAATGGCAGATCCCTCTGGTGCTCCTGCGGTTGAACTACGCCACCGAACTGCGTTACGGAGTGTTGGTGGATCTGGCGCACAAAGTGTTTCGCGAAGAAATCTGCGACGTAGGCATGGGATTCGTCAACGTCATCTGGCAGCGCGATGCCAATGCCCTGGCGCTGCAGTCTCTCGCACACGCGGCCGTGCCTCCGTTGGTATTGAACATTGCCGGACCGGAGATCCTCCGCATACGTGACGTCCTGAACGAGTTGGGTCGCTTGCTGGATAAGCGGGTGCGCATCGAGGGACATGAAGGTCAGGACGCGCTGCTCAACAACGCCTCCCGGAGCCACCAGCTCTTCGGTCTCCCCGTCACTCCGGTCGCGGACATGCTGCAGTGGACTGCGGCGTGGGTCAGACAGGGAGGCGACAATCTGGGAAAACCCACGCACTTCGAGAGCCGCGACGGGACGTTCTGAGCCGTACCTCTCTGCCGGCCGAACAAGTTCCGCCAGCCGCGCTCTGGACGCGGCGCCGTCGGCTGCAGACATTTGAAAATGCGCATCGCCCAGCGCTATTGACCCGGCAATCCCAGCCTGGCCGAGGAACTCGTTCCCGCGCTGGAGTCCGCGGGACTGCAGGCGGAAGCAGATGAACTCTTTCAGGCCACGCTGGCCCATTTCCAGGAGATCTGCCAGGATTTTCCA
>Ga0233425_10001256_pt1 | contig 58467 bp, 51 predicted proteins | sample Watercolumn_Towu_2_FD_181712 | JGI IMG/M metagenome (GOLD analysis project Ga0233425, IMG submission 181712) | Freshwater microbial communities from Lake Towuti, South Sulawesi, Indonesia - Watercolumn_Towuti2014_140_MG | ecosystem: Environmental > Aquatic > Freshwater > Lake | place...
CGTGCGCAGGTAATCGAACGGGCTGGCTTTGGCAATGTGCGCCATGTCCGTATTATCAGGTTGGAACGTCCAGCCGATGAATGCCGTGAAGCCGTGCGTCTCGTCCTGCAGTTGGCGCAGTCGCACGAGGTGTTCGATGCGTTCGGACAACGTCTCCACGTGCCCGAACATCATCGTGGCCGTGCTGCGGCCGCCCAGTTCATGCCAGGTGCGCATCACGTCCAGCCAGCCATCGGTTAGAACTTTGCCGCGCGTGATTTCCTTCCGCACGCGGTCCACCAGGATCTCGGCTCCTCCCCCCGGAATACTCCCCAGACCCGCGGACCGCAGACGCTGCAGCACGGTGCGCAACGGCAGGCGGTTGAGCTTGGTGAAATGGTGGACCTCCGGCGGGCTGAACCCGTGCACGTTGACCTGGGGGAACTGCTGTTTGATCTCGGCCAGCAGTGATTCGTACCATTCGAGTTTGAACTCCGGATGCAGGCCGCCCTGCAAGAGGATCTGATTGCCGCCCAATTCGACGGTCTCCGCGATCTTGTCGCGGAGTTCATCACGCGACAACACATAGCCGTCGCCGCTGCGCGGCTTGCGATAGAAAGCGCAGAAATCGCAAACCGCCGTGCAGATGTTGGTGTAGTTGATATTGCGGTCGATGTTGTAGGTGCGGTACGGCTCCGGGTGCAACCGGCGCGCCACCGCGTCAGCGGCCTTGCCCAGCGCCGACAGGTCGTGTGACTCGATGAGCGTCAGGCCTTCGGCGCTCGTCAATCGTTCGCCGGCTATCGCCTTGTCAAGAATCTCGGCAATCATGGAGGATCAGTTCCCGTGGCATGGCGGCGGCCGTCGGCGGTACCATCCCGATCTCTGCGGCCAGACGGCTGAACTCGCGCAAGCCGCGCAGTTCATGGGTTCCCAGAAAAAAGTAGAGGTAATCCCGCAAATACACCAGGCACTCGTCGGCAGTCAGCCCGACCGCGGACGCTTCGCGCTCCGCAATGGCCGGCAGTTCCTGCAAACCCGCGTCGCGCGCTTGCTGCAGCGCCACGGCCAGTTGGTCCGCATCGGTTCCCGAGCGCGCGGTCCACATGGCAAAAACGAATGGCAATCCCGACCAATCCCACCATTGCTGGCCCAGATCCCATTCCAGCGCGTACGCATCTGGCGCCGGCCGGATGGCTCGATCACCGATGAGCAGCACGGCGTCCGCATCCGTGAGGCGCGCATCCGTATCAAGTGGTAACGGAAGCAGGTCCGGGGTCAGGCCGAATCGCTGACGCAGCAGGATCCTGGCGAGCGCCACGCTGGTCCGCGACCCCTCGTCCAAAGCCAGACTTCGTATCCGCTCCATCGGTATCCGGCTGAACAGCTTCACACTCAACACGGGGCCTCGGCAGGCAATGCACGCGTTGGACACCACGCGATAGTCCGCGTGCTGCAGGTATTCGATGGAAGGAATGAGCGCCACGTCAAGTGTTCCGGCGGCTAACTGATCGGCCAACCGGCTCGGTACGTCGTAGACGACTTCCGCGTTGGGGGCGAATTCGGCTAACCGGTATACGAGCGGCTTCGTGTTCAAATAGGACACCGCGCCGATTCGCAACCGTTGTTTCTGGTCCATGCCCGGCTCCTGACCTTACGACTCCGAAATCCCCAATTCCCGCCAGGCTGAGCTTAACGGTGCGGTGATGAGCACCGGTGCCCGAGTCATCGGGTGCCGGAAGGACAAGCGGCGCGCATGGAGCGCGATCCCGCGCTGGCGCGGGTCATCGGCGGGCGGCCCGAAAGGCACGTGAGACCCGTAAAGTTCGTCCCCCAATACGGGATGACCGCGCGTGGCGGACTGGAGGCGAATCTGGTGCATACGCCCCGTTTCCAGTTGGATCTCCAGCCAGGTTCCGAAGCTGCCCTGGTCGAGCACTCGGTACGTGAGGCGTGCCTCCCGCCCGTCGGGATGCTGCGGATCGAGCACTTCGGCCCGCGCTTCGTCCGGAACCTTGCGGATATGGTCGACCCAGACACCGCTCGGTTCCGTGACGCGGCCCTCCACCAGCGCCCAGTAAACCTTCTCGACGGTGCGATTCTCGAACTGCTCGCACAGCCGCCGAGCGGCCCGCACGTGTTTCGCGAGCACCAACACGCCAGACACCGGACGGTCCAGGCGATGCGGCACACCGAGGTATGCTCTCCCCGGTTTGTGGTCGCGCAATACGAGGAACCGCTTGACGCGCGCTTCGAGACTGTCGATCTCCGGCGGTGCTTGCGTCAACAGGCCCGAGGGCTTGTTCACTGCCAGGCACGGCCCTTCCTCAAAGAGTATGTCCACGTCGGGAAGCATCGCTATTCGCGCCGGTTCAATGACGGCACGTGGAATGTGCGAGGTCTATTTGCCATCGCTATGGGTTAGATATCGGCGGCAATGGGTAGGGTAAAGGGCGCACGGTATTCACGCGACAGCAATGTGTTGGCGGCATCATTGCCCGGGAACGTCTCGGAGACCGGATCAAAGTCCAGGACCGCGCCAAGGCGCACCGAGTCGGCTTCCGGTTCCAGCTGATTCGACGCGAGGTGCGCCAATGTGCGATCCAGCGTGGCCAGTGAATCGTCGGCCGTCGGGAACCGCGCGACCGCGTCCCGCAATTCGTCCTGGGGCGCCGCTTCACCCAAACGATACGAGATGTTCGCGATGTGGCAGAGCGTACTCGACAGATGACCCTGCTCAATGTCCGCAGTCAGATCGCAGGCGCGGCGATTGCGCACCGCTTTCAGGAAATTGGCAAAATGATCAGCACTTCCCTGGAAATGCCGGATCTGTCGCCCGTCGCGGTCAAAGGCCGTGCTGCTGTCGTAGCTGGACAGGACGAGAAAGCCATCCGCGCAGTCCACAATCACGCCGACGCGCATCCCGCGTGTGTCCTCCGCTGGCACGCCGCGCACTTCGAACACCAACGATCTTTCGCCGAAGTCAAAGAGCACCACCTGCGTATTGGCGGCATCTCCGGCATCCGGAGGTCCAAACCGCCCGCCGTAGCTCAGAACGGACTGGCAGTGCCGGTCCTGGCCCAGGGCCCAACGGGCCAGATCCAGCTGATGGACGCCTTGGTTACCCAATTCCCCGTTGCCATAGGCCCATTGCCAGTGCCAGTCGTAATGGAACTGGCGGCGCGTCAGCGCGGCCAGCGGCGCTGGTCCCAGCCAAAGGTCGTAATCCACCTGGGCAGGGATCGGGTACTCGCCCCGCGGCCCCATCGGTGTGCGGCGCACACAACATAGCCCGCGCGCCAGCCGCACGCTCCCCAGACCACCTTCCGCCAGAAAACGCATGGCAGCAATCATGCCGGGATTGGATCGGCATTGCGTGCCCGACTGGCAGATGCGCTCGTACTTGCGCGCCGTCTCCACGACTCGCCGTCCCTCGCTCACGTTGTGGCTCACCGGCTTCTCGAGATACACATCCTTTCCGGCCTGCATGGCCCAAATTGCCTGCAGCGCATGCTGATGGTTCGGCGTGGCAATCGTGACGAGGTCCACGCGCCGGTCCTCCAACACGCGGCGCAAATCCCGCTCGAAGCGCGGCGCTCGCCCCTGCCGTTTCGCCACCTCCTGCCGGCGTTTCTCTCCCACATCGGCATCCACGTCGCAGACGTAGAGCACTTCCGTATCCTTGCGCCCCGCCAGAGCGCCAATGTGGCTGCCTCCACGACCGCGGAGCCCTACCACGGCCACGCCGAGCTTTTCGTTGGGGGCGCGAGACACGAAGTCCGCGCCACCGAACAACGGGGCAGGGGACGACGTCGCCACCGCCGCAGCGGTGGCCAGCATCGAGTCTTCAAGGAATTGGCGGCGACTGCGCCGAGCCATGAGCGATTCCTTTGAGCCTGCGCGGAACATCGAAAGTTGGCGATAACCGGTGGCTTTCATGTTATCAACGACTCACACCGCACGACAGGCCGGCCAGCGACGACTGCTCGAGCCTTGCGTCCGAAACCAATCGCGTTTAACTTTGACGGCACTGGACCGAGATCCCTGCACGTCTCCAATATCCCCGAGTGACCACGAACCGTACGGCTGCGATTCCGCGGGCCGCGATCTTCCGGCAAACGAGGTTCCTGGCATGCAATCCGTTCTCCGCGCCGTCTGCGCTGGTTCCTGGTTGGCCGTTGTCGCCGCGCACGCGGCACTTGGCGCAGCACCTGCCGACCAGGCGGACTTCAATCGGGACGTACGGCCGATTCTGTCCAAACACTGTTACCGTTGTCACGGGCAGGATGATAACTCACGGCAGGCCGATTTGCGGCTGGACGTGCAGGACGGTGCCCTGGCCGAATTGCCGAGCGGCACTCGAGCGCTCGTGCCCGGGAAGCCCGCTGACAGTGGGCTCTTCGCGCGTGTTACTGCCGCGGACGAGTCCCTGCGCATGCCTCCGCCCGACGCCGGTCGGGCGCTCACGAGCGATGAAGTCGCGGCGCTCCAGCGCTGGATTGAACAAGGTGGAGCCTTTGCGGAGCACTGGTCGCTGACACCCCCGCGTCGTCCCATCGTGCCGGTCATTCAACAGCCCGATTGGGCCATGAATGAAATCGACTACTTCGCGCTGGCGCGCTTGCAGGCCGCAGGACTCGAGCCATCGCCCGCAGCCACGCGTCACGCCTTGATTCGGCGTGTGAGCCTGGATCTGCGCGGCTTGCCCCCCACGCTGGCCGAAGTGGACCAGTTCGTCGGCGACTGCGCGCCCGACGCGTATGAACGCTGCGTGGACCGGATGCTGGCCGATCCGGCGTACGGCGAACGGTGGGCCCGCGTGTGGCTCGACCTGGCGCGCTATGCAGACTCGCGCGGTCTGGGAAGCGATCCGCTGCGATTGAACATGTGGCGATATCGCGATTGGCTCATCGGCGCGCTGAATGCCAACATGCGCTACGATCAGTTCACGGTCGAACAGCTGGCCGGGGACCTGCTGCCCGACGCGACGCTCGAACAGCACATGGCAACCGCATTCCACCGCAATACGATGACGAATACCGAGGGTGGAACTGACGACGAGGAATTTCGGGTGGCAGCCGTCAAGGATCGAGTGGAAACGACGGCACGCGTCTGGATGGGATTGACGCTGCAGTGCGCAAACTGCCACGACCACAAGTATGATCCGATGAGTCAGCGTGAGTACTATCAGTTCTACGCGCTTTTCAACCAGACGGCCGACGCGGATCGTCCCGACGAAACGCCCGTGATCGAAGCACCCACGGATCTGGTCCTTCGGCAACGGGACCGAGTGAATGCGCAGGTGGCGGATCTCAATGCGCACATCGCGCGTCTTACGGCTGCCACGCCTCAGGATGAGCAGGCGATTGCGAAACTCCGGGACGAACTGGCGCGCCTCGAGAAGTCGCGCCCGGAAATGCCGACACTGCCGATCATGCAGGAATTGCCTGGAGACAAGCAGCGCACGACGCATGTCATGCTGCGCGGGAACTTCCTCACGCCCGGCGATGAAGTGCAGCCTGGTTTTCTCGAGCGTGTGGTGCCGGCGGACCCGTCGCTCCCAAGGAACCGATTGGGATTAGCCCGCTGGCTCACGGACCCGAAGCATCCGCTCGTGGCCCGCGTCGCCGTGAATCGTCTCTGGGCCCAATTGTTCGGCACGGGCATCGTGGAAACCGAGGAAGACTTCGGGACACAAGGCGAGACCCCGAGCCACCCGGAGTTGCTGGACTGGCTGGCCATCGAATTCGTGGACTCCGGCTGGGACGTCAAACACATGCTGCGATTGATGGTTTGTTCGGCCACTTACCGCCAATCGTCCCGTGTAACGCCGGAGTTGCTGGAGAAGGACCCGCGAAACAGACTGTTCACGCGCGGCCCGCGATTCCGCCTGGAAGCCGAGATGATCCGCGATCAAGCGCTCGCGCTGAGCGGCCTGTTGAACGGCGAGATGTTCGGCCCGTCCGTCTATCCGTACCAGCCGCCGGGTCTGTGGCGGGCGGCGTTCAATGGCGAACGGACCTGGCCCCAGAGCGAACGCGGCGACCGCTATCGCCGGGGAATCTACACGTTCTGGCGAAGGACGATCCCCTACCCCTCGCTGCAGACGTTCGACGCGCCCAGCCGCGAGATGTGCACTGCCCGCCGAGTCCGCACGAACACGCCGCTGCAGGCATTCGTGACATTGAACGACCCCGTTTATGTCGAGGCCGCGCAGGCGCTGGCACGCCGCATCGTCTCCGAGGGGGGCGCGCACGCTCCCGACCGCATGGAGTTTGCCTTGCGGTTGTGCCAGGGACGACCACCAGCGCCGGAACAAATCCAGAGCCTGCTGCGATTGCTCGCAGCGGAACAGGCCCATTACCGCGTTGCCGTGGAAGAAGCCCGGCAACTGGCCACGGAGCCGCTGGGGCCCGCACCCGCCGGCACGGACATCACGGAACTCGCCGCCTGGACCGTGGTCTCCAACGTACTTCTCAACCTCGACGGCGTGTTGACCAAGGGGTGACAACAAGGGGTGACGCCAGGGGTGACACGACCATGAATAGAGCGCATCGCAGTGAGATCGCTGACGCGGACATGCGACGAAGACGGTTGCGTGCGATCACGCGTCGACACTTCCTGGGTACCTGCCATCTGGGACTCGGTGCCATCGCCCTGAACAGCCTGCTGGCGGAGGCCGGCCGCGGGACACAGGACACCCGGCTGGCAACCGATCCGTTGACACCCAAACAACCGCCGTTGCCCGCCAAGGCGAAACGGGTGGTGTATTTGCACATGTCCGGCGGTCCGCCTCAACAGGAGCTGTTTGACTACAAGCCGGCGCTCGTGCAGCTGAACATGCAGCCTTGTCCCGACGCACTGCTGGACGTGCTGAAGAAGGAACGCCTGGCTTTCATCGACCTCAAGGCGCGCCGTCCCAAGATACTTGGCACTCCGTACAAGTTCGCTCCGCGCGGAGCGGCAGGAACACTCATCAGTGAGTTGCTGCCCCACTTGTCGGAAGTTGCCGACGATCTGGCAGTCATCCGTTCCGTGCGCACCGATCAATTCAATCACGCGCCTGCGGAACTCCTGTTGCATACCGGGACACCGCGGTTTGGCGGAGCCTCCATCGGCTCCTGGGTCACCTGGGGACTGGGATCGGAAAATGCGAACCTGCCCGGATTCGTGGTTCTGGTGAGCGGCGGCACCGACCCCACGGCCGGCAAGAGCCTCTGGGGCAGCGGGTTCCTGCCTTCGGTCTACCAAGGCGTGCAGTGCCGCTCCGAAGGCGACCCGATTCTCTTCGCGACCAATCCGTCCGGCATGAACCGCGATGTGCGGCGGCGCAGTCTCGACGCGTTGCGCGAGCTGAATGAACTTGAGCTGCAGCAATTCGGAGATCCAGAGACCCTCACGCGCATCAATCAGTTCGAACTGGCATTCCGCATGCAGACCGCCGTTCCCGAGGTTATGGACCTGTCACGCGAGCCCGAACCAGTTCGCGAGGCTTATGGCGTGGAACCCGGCAAGGAGTCGTTTGCGAACAACTGCCTGCTCGTGCGGAGACTGCTCGAACAGGGAGTGCGCTACGTGCAGTTGTTTGACTGGGGTTGGGATTTCCACGGAGTCAGCAAGGACACGGACATCGTACAGGGATTGCCCGACAAATGCCGGCAGATCGATCGCCCCATCGCCATGCTCATCAAGGACCTGAAACAACGAGGGTTGTTCGACGATACGCTGATCGTGTGGGGGGGCGAGTTCGGACGTACGCCGTTGAACGAAGAACGCAACGGATCTACTTTCCTGGGGCGCGATCACCATCCGCACTGTTTCACGATGTGGATGGCCGGTGGCGGAATCAAAGGGGGAGCCAACCTCGGCGCGACCGATGAGCTGGGCTATTTCATCACCGAGAACCCGCTGGGAGTGCGCGATCTGCAGGCCACGATCCTGCACCTCCTCGGCTTCGACCCGCAACGCCTTGTCTTCCCGTTTCAGGGACTGGAGCAGCGGCTCATCGGCCCGACGGACGAAGGACAGATTCGGCACGAACTGCTGTCGTAGTCGATCTCTCGTTCGCGCTCGTGCTCGTCATCGCGACCGGCCGTTCCATGGGAATCGCCAGAGGAGATGTTCCTTTCGAGCACGAGCACCGCCGCTGACGCGGCTGAGCACGAGCACGAGTATGAGTTGTTCGTTCGCTCTCACCCGAAAACACGGAAACTGGATGCCTCCTCCACAGGGCGATGATTTCGAGCACGAGCACCGCCGCTGACGCGGCTGAGCACGAGCACGAGCACGAGTATGAGTTGTTCGTTCGCTCTCACCCGAAAACACGGAAACCGGATGCCTCCTCCGCAGGGCGATGATTTCGAGCACGAGCACGAGTATGAGTTGTTCGTTCGCTCTCACCCGAAAACACAGAAACTGGATGCCTCCTCCGCAGGGCGATGATTTCGAGCACGAGCACCGCCGCTGACGCGGCTGAGCACGAGCACGAGCACGAGTATGAGTCGCGCATTCCACGTCGCGATTGTGCTCACGGCTGGCGGCTGCGGCGGAAGAAGCGGCCGACATATTGGAGTGCGATCAGGAGTAAGACCACCGGCAACAGGAAGCGAAAGGCCTTCGGCTGGACCAGCAGGAGCATCAGGGAGAGGGTCAGCGCGGCGACTAACCAGGGAGGGCATCGTTTGCCGATTTGCCGCAATTGCGGATACGCCAACCAGGCGGAACCCAGCACGAGCCCCACGCGCAGGCAGATGCCCATCGCGACGTTATCTTGCACTTCGGGCCAGCCGGTCTGACAGGTTTGCACTCCCGCGGCGAAAAGGAATGCGATGGCAATCAAGCCGAGTGCATGACGTCGCATGTTATTCCTGATTCCGCGGAGAGGGAACGCCTGGTCAGTCGCAAGGATACCGAAGGGCGGATGCCTGGTCAGCCGATCTTGGCTTTCAATTCGGTCAACAGCCGCACCGCATGTCCGATCTCGGCCTTCTGCCGCGCGGGATCTTGCGGGATCTCTCGTTCGATGGTGAGCGGCCCTTCGTAACCCTCTTCCTTCAGTGTCCGCAGGTAGTTCTCGATGCCGACGTCACCCTGTCCCAGCGGAACCTCCTGCCCCCATTCCTTGCCGGGGTTCGCGGCCCACTTGCCATCCTTGCAGTGCACGCTGCGCACGTAGCGTCCCACTTTCCGCAGCGCGGCGATCGGTTCGCCCGTGCCGTACAGAATCATGTTGGCCGGGTCGAAGTTGATGAAGAGGTTATCGCGTTCCACATCGTGCATGAACTGCAGCAGCGCGTCGGCCGATTCCTGGCCTGTCTCGAGGTGCAGGTTCTGGCCGTTGCCGCGGCAATGATCGCACACTTCACGTGTGACGGCCAAGACGTCGCGGTAGAGCGGATCGGTCGCATCGTGCGGCACGAAGCCGATATGCAGGGCCACGGTATTGCAGCCCAGCATTCTGGCAAAATCGGCGATCTCGAGCATCTCGCGCGTGCGGGACGCACGCGTGGCGGGGGGTACCAACCCCACTGTCTGTGCAACCGTGGGAATATCCGCGTAGCTCTCTCCCTCAAAACCACCGAACACAGCAGTCAGCGTAATGTCGAATTCCTGCAGCCGTTGCAGGAACCGCGCGGCATTTGCCGGCGTGCGCGATGACTGGGCGGGCGCGTGCAATTGAATCGTTGGTACGCCCAGTTCGTGCGCGACTTCCAGCTTCACTCCCAGCCCCGCATCCACACTCGTGAAGACGCCAATCGGCCACTTATCCATGTCCAAGCCCCCGCAACAAATGAGTTTCAGAACTTCCTCCGCAGGTCCCCGCCGCCGAAATCCTCTTCGCAGGTAACGACTCTAACGTTGTCTCCCGGCAAAACTCAAGAGGGGCGGCCGCGGGACAGGCATCAACCACCCGCGACCGGCGCAATTAACAGGATCTCATCGCCGGCTCGCAGTTCGTAATCCTGGTGCTGGGACCAGGTCCCGAGGTGCCGGCCGGAAACTGTTACCAGACACGAGTTCTGCGGCTGTTGGCCCTCTCCCAACGCACGCGACCACTGCGAAAGCACCTCGCCGAGGCGGGCCCCCTCGCTCACGTCCAGTTCCTCGGGCCACGCCGCGGCGGAATCGTAACTTCGCCCCATGACCAGAACGCGGACTTTCATGTGACTGGACCTTCCCCCGTCTTCCACTCCCGTTTACGCGGCGGCTGCCCCGCACACAGGACACGCTGGCCGGCGCAACAGGTCAACGCGCTGCATGCGGCCGTGGTAGCCGTCGTAAAGCAGCATCTTACCCCACAACGGCTCCCCTGTGTGGGAGACGATCTTGATGGCTTCGAGCGCCGCCAAGGAACCGATTGCCGACGAGATCGCGCCCACGACGGGAAACAACTCCTCGAAAGGAGGCAACTCCGGGTAGATGCAGGCCAAGCAAGCGGTTTCGCCGGGACGCACCACGGTCAGCGTACCCGTCATGCCCCACTGCGCGGCATCGATCAGCGGCACGCCGGAGCGCACGGCCGCGCGATTCAAACGCAACCGCTCCCCGAACGTGGGCGGACAGGACAGGATGACCTGACACCGGCGGGCCAGAGATAGCGCCTCCTCGTCATCCGGTTCGTGATCGATGGCCTCGACCTCGATGAAATGATTCACGCCGCGGAGTCGTCCGGCGAAATGGTCCACTCGGCGTTGGCCCACGATCTCTTCCGAGCCGAGCATTTGTCGATTCAAATCAGCGGACAGGAACTCACCGCCGTGCGCGATAATGATGCGTCCCAACCCGGCCATCGCCAGCGCCATGGCGGCGGGGCCTCCCATTCCGCCGACGCGCGTGATGAGCACCGTGGCCTGCTTGAGCTGCAGTTGCCCGGCTTCCGACAGCACTCCGGGCCCTAGTTGACGCTGATAGCGCTCGCGCTCTGCGGGTGATAGTCCCATCCTGCCGCCCCAAGCCGCCTGCGAAGCGGGACGTTCAATGCTCTGGTAATTTCCAGCGACCAACGGGAGCGGGTTAACACGCCGGTGCGGAAGCACCGATGTGGTGGGCGGCCCTGCCGCCCTATGCCCCCAACGAAGCGGGAAGTTCAATACTCTGGCAATGTCCAGCGACCAACGGGAGCGGGTTAACACGCCGGTGCGGAAGCACCGATGTGGTGGGCGGCCCTGCCGCCCCAATGCCCCCAACGAAGCGGGAAGTTCAATACTCTGGTAATGTCCAGCGACCAACGGGAGCGGGTTAACACGCCGGTGCGGAAGCACCGATGTGGTGGGCGGCTCTGCCGCCCTATGCCCCCAACGAAGCGGGAAGTTCAATGCTCTGGTAATGTCCAGCGACCAGCGGGAGCGGGTTAACACGCCGGTGCGGAAGCACCGATGTGGTGGGCGGCCCTGCCGCCCTACCAACGTAGCCCGAACTGTTCGCCGCCGGTCGGGCGGTCGAAGCCGCCTTTGAGTGATCGTTTGGCCCGGCGAGGCTGTTGCTGCGCCGGTTGGCTGGCCTCGTCGGGTTCTGGCGGTTCTTCCTGCGGTTCGGGCAACGCCGCCTTGATCGACAAGGCAATGCGCTGAGCGGCAGCGTCGATCGAGAGGATCTTGACCTCGACCTCCTGTCCTTCGTTCAGCACATCATTCACGGTGCGCACCCGATGATGTGCGAGTTCGGAGATGTGTATCAGGCCTTCCACGCCTGGTGCCAGTTTGACGAAGGCACCGAACTTGGCGATGCGCGAAACCACGCCTTTGACCACCGCGCTGACGGCAAACTGTTCTTCGGCGTGGCTCCACGGTCGGTCCAGCAGGTCCCGGTAGGAAAGGCCGATCTTGCCGGTTTGCCGGTTGACCTTCTCCACCTTCACGCGGACCTTCTGTCCTTCTTGCAGCACTTCGCTGGGGTGATTTACGCGGTCCCAGCTGAGTTGGCTGATGTGAATCAGACCATCGACGCCGCCCAGATCTACGAAGGCGCCGAAGTCCTGGATGCTGCGCACCACACCTTCTCGCGTCTGGCCGGGCTCGATCTCGTCGATCAGTTTCTTGCGTGCCTCTTCTCTTTCGCGTTCGGCCAGCGCCCGGTGGCTGAGCACGAGGTTCTTGCGGCGGCGATTGACTTCGGTCGCCACGCACAACAGTTTCTGGCCGATGTACTCCGCGAAATCCTCGACGCGGAACAGCCCGATCTGGCTGCTCGGAATGAAACCGCGAATGTTGTTGACCATGCACTCCAGGCCGCCCGTGTTAGCCCCGGTGATGCGGGCCTCGACCACGGCGCCTTCTGTCAGATCCGACCAGTCTCCCACTGCGATCGACTGGCCGGGAATGGCCAACTCGTAGAGTCCTTCTTCGGCGAGGAACTTCCTGATGACGACTTCCAGTTCCCGGCCCACGGTGGGCGTCTCGCGAAACTGCCGCACGGATGCCACGCCTTCATTACGACCGCCGAGGGCGAAGAACGCGTTGTCGCCGTGAATGCGCACGATGGTCCCGTGCAGTCGCGTGTCAGGTTCGAGAATTTCACTGGCCCGAGCTGCCACGCTGGCGGCAGGATCGTTGACGATGCGTTCGAGCGACACATCGGCCAACGCGGCCTCCAGTTGGCGCTCCACATCCGCCGGCAGTTTCTCGCGCCGTGACGGGGGGGGAACCGGGGACTTCGTGCGGGCGGCATGGAGTTCGTCGAGCACGGTCTGCGACGGTTCCTCGGCTGCGGCATCCGCGAGATCGACGACCGGTTCAACAGGTGTTGCATCCTCGGCCGCTGGTGGCTCGGGGGTCACGACCTGCGCCGCGGGTCCCGGTTGATCTTCGGCGGGCGGTTCCGTTGGCCGCGGCGTCGGCAAGGGAGGAACCACGGTTCGCGGCAGCGTTGTCTTGAGCGCTTTGGGGACCATGCCGCGCCGCGACCCGATCTGGATTCGAGATCGCTGGACGGCCGGTGCACCGGGCATCGATTCTGTCGCCGCGTCTTCGAGTGGCTGGCCCTCGCCGTTGGATTCTGGGCTGGCCGGCGGTGGCGCATCCTGGTCCGCAGTCGATCGACCAGCGGTGGTGTTGGGGTCAGTCGGTTCGACACTCGGCGCCGTGCCGCCATCGACGGCACGTTTCTCGTCGACCTGCGGTCCGGAGGCATTACTGGTCATCAATAGCAACCCTGCGACAGAAACGGAAGAGCGGGCGCAAATCGGCGCCGCCACTGCAACAGTGTAACACCGCCCTCCGGGCAACGGTAGGTACAAGGCTCCGTCGGCGACCGGAATTCGACCGGCGCGCCGCGCGTGCACGTTTCGTGACGAGGTCACTCAACGCGAACGTTACAGATGACCCAGAATTCGCGAACGGCAGAGCCGTTGAACTCCCGCGAACGGGCGCGCCGGCTTCACGCATCGCGCAGGATTTCTTCGGCCGCGTTCTTGCCGCAAGCGCCGATAACTCCACCGCCGGGATGGCTGGCAGCGCCGCACAGATACAGGCCGCGGACGGGTGTGCGATGGTCGGCCCACCCGGCAACCGGGCGCAGGCAATACAGTTGGTGCAGGTGCATCGCCCCCTGCATGATATTCCCGCCGGTCAAGCCATACGTGCGTTCGAAGTCCAGCGGGCTGAGTACTTGCCGGTGTTCGACGGCCTGCGGCACGTTGGGAGCATACCGCCCGATGACCTCAAGGCAGCGGTCGGCAAACGCCTCCTTGACGTCGTCCCACGATTGCCCGCCTGCCAGTCGATACGGCGCATACTGCACGAAGATCGACACCAGGTGTTTTCCGGGCGGCACGATGGTCGGATCCACACTGCTGGCCATCGTCATCTCCAGCACCGGCTCCCGGCTCGGCACGCCGTACTTGGCGTCGTCGTAGGCCCGTTCGATGTATTCCATCGTCGGGCAGATGTGCATTGTCCCGTGATGGTGCCGACCCAAGCCCGTTCCCGGCAGACACGTGAATCGAGGAGGCTCGGCCAGGGCGAGATTGATCTTGGCGGAAGCCGAACTGTAGTCGATCCTGGCGACGGCGGCGCGGAATGAATCCGGCAGTTCGGTCGGACTCAGCAGCCGTTCAAACGTCCAATGCGCATCAATGCTGGAGGCAACCACAGACGCCTCGATGACCGTCCCGTCGCTGAGCTGTACTCCGGCCGCGCGACCGTGAGCGACGAGGATCCTCTGGACTTCGGCTTCGCGGCGGATCGTGACGTGGAGGTCTCGTGCCGCGCGTTCCAGAGCCTTGGCCAAACCTCCCATGCCGCCTTCGACGTAACCCCAGATGCCGCGCGCGCCGCCCGCTTGTCCCATCACGTGGTGCAGCAGGACGTACGCCGTGCCGGCCATCGAGGGAGCCGCGAAGGCGCCGATGATCGCGTCCGTGGCGATCGTGGCGCGAAGTACATCCGCTTCGAACCACCGTTCGAGAATCGGTTTGGCCGCGCCGGTGAGCAACTCGATGGCCTCCGGCAGATCGTCGCCCAGGGCGCCGATTGCGCGATACAACTGCCACAGCTTCGCGGCATCCCGCAGATGCTTGGCGAGGCCCAGGCGGCGGCGAGTTCCCCCCAGCACACCGGGGTCCGGAGCCGCTTGTGCTAATACGGGCTCGATGACCTGCGCAACACGTTCCAGGAGTGCCTGATACCGCGGATAGGCGCGCGCATCCCGCTCGCTGAACTTGGCGATCTCTCGGCTGTTCTCATCCTCATCGGCGCCAAGCACCAAATAACGTCCGTCCAACAACGGTGTGAAGGACGACGGGCGGCGCGGGAGAATCTTCAGGCCGTAGTGGGCCAACCGGAGATCACGCGTGATCTCCGGCAGAAACAGGCTGATCACGTAGGCCGCGGTGGAGACCTTGTATCCGGGCCACAATTCCTCGGTCGTGGCGGACCCGCCCAGGACATGCCGGCGCTCCAGCACGCACACTGATTTGCCCGACTTGGCCAGATAGGCGGCGGCAGTCAGGCCGTTGTGTCCACCGCCGATCACAACGCAATCGTAATGTTGGCGAGGCTCCATGAGCGGCGATTCTATCGCTCCCCGATCGGCGCGCGTAGTAGGCGACCGCGTGCCGCACGTTAGCCCAACGGCCTGGTCCCTCGGACCGATCGGACCCGTGCGCACAGCGACTGGACGAAACGGCCAGCGACTGCGACAACAGGCATATGTTCGGACAACACTCATTACCGTCGCGCCGCACCGGGCGGCTGCTGATCGCGCTGGCTGCGGTCCTCTGGAGTACGAGCGGCTTCTTTGTGAAGGCTCCTTTGTTTTCCGGCTGGCCCGGTCCGTTGCTGGCCTGCTGGCGCGCGCTGTTTGCCTGCCTGGTGCTGATCCCCATGGTCCGGCGCCCGCGCTGGACCTGGCGGCTGCTGCCGATGGTCACCTTCTTCATTGCCATGAACTGGTTCTATTTGAGCGCCCTGGTCAAGACCGAGGCAAGCATCGCCATTTGGCTGCAATACACCGCGCCGGTGTGGGTCTTCTTCGTCTGCGTGTTCGTCTGGCGCGAACCGGTGCATCGCCGTGACTGGGTGCTGTTGGCGTGCGCCGCGGCGGGCGTGGGATTGATCCTGGCATTCGAATTGCGCGGCGAGTCGGCGGCCGGAGTCATTTTTGGTCTCCTGTCTGGACTGACGTTCGCGGGTATTCTCCTCTCGCTGCGGTGGCTGCGTGCCGAGGACCCAGCCTGGCTGGTGGCGCTGAACCACCTGGCGGCGGCGGCGGCTCTGTCACCGTATATCGCGTGGTATCCCCAATGCTGGCCAACGGGCCTCCAATGGGCGTTCGTGTGCGGGCTCGGCGTGCTGCAGATGGGCCTGCCGTATCTGCTCTTTGCCCAGGGCCTCAAGAGCGTGCCCGGCCACGAGGCCTCGGGCATCGCGTTGCTCGAACCCGTCCTTGTGCCCGTCTGGGTGTTCGTGGCCTGGCACGGCGCCGACAACTATCTGGCACCGCGCTGGTGGACGCTCGCAGGCGGCGCGCTGATCCTCTCCGGACTGCTGCTCCGCTACATCGGGCAGCGTGACCCGCCCGCGCTAGGGCAGGATGATGAGCAACCGCGGAGCGAAACAGAGCAGCGGAATAGCAATCGCACACACCGACCCGACGACCGTGCGAAACCAGCCCAGCGGGATTGAATCATCGCGCGTCGGCGGATGATCAGGCCCCACGATCATGATCAGCACGATCATCAGTGCAAACGCGGGTTGCCAGGCATAGAAGCTGTAGGCCACGGCCAGCACGATACAACCGCGAGCGACCCAGTGCGCGCGCTTGCCCAGCAGCGTATAGAGTACGTGCCCGCCATCAAGCTGGCTGACCGGCATCATGTTCAGCCCCGTGACGAGCAACCCCACCCAACCGGCCATGAAATACGGATTCAGCTGTCCCTGCACGACGCGCTGCCCGGGCACGTAACCCGCCGGCTGCACGCAGTCCAGCAGGAATCGCACCAGCAGCGGGTTGTCGAGTTGATAGATCCCGTGTCCGGGATGAGTGAAGTCGAGCGATACCACTCCCAGCCAGAGGATCGGCATGGCTACGAGGAGACCTGCCAGCGGTCCGGCCAACCCGATGTCAAAGATCTCCCGCCGATTGGCCCGAAAACCCTCCATGCCGATCACGGCGCCCAACGTACCGGTCGGCGAAATCACCGGCATCGGCAGAAAGAAGGGCAGGCTCGACGGAACTCCGTACCGGATTGTCGCCAGAAAATGTCCCATTTCGTGCATCAACAGGATGGCCAGCACGCATGCCATGTAGATCAGCCCATCCTGCCAATGAGACACCAGGACGCGCCGCAGCGGCATCAGACTGCCGCTGCGCGCCGATAGCTCGACGTAGACCGAAGGCACCCACACGCAGGCCCCGGCAAAAAACGTTGAGACACATGTGGCGGCGAACAACGCGATGGGCAAGAACACCCGGCGCCGACGCGGTCCTCGCGGCCGATCCGCCAGCACCACGTCCGGCTCTTCCACCAACTCCGCCAGCAGGACCTCGTCCCGTTCCTGCAGCGACGCCCTGTCAGCCGGCGACACGTATCCGTCCTCGGAGACCCAGGCCAGAATCGGCTCCGCGTCGTCGTTCGAAACCGATGCCTTCTCGCCGGATTTGCAGGAGAACTCGCGTTCGGATTGTCCAGAGGGCGTTTCCATTGACATTACTACACCATAGCACAAGTCGCGCAGCAGCGCGGGGAGTTGGGCGAACTTGTCGCCTGGAGTACAGCAGGTTTCTTCTTGCGAGCGATTATCTGCCCTTTTCCGTCGCTCGACTCGCCGAGTCGAGAAGTTGTCCAATGCACCCACGGCTCGGAGAGCCGTGCGACGGAGAGCCGCGTCTACCCTCTTTGCATCTGGTCCGACGAACCGGCGTTTGGTACGCTGTGTTTCGCAACCGCGAACGTCGTTGTCCTCGATTCGTAAGCGTTGACGATGAACCAATCCGCAATTCATACCGAGCCGATGGAACAGGCGGAAGTACCCGTGATGACGGTGTGGCCCTCCGTTGCCCGCTATTGGCTGAGCCGGTTTCTGGGTGAGATCTTCGCCAACCGATTTGGCTGGTATGTCTTCACCGTGGGAAACCTGGCGGCACTGGCCGCCACGCCGATCGGCCTCATCCTCTACTTCTGGCGCGTCGCCCAGGGGATTTCCTACCGACTCACGAATCGCCGCGTGATGGAGATGCGATTCGCCGATGTCCGCCAAGCGGTCGCGTTGGATGGGTTCGACACCATCGTCGTGGAACAACTTCCGGGACAGCCGTGGTATCAGGCTGGTGACCTGGTCTTTCTCAAGAACGGCGCGGAAGTCCTGCGGCTGGAATCGGTGCGCCATCCCGAGTCCTTTCGCCAAACCTGCTGGAAATCACATCAAGCGCACGTGCAGGTCAGGCAAGCTCTAGGTCGCGAAGTTGTGCGTGCCGGGTGAGTTCCGCTACGACGAGCCGCAGTGCTTGCGCGGAAATCGTCACCGGCAGACAAGGAATCACTTCTTTTTGGTGAGCGGCCTGGCACGGATCGATGGGCACGTGCACGAAGGTCGTCTGGGTTCGCCAGCCGTGCCGATCCGCAAAGTAATGTGACAGATAAAGCGTGGCGTTGCAGAGGTACGTGCCGGCGTAATGCGAGACGCGCGCGGGAATATCGGCATCGCGGAGCACTCCCGCCCATTTCTCCAGCGGCAGCGCCGAGCGGTAAGCCAGCGGTCCGTCGGCGACAAGCGTGTGGAACGACTCCGTATCCCCCTCGTGATGCCCGCCCACATTCAGACCAATCGCCTCCAATTGCACTTCGGCCGATCCGGGGGATTGCCCCAGGTGGAGGGCATAGTCGTAATTCGCCGCTAGATCGCGCTCCAACCGCTCGCGCACCAGCGAGTAGTCCACGGGATAAAGCCGGGTCGTCACCTTGGCGCGCGGTTCCAGATCCTTGGTGAATTCGACCAGCGTCAGCCAGCTCGAATTCTCGGACCAACGGTCATAGGGCTCGAACGCGGTAATGAGGATTCGCGGCATATTGCCTATGTCGCCTGCACGCGAAGGGGTCTGACCGGCGAGCGGTAACTGCCCGTAGCATGGTAGCTTAGCTACCACGTTTATGCCAGAGTCCCGCAGTGTTTTGGCTTCGTAAGGGTACCTCGCAAACCGCGCCGGTTTTCGGGCTGGATGCCGGGCCTGGCGCGGAGTACCTTAATGCGCGCGAGACAGGCCATAGTCGGGGGACTTAACGTGTCTTATCGCTCCTGAGGAACATTGTCATGCGATACTGGGAACTCGGTCTTGCCGCGCTGCTGATCGCAGGGATCGGCCCCCTGTCCCGGCCCGCGACCGCACAGGGAGTCATTCGTGACGGTGGCCTGGAGTCGGTCGTACGCAAGTACGTCTACGACAAGCGCGACAATCAGGAACCGCTCACGGAAGGCGACCTCGCTCCCATTACGCGCATCGTCGGCCAGGGCAAGGGCATCCGCGATCTGTCGGGACTCGAACAGTGCCAGCGATTGGCGGTGCTCGATCTGGAAAAGAACGAAATCAACGACCTGACTCCGCTGCGCGGTTTGAAAAACCTGCAGTCGCTGAACCTGGCCAAGAACCACATGACGGACCTGACGGCGTTGGCAGGTCTCAGCAACCTCGAATATCTGCAACTGTCGGACAATCAGATCCAGGATCTGTCGCCGTTGGCGAAACTCACCAAACTGCGCTCACTGTACTTGTCCAACAATCGGATCCAGGATCTGACTCCGCTGGCGGGCCTCGGAGAACTGCGCTCGCTGTACCTGGATGGCAACCAGGTGCGCGAACTCGCGGCACTAGCGCGCCTGACCCGCCTCGAGACCCTGGATGCTCGCGCGAATCGCATCGTCGACCTGGCACCGCTGCGCAATGTCTCGGCCTTCAAGTACCTGCTGCTGGACGGCAACCAGGTCACCAGCATCCAGGTCCTCGTGGAGATGGCGCAGCGCAGCGGGGACGGTACTCGTCGATCGGCTCCCGCCTGGCAGATCTCCCTGACCGGTAATCCGCTCGATCTGGCCGCCCGTGGAACTCAACTCGAAACGTTGCGCCGCGCGGTGAAGTCCGTCACGTTTGAGCGATAGTCCGGTTGCGAGCCAACGACCCGCGCCACGCGTGCCCCATGGATGCTGCCACTCGGGATCTCTTCGACGCCCACTTCGAGCAGGTGCTGCGGGAAATGCCGGCGCGCGTGCACGAACTGCTGCGCGAAGTGCCTCTGATCGTCGAAGACTACCCTTCGCGCGAACTGCGACGGTCACTTGGCGTTCGGCGCAAAGACGGCCTGTGCGGACTTTATACGGGAATTCCCCTGGGGAAACGCAGCGTGGAACACTCCGGGGTACCCTCGGACGTGGTGCATATTTTCCGGGCCGGGCTGTTGGCCATGGCCAGCGACCGCCGCGGAACGGTCGATGCCGACGAATTGCGGTCGCAAATCCGCATCACCATCCTGCACGAACTGGGACACTACCACGGCCTGAACGAACAGGAACTGGAGCAGCTCGGTTACTGAACGGACTGCGGGAATAAGTCGGTCGCCTGCGGGATCGAAGAGGGCGCCATGTCACTCTACGCTCTATTGGCCGACCTGATCGTCGTCATCCACGCCATCTGGGTCTCCGTGGTCGTGCTCGGACTGCTCGCGGTTCTCGTCGGAGCGACGCGAGGCTGGGGTTGGGTCCGCAACATCTGGTTCCGCCTGATCCATTTGGGCATGATTGGCGTTGTAGTCTGCGAGAGCGTATGCGGTATTCCCTGCCCCTTGACCGTCTGGGAGGACTCTCTCCGGCGAGCTGCCGGGCAAGCGGTTACCGATGGCACGTTCATTGGCCGCTGGGTCCACGACCTGCTCTTCTTCGAGGCGCCCCCCTGGGTGTTCACCACGGTCTACTGCCTGTTCGGCGCGGCCGTGCTGGGCACCATGATCCTGCTCCCTCCCCGTTTCCCCACATCCACGCGACGGCCCGACAACCAACCCAGCCCCTAGACAAGTCTCACCCCATCACCCCAACATCCATCATGCCGCCACCACTCCTCGACGGTCCGCGGAGGATTGTGTTAAACTCAGCTCCTGCACCGACGTCGTGCCGGCTTAGGCTATTCCCGAACGACCGCGACAGGAGAAAGATCCGTGAGGCGTCCATTCATTGCGGGCAACTGGAAGATGTACAAGACTCGATCGGAGGCGATCGCCTTGGCACAGGCGATTGCGGGGCAATTCAAGACGCCGGATCGAGTTGACGTTGCCGTCTGCCCGCCCAGCACGTGCCTGGACGCCGTGGGGCAAGTCCTTCGTGGTTCCAGCGTGGGACTGGGGGGTCAGAATCTCTACCCCGCCGGTTTTGGGGCCTACACGGGTGAGGTGAACGGGGAAATGCTGGTCGATTTGGGCTGCAAATACGTGATTCTGGGTCACAGCGAACGGCGGCAGTACTTCGCGGAGAGCGACGAGTTTATTAACCGCAAGGTGCATACAGCACTTAAGTTAGGACTTGTGCCCATTGTCTGTGTAGGCGAGACGCTCGAGCAACGCAACTCCGGTCAGACCGTTGCGGTGGTGCAGCGTCAGTTTGATGGCTCACTGGCCGGGCTGTCGGCAGAACAGATGAAGCTGGTCGTAATCGCTTACGAACCGGTGTGGGCCATCGGCACGGGAGTCAAAGCGGAGCCCGCGCAGGCGGAAGCGGTGCATGCCGACCTTCGCAAGCTGATCGAATCGCGTTACAATTCTCAGGTTGCGTCAACGGTGAGAATTCAGTACGGGGGGAGCGTCAAGGCCGACAACGCGGCCGAAATGTTGCAGCAGCCCAACATTGACGGCGCCCTGGTGGGTGGTGCGTCGCTGGAGGCAGACAGCTTTCTGCGAATTGTGTCGGCCGCACTGTCCTGACCGGAAAGGTCGGCGGGCGCAGCCGATTCGGCCGCGGCTCATCCGGCTCCATTGGTCGCGACTGCCGGTGAGCAGCGCGAAGCAAGGATTGAGGAAACATGCAATATCTCTTTGCCACCTTAATGTCTTTAATTGCCGTGTTCCTGATTCTGCTAGTCTTGGTCCAGCGAGGCCGTGGGGGTGGACTGGCCGGGGCCTTCGGCGGAATGGGTGGACAGAGTGCGTTCGGCACCAAGGCCGGCGACTTGTTCACGCGCATCACCATGGTGACAGCCACCGTCTGGATCCTGTTGTGCGTGTTGGCGATCGCGGTCCTGAATTCACACCGCAGTGCTTTCGGAACTCCGCGCGGCTCCGGTTCGGCTTTCGAAGCGTCGACGGGGAGCGAGGCTGCGAAAGATGCGGGAACAGCGAGTGAGGCCGCGACCGCTCCGGCATCCGGCACTCCCAGCTCCAGTGCCGCGCCGAGCGACTCAGCTGCCGCAGGTGCCTCGTCAGCGGAACCAGCCTCTGGCAGTTCGGCTCCCGCGGGCGGCGACCAGAGCGCCAGCGATAAGAACCGTTAGGCATGCGGGACAACGGCCCCGCCACGGGTCCTTGCCGGAAGGAGAATCAGCGCCTTGCTTCACAGCATGACCGGTCAGGGAGCCGCGCGCGTGCACCAGGACGGGACCTCGGTCTCGGTCGAAGTGCGCACCGTAAACAGCCGCTATTTCAAACTGTCCGTGCGCACATCGGAGGGCTGCGCCGCGCTCGAGCCGCGAGTCGATGAGACGGTGCGGCGGGCTATTCGCCGCGGCACGATCCAAGTGGACGTGCGCGTCGAACGGGAAGTGACTCCCGATCAGTACCGGCTGAACGAGTCCGTCATCAACGGATACCTGCGGCAGATCGAGGGCATGAACCGGCGGTTGGGCCAGACCGCACCCGTACCGCTGGCTTCGCTGTTGATGTTGCCCGGAGTTGCCACGGAACACCTGCTCGATGCGGACGAACATGACGGCTGTTGGCCGGCCGTCGAAAAGGCCTTGGCCCAGGCGCTCGAGCGGCTGGAGCGAATGCGCGCCGATGAGGGGCAGGCGATGGCACACGACCTGGCGGAAAACTGCCGCCAGATCGCGGCGGAACTGGAGGAAGTCGAGCGGCGGGCGCCGGTGGTCGTGGCAGGATATCAGCAACGACTGACGGAGCGGATCAACCGGCTACTGGCCGAATTCGACGTGACCGTGCAGGCGGCCGATCTGATCCGTGAGGTCGGCCTGTTCGCCGACCGCAGCGATATCTCGGAAGAGATCGTGCGGTTGCGCAGCCACCTCGGCCAGTTCGCCACCATCATGCAGGGCCCCGAAGCGGAGGGCCGGAAGCTGGAATTCGTGACGCAAGAGATGTTCCGCGAAGCGAACACGATCGGGTCGAAGTCCAACGACGCCGAGATCTCGCGCCGCGTCATCGAGATCAAGACCGCCATCGAGCGGATTCGCGAGATGATACAGAACGTCGAGTGACATGTCCGCAGCGAATATCGGGAGACTGGTGATCATCTCCGGTCCGTCCGGCGCCGGAAAGTCCACGGTCGTCAGGGAACTGCTGGCGACGTGTTCGTTGCCGTTGCAGCGCAGCGTCTCCGCGACGACGCGGCAGCCTCGGCCCGGCGAACGGGATGGAGTCGATTACCACTTCCTGTCACACGACGAGTTCGCGCGGCGGAGGGCCCGGGGGGATTTCCTCGAATGCAAGGAAGTCTACGGCCGGGGAGACTGGTACGGCACGCTGGCGGCACCGGTTACGGCTGGCCTTGCCGGCGGAAAGTGGGTAGTTTTAGAGATCGACGTCGAAGGGGCTCAATCCGTCGTGGAGCACTATCCCGACGCGATTACGGTGTTCGTGCACAGCGGCAGCCTGGCGGAATTGGAGCGGCGGTTACGCTCGCGCGGCACCGAAACGGAGGATTCGACCCGCCGCCGCCTGGAAGTTGCGGAACGGGAATTGCAGTTCGCCCCGCAGTACCGGCACGCGGTGGTCAACGATACGGTCGCGGCGGCAGCGCAGCGAATCTGCGACCTATTGCGGAAATACTTGTGACAGACACGGCGGTGGGTACCTGCGCCCTGCCACCCGAACCGACATTACCATTTTGAATTCCGGGGAGTGTCACGCAGATGATTGATGAATTGAAGGAAGAACAGGTCATTGACAAGGTAGGCGGCCGCTTCAAGCTGTCAACGCTGATTCAGAAGCGCCTGGTGCAACTGAACGCCGGGAGCCGGCCGCTCGTCAATTTCCCGAGCGATAACAAGATGCGGATCGTGCTGCAGGAAATCCTGCAGGACAAGATCTTCCTGGATTCCTCCAACGAGATCCGCATCACGGGAGATCTGCAAGAGAGCCCGGCCCCCGATATCAGTCTGGATCCATGAAAGGCCGCGAGATTCTCATCGGCGTCACGGGGGGCATTGCCGTCTACAAGACGGCCGCGCTCGTGAGCCAGCTCGTGCAGGCCGGAGCCGGCGTGTCCGTGGTCATGACCGAATCGGCCCAGAAATTCGTCGGCCCGGTCACCTTCGCAGCGCTGACCGGCCGCCCCGTGGCCAACAACATGTTCGATGACCGCCAGTCGCTGGGAACGCACATCGAACTCGCGGAAGCGGCGCACCTGATGTGCGTCGCGCCGGCCACCGCGAACTTCCTCGCCAAAGCGGCGCACGGGATCGCCGACGACCTGCTCACGACGCTCTACCTGGCCTTTGCCGGACCGGTGCTGCTCGCGCCCGCCATGAACACGGTCATGTGGGAGAAGGCCGCCACCCAGCGGAATCTGCGGCAACTGCAGGACGACGGCGTCAACACCGTGGGACCCGACGAAGGTTGGCTCAGTTGCCGCAAGACGGGCGTCGGTCGCATGGCGTCGCCGGACGCCATCTTCCAGGCGATCCGCCGCCTGCTGGCCGAAGAGGCGAAGTAGCCCAGGACCACCGCCCCGTGCCCCGAGTTTCCGGTCGAGGATTGGCATGGCTCACATCTTGATCACCTCGGGACCAACGCGGCAGTACTTCGACCCGGTCCGTTACCTGACGAATGCCTCGAGCGGCCGCATGGGCAGCGCCTTGGCAGCGGCCGGTCTGCAGCGCGGACACCAGGTGACGATCGTGAGCGGACCGGTCACGATCGAGTACCCCGCGGGCACTGACGTGGTCTGGGTCGTCTCCACCGAGGAAATGCTGGCAGCCGCGCGCGAGAAGTTCGCGGCCTGCCAGGGACTGATCGGAGCGGCAGCGCCCTGCGACTATCGGCCACGACGCGTGGCGACCGACAAGATCGCCAAGACGGGGAAGCCGCTGACGCTGGAACTGGTCGAGACGCCCGACATCGTGGCTACCTTGGCGCAGGAAAAACGGCCGGACCAATGGGTAGTGGGCTTTGCACTGGAGACGTCCGATCGGCGTTTTCGCGCCACGGTCAAACTGGAAAAGAAACGCTGCGACCTGATCGTTTCCAACGGCCCGACCGCGATGAACGCACTGGAAAACGACATCGAAATGCTCGATCGTCGCGGCGAAGTGCTGCTGCGCGCGGCCGGTTCGAAAGAGCGCGTGGCGAAAGCCATTCTGCGGACCATCGAACGTGAGCTGATCGAGCGCAACCGGCCCGCGAGTTGACGAAACACGCTGGTTCGCTTATCTTCGTCCTGCGTGTGCAGTTCCACGTGTGGCGAACGGCAACTCTAGTCAAGGTCCGAACACGCATGAGTGTAGGCGAGGGTACGGGAGTCGATCTCTCCACCGCGCGCGGACGAAACTACCCCACGATCCGCCAGTTCACCATCTTTCTCGAGAATCGAGTCGGGCAGCTCCTGGAAGTTGTGCGGCGATTCGAGGGAGGCCGAGTTCGCATCGTTGCGCTGTCGATCAACGATGCCACGGAGTGCGCCTTCGTTCGTTTCCTGCTGAGCCACCCGGAACAAGGCCGCGAAATTCTCGAGCGCGCCGGGTTGGCCATGATTGAATCCGACCTGATCGGCGTGGAATTGCCGCCGGGTGCGCAACCCCTGCTGGACGTCTGCACCGCTTTGCTGCAGGTCGAAGTGAACATCGTCCAAGCCTACCCGCTGATTGTGCGACCGCACGGCAAACCGGCCGTCGCGCTGATGGTGGACAATATCGAGATGGCCATGGAGACACTCCATGCCAAGGGCTTCACCATGATTACCGAAGCCGACCTGTCGGCGGAAGATTGACCGTAATCACCGGCAGGGGCCGGTGACGGCCGCCAAATGCGGTGTACCGCCACGCTCGGTTTTCCGAACGATAATGAATTCGGATTTCTCACCAATGAGGACACTGACCATGCACCGACTCACATCGTCGATCCGTTTCGTGATTGGCTCAGGAACGCTCTTAATGACGGCCGCGGCCGCGCGGGCTCAAACTCCCGACCTGATTCATCAACCCTATGACCTGAATACGGGCCTGATCTCACGCTCCATTTCCTTCGAGAATCCGACCGGGGCGCCGGGCGAAGGAGGCAAGGCGGCGAGCGCTTTGGGAATAGGCCGGAAGGGTGCGCCCGCGCGCACGATTCAACCCGGCGAGACCGTGCAACTGTGCGACATCGAGGGGCCAGGAACCATCCGGCACATCTGGATTACCACGGATCGCAGCCCGGTGGTGCAACGGGCTTGCCTGATCCGCGCCTGGTGGGACGGTCAAGAGCATCCCAGCATCGAATGCCCCATCGGCGACCTGTTTGGCTTCGCCCACGGCAAGATCATGCCCTACGACTCGGCCGTGCACTCGGTGGGCCCCACCGGCGGACGGAATATCTGGCTGCCCATGCCGTTCGCACGACGCGCTCGACTGTCATTTACGAATGAGTCCCAGAAGGAGATCCCCCTCTTCTATCAGATCGGCTACACCATCGGGGACAGACACCCGGACGATGTGGGCCGATTGCACGTGGTGTTCCGCCGAGAAAACCCGACCACCGAGAAACAGGATTTCGAACTTCTCCCGCAGCGCACGCAGAAGGGGCGCTTCGTGGGATCGATCATCGGCATTCGCAACCTGCATCCGGATCAATGGTGGGGCGAAGGCGAAATCAAAGTCTACATGGACGGCGATCGTGAGTTCCCTACGATCTGCGGGACGGGCAGCGAGGACTACGTGGGACTGGCGTGGGGCATCCAGCAGACTCCTTTCCTGTACAACGGCTGCAGCCTCGACCAGGAGAACTTCATTTCGATGTACCGCTGGCACCTGCCCGACTCGATTGCCTGGCAGAAGGAAGCTCGCATCACCATCCAACAGATCGCCTGGAAGAACGGCTTGGGCGAAACGCAGGATGACTGGTCCTGCGCCACATTCTGGTTTGAACCCGTCCCCAGCGCAGCCTTGCCCGCACTGCCCGACCTGGCCGCACGCACCAAGGACATCTGGGAAGACAAGCAGGAGAAGAAATGAACGGACACCGTGTCGTGAGCAACCCATGGTAGGCTTCTTCTGGTGTGCTGTGTGGCTCGTCTCCGCCGACGATCTCACGTATCCAGCGCGGTATGTGGCGGACGCATCGATCAAGATCGACGGAATCGCTACCGATCCGGGCTGGTCGCGCGCCGTCGCGGAACAACGGTTCACGTTCCCCTGGAAGGCGACGCCGGCTCCCCCCACCACCTTTCGCGCGCTGTGCGGCCGCGATGATTTGTTCTTTCTGTTTCAGGTGGAAGACTCGGACATCGTTGTGCTGGACAAACTGCGGGACGAAGAGGACGCGGTTTTCGAGGACCGGGTGGAAGTCTACTTCGCGCGCGATAACCAGCTTAAGCGATACTTCTGCGTGGAGATCGATTCGCGCGGCCGCATGTTCGACTACAGCGGGTCGTTTTACCGGCAGCTGGATCCGAAGTGGAACTGGCCTGGTCTGGAAGTGCAGGCCACGACGCACGAGAAGGGATATGTGGTGGAGGGGCGGATTCCCTTGGCGAACCTCGAAGCGATCGGCTTGCCGCGTTTGCGTCCTGGCGTGCGCATCCGTTGGGGTTTGTATCGTGCGGAGTTCAGTCATGATCGGAGCGGTCGCCCCGTGGAGCAGCGCGAGACGATCCACAACCGTGGTCGCAAGCTGGATGGTCCGCCGCCGATTGAGGAGTGGATCAGTTGGGTTGATCCTCGAACCCGTGAGCCGGACTTCCATGTGCCCAGTGCGCTCGGTTGGCTGGAAGTCGTCGAGTGACCTGATGACAGAAGAACAGGATAGAAGGTGGTGGTTGTGGCTCCGCCTTCGGCTTACGTTTGTTCTGTCGCTGTACGCGTTCATCGGTTGCGTGGCCGTCGGGCCCGAATTCGCGGCGTCGCCGTGTGCCGCCGAAGTGGAACGCCCGTCACTTAGTTCCCTTCGCTCGCCCGTCCTCTTCCGGGGCAACGCCATTACAGCCTATCGTGATCCGACCGCGATATATCATGACGGTTGGTTCCGGCTGTTCTTCACACTGGTACGAATCGAGCCGGACCAACGACCCTTCTCGTACCTCGCCGCGAGCAAGAGCCGTGACCTGCGCCACTGGACTGAGCCGGTGGTACTGACACCGCGCGACCAGAGCTTGAACTATGGCAGCCCTGGCAACATCGTCCGTTTTCGCGATCAGTGGGTGCTATGCCTGCAGACCTATCCACGTCCGAAGGGCGAGCGGTACGGCAACGAGTCCGCCAGACTTTGGATAATGACCAGCCAGGATCTGGAGACCTGGAGCGAGCCGCAATTGCTCCGGGTGAAGGGACCAGACGTGCCGCGGGAAAAGATGGGTCGCATGATCGACCCGTTTCTTCTGGAGGACAGAGATGAACCCGGGAAATGGTGGTGCTTCTTCAAACAAGAGGGCGTGAGTCTGAGCTATTCGCGCGACTTGCAGGACTGGACCCACGTGGGGAATTTTCGGGGCGGAGAGAACGCCTGTGTCATTGTCGATCACGGTGAGTACGTGCTCTTTCACTCCCCGGTCAACGGTATCGGCATCAAGCGCTCCAAGGACCTGACTCATTGGCGCGACGATGGACTGCTGACCTTGGGTCAGGCGGAGTGGCCTTGGGCACGGGGGCGTTTGACGGCGGGATTCGTGTTGGACCTGCGGACGGATCCCGTGATGCACAAAGCCCTGATGTTCTTTCACGGATCGGACTATCCCGAGTCCGATCCGCGTGGTGGCTTTGACAACTTCGCGAGCGTCGGGATCGCCTGGAGCGATGATCTGCGAGTCTGGAGTTGGCCGGACGGGTCTTCCGTGCTGCCGCAATGAGTGCTCGACGGGGCGTTGACAACGCGGAAGAGGGTGTCGAGAATTGCGCGTAACCTCTTGGTGGATAACCAAATGCGAGTGTGGCGGAATTGGCAGACGCGCTGGACTTAGGATCCAGTGGGGAAACCCGTGGGGGTTCGAGTCCCCCCTCTCGCATCTTCGGAAAATCAAAGGACTTGTGGAGAATGGCCGCAAGTCCTTTTCCTTTTCTTTGCCAGCGCTGTACCCTGCGGGCCACGGATGAAGAAGTCGTGACATCGGGACACCTCCCCATGGCAAGCACTCGGAGAGTTCCAACCGGAAGGCGGAGGATGTATCGATGAACGTGCGAGCGATACTCGCGGTGTTGATCGGAAGCTGTGTGGCCTGGAACCCCATCGTGCCCGCCGAGGAGACACTGCGCAAGGAGTCCGTATTTGTCGCGCCCGGCGCGACGCTGGCGCAGCTCGCCCGCCCCCACCCGCGCTGCGAAGGCGCTCCCAAAGCGTCGGATGTCTGCTTTTCCAGCCGTGTCAGGCATCCAGCCAACGCGGCCGACCCGCTGGACAGCTTCGCGACCGCTGCGGCGTTTCATGCAACCGGGTTCTATTGGGTCTATTCCGCGGACAAGGCGTGGATCGAGGAGGTGCGGAAACGCGGATATTCGTTTCAAGGCACGCTCCATCCGCCACTCTATGACACCGTGGGCGGAAAGACGCGCGAACGCGGTCGAGTGGTGAACGCCCAGGGCGAATCGGTTGCCCTTTCCTGGCAGGCCAAACAGCGGATGTTCATGGGGTGCGTGAACAATCCGGAGTTCGTCGAGAACTTCTTCGCACATGCGCGACATTACGTGGACGCCGGGGCGAAGTCGCTGCACATGGACGACCAGGATATGAACCTGAGCGCGGTGCGCTTCGGCGGGTGTTTTTGCGCGCACTGCCAGCAGAAGGCCGCGGCGGCGCGGACGGCCCCCGACTCGGCCGAATTTCAGAGGCAATGCACGCTCGACTTCTATCGCGTCATGTTCCAGCGCATCGATGAGTACGCCGGCCGGCACGTGCCGATCTCGTGTAACAACTACGGCGGGCGGGTGGATGACGTGTCGGAGATGTTCGACTTCGGAATGGCCGAGTTGCCGGAATCGCGGTTGTCGTTGGAGTCGATCGGGGCGATCCTGCGTCAGGCGGAGGAGCGGGGGCGAAGGCAGGTGTTCACGGCCGTATCGAGGAACCGCGAGGTGACGCGCCGGGCCATCGCGGCGGCGTACGCCTGCGGCGGTCAGATCATCGTGCCGTGGGACGTGTACCAGGGATCCGACGACTCGCGCTACTTCGGCAAGCCTGATGATTATGCCGATCTGTATGGGTTCGTGCGCGCCAATGCGGCGTTGCTCGACGAGTATGAATCGGCCGGGATGTGGCCGGCCGAGGGCGAGGATGGCGGGCCGATCGCCGTGCGCGGAAATGGGAACGTGAGAGTGGTGGCGCGGGCGCTGCCCGGCAAGGCGGATGCGCCGGTGGTGCTGCACTGCCTGGATGTCGGCCGGGCGCCGCGACCGTTCGCGTTGTGTTTCGATCCGTCGCGGTTCTTCGGCGGCCGGCCGGTGTCGATCGACCTGCTGACGCCGCCGCCGTACGATGCGAGGGCGCATGCGATGGCGGAACAAACGAAGGACTGGACAGTGTTGTCGACGTCGCATCGGCTTGCCGAGGGCTTTGTCAATAGCGTCGATGTGCCGGCGCTGGGACCATATGGACTGGTCGTGGTTCGGCCGCTGGATGCGGCGGGCGTCTGGGCCCCTTGGATTGCGACCGAAACCGCCGCGGATGGGTTGGCCGTGAAGCTGTCGTCCGCGACGAACGATGCGGTGATTCGGTACACATTGGATGGGAGCGAGCCGTCGGAGTCGTCGGCGGAGTATCAAAGCGCAATCGCGTTGAAGGCGACAACCGTTCTCACGGCGCGGGCGTTCGCCGGGAAGTTGGCGAGCAATGTGACGGTGGAACGGTTCACGAAGTTGGAGAGCGACGCACGTAAGCCGTCGGATGTTGCCGGGCTGACACTGTGGCTTTGCGCGGAGGACCTGGCCGGGGATGTGAAGGATGGATCGCGCATCGCGCGCTGGCCGGCACGGGTGGGGCCGGCGATGGTCAGCGAGGCGCGGACGATGCCTGACCAACGCAAGGGTACAGCCCCGATACTCGTGCACACGGCGATGGGCGGCCGGCCGGCGGTGCGGTTCGACGGCGCAGACGATATGCTGTTCATCGAGTCCTTCGCCGATGCGGAACTCAGGGGGGCATTCACGCTCTTTCTCGCGACGCGCTCGGCCGATGAGAACTTCGGCGCAACGGGAACGGCGGCCAACGGCGGAGGAGCCGTGCCGAGGCTGTCGTTCATGCGCGGGGCGTTCATCTACAATCATCGCGATGGATCGACCGTCCCTGTGGGCGCGGCGGCCGGGCAGACCGCGATCGCCGTCTACCAGCACAACGGACGGGACACGATCTCGGCCTGGATGAACGGCAGGCTGGGCGGAACGTCGACGGGAAACAACTTCGCGCCGCCCGAGGCGTTTGGCGCGGGCGGGCACTTTGCAATGCCATTCTGGTATGCGAACAGGCCGGCAGCGGGCGAGGTGGCCGAGATCATCGCGTACGACCGGGAACTGAACGATGCGGAGCGCGCCGACGTGGAGCGCTACCTGGATGAGCGATATCGGCCGGAAAAGGCGGACCGATTCACGCGGAGCGAGGGCGATGCAGCGGTGCCTAAGCGCTCATGGTGACCCACGGCTCGCGCAACGTGCCGCCTATTTTGAAACGCCGGTTGTGACTACGCGTGCCAACGTACGACCATCCACAACCGGCGTCGTCAGCGACCAACCACTGAACAGAGAAGGCACCGGTCCTGATGACAACAGTTGCGAGTGCTGTGATGCATCATGGTTTACCGAATCACCTCGATCTTGCTCAGCGGATACCAGCCATCGTCGGCACGCCCTACGGGCCGTTCACGGTCGTCATTGGGGCACGTTGCCGCACGACTTGGTTACGATGCTCCATTACGTGTCGCGACGAATCACCCGTGACACACCAAGCTGAAGTGCGCCACACGCTACGGGGGTAACGTGGCTAAAGACGACCGACTTTTTATCTGGCCAGCTTGGGGGCTCGTCGATCCGATTATGCACGGAAATGCACGGCGGATCTTCCGGCTTGCTGAGAAGGAGAAGAAGCTTGGCGCTGCGCCATGACTTTGAAGCAAACCGGGATTCACTTGAAGGGTGGGACTAGGTCGCGCAAGTGATTGGTGGGCCGTCGCAAGCCGATCTGCTCCGAGATAAACCGGCCCGCTGCCTCCGACTCCGGCTGAACGACCGACGGCCCGCCGCCGCTTCGGCTTGCTCGTCCCACCCTACATGCCATGAAAAATTCGAGCGAGAACGCACGAAGGAGCCTGCCGTGGTCCAGACGAAACGCCGTCAAGTCTTGCGGATCTTGCTCGCCTCAGCCATCTTCCTGGTTTCAGGTGACAGCTCTTCGAACCTTGGACGTGCTCCGGTGGCCTGAACTCGAAGCCTGATGATGAATCGCTGCGGAAGAAGTCTACCTGTGTCGCTGCGGGTGCCCGCGCTTCTCTCGGTGACGGGCGTGATCGCCGGGGCAGATGCTCCAACCGCCCAACCGGACGCCGAAACCACTCCGCCATCGGGTCGAATCGTGGCGACTCTTGGCCAGAGGGAAGTGATTCTGGAACACGGACAGCACGACGTGCGCTATTTCCCGGACGGCTGCCTGGCCTTTGTCCGCAGGGTTCCCCCGTATCGCATTCTCCTGGCGGCAGGCGTCTCCACGTTTTTGCTGGAAGGCAGGGAGATGAGAACGCTCGCCAGTCTCGGCGAGGTTCTCAAGCCGGGCAAACCGCACTACCTCGTCGGCCAGCCGATCACGTTGATGTACAGCACGCACGACCACGAACCCGAGACCTTTCGCTAACGAGACGGGCAAGCCGTTCTGAATTGCCTGCCCGCGTTGGATTGATGGCGAGGCGGCGGTAATCTACCACTCCGGCGAAACCGGGAAGAACCAACTCTACTTGTACTGCTTGGAGGACGGCTCGACCCGGCGTGTGTCCACCAACCCTCAGGCCAACTACCAGTATCCGCACGGCGAAGCGACCCCGTGCTGAAGACGCTCCCAGGCGACACCACCTGCACGCTGCGGGACCACACCCTGCTGGCGGAGTTCTCCGCCAAGCTCTTGGTAACTGACACGTTCAAGAAGATGCGGATTGAGTCGTTGAAACGTTCTTTCCGCACGTCCGCCCGGCGTCTCTTCCGGATTTCTCCGCGGCCCGCCCGGGGGGCTCACCGGCCGTAGTGACGGAGCTCTGAGTGGAATCAGGTCACGGGTCACGACCTGACGCTATCACTCGACCTCGACGAACACGCCTTCTCCGGAGGGCAGCGTCAGGCGATAGAATCCATCGCCATCGGCATCCAGTTCGGTACGTTCCCCGCGCGGCCAGGCGATGACTTTGGAGCCTGCGATTTTGAGCTTCACATGGGTCGTCTTGACGGACTCCAGTTCGCTCATATTCACCACCGTAAAGGCTGTGCCTTTCCCTTCCTTGGCTGCGAAGCACCCGATTAACAGCGGATCCTCGCACTGGATCTCCTGAATCGTCGGAAACGACTGTGCGGGGTTGCTGAATTTCAGGTACGGAGTGGCGTCGGAACACAAGTGCGCCATCGCTCCCAGGTTCTTGTACCGCACAAACGCATCGGAGATCTTGCGCACTTCCTTGAACACCGTCGCCGCGTCGTACCAGGCGTTGGTACGCTTGCCATCGACCGTGATCAGAGACGGAAAACCAGGCTCATGCCCGGCGTAGGTCCAGCAGAGCAATCCTTTGCAGCCAAACGACAGCATGGCATAGGACTGCCAACGGAACTCGCATTCGGTCGGCGTGCGCTTGCTGGGGACCCAGGCATAGGTCTGGATGCAGCACCAGAAGTCCTTGTTGTGTTCCCGAGCCGACGCCGCGATGACATTAATCGACTCGCAGTAATCCCGGTAGGTCGTGCGCTTTCCCGCTTCCCAGTTGAGCGGATAAATGTCGGTGCAGATATAGGGTGGGTCAAACTTCTGACAAAACGAATCGCAATACTTCTTGTACAGTTCCGGGTCAGGGTCATAGTACTCGATCGCGGCCGCACCTGCGCCGTACTTCAACTGGGCTGCATTGGCATACATGGGCAGCAGGTTGATGTACGGGAGTTTGCCGCCCACTTGCTGGTAGTAGGTGTTACAGATCGCCGCGAGCTTGTCGTACTCATCGGTGCCCGGTTCGTCGGTGACATAGGTTCCCGCAAAACACGGATGGTCGAAATACTCAGCAGTGGCTATGCCCGGGTTCTCGAAAGCGCCGTCACCCAGAATCAGTTCGACACCATACTGGTCACACTCCCGCAGCAACATGTCACGAAACTCGGAACCAGCCAGCGCGCCATGCGCGATGATCCAGTCGAATCCCCCGGCGCTATAAGTTTGAATGAAATCCTGGCCAATTGCCTCCGGACGCGGGCTGACCCAGGCACCGGTTCGAATCCGGTCACGCGTCAGGTAGGCGTTCGTGTAGGGCGAGTCATACGCACTTCCGAGCCGGACCAGAATCGCCTTCCTCAGCGCGACGGCTGCCTCGGCGCGACTGGCAGGCTTCGCGGCATTGCCGAGATCGACGTCATACTTGGCCAGTGTATTGACAGCCTGGCTCCAGGCGGCTTCCGTCATCGGCTCCCGAGGACGGAATCGTCGAGCACCGGTCCCCTCCAGTAACTGCCTGGCCACAACGAATCGAATCGCCTCCTGCATTTCCGCTGACAGCGACGAGATGTCGTCCAACGTGACCTGTTCGTCGCGCAGCACATAGTCCCCTGGCTTCTTCGCGACAAATCGCGTGAACCCGCGACCATTCGTCTGGCACACCGGCACCGGAATCAGCGAACCGGTTCCTGCTTTCGGGCGGTAGCCGACCACGGTCGTTTCGGACGGCCGCTGGCTCGTCTTCTCGCGGAGCACGAAATCAGCCCGCTCGTACCCTTCAAACAAACATCCACCGGGAACCAGCACTCGTTCGAGCGGTGTCACGAAACAGGTCGGCTCAGAATAGTCCGGAGCGTCGACCGCCGCCTCGAGAAACTGCTGCGCCTCTGCCTCGCTCGGAAAGAACCCCAGGCGCGAGATCTGATAGGACGAGTCCGTATCGGACGGGTTGGTCGGATCGAACCTGAACGACGTAATCGTTCCGGTCCAGCTCTGGTGGTCGAACGTTCGCATGTCGATCACGGCATTCCGCCAAGCGTTGTCCCCCACCACCGGAAACGGAGAATAGCTCTTGTCGGACAATGTGGTGAGCGTGTCCGTTGTGAAGAACAACCCGGCGTGGGTAAGCGTCGTCTTGTACTTGTACCGCACGGCAAAGAACGGCCGTTGCTCAGCCGGAAACACCTCCGCCGGCTTCAGGGGGACGGACATTGTCAGATCGGTTCCGGTCGGTATCAACTTCGTCAGACCGACCTCGGAATAGATCTGACCTTGATCGACGGCAATCCTTTGGGCGTCAGACCCGTTGTTGAAAACCCAGGCCGGCTCGCTGGCATACAGGCCGTCGGCAAATGGAATACACATCAGAAGCAGTAAGGGTGCTTTCATCGGAGGCGGCGCTCCTTCAGCAGTGGGAGGCGTGAAAGAACAGGTGGGCGCGGGCAGGAGTCGGGCTTCTGCTCCGGGCGCAGAGTGGCTGGATCGCACACCTTTGTCAAGCACAGAATCGGTGCCATGCCACTTCCTGGGACAGCCTACGAAGGCTGGGCAGCTTCGCAAGGTCGGCCAGGCTTCCTGATGATCCCGGTTGTTCGCCGTTGGTCGTGATACACTACCGTGCTCAACGTGCCCATTCCCACGCGCCTCGTGTCTGCCGAAGTGGCATGGCACCCTGGTTCTCCATCTTGCCGCAAGAAGTGGCATGGCACCAATTTCAGCGGCCGACCACGCAACGGACTGTCTGCCGCAACCCACTGTTCGTCGGGAGCTCGTGAATCCCTGAGGCGCTGATTCTCGTATGACGAGAACCGGTGGGCAATGTTAGCGTTCACGGGTCGGTGGGGGATTGGCGCATTTTTCGGCGTTGACGGCATGCCGTCAGTACCAGACCTTGTCCGAAAACATGGGCCGATCCCCGTCTCTTCACCGGCCCGTGAACGCGTACGTGGGCAATGGTCTGGCAGTGCATTACTGACCATTCTGTTGACACGCCTAACGCCACTAGGTATCATGCATAGAGGTGTTGGGTATCGATTGACTGTGCGAGGAGTATCGAGCGATGATATCCAGAGAGTTGATTGCCGCGTCGACGCGACCGTTGGTGCTGGCGGTCTTGTCCAAGGGTGAGAGCTATGGGTATTCAATTATTCAGCAGGTTCGCGAGTTGTCGGGCGGGGAGCTCGAATGGTCGGAAGGGATGCTTTATCCAGTCCTTCACCGACTTGAACAAGAGAAACTGATCATAGGCAGCTGGAAGGAGTCTGAGAGCGGAAGGAAGCGGAAGTACTACCGCGTTAGCGCGTCGGGAGGACGTGCAATGGCCACGGAACGGCGGCAATGGCTGGCCGTCCATGACACTTTGACCGCACTTTGGGATTCGAAGCCATGTTTGACCTAGAAATGACAATCTGCGAATGGAAAGCGATGATCGCGGAGTCCAGTTCAATGACTCACCAGAATGCAGTGGAATTGGAATCCCATCTTCGTGAGTCGATAGCGGACTTAGTGGCAAAGGGATTGCGCGAAAGAGAAGCATTCATGATCGCCTCGCTGAGGCTCGGAACTCCAGACATGTTAAGTAGAGAGTTCTGCAAAGTGAACGGGAATTATGTCTGGAAAGGACGCACTATTTGGATGCTCTTTGGATTCGTTGGGGGCAGCGCGTTCGCAAGCACATTCGCCGGAATTGCCGCAATTGCAGGAGCGACGACAGCATTTGTCGGACTCAGTGGCACCTCCACCGGACTGGTGTCAATCGCGGCGACTGTGGTTTGTTGGACGATCCTCTTCTGGTCTTTATGGCAAGGTGGACAACGAGTCCAGACTGGCGCAATCGATCGTGCCGCTTCGTTTGGATGGCTCGCCTCGCTCGTCGCACTATCGGGATTCGGTCATGGTCTTTCGATCGTCGGCAGGACCATGCATATTTCTAAGGTCACAGTAGAGGAGTTTGGGAAGTCCGCATATTGGACATCGATTGGCGGGTTGGTAATCAATGTCTGCGTGGTCGCTGCCTGCATCGCAATAATCGTACTATTTGGCCGATCGAGACTCGAACAAACCGAAAGAGTCGCGTAACGGCGGCTGGAAGTCCGTCTCGACGACTTCATAGTCGTCCTGGCTCGCCCACGCCGGGCACATGATACAGGCAACTATGGACATTCACACACCTGATGGCCAGTCGGTGCGAACGGTGCTTGGACAGGTAGAGGATCGCATCAGTGTGCGTTGCTCATTTATGGCTGGGTAGGCAACCGCGAAAACTAGCCAGTTTGCGAAAATGGAGGCTGACTCGAATTGCCGCCCTGATGGGACTAGGTTGGCGACTGACTATCCGTAATGTGGTGAATCCAATGAAGACTGAATTGGCTGCTCTCGCCCTGACGATGCTGTGTGGTGGTGGTCTGCCGGCGGCGGAATCGCCGGTGCTGCTCTTCGAGGACGGCTTCGGGCAGATGCGCAGCGGCGCGATCGGCGACGAAGTCGGTGCCCATCTGGAATACCACTACCTGCCGAAGGTGAACGTCGAAGGGGCGTGGGCCATTTCCACTTTTTCTTCGGGTGCTCCTTCGCAGCGCGCGTGGCGGGTCGCGCGGCACGGTCAGGAGCCGGTACTGCTGCAGACCTGCGAGACCCGGACGGCGCACACGCGACCCACCATCGTCGCCGGCGACGTGCTGTGGGCCGATTATACGCTCTTCGCGCGATTCACGCCCGAGACGGCCACCGGCCGCAGCGGTGTCAGTTTCCGGCACCACAACGACCGCTGTTACTATTTCCTCGGGGTCGAAGACACCCGAGCGGTACTGATACGTGTGAAACATGAATCGGATTTCCATGACCCGGACGAGCAATTGCTGGACAGTCGCGCGTTTGGCTGGAAGCCGGGGGACGAAGTCCGCGTTGAGATTTCCCTGGCCGGTCCGCGGATCGAGGCAAAGGTCAACGGCGATGTCACGTTGGCGGCCGAGGATGCGACGTTTCCGCACGGGAGCATCGCGCTGACCGCGGACGGCCCGACCCGCTTTTCACAAGTGCGCGTCACGGCGACTGCGGCGGAACGGGATCGCGTGGCGGCGGAGCGCGCCAAAATCGAAACGGAATCTCGCCGGCTCCAGGCAGCCAATCCCCAGGCGAAGCTCTGGAAGAAGTTCCGGACCGATGGCTACGGTGTGGGGCGGAACCTGCGTTTCGGCGATCTCGACGGCGATGGCCAAGCGGACATCCTCATCTGCCAGCAGCAACATCATGGCCCGAAGGACTCGAACAGCGAGGTCGGCTGCCTGACGGCCGTGACGCTCGACGGCAAACAGCTCTGGCGCGTGGGCGAGGCGGACGCCTGGAATGATGAGCTGACCAATGATGTCGGCGTACAGGTCCACGATCTGGACGGCGACGGGAATCACGAAGTGGTTTATTGCCGCAACATGGAACTCGTCGTTGCGGACGGCAAGACCGGCAAGACGAAATACAAGGCGCCCACGCCGACGACGCCCGATAACACCCCCGCACCGCGCAACCGCTTCCCCCGCATTCTCGGCGACTCGCTGTTCTTCTGCGATTTTCGCGGCCTGGGGCGCGCCGGGGACATCGTGCTCAAAGACCGTTACAACAGCCTTTGGGCGTTGGACGAGAGACTGGAGCTGCTCTGGCAGGCCCAGTGCAACACGGGCCATTACCCGTTCGCCTGCGATGTCGATGGCGACGGCAAGGACGAGTTGGCCATCGGCTACTCGTTGTTCGATCACGATGGCCAACCGCTCTGGACGCTCGACAAACAGCTCAACGATCACGCGGACGGCGTCGCGGTGGTGAAGTACCTGCCCGACGCGCAGGAACCCACGTTGATGCTGGCCGCCAGCGACGAAGGCATGCTCTTCCTCGACGCGCGCGGCAAGATCCTGAAGCACCATCGCGTCGGCCACGTGCAGAATCCCGTCGTGGCGGAATTCCGGCCTGATCTGCCGGGTCTGGAAACCATCTCGATCAACTTCTGGGGCAACCAGGGCATCGTGCATTGTTTCGACGCCAGGGGCGAGTTGTATCACGACTTCGAGCCCTGCCAGCACGGGAGCATGATGTTGCCGATCAACTGGACAGGCCGACCGCCGGAGTACTGGGTTCTCTCGCCGAACGTGGAGGAGGGCGGGATGTTCGATGGCTGGGGCCGGCGCGTGTTCCGGTTTCCCGCGGACGGGCACCCGGATCAGTGTGTGGCCGTGTTGGATTTGACCGGGGATTGTCGTGACGAAATCGTGGTGTGGGATCCGCATGAAGTGTGGATTTACACGCAGAGCGACAATCCGTTGGCCGGCCGCCTCTACAAGCCCCAGCGAAACTCGCTCGCGAATTACTCCAACTACCAAGCCACGGTTTCGCAGCCCGGCTGGTCGGAGGGCACACCGTAGAGCGTCAGACGCCGACCCCCGTGGTCGCACAATAAAGCAGGACGGGACCACCACGCTGGACGCGCACGCACGGGTCGCCGGTGGGTTGTTCAGCGCGATACCGTCCGCCAGTTCCCGGACGTACGGGCTCTACCAGGCCGTGCCGCGAAGGCCGATTGTGCCGTTTGGGGGGGCAATCTGGTCGAAGTAGCGGGAATGAAAGCCGCCGTAGAACTTCGGATAGACTTCCGACGCATCGGACGGCCAGTAGTAGTCCTGCGAATGCCGGCGCGCTTCCGCGGGCCGATTGCCCTCGCGGAACAACGGGTATCGATAGACGATCCAGGGCCCACTTCGCGCCGAGGGAACTCGCCGCCCCTCGCCCCGCGCGCTCGACAAGCCGCTCAAGGTAACAAGCGCCGTCACGACCGCAAGAATCAGAATGCGCTGCATTTTATCTCTCCCCCCGGCCCGCAGGGTGCCATTCCAGTTCCCCCACGTAACCGACCGCACGGGACGCCGAACGCTCCACGCCACCTCAATACATACACCACGACGAGGGGAAATCCAGCGTATTCACGCTGTCCGGTCTTAAGAAGAACAATACCGGCTGACGTATCACGTCCTACGGTGATTACATGGCGCACGATAGGCACACTGTCGTTTTGGTCGGTACGAGGGCTCCGTCATTTCTCGGCAAGGCCCCCGATCCAGATGCTACGGGCCTCTGACGCGTGAACGTGACCCACACCGCTGTCGATTCGGAAACAGACCTGGGCAATCAACGTCGGCCCAGAAACAACCTAGGTGACTTTGAAACTGCTCCCCTTCATTGATCGTTTTTTCTTGGTTAGACTCAGACCGGTCGAAAAGGAGCCGCTTCACCATCACTTCCATCAGATAGGATGCGAACCATGGCGTTGAAGAAAGAAGTTGAGAGCATTCTGAACAAACAGATCGAGTTGGAGTTCGACGCAGCGGTGGTGTATTACGGGATGTACATCTACTTCGAGCAGGAACTCTTCAAAGGGTTTGCGGCGTGGTTCAAGCAGCATGTCGGCGAGGAGATGTCTCACGCGGCGAAGATTATCGACTACATTCTCGAGCGGGGCGGAACGCCGGCAATCCCCGCCACCAAGGCTCCCAAGACCAAATACGCCTCACCTTTGGAGGCCATGAAGAACGCGTTGGGTCACGAGCACGGCAACACGACCGGCATCTACGCCTGCCTGAAGGTGGCAGCCGAGGCCGACGATCCGGCCACGACCGAGATGCTCCAGTGGTTCGTCAAAGAGCAAGTCGAGGAAGAGCAGTGGGCCGAGGAGTATGTGCAGATGGTGGAGAAATTCGAGAAGTCGATCGGCGCTATGTATGCCTTCGACCACAGGGTCGGCTCGCGGGCGAACGCATAGCGGTCAGCTGAGGTGCGCCGATTCAGCAACGCGGCATCAGCCCCAAAACCCTGAGAACAGCCGTGCTCCGGTAACCGACCCGAGGTGGACCCGCCGCAAGCTCAGCGGGCTGTTGGGCTGTTCTTTCCCGGCTCGAGATCAGCGCCGGCTACCTTCGCCAATTCGCGTTCGACGATCTCCACGACCTCAGACGCGTCCGGCTTTGTGCTGGCCCCGAAGCGGGCAACGACCTCGCCGCGTCGGTTCACGATGAACTTCTCGAAGTTCCAGCCGATCTTTCCAGGTCCCTTCGGCTTCGTGTCGAGCGACGTCAGGAACTTGTACAAGTCGCAAGCGTTTTCGCCTTTCACACACACCTTGGCGAACATGTCGAAGGTCACACCGTAGTTCACTCGGCAGAACTCCCCGATCTCCTTTTCAGAACCCGGTTCTTGCCAGAGGAACTGATTGCAGGGAAACCCCAGAATCGCCAGCCCGCGTTGGGAGTACTTCTCGTGCAGTTGCTGCAGCTGCTTGTACTGCGGCGTGTAACCGCACTTGCTGGCAACATTGACGATTATCACGACCTGGCCCTCGTATTTGGCGAGATTAACTTCCTCCCCCTGCAGCGTCTTCATCTTGAACCGAAGGGCCGAGCCCTCGTGCTTGACGCCCTCCACGGCGCGACTGCAACCGGTGTCCATGGTGAACAGCAAGCCTCCGACAACGAGGAATGGAATCGTCTGGTTCACGTGGTATTCTCCCAGGCCGGCACTGTAGCTGATTGGGGAACAACGGAGAAGGGACGGGCTGGCCATGATTTGACGCTTGCCGATCTTCGGGAACGGTCGCGGCAAGTAGTCCTTCCCTGCGGCACTCATCGGATTCAATCATCGTAGGGTGGGAAGCGCGCAAGTGATTGGTGGGCCGTCGCAAGCCGACTTGGTACAGGCAGATGTTAATGAAGACGGCCATGGTACACGGACCCGGTATTGGGTACGAAGGGACAGCGGAAGCAGGTTCTTTCGAGGAGTGTACCGTGACGGACCGCACAAGGGTCACGAACCCAGCCGCCGTCGCCGCCGGGCATCGACGAAGGAGTTGACGCATAGGACCAGGAAACCACCGGTCAGCAGTGCGAGGATCAGGACCGATGCGCTGGCTGGAGAGACACTCAGTCCGGCCTGGGCCAACCGTCCCAGCGCGGCGAGGAAACCGATTGCCGCCAACGCCGCGGCCAGGTGCATCGCATGTCTGCGCGCCGAAGTATTAAACGCTAGAATCCCCAAGACCAAGATCGGCAAGCCGACGAAGGTCGGAATCAAGGCCGTGATGCTCTTCATGCCAGTGGCAACATAGAACCCGAGTCCTTCGATTACCAGTAGACCGCCCACCAGCAGCGTGATCTTCGGCATGTTCATCGTAATTGCCTCAGTTGGGTACACTTGGTGCTTTCCATCACCGCTCTTCAAGCCGTATCTTCGATGTTTTGGTGACGGTCTTCAATCCTGAGTCGTGTGCCGGTTACCGAGCAGTGCAAGGGTCTCCCGACTCCGTACCCCCACGATCGATAGGTCTCGATCTTAGGGACACCTGCGGTCAGCGGTTGCGGCAAGGTCATGAGACTTGCTCGGAGCGCGAGCGGTCGAGAGCCCCGCGGCCCACGCGACCGACGCCCGGCAACCCCCGCCGCGCATCGACCGCTCGATGGTGGACGCGAGCCACCGAACGAGCCGCTCGCTCGGCTGCCAGCGTCACGGCTTCCATAACCGCATCGGCTTGCTCGTTCACAACCACGGTTCCGGCATGCAAGCGGACCACCAGGCGGCACTTCTTGTCAATGCCTCCCCGCAGGCTGTTCTCGTCACTGATCGTCGCTGTCAGGCCACGGATGAGTGGCGTGTAGCGACTCAACGCCACGCGAATCCGGTCCTGGATACGCTGCCGGTACGAGGCCGAGACCTGCAAGTCTTTGAAAAGGATGGCCATCTTCATCGCGAGCCTCCTCGTGGAAAGTGGATCAGTCTCCGAAGTCAAACAATTCGCTGAGGAACCCGCCCCGCCGCTTCCGGAAGCCTGCTTGGCTTTCCGCGTGCCCCCGCCGCGAGTACTCGTCATCACGCCGTGGTTCGTCCGGGCGCGAGTCATTTCCGCCACTCCGTTCCAGAATCTTGTCGAGTTCGCCGCGGTCGAGCCACACGCCGCGGCACTCCGGGCAGTAGTCGATTTCCACGCCCTGCCGTTCCGACATCACCAGCGTTTGATTGCACTTCGGACACTTCATGGAGGTTACTCCCCTGTGTGAGACGACCTGTTACGTCTGGCAGCCGTCGCTGCTCGTCACCTCAAGTTCTAGGGTCGTTACCGGATATTGACAAATACAATCTTTCGATTTCCCATATCTGTTTATTCGATGCCTTCACAACTCTGCTCCCTGGCGGCGGAGACCGACCAACAGGGACTCCCATCAACCGCCATAGCTCAGGTGCTGTTGCATTCTTGGGCGTCGCGGCGGCCTGCCAAGATGGACCCGCCCACACCGACCGCCAGGATGCCCAGCACGAACCCCAGCACGTAGAGATTGAAGTTCGCGCCCAGGATGTCCTTGAGCCACGTGGCCGTCAGCATCTTGACGCCGACGACGGCCAGCACCAGTGCCAGCGCGGGCTTCAGGTAGCGGAACATTCCGAGCATTCCGGCCAGGGCAAAGAAGAGCGACCGCAGACCGAGCAGGGCGAAGACATTGCTGGTGAACACCAAAAAGGGGTCGGCGGTGATGGCAAAGATGGCCGGGATCGAATCCACCGCGAAGATCAGGTCGGTCGTCTCCACCATGATCAAGGCCAAGGCCAACGGAGTGAGCAGCAGCGTGCCGGGCTGCGCGCCTTCCACCACCGGATCTGCGACCGCGACAGCGCCCGGCACCTCGCCTTCCCGCGAAGCCGGTGAGCCCGCGCGGACGAGGAAATGCTCGCCATGAAAATGCGCGGTAACCGGGAACAGCCGCCTGGCCAGTCGCACCACGAGGTTCTGATTCGGATCGCCGTGTTCCACATTCATCAGCAGCATCTTCACAGCCGTCACGATCAGCAGCACGCCGAACACGTACAGGATCCAATGAAACTCCGCGATCAGTTTTGCGCCGACGGCGATCATGGCGCCGCGCATGACCAGTGCACCCAAGACGCCCCAGAACAGGACCCGGTGCTGGTAGATCGCGGGCACGGCAAAGAAGCTGAAGATCATGGCGATCACAAAAATGTTGTCGACGCTCAGCGATTTCTCGACGACGTAGCCCGTGAGGTACTTTACCGCCGCCGTCGCGCCGTCGTTGACCAGCCCGTCCGCCGAGTCCGGCGCGCTGCCCAACCCGGCCCAGCGGTATTCATAGCCCGCGTAGACCAGGCCGGCAAAGCACAGTCCCAGGAAGATCCACAGTGCCGACCAGGCCAGGGCTTCCCGGATCGAAACGGCGTGCGCCTGGCGGTGGAACACGCCCAGATCCAAGGCCAACAGCAACAACACGAAACCGACGAAGGCCGCCCAAATCCAAATCATCGGGAGCTCACTTCCATCTCAGACAGTTCTCGCCGCGCCGCACGGCCGCCATACTTGGTCAAGCCCTGCACGGACCATAGCAGAGGTTGAGTCAACGGACTGCCATCTGCAGCCGTGGTCGTTGTCCCCTAGCGTGTTTTACGGCGATGGCTTGCTATTGACAACTACAATCTGTCGATCTTAGATATCGTTTTTATGAATGAACTAGGAATCCGAAACACCTCGCCGCCGAGGGTCGCGACATGGACTGGATCAACTACCATCACCTCTTGTACTTCTGGGTCGTGGCGCGCGAGGGCAGCGTCGTGCGGGCCTGCGAGGAATTGCAGTTGTCGCAGCCCACGATCAGCGGCCAGCTTGCGAAGCTTGAAAAGTCACTGCACTGCAAGCTGTTTCGCCGCGCCGGTCGGGGCTTGGAACTCACGGAGGAGGGGCGCGTGCTCTTTCGCTACGCAGACGAGATTTTCACGATCGGCCGCGAAATGACCGAGGCCATGAAAGGTCGGGCGACCGGCCGACCTTTGCGTTTCACGGTGGGGGTGGCGGATGTGCTTCCCAAGCTGGTCGTGTACCGGCTGTTGGAGCCCGCTTGCCGGTTGGACGAACCGATCGAACTGGTCTGCCAGGAAGGGAAGTTGGATTCGCTGCTGGCGGATCTCGCGCTATTCAACCTCGATGTGGTCCTGTCCGAGACGCCGTCCACGGCGCACACTCGGGTCCGGGCCTTCAACCATTTGCTCGGGTCTTGTGACGTGTCGGTCTACGGTACGGCGGAATTAGCGGGCCGCTATCGGCGCGGATTTCCGCAGTCACTGGTCGATGCACCCTGGTTGTTGCCCACACCCGGCACGGCCTTGCGCCGGGACCTGGAAAAGTGGTTCGATACGCTGGACATGCGTCCGAAAATCGCCGGCGAGTTCGCGGACAGCGGGCTCCTGAAAGCGTTTGGCCAATCGGGTATCGGTCTGTTTGCCGGCCCGACGGCAATCGACACCGAGATTCGTCGCCAGTATCAAGTGCGACCCGTGGGACGGATCGAGGACATTCGCTTTCAGTGCTACGCGATTACGGTGGAACGTCGGCTGAAACACCCCGCGGTCGTCGCGATCTCAAACACTGCCCGCGGGATGCTGTTCTCCGCCGACTGAACGCTGCTGCAATTTGTCGTCGGCACCGGGCGGGTATCGACAAGGCAGTCGTCTTCCAAGGCACCGGGCACATCTCCGCCCTGATTTGGCCTTGCCCCGTCACCGGCTCCGCCGTCGGAGTGCATCCGGAGGGCCCGAACGATCGCACACCATATATCGTTGCAACCGATAGGTAATAGCGAAAGATTCTATTTGTCTATGCGTTGCGGTCGGACTAAAAAGCCCACAAAGGCATCAGACACATCCAGTCACATCGCAAGAAAGCAGCAGGGAGAACAGGCATGAAAGTTCATCTCCACCTATCCGGGAACGACCTCGCGCCGTCACTGCAAACGCTGATCGAACAGCATTTCCGTTTTGCGGCCACTCCCTGCAGTTCGGCACTGCAGGAGATCCACGTGACGCTCTCCGACGTCGGGAATTCAGTCACCGGCGCGGTCAAACGCTGCGAAGCGGTACTGTTCTTCCGGGATGGTGGGTCGCTGAAGATCCGGCGGCAGGAGGCTCGCGCCGAGCGCGCGGTCCAGCGTGTTGCCGAACGGATCTTTCGCTCGCTCCGCAACCTGCGAAAACGCCGCCGGCCCGGACCCGGTCTCTCAACCGTGGCGTAAATATCGGTGCATGGGTCTCCAGGTCTATGCAGGATGGAGTGTCATTCCGTACCGGACGGTTTGGCAAAACGAAGTACGTCGTGACGTATCATCGGTTACCCCATGCAAAGGCGACGCGTCCATTGAGGAACACGTCCGTGGAAATTCGTCGGACGTGCGCCTCTGCTCTTGTCCGAGGACGAAGACAGGTAGGTCCATGCACGACTACCAACTTCTCTAGAGTCTGGGCTATTTGGAGCCGCTGTATCAGGCCTACCTTCAGGACGCTAATTCCGTATCGAGCGAGTGGCGCGAGTATTTTGCGCAGCAGTTGTCGGCGCAGACGGCGCAGGCCGGTGCTCCGACAGAGCCCGGGTTCGTCGGCACGGCGGCAGACGACGTTCCGACTGGGCGTACGTGTCGAAAGCGCGACAGTCGCGCAACGGCAGTGCACGGTGCGCTGCGCCAGCGGCGAGCCGATCACTTGCGACTACGTCCTGCTGGCGGTCGGCCGCGTCGCCAACACCGAGGAGTTGGGACTCGAGACGGTGGGCGTTCAACCGGATCGGCGCGGCGAGATCCCGGTCGGCGACAACTTTGCGACCTCGGCCCCGGGCGTGTTTGCGATTGGCGATTGCATCCGTGGTCCGAAACTGGCTCACAAGGCGAGTCATGAAGCCGTGGCTTGCGTCGAATCGCTGGCGGGAGAGCACGCCCAAGTGAACTACGACACGATTCCCGGCGTCGTCTACACGCACCCCGAGATCGCGTCCGTCGGTAAGACCGAGCAGCAATTGAAGGAGGCGGGCCGCGAATACCGCGTCGGTGCCTTCCCGCTGCAAGCCAGCGGCCGAGCGCGCACCCTGGGCGAAACCGAAGGCCGCGTGAAGATCCTGGCCGACACCCGCACCGATCGAATCCTGGGCGTCCTCATTCTCGGCCCGCACGCCGGCGATTTGATCGCTGAAGCGGCTGCGGCGATGGAGTTCGGGGCCAGCGCCGAGGACCTGGCACACGTCTGCCACGCCCACCCCACCCTTTCCGAATCGCTCGGCGAAGCCGCGCCGGCCGTCCACCAGCGGGCGTTACATCATGTTGCCTCGCGGAAGCGGTGAGACTTCTGGAAAAGGGACCGAATCACTCGTCCGTGACACAGCCTTCCGACGCGGGACGGACGTTCTTGACGTACTTGTAGAGCGTCCCGCGTTGGGCCTTGTACGGGGGAGCAGTCCACCGCGCGCGACGCCGAGCCAACTCCTCCTCCGCGACCGCCACATCGAGCCGGTTCTGTTCGGCGTCGATGGTGATCTGGTCACCATCCTGCACGAGAGCCAGCGGCCCACCCTCCTGGGCTTCCGGAGTGATGTGCCCCACGATGAAACCGTGGGAACCACCGGAGAACCGGCCGTCGGTCAGCAAGGCCACGTCCGCGCCCAGTCCCGCCCCCATGATGGCCGAAGTCGGCGTGAGCATCTCCGGCATCCCCGGTCCACCCTTGGGGCCTTCAAAACGGATGACAATCACTTCACCTTTGGCAATCCGGCCGTGTTCCAACGCAGCCAGCATTTCCTCTTCCGAGTCGAACACGCGGGCGGGGCCCGTGAACCGCAGCCCTTCCTTCCCCGTGATCTTGGCGACCGCTCCGTCCGGCGCGAGGTTGCCCTTGAGAATCTGAATGTGCCCCGTCGGCTTGATTGGATGCCGCACGTCGTGAAGGAGGTCCTGTCCCGGCGCGAGTCCCGGCGCGGTCGCCAGGTTCTCCTCAAGCGTCTGGCCGGTCACGGTCAGGCACTCGCCGTTCAGGTAGCCTTCCTCCAGCAGGTACTTCATCACGGCCGGCGTGCCGCCGACGCGGTGCAGGTCCTCCTGGACGTACTTGCCGCTGGGCTTCAGGTCCGCCAGATACGGCACGCGATCGCTGACCGCCTGGAAGTCGTCGATGGTCAACGGCACATCGACGGCCCGTGCTATGGCGATCAGGTGCAGCACCGCGTTCGTCGATCCGCCCAAAGCCATGACCAGCACCATCGCGTTCTCGAAGGCCTGCCGCGTCATGATGTCCCGTGGCTTGAGGTCCAGTTCCAGCAGGCGCCGGATGGCCTGCCCGGCCCGCCGGCACTCGTCTTGTTTGGCGGCGTCCTCGGCCGGTGTCGACGCACTATACGGCAGCGACATCCCCAGCGCTTCAATCGCCGTCGCCATCGTGTTGGCCGTGTACATGCCGCCGCACGCGCCCGCGCCAGGGCAGGAGCGTTTGACGATCTCCTGCCGCGTGGCCTCATCGATCTTGCCGGACACGAACTCGCCAAAGCACTGAAACGCGGACACGATATCGAGTTTCCGGCCCTCCCAAGCCCCGGCCCGAATCGTGCCGCCGTAAACCATGATCGCGGGCCGATTGAGCCGGGCCATCGCGATCAGGCAGCCGGGCATGTTCTTGTCACAGCCGGGCAGGGCAATCAGCGCGTCGTACCAGTGCGCCGCCATGACGGTCTCGATCGAGTCGGCGATCAGATCGCGGGATTGCAGCGAGTAGCTCATGCCTTCGGTACCCATCGAAATCCCGTCGCTGACGCCGATGGTATTGAACCGCATCCCGACCATCCCGGCCCCCGCGACCCCTTCCTTGACGCAGGCAGCCAGATCGTTCAAGTGCATGTTGCACGTATTGCCCTCGTACCACACGGCCGCGATGCCAACTTGTGGCTGGCTCATGTCTTCTTCTGTCAGCCCTGTTCCATAGAGCATGGCCTGTGAGGCCCCTTGGCTCTTGGGCTGTGTGATTCGGCTGCTGTACTTGTTGAGACCCTTCGTCATAGGTCGAATCCTTGGAGAGCGTCAGGCGACGCGGTGCGCGGAATCGTCGAATCGGCACCGAGTCTAGCCGTCGCCTCTCCCACAGCAAAGTCCCCGTCGGATCAACTCAAGGAAGGGAGCCAATGCGAAGATTCAGCATGTCTAAGTTGGGGCCGACTCCTATACTGTCACAGACACTCCTGCGGCTTCTGCTCTACGTCGGAATATCGAGGTCGTAATGCTTGATTCGCGACCGCCCAGCAAGATCTGGCCATGTGGGAAAGCGCGTCGATCGATATGACTCCCTGGTTTTCAGCGCAAGCCAAGTTGACAACGAGCATTCGCTCCGCGGGGGCGGAGTCGTGTTCGCCGGTGTCTGGATCGATCCCGAATCTTGATCGACCGGCCTGGATTGCCTTTCACCACGCTCCCCGCGAGTTGCGGCGCGAAGTATTCAAGGTGGTGAACGATCTGGCCGCGCCGGGTTCTCGCGTTCTTGACACGAGGCCGAACCATACTACCTTGCGCCATCGGCCTGGCAAGCCGCGTCTCTGCCACGGAACCAGGCGCATGTACGCGTTGGTGGAATTGTAACCGTTCACAGCCCGCCACGGTCGCCTTTCGCTCCGCGAAAGTAGCGCGACTTTCGCGGAGCGAAAGGCGACTCTCCAAGCCGCGTCCCTGTAAACGGCCACCGGCTCGTGAACGGTTACGTGGAATTCGAGTTGCTTCAGCGCACGGAGGAATACAAGCGGTGGCAGTGGAAGCCACGCCGGACGCCGCCGAGTGGACACGCCTGGTTCGCCTGACTGTTCAGGAAGTCGCGTCAGGCATGCGGACTGCAGGCCAAGTAGGAGGGCAACATGCCATCACGAAGGAAAACAGCGACTGGACGCAGCGCGGGGACGTCGGGAACGACCCGATGGGTGTGCTGAGCACGCTGGGCGACGACAACTGGACGTTCTACCGCGCGGCGTTTGGCGCGGTGGACGCCCCCGCGACCAAGGGCGATGCCGACGACGGTATGTCGACACAGGAAGAGGCGAAAGCCTATTACGGAGCGCGTCGGACGCAAGGGGCAAAGCAGTTGTGGACACCAAGAGCATTACCGCTCTGGGCACGACCGTTCGTCCTCAACTCAAGTGCGAGCGGATGGGTAATATCGGAAGGTGCAATGGCCGGTGTCTCAGACCAGCGGCTGGCTGTCTTTGGAGTTGAAACCCAGGCCTTTCACACACGTGCTCAATAGTGGAAAGTGGAAACAGACTACACCCTTCCCCAGGGAGGTCTGATAAAACGTGAAGCATTGGGAGATTACGGGATGCACGAGTTGGCCAGGTTTCGGAGCGCGTCCCCTGAGAGACAATGGAGCCAGAATCGGAAGACGGGTCACGCTGTGCAACGACTTCACCCTCCTGTTGGAGGTCGTGCGGTTTTGGAACCATTTGGACGTAGCGGTTTAGATTCACCCTCCTGCGTGCGGGAGGGTCGGCCGCGCAGCGGTCGGGGAGGGTCTTCCGAACCAGAAGTGAATTCCACGAGCAGCGGCGCGTTAGCCCTCTCCGGGCCTTCGGCCCGACTCTCCCAGAGGGAGAGTGAAGCAAGAGTCACGACAGTGCAACCACTTCTAAACCGCACAACCTCCAGAGGGAGAGTGAAGAAGAAGCCACGACGGTGCGACCACTTCCAAACCGCACGACCTCCCAGAGGGAGAGTGAAAATGCAGGAGGGGATTCGAATGGCTCATGAGCAGCGACTGGGCGCCGTCACAGGGTCTCCGTTGCTGCAAAACCGGGGTTGAGAGATCGCGGACGACCAATTGCGCCCATCGCGACATTATTCACGCAATGAGCAATATGAGTGAGGATACTATGAAAGCAATCGTCACTTGTCTCGCGCTTAACTTGTCTCTTGTTGCGCTGTTGGCTGCGGAGAGTGTGCAGCAACCCCATCCTCAATCGACCGGGAACCCACCGGCAACAGCGGATCGTTCAGATCCGAATGACACTACCAGCGCTCCCGTGCGGCAAGGACCGAGGCAACTCAAGCCCGCCGAGCACGGTGTGGGGCGCATGGTTCCCGATGTAGACTTCCAGGACATCGAAGGACAGAGACACAGACTGTCGGAGTTGCGGTCGCATGAGTTGACCGTCGTGGCCGTAACCAGCACGAGTTGCCCGATCAGCAAGCGCTATCTGCCGACATTGGCCCAACTCGAGAAGTCCTACGGTGCTCGCAAGGTAGCTTTCATCTTCGTCAATCCGACACCCAGCGACTCGGATGAAGATATTCACGCGGCGATCCAAGCGTACGATCTGCGTGGTCCCTATGTTCGTGATCCGGAGGGGAAGCTGTTGGAACCACTCGGCGCGACGACAACGGCGGAGTGTTTTGTGCTCGACCGTGCTCGGACCCTGGTGTATCGCGGAGCAGTCGACGATCAGTATGGGTTCGGCTACGCGCTCGACTCACCGCGCTCGAAACTGCTGGCCAACGCGCTCGATGCGCTGCTGGCGGACCGATCGCCCGCAGTCGCGGCCACCGACGCTCCCGGCTGTGCACTCGACTTCCAGCAGTCCCCGGCGCCCGAGGGTAACCTCACTTATCACAATCGGATCTCGAGGCTTCTGCAGAGCCACTGTGTCGAGTGTCATCGCGACGGCGGTGTAGCGCCGTTCTCGCTGACGACTTATGAGGACGTGCAGGCCCATGGAGAAATGGTGGAACAGGTTGTCGCGCGCGGTGTGATGCCGCCCTGGTTCGCAGCGCCGTTGGCGAAGGGGGAAACCTCTCCCTGGGCCAACGATCGCTCCTTGGCGGTCGACGACAAGGCCGACTTGTTGGCATGGTTGGCAAGTAACCGTCCGGTCGGCGATCCCCAAGACGCGCCGCTCCCGCGTACGTTCCCAGTGGACTGGCAAATCGGCAGGCCGGATGCCGTGGTCCAGCTGCCAGCGCCGATCGCCATCAAGGCTACCGGCACGATGCCCTATCAGAACGTGACAGTCGAGACCGACTTCCAGGAGGACAAGTGGGTGCAGGCGTACGAGATTCAACCGACCGCGCGCGACGTTGTGCACCACGTGCTGGTCTTTGTCCGTGCTCCAGGCGAAAGCCTGCCGGGACCGGAGGACGAAGGAATCGGCGGCTATTTCGCCATCTACGTCCCGGGCAATGCGCACCAGGTGTTCGCCGATGGTTTTGCCAAGCGAATTCCCGCCGGCGCGAGATTGCGGTTCCAGATTCACTACACGCCCAGCGGCACGGCCACGCAGGACCAACTGCGAATCGGGTTCGTGTTTGCGAAGGAGCCGCCGCGCCATAGCGTCAACGTAGCCGGACTGGCCAACACGCGGCTTGCCATTCCGCCGCAGGCGGCAAACCACCGTGATCAGGCGAGCATCACGGTTCCTTGGGATGCCACCCTGCTGGGATTCGTGCCTCACATGCACTTGCGGGGCAAGGCTTGCCGCTACGAAGCCACTTTTCCGGACGGTACGAACCAGGTGTTGTTGGATATCCCGCGTTACGACTTCAACTGGCAGTTACGCTACGAGCTGGCGGAACCCCTGGCAATTCCGCGCGGAACTCGCTTGGTCTTCACGGCGTGGTACGACAACAGCGACCAGAATCCGGCCAATCCCGACCCGAACAAGACCGTCCGCTGGGGACCACAGACCTTCGACGAAATGCTGCTGGGCTACGTCGAGTACTACACAAACGACCCTCGCGCCGGCGAGTCGCTTGGACCGCGCGGCGGCGCTGCCGGGGTTGATCTCGACGCGGCCTTCCGCCGACTGGACCGGAACGGGGACGACAAGGTGACCGCCGACGAACTGCCGGTTAACCAGCGAGACCGACTGATGCGATTGGACATAGACCGCGACGGAGCAATTACACGCGAGGAGGCGAATCGTCTCATAGGAGTCAGGAAACGCAAGCCGTAGACTTGACGTTTTCCAGGTGTGAATGCTGCGCGGATCCAGTGGTTTGGATCTTGGTACCGCCCAAGTACATCAAGCGGAGGATTCAACTCGTGAAGCGATCGGTTAAGTCCACGCGGCGTCGGTTCTTGCGAAGGGGAATCGCGGCCACGCTGACCGTCGCAAGTCCGTTGTTCATTCCGCGGCACGTGTTGGGATTCGGGAACCAAACGGGAGCGAACGAACAGATCGTGGTGGGCATCATCGGAATGGGAGTGCGCGGCAATCAGCTCATACTGAATGTGCCGGCGTCCGGCCGAGTGGCGGCCATCTGCGATGCAGACGCCCGTAAGACGGCGGAGGCGGTGAGCACACACAAGGCCAAGTGGCGCATATTTCAGGATTACCGAGAACTGCTCGAACAGAAGGATCTTGACGCGGTTTTCGTGGCGGCTTGTGACCACCACCACGTCCTGGCGAGCATCCTGGCCTGCCAGGCCGGCAAGGATGTCTATTGCGAAAAGCCCTTGTCGCTCTACGTCCGTGAAGGTCGTGCCCTGGTTACGGCGGCCCGCAAGCATGGACGCGTCGTACAGACCGGTACGCAACAGCGAACGATGGAGATGAATCGCTTCGCCTGTGAATTCGTGCGCGACGGTGGAATCGGTCAGATCCGCGCCATCGAGTGCGTGAACTTCAAGGGGCCTATTCCCTATCCGGCCGAGGGATTGCCCGCCGAGCCGCTTCCCGCGGAAGTCGATTGGGAACTGTGGCAGGGACAGGCGCCCGAGCGTCCGTTCAACCGCCGGCTATTCGCTCATTGGACCGATAATGCGGGCAATTGGTGGGGCAACTGGCGCGATTACTCCAACTCGCAATTGACCGGGATGGGATCGCACGCTTACGACATGGTCCAAAACGCGTTGGGTGCGGATGCGTCCGGGCCGGTGGAGTTCTGGCCGGTTGAAAAAGGCCCGAACGCCAGTCTGCATTTTCGATATGCTAACGGCGTCGAAGTGCGGCTGAGCTTTCCGGACGAAGAGCCTCGCCGCGGACCACAGCTGGGCGCCGTATTTACCGGCTCCGCCTGCAAGATCGAAATCAATCGGAACAAGTTCACGACCAACCCGCCGGACTTCATCCGGAACCCGCCGGACCCGAGACTGGCCGAGAAGTGGGAAGGTGACGGTTGGGTTGCCAAGGGACATGTCGACAACTGGTTCGACTGCATCCGCACGCGAGCAAGGCCGAACGCCGACGTGGAAATCGGTCACCGCACGGCTTCGCTCTGCCAGTTGCTGGTGATCACTCGACAAGTGGGACGCCGGCTGAAGTGGGATCCGCAACAGGAACTCTTTCGCGACGATGCGGAAGCGAACTCGCTGCTCGATCGGCCGCGACGCAAGGGTTGGGAATTGCCCTCGTGATCAACGATTATGTACTTCTTGGGCCGCGCAGCATGCGAAGTCCGACTGTTCGTTTGGATTGGCACGAACTTCGTCACGATTTTTCGTCAACGAACATCCTCTCGTATCGGAAAACGTATGAAATCGTTACTCACCGTCGCAATGCTCGTTGCTTTCACCGGCTCGCTGCCTGCGGGCGAACGTGATGTGGTCAAACCGCTGATTGAGGACAAGTTGACCCCGGCAAGGCTCACCCACCAGGAGATGGCAGGTGGTGAAATCGACCGACGTATCATGGAGTTGGTCTACAGAAACTATATGGTGCTCAACCTGGACCGGGACTGGCTGGACAAGTTCAGGAACCGCACGGACCGGGGGGATACACGCAATGTTTATTACGGGATTGGCAAGGTCTTGGACGCGGGCAGCCTGTTTGCCCAATATGCGGGCGACGCGGAAGTGGCCCAACGAACGCAGTACATTATGGATCAACTGCGGGCGTCCCGCGATCCGGACGGATACCTGGGGTTCTGGAACGTCGAGCCGAACAACTATCAAAACGTTGTCAACTGGATCCTCCACGAGCAGGAGTACTTCAATCTGGCGTTGGTGCGGAACTACCGCACGACGGGGAGACCCCAATCACTGGCGGATGCGAGAGTCATGGCCGACTACATCATGCGGTCGTTCCCCGCGAACAATCAGGGGGAACATGTTATTCCCGCCGGGACGTCCATCGCCGGCATCACGGAAGGCTTCGTCGAGTTGTATCGTGTCACCGGCGACCCGAAGTATCTGGACTTCGCCCGGAACCTCCAATACGAGCCGCACTGGTACTACCTGAAACCGTTCGAAGCGTGGCAGGAGAACATCTCCAAAGCAAACTACCATGTCTACGTCATGCTCTCGCATCTCTACCCCGACACGGAGCTGTATCGCTTGATCGGTGGCGCCGATTACCTGAAGAAGAGCCTGTGGATGAAACAGGAATTGCTGGAAAGGGGACGCGGCGGCTTGCTGGTGACCGGTTCCACCTCCGAAGGTGAGCATTTCACCTACAATCAGAAAGGTTCGGGGAACATCGAGGAATCCTGCGTGACGGCCTACCTCCTCCGCTGGATCGATAGCCTCATGCGACTGGAGGGCGATCTGCGGTACGGGGATGTGATGGAACGGACGATCTACAACGCCCTGTTCGGGGCGCAGTCCCCGGACGGCCGCCACGTCTGCTATTTCACGCCGTTTACGGGACGGAGGAGTTTTCAGAGCATCGACACCTTCTGCTGCAACGGCAACTTCCGGCGCGCGGTGGCCGAACTGCCGCAGAAAGTGTACTACCGCACCCCGGACGGCGGCATTGCCCTGAACTTATTCACCACTTCTATCAAGTCCTTCGACGTCGACGGCAAGACCGTTGAAATCAAGGAGGAAACTGAGTATCCAAGCTCCGGCGAAAGCAAGCTGACGTTCACGTGTTCCGAACCCGTGGAGTTCGGGTTCAGGTTCCGCACACCGCGCTGGGCGGAGAGGATTCAGTGTGCCGTGTGCGATGTGCCCTGCAACCCGACCCAATCGCAACTCGGCTACGCGGAAGTCAAACGGTTGTGGAAATCCGGCGACGTTCTGACCATCTCCATGCCGATGAACTGGCGTTTCTTGCGCGGCCGGATGATTCAGGACGGACGCGTTGCCCTGATGCGCGGACCGGTTCTGTTTACGTTCAGCGAGAAATTGAATGCGGCTGTGCTCAAGAGCTGCCCGGAACCCCGCGATCTGGTGCTCGATCCGAGCAGTATCGGCGACCCCATCCTGGACAATTCCGTCCGCCCCAACGGGCAGAAGGTGGTCGTCAAGGCCTGGACGAATCCTGCCCGCACGGGTGACCTGGTGGATGTCATTCTGACCGAGTTCATTGATCCGGACGGGATTGAAGTGTATTTCAAGATTCCAGATCTCGACGACACGAAGACGATTCGTGTTGTGGAAGATGAATTGCTCTCGGAACCGCGTCAGTCGGCCAACGGGGAGATCACGATGGCCTGGTATGGGCCGAAGACCGGCAGCAACTGGAGGGACTTGTTCGCCTTGAAAGGCGAGTTGGTGGCCGATCTGGCGGCCGATTACCGAAACCCTCAGGGGCGGCAGGATGTGCCGGCCATGTTCCCTGACCAATCGAAGACCGGCTCGTGGTCGCTCTTCAACTGCAAGAACGACGGTCTGCTGTCCCTGGCGAAAGAGTCCGACCGAAGGCAGTTACACTCGAAGTTCAAGGTTGACGGCTGTCCGCTGGGCTACGCCTACGGCCTGGAAGGAGGCGCGGACCTGGGCTTCTTCGCCGATTACACGCCGGCGCAGCAAATGGAGGAGAACTGGGGACGCCATTACTCGAGAGACATGTTCGACCGGATCATCCCGGTCGATCAGCAAAGACAGTTCCTGATCACTCACCCGATCGCCGATGCCGGCAGCTACAACCTCATCCGCTGGACCCCCGGCTCGACGCTTTCCGGCAAGAGCATCGGCATTTCAGGAAAGCTGTTCACCAATCCCGGCGGCAACGGCGTTTCGCTGAAGCTCGTCAATTGGAAAGATGAAAACACGCCGGTAGTTCTTGATGCCCTGTACTTGGAACAGGGACAAAAGGGAACCAGCGCCATTCAATCCGAGTTTGTCGTTCACCTCAATCCCGGCGAACTGGGAAAGCACGTGGATCTTGCCCTCGGCAACAACGGGACCTACATCTGCGATGCGACGGCGTTACGACTCCGCGTGTACGCGGCCGACCAGCGGTACGAAACACCCGGCGTAAACGTTACCAAGAAGGTGCAGTCGGTGTTTCAGGGCAAGGTCAGGACCGACTTGGGCAGGTACGCCGACCTCTTCGGCGATCCCGCTCCCGGTCAGGAGAAGACACTCATACTCCGAGTGCAGGACCTGGGTGGCAACATCAAGTACATGGAACTGCCCGAGGACGCCCCAATTGAACTACAGTAAGAGCCCGCTTCCATCGGTTGACCGGTCTGGGTGAATAGCCGGCTAGGTGAGGGCCATGACCACCGCAAGCGCTCACGGGTCGGTTGGGGACTGGCGCATTTTTCGGCGCTGACGGTTTGCCGTCAGAACCACCCTTCGTTCGAGAACATGGGCCGGTCCAAGTCTCTTCACCGATCCGTGAATGCATACCGAAAGGACGAACCATGCAGAAAAGACTCCCTCTTCTTGCCTTCGCCGCTGCGGCCATCGCCTGCCAGGAGATCTCGGCCGCCGATCCACGCGCCGAAGCCCACTGGTATGGCCGGAGCTTCTTCCTGCTGCACTTGGACCATCACACCACCGACACGATGGAAGTAGGCCGAGACGCTGACCCGGCCGAGACGGTCCGGCTGATCAACCTGGTGAAGCCCGACGTAATCCAGATTCACGCGAAGGGCAATCCAGGCTGGACGACTTACCCGACGACGATCGGCCATACGCCGCCCAAACTCGCGCGCGATGTGATGCAGGTCTGGGCGGAGGTTGCACGCAGCAATCACTACGTGTTCTCGGCCTACTACAACATCGGGCGCGACCGCGAGATCATGCGCCGGCATCCGGCGTGGAATCGCGTGCAGGCCAACGGCGAGCCGTATGACAACATGCTCTGCTACCACTCAGGTGTCGCCGAACAATACCTGTGGCCGATGATTGACGAGATCATGGATCGCTATCGGCCCGGCGGCTTCTGGTTTGACGGCTCCTGTTTCACCGTAATGAACTGCTATTGCGGTAAGTGCCGCGAACGGTTTCGTCGGGAACATCAGCTCGACGCACCGGCGAATCCGCAGCAGGCCGGCTGGGCGGCCTACAAGGCAATGCAGCGGCAGATCTACCGCGAGTTCTGTGCGCAAACTGCCGCCCGGGTCAAGAAACGCGATCCCAACTGCCTGGTGGCCATCAACTGGGCCTTCTCGCTCCGCATGCCCGAGGACCCGCCGGCGGGCGTGGACTATTTCACCGGCGACCACGGCACCCTGGTAGATGATCTCGCGCCGGATGCCATCTGGTATGACTCGCAGCAGCTACCATTCGATTTAGTGACCACCGTGTTCTATCACGGCGCCCACGGCGCGCAGCTCAAGCCGCGTTGGCAGTTGGAGCAGGAAATGGCCATCATCATCGCCCACGGTGGACGCTTCTTTGCCTGGGACAATCCGACACCGGGGAGCGGCCTCCTCGCTCCGCGGTACGAAATGATGGCCCGCGTGGTGACGCCGTTCCTGCGCGCACGCCAGACATACTGCCTTGGCAGCCGCGCGCTC
>Ga0233425_10001257_pt1 | contig 58400 bp, 54 predicted proteins | sample Watercolumn_Towu_2_FD_181712 | JGI IMG/M metagenome (GOLD analysis project Ga0233425, IMG submission 181712) | Freshwater microbial communities from Lake Towuti, South Sulawesi, Indonesia - Watercolumn_Towuti2014_140_MG | ecosystem: Environmental > Aquatic > Freshwater > Lake | place...
GGCGTCGCAGATCCGGATGAAGCTGCAATACGATTTCTCGCGCGAGGAGCTGTACCACGATTTCAACCGGCGCCACCCCGAGTTTGTGCAGCGCATTCCGCAGTACCTCATGGCCTCCTACCTGGGCTTTACGCCCGAGTACCTGAGCGAGATCCGGAAGAAGAGCGTTTCTTAAACGGGTTTAAGAAGTTTTGGCGGCCGGCCCTCTACCTTTGAGCCAACCAAAACCAAGAAACCATGACCCAACGTTTAATGATTGACAAAGAAGCGCCCGAAGCCTACAAAGCCGTATACGGCCTGTCGCTGGCGCTTAACAACAGTAACCTCACCCCCATCCAGAAAGAGCTGATCAAGATCAGGGCCTCGCAGATCAATGCCTGCGCCTTCTGCCTCAACATGCACACGCGCGAGGCGCTCAAGATCGGCGAAACCCAGCAGCGCATTTTCCTCCTCAGCGCCTGGCGCGAAACCGACCTTTTTACCGACGAAGAAAAGACCATCCTCCAGCTGACGGAAGAAGTAACCCTCATCCACCAGGAAGGCGTCACGGAGGCTACCTATGCCCTGCTGCAGAAGTTCTTCGACACCCAAACCATTGCCCAGATCATCATGAGTATTGTGCTCATCAACGCCTGGAACCGCATAGCCGTGAGTAGCCGGATGGAGCTGGAGAAGTAGGCTTAGCCCTGTCGTTCTCGACTGCGCTCGAACTGACAGGAGATAAGCCTCTTCGGGACAATTTAAAACCCTGTTTGCCGGCCGGTGGACGGGGTTTTTACACGTTTTGTGGTGTTAACAATGCCCCCATTCTACATGGCTTATAGGTAAATTGTTCAATTCATTTTTATGATGTTTCCATCGGGGCATGTGTTGATTCATGAGGGATGTGAAATGATCATTGTGATGCCGCTCCACAATATGAATCATTTCATGCAAGATGATATATTCCAGACATTCGATAGGTTTTTTTGCTAACTCCAGGTTTAGCCAAATACGCTTCGCTTCTTTATTACAAGTTCCCCATTTGGTACTCATTTTTTTAACACCCCAAGATTGAACGTATATACCTGTTTTTAGTTCCCATTTCTCAATCAGTGCCGGAATACGTTGCTTCAGCTCTTTCCTGTAAAATTCTTCTATTGCTTTTTCCTTTTGCATTTTAGACGAACCGCTTCTGATGTTCAATTCCAGGTAGGTCTTATTCTTAACGGCTACAGAAGTTGTTCTTAAGGAATTGCTTAACCTCAACAGATATCGTTTGCCAAACAAGTAATGGCTTTCTCTTTGGATGTAGTGCCTTTCCGAGCGTCTCTCCTGTCTTTTGAAGGACCGCTGCTGTTGCTTGATCCATGAAAGCTTGGAGATAGCATACAAACGGATGGAATCATCTGTAACATTCCTGGGCGAGGTCAGGCGCACAGTACCATTTGGTGGGTACACTGCCAAATGAATATTCTTAATATCCTTTTTAATTACTTCTATATGTAAGTTGCCGATCTCCATCTACTCCTCAAACTCTTTCTGGCTTTTTGCCAATTCAAAAATCTTATCTACTTCTTCTTTCGCAGTTTTATGGTATTTCGCCAGCACTTCGGCTACTACATTTCTCACGATCTTTTCTTTTATTTTGTTATCCTTCCAGTTATCGGGCCTCTCCTCATCTATACGCTCATAGAGTTCATTAGCCAATTGCTCGTTTTCTTCGAGGTTATCGTAAAAAGCCTGTTTGGCCCTGTTGTTGATCGTTTTTGGATAGTTTGTCTTTACTTCTTTCGGAGCAATACTTGCCGCCATCTCTTCCATCCGTTTCAAAAACTGCTCATAGTCTACCGCGCCTTCTTTCCTCAGGCGTACCAACTCTGTCAGCAGGAGACTCATTTTTTCGTAATAAGCCGGGTTGATAGGCATTTCCTGAATGATCACCTTCCGCATATTAGCTTCTATGGTTTCAGCCATCGCGCTGCGGCTTTCCCGCAGTTGCTGCGGCAACTCCTTAATGGCCTCAACGATTCCTTTTTCCACGATCAGTTGCAACAAGGTCGCTTCACCGAGGTTGGAAAGTGTACGGCTTGGGTCGGCAGTCAGGTACATGTCGAGCATCTGCCGCATTTCGGGCTCATAACTTTTCAGATCAATGTAATCGCCGCTTGCCATTTTTATAGAATTTCTCAACTCTACAAACTCAGAAACCTTTTCTTTTATCTTTTCGGCTTGTGCGAAACTATAACCCATAGATTCCATTTCTGAAGCAGCATTGTTGTAGGCCCTAATCAAAGCCACCACGGTCTTATAAAAGGTCAGCCTCAACTCCTCCGTGGCCTTCAAAGCCTCAGGCAATTGGGTGTTCCCGCAAAAATATTTGATGTATTGCTCTACCTGCTTTGGAGGCTCCACCGGATCGCATAACTGGTGAATCGCCTCCAGGGCATCTTCCAAGCACTCTTTCACTTTTTCCTGCCTGTCCACGATCAGGCCTTTTACATCTTCCACATCAAAGGCATCGAAGGCATTCGAAGTATAATTATGAATAGAATGGTTAAGGCTGTCAAACAGATTCTGGTAATCGACGATATACCCAAATTCTTTATCCTCTTTCTCGGTGCGGTTTACACGGCATATTGCCTGAAACAACCCATGGTCCTGCATTTGCTTATCAATATACAGGTACGTACAGCTTGGTGCATCAAAGCCGGTGAGTAACTTATCGACAACGATCAAGAGCTGCATATTGTCGGGCTCATCCACAAACTTTTTCTTGGCTTCTCTTTCAAAAGTTTCACGGTCTTTTGTGCCAAGCATTTTTTCATAAATCCTGTATTGCTCTATTTTTTCTGTATCGCCGTCGCCGGTTGTTTCGCCTTTAATGCTTTTGGTAGTAGGCGCATAAGAGGTAATGATCGCGCATCTGGAAAAATTGAAGGCCTGGAAGATCTCGTAATAACGGCAAGCCTCATAGATACTGCGAGCTACCAGGATCGCATTACCCCTTCCGTCTTTGAGGCGAGGCTTGATCTTAAAATCCTTGATGATGTCGAAGGCAATTTTTTCGAGGCGGCTTTTCGTACTCAATACCTTCTGCATGGTGCCCCATTTTTGCTTCAGCTCCGCTTTCGGCAAATCGTTCATGCCTTTTGTCACGGCATTGAACCAATCATCGATCCCTTTCTGGTCGAAGACATGCTGATCCACATCGCGCGCTTCATACAAAAGGTCGAGCACCACACCATCAGCCACGGCCTCGTCGAACTTATAGGTATGAATATAAGGGCCGAAAATCTCGATGCTTTTCTTTTTGTCTTTCTTTAAGAGCGGGGTTCCTGTAAAGCCGATGAACATAGCTTCAGGAAGAATGGCTTTCATGGCATCGTGCAGGTCGCCACTTTGGGTGCGGTGGCACTCGTCGATAAAGACAAACAGATTGCCCTTTGCACTAAAGTTGGCCGGGAGCACCAGGCCTTCGATAAACTCCTTCGTATCCTGCTGTTCCGTATTTCCGAATTTATGGATCAGGGAGCCGATGAGCCAGGGATCGGCCATATTGAGGGTATGGATGAGGTCTTTGCTACTTTTGGTACGGTGGATTTTTTCATCCACGCCGAAAAATACTTTTTCAATTTGCTCATCGAGCTCGGTGCGGTCTGTAATAATCAGCACCCGCGCACCACTCACATGTTCGCGGATCCATTTGGCAAGCCATACCATCGTCAGGCTCTTGCCGCTGCCCTGAGTATGCCAGATAATACCGCCCTGGCGCCTTGCAATATACTGTTGTGCTTCTTTAACGCCAAAATACTGGTTGGGCCGGCACAGTTTTTTGGTGCCGCTATCAAATACTACAAAATTGTGAATGAGATCGATCAGCCGTTCCTTCTCGCAGAAGTGAAGGAGGTGCTGATCCAGGATATTCTGGTCGGGGCTATAGCTATAGCCGTCTTCTTTCCATCTCAGAAAATACTTTTCTTTGGTTTTGGTAGTGCCATAAAACAAGCCCTGGCTATCGTTGCCTGCTAATATAACCTGAATAGTTGTAAAGAAAGGTTTAATGAAATGGTCTTCCTGGTTATCCAGGTTCTGACGAATGCCTTCGGTGCCCGAAATAGAGGCCCGCTTTAGCTCCAGCACACCGATAGCAATGCCATTGATATAAAGCACGATATCCGGGCGTTTTACTTTTTTGCTTTTGATCGTGACCTCCTCTGCCACATAAAAATCATTTTGCAGGGGATTTTCCCAGTCGATCAGGTACACCGTTTGCACCTGGTCCCCGGCTTCTTCCCTTACTTTTACGCCATAGCGCAGCAAGGAATACACCGCTTTGTTTACAGGATAAAGATCATCTCCGGCTCCCAGGGCAGCCTGGCGCTTAAAATCCTTCAGGGCTTTGGTGATGAGCACCTCCGAATAGCCTTTCTTTTGTAAAAAGCGCTTCAGCAAATCCTCTTCGATGTTGCTGTTGCCATCACGGTCTTCGTAATTACCCAGCAGGGTATAACCCAGCTGCCGGCTCAACAATTCCAGAATCCTGTTTTGTGTATCGCGTTCCTTGCGCATAGTTCTTATTATTTAGTTCTTTTCTTGTCGTTTAAGTTCCTTACGTCCCAGATCAAACAAAGCGGTTTCTATTTCCCTTAAGCTTACCTGCTTCCCACAAGTCTGCTTCCATTCAAGCAGGGCTTGCCAGTAAAGCATATATCGCTTAACATGATTTTGATTCAAAGCTGTTTTATAGTAAGGCAAACGCTTTAGATCGTATTTGTTTTTCTTTTCCTTTAAAAAAAGAATTCCAACCATGAATCACATTACTATCAATAATAGGAACTAAGTTCGGGTTGATAAAGTGCAGCACTTTAGACGTACCGATCAGACTATTGTTAATAACCGGGATAAGCTCTATAAATAAGGCTTGCAGCGTTTTATCGTCGATGTTTTTGGTAGCTTTCAGCTTTTTGAGCCGTCCGATAAGGCCCGGCTTGACCGCTTCTTTATAGATTTCAGGAATAGTGGGCATCCAGGAATAGGCCGCGGCTACCAGCCGCCAGAAATCATCCATGGTTTCCAGTGGTTGTTTGGTAAATAGCTTATAGCTTAAGCCGTACCAAACTGTTTCTTGCGGTTTGCCTGTTAGCTTTACCAGTTGTTTGTAGGTCTCCAAATCTGCCTTCATACCAAACGTATTTTGCCGGTCAATAAATTCTGCATCATTCCCTGTTTGAGCTGCCGGTACTTTTCCAGTTTGGCTTCCAGGGCTGTGATCTCGGCATCCATATCGGAAAGAATCGTGGCGATTTTGGTTTGTTCATTCAAAGGAGGGAAAGGAACTATAAAAGAATTTAAACTTTTATTCGTAATCTGATTGATCGTCGCTCCTAAGTGTTCATCGATTTGTTTCTTTATGATATCCGATTGAAATACTAATGAAATAAAAGTATTGTAATCTGATCGATAGACTGACATAAATGCGCCAAAAGTTTCACCTATCGCTTTACCTTTAATTAAAGAAGATTTTCCTATTAAGTCTCTGCTTCCATTGCGAACACATATCAAAATATCATTTTCTTTCAAAACTAATTTTTCTGGTATTTCAATATCAACAAAAACATTATTTTCATAGCATAACTGACCATTTTGAATGTTCGATGAACGCAATACTAATTTCCCAAATTTTTTCACATTCTCAGGCTTATATGTTAAACCAATAATGCATTCTCCAATCTCCCCCAACTTCTTCACCTCCCAACCTTTTTTAGGGCTTAGCAGTTTTTGCATAGCCCCTTGTTTGATCAATTTCTTTTTGGCAATGAGTTTTTCTAAACTGTTAATCAAGCTATCGGTATCCGACAGGACATTGGTAATGGCTGTTTGTTCTTCGAGGGTTGGAGGAAGAGGAAATCTGAAATTGATAAAATCTTTTTGGTATAAATGGCTAATAGTTGACCCTGCAACCAATTTTTTTAAAAAGTCATTGAAATAACCAGAATTAAAAATAAAGAATAAATATAACGGCACATAATTATTTTTTTTCGGTCTGATCACAAAAATGCCGCTATTTAAGGTTGCATTTAGCGGAAGCCGATCGACAAATGCTACTTTACCTATAGTTCCATCTTTAGTAATAAGTATGTCCTGAATCTTAACCTGAATATTTTTGTCTTGATCAAATCGCACTTTTGATACATAATGGCATGTGTCCCATTTTATTTTGCCTCCGTCAAAATCTGTTCCTGTAAGTAAAAAATACTCACCATTGTTTAAATATTCAGAAGTAGTTAGTCCCTGCCAACCTATACGAGCCTTTAGTGTTGATGTTTCAGTTAGCCCGTTAATAAGCCAATTTTCTGGGATGAAACCCAACTCGGTCTGTTTGTATGCTGTTTTGGCTTTTAGTTCCATACAAATCCCATCTGTTGTAAGTGAGCATTTACTTTTGCGGTCATGGCATCTGCTTCATCTGCCAGGGCCTGCACCGGTGTTTCGTAACGGCTTTCCAGCTCGCTGATACGCTGCGTGAGGGTCTGGCTTACCTTGTCCATCTCCACAGTAATATTGGCTTCGAGCTGATGCATCCATTTATCGTCTACCACCAGGCTTTTGATCTCATTGCTGCTGAGCTTCGGGTATTTCGCCAGGCACAAGGCATCCAGCGTGTTTTCTTTCTGTTTTAGCATGGTATTGAGCGTGCTTTGCTGTTCGGTTAAATGCAGGTAAGTTTCCAGAACTGCTGCTTCCTCCATGTCCTCGTCCTTCTCCTTTAGCTCTTTCAGGCGTTTCTGTACCGTGGCTTTAGTCACCTTGTCGAAATCGGCAAAATAGCCGTCGTCGTTGCTGTGCTCTTCTTCCAGCTCCTGCAATTGGGCAAGCAGTTGTTCCTTTTCTGCTTCCAAAGCCTCCAGCTCTTTTTTCTCCTTCGAAAAATAACGGTCGATCACCAGTGCCGGTGGCACCAGGTCGCAGGTCCAGCCTTTATCCACCTCTTTGCCCTGCTTGTTTTTTTCCAGGATGCGGTAAGGCTCTGCCTTCCAACCATCCACGGCCAGAATATACACATCGTCCTGCATGGTGTCATTCCAATAGTTCATGGCATGCTGATACACGTCGTAGGGATCGATCAGCGCCTTGTTGGTGTATGCGGCCAGCAGTTCCTCCGAAATATGATGGATCACCGCCTTTGGCTTCAGGCCTTTTTTCAATTGCTTCAGGTAGTCTGTGGTCTGCGTTTTCCAGCGCTTGAATACCTTAGCCATGCTTTGGTGAAAGGCAACAAACTCCGGATGCTCAAAAATGGTTTGTTTCAGTTGGTCTCTTGCTATGCGCGGATGGCTGTAGCCTTTCCGGCTGCCGGCTTTAAACAACACTTTTTTGAGGGAAGGGTATACCTCCCAATACGCCTGCAAAGCATCGATGTCGGCGTTAGGAATGTCGCCCAGCAGATGCGCCTCGATGTCCTGGATGTCTTCGGTTTCCTGGCTATCGATATAGCGCGGAATATTGAGGTTATACTCGTTTTTAGGGTCGGCTATTTCGGCGTGGCCCACCAGGCGGCTGTATCCGGGAATGTCTTCCTGCCTTTTAAACACATCGACAATGCGATGAATGTCCTGCTCGCGCAGGCGGTTCTTGTTGCCGTCCTTCGTAAAGCCCTTGCCGGCATCGATCATGAAAATGCCCTGGCGTGTAGCGGCATGCTCCTTATCCAGCACAATGATGCAGGCCGGGATGCCGGTGCCATAGAACAAATTGGCAGGCAGGCCGATGATGCCTTTGATCAGGCCCCGCTTAATGAGGTTCTGCCGGATCTCTGCTTCGGCATTGCCGCGAAAGAGCACGCCATGGGGCAGGATCACGGCCGCTTTCCCGGTGCTTTTCAGCGATTTGACGATGTGCAGCAAAAAAGCATAGTCACCGTTTTTGTCGGGCGGGATGCCGTAGCCGGTAAATCGCTGGTATTCGTCTTCCGAAGGATTGAAGCCCGTGGTCCAGTTCTTGAGCGAAAACGGAGGATTGGCCACAATGTAATCAAAGGTCTCCAGGCTTCCGTTCTTATCGAGGAAGAGCGGATGAGAAAGGGTGCTCTGCCCCTTACGGATGTCGGAATCCGGAAAATCATGAATGATCATGTTCATACGCGCCAGCGCAGCCGTGGCAATTTCTTTTTCCTGGCCGTAGAGCGTGCCTTTGCCATCTACTTCTTCAATGGCCTTTAGCAACAAGGAGCCTGAACCGCAGGTAGGATCATAGAAAGAGGTTTTCTTGCTGCTGCTTTTGATGTCCAGCACCTTGGCAATAACCCGGGATACCTCTGCCGGCGTATAGAACTGTCCTTTGGATTTGCCGCTCTCCGTGGCAAAGTGGCGCATGAGGTATTCATAAGCATCGCCCAGGAGGTCGTCGCCTTCGGCGCGGTTCTTGCTAAAATCAAATGCCTGGTTTTCGAAAATAGCGACCAGCGAACTCAGGCGGTCAATCATCTCTTTACCTTTGCCCAGCTTTTCCTCATCATTGAAACTAATGACGTTGATCACATTCTCCAGGGCATTTTCTTCGGCAATGGCTCCAATCACCGTATCGATTTTTTCGCCGATGTCTTTGGTGCCCTTTACAGCAATAATATCATCGTAAAAACAGCCTTCGGGAACAGTTACCAGGGCTTTAGGATCATTCTTTGCTTTATCTGAAACGTATTTCAGGAAAAGCATGATCAATACATAATCTTTATATTGAGAGGCATCCATTGCGCCACGAAGGGCATCGCAACCTGCCCAAAGGGATTTATAGAGCTCTGATTTTTTAGTAGCCATGAGGTTCTGTTAGGGTATATGTTTAATAAATAAAGTTGGAAGTAATTTTCACCCACAAGTTTACTAAAATAAACCGGATTATGGGAGTTTTAAAGGCTTTTAGCAGAAATTGCTACCACACCTAAGGCTAACCTTAGGCAAGGACCAGCAGGGAAAAAATACGGAATCCAACAGATTGAAACCGAAACATGTTCTACATTATTTTAAATCTTCACCCTACTAAAATGAAAACCACTCTTAACCTACCTTACCATAAAAAAAGGCGAACTCCGGCAGATTGTGACGGCTTGATTCCCTAAAACAACTCCCTGATCCCTACCCCCAATGCCTTAGCGATCTTCTGGATATTGACAATCGTGATGTTCTTCTCGCCGCGCTCGATCATGCCAATGTAGGTGCGGTGTACTCCGGCGCGGTCGGCCAGCTCTTCCTGGGAAATGGCTTTTTCCTTACGCAGCTCACGCACGCGCTCGCCGAAGGCGATGACGATGCTTTTTGTTTTTGCCATTGGATAAAGGTTACTTCTCCCCAAGCGCCTTCTCAAAGGCTTTCGAAAATTTTTCGAGGCTGGTACCCAGGGCGAGGCAGATCTCGCGGAGCTCGACGATGTCGACGCGGCGCTCGCCATTTTCGATCTTGCTGATAAACGACTGCGGCAGCCCAAGCTTTTCGGCAAGGTCTATCTGCCGCAGGCCGGCCTGGGTGCGAAACGCATAGAGCTGTTCCAGAAACACTTTTCTTTCTTTGGAACGCAGTTTTACCATAGATGTTCAAAAGTATATCCCAAAAATGAATATACCATATTAGGATTTTTGCCTCAGCCTTTGTATCTTTACATGACGTTTTTACGCGCAATTGCTATCTTCGCTACACAAACCCATGAAAACCACTCTCACTCATCTCCCTTCCCATAAGCAGGCCGAGCTCCGGCAGATTGTGGGGGCGCTTATTCCCAGGTATGGGGAGATTGAGATGATCATCCTGTTTGGGAGCTATGCGCGGGGCAATTATGTGGAGGATAAGTACGAGGACAAGGGGATTGTGTATGAGTACAAGTCGGATTACGATCTGCTGATTATCACCACCAGGAACAGCCAGGCCGATAACGACAGCCTCATTTCCTCCATCAGCGGCAAGCTGGAGGAGCTGAGCCTGCCCACGCCGGTGAACCCGATCTTTCATGGGATCGATTTTGTGAATGCGGAGCTGCGCGACGGCAGCTATTTCTTTGATGAGATCAAGCGCGACGGCGTGCAGCTGTTTACAACCAGCCGCTACCAGCTCGATGAGAAGCAGCCTAAAAGCCCGGCCGAGCAAAAGGCTAAAGCGCAGAAATATTTTGAAGGCTGGTTTGAAAGCGCCAATAATTTTTTGTTCTTATATAAGAATGCGTTTGATCATGGAATTTATAAGGAAGCTGCCTTTCTACTACATCAAACAACAGAACGCTATTACGGCGCCATCCAATTGGTCTTTACCGGCTACAAACCCAAAACGCACGACATTGAAGTGTTAGGTAGGTTAGCCAAAGCCCTGGATATGGAATTCGGCAAGGTGTTTCCGCGTGCTACCATCGAAGAGCGCCGCCGCTTTATCCTGCTCAAAAAAGCCTACATCGAGGCGCGCTATAATATGGACTATAACATCGGCCGCGCCGACCTCGAGTACCTGAGCGAGCGCGTGCAGCTGCTGCGCAGGCTCACGGAGCAGATCTGCCTGCAAAAAATAAATGCCCTCTAATACCCCGTTTTCAGTGGTTGATCCCGGTTAGTAAACCCAACAAATCAACCTGATGGAAACAACAAGCTCAAACCCAAGCGCGAAGCCCTCTTCCCTGAACCATCCTGCCCTACAGGGCAGCCATTACCTCAATCACCTCCTCAGCCCATTGGAGCAGGCCGCCCTGGCTGCCGGCTTCGAAGCTTTTAGCTACCCCGTAGATGGCCTCCACCTGCACATCAGCGGGGCCGTAGCCGCCAACCTCAGGCACATTTATGCCCTCCGCCTCATCCTCTGCGAGCAATTTGCCGAACAGGCGAGAGAGCTCTATGAAGAAGCAGGCCCAGCCTATGCGCCCTTCCTGAGCCAGCCCCTCAGCGAGCTGGGCCTGAGCACCCGCCTGCGCCACCTGCTGCTGCGCGCCCAATGCGACACCCTGCTCGATGTGGCGCGGCTAGGGCCCAAAGGCCTGTCTTCTGTGCGCGGCTTTGGCCCCGGAGCGCTGGAGGAGCTGCGGCGGGTGTTTGCCAGCGAAGGTTATGAGGACTTGCTTCAGTAAAATGTACTGATGCATTTTATTTACAGAATAAAGTAAGTTTTGATTTTTAGTTTATTCCTTGTTCTTTTTGCTTGATCAAAAAAATGAGGGCAAACAGGCAGTGCCTGTTTGAGCCAGCATGTGGGCTGCTCAAGGCAAAACGATCCCTGCGCGCTCTTCCGATTTTTATGATTTGTTAGCCGAAAAACACTAAAGGTTTTCCGGGCAAATCTATAAAAATCGAAATTAATAATAAGTTGTAGATCGTTCTTTTAGGAATTATTGAATACGCTTCGCTATTTCACGGCTCATCGGCGCCGCGTTTTGCCGGGCCACGCGCCTCTACTCATGTGAGTAAGTTGAAATTCGGCGTTAAACTCTTTGGTTCTTTGATGGAATACACATAGAGTTTTGGGTTTGATTTTGTGAAGTCCCGCAAGCCTGCGGGACCGCAAAAGAAACGAAGTGAAGGCATGCGTCCCGAAAGCTTTCGGGAGCTTGCTTTTGTCGGCGGTTCCGGCGCTTTTCAGCCGGAAATTGCCTGCCACTCGCGATGCATCGCGACAAAAGCTTTTGGAGACTTTGGCTTCAAAAGTATCAGAAGTAAAATAGCAACATACCTGCTTGCCTGGCTTCGAAATCTGTTGGAAATGCTTGAAAACGCCGTGCTTTCGTATGCAAACAGCGCTCATGAGCTTACAAGAGAAGACCCTTTGTAAGCAATAGCCTATCCTTTGTATCCAAAACAAAAGCCTTGCATCCAAAACAGATTGATGTGTATGCAAAGCAGGCTCACTTGCCATCAAAAAATAAAAATTTTGCTTACAAAGCCAGCGTATGTGTATACCAAACAGGTTTGCGTGGATCCAAAACAAGATAACCTGGATCCATGCTACATCTTTTTGTCTGCAAAACAAGTGGATGTGGAAGCAAAAGCACCTGTTTTGTAAGCAAAACAGGCCTGCGTTCTTACAAACCGAAGGCATTTGCCTGCCAAACACGTGTAGTTGGATCCAAAATGCCTTTAGTTGCTTACAAAACCAGGAGGTCTATTACCACTTGCTTAACCATGGCGGCCGCTTATGATAAAAAAGCAGCCACTTGCCAATTGCAGGCCATGCTACTCCGGTTTTGGCACGCTTCTCGTGATGTGTTTTATAACAACGTTCCGTAGTACATTCTAAATGTCCGCAGACATCAAGAGGTCAAAGTCGTGTTGTAAGGCCTTTCGCTCCGTTGAAACGCTTTCACTTACAACAAATTCTTAACCTGGTTTGCGAAGCCGGCCAAAGCAGAAAAAAAGTCAGAAGGAGAAAGACGCTTCAGCACCAATTTTTTAAACTTTTAATTTTTATCATTATGAAAAATTTAACAGTGGTGCTAAACATTGTAGGAATGAGTGCACCCGAATTAATCAGCCTGGCCCGTTTTTATGTACAGCGCATCACGGATAATGCCAGCAACTTTCCCAGCTGTGCCGCTACGGCAGCCAAAGTCGCTGCTGCCGCCAGTGAGCTCGAAATAGCCGACGAGGCTGCTATCGATGGCGGAAAAACCAAAACCCGCCTCAAAGCCGATAAGGACAGGGAGCTACGTGCGCAGCTGGTAATCCTGAGCCACCGCGTGCAGGAGGATGCGGCCGGCGATGAAACCCTCGTGCACCTGGCCGGCATGGAGGTGAAACGAACAGGCACCAGGACCGTCGCCGAATTTAAGGCTGAGGCAGGAGCGCACCCCGGCGATGTGAAGCTTACCGTGAAATCTCGCGCCAACACCATGTACAAATGGCAGTACGCTACCGATCCCTCGCTGGCCAGCTGGATCGACGCGGGCTTTAGCCGCAGCTGCAAAAAAGCCATCGGCCATTTGTCATCGGGCGTGTACTGGTTCCGTGTCATCTTTATAGACGACGAGGGCGAGCATAACGGCGAAGCGCTTAAGTTTGCAGTAACCTAGTGCTTATAGCAATGCCAAAAAGAAAAGGGAAACGTGGATGCGTTTCCCTTTTTTTATACTTAGCTGAACCTAAGAATGCTAATAGGCTTAGCCCACATCGCCGATGATGAAGCTCCGCTCGCTGAAGGCAGGCAGGCTGGGTTCCCCTTCGTAGAAATACCGGATGGGGTCTTTGGCATCCATCAGGCCCAGGCTGTAGAGCACCGGCACAAAGTGGTCGGGCGTAGGCGCCGCCAGCTTGCCCAGCTTATGGCTGGTTTCGTAATTAATGATGCTCTGCAGGTTGCGGCTGTCGATCTCTTTCTTGATCCAGGCATCGTAGTCGGCTTCCCAGCCATAGGGCGTCATATCGCCGGTGCTGAGCTTTTTCCCTGCGAGCTGTAAGTTGTGGATGAGCGAGCCGCTGCCGATGATGAGCACGCCTTTATCGCGGAGCGATTTCAGCTGTTTGCCCAGCTCGTAATGGTACTCCGGTTTCGCATGGTAATCGAGGCTCATCTGAAACACCGGTACATTGCCCTTCGGAAACAAGTGCATGAGCATAGGCCAGGCGCCGTGGTCGAGGCCCCAGTCGGTGGTTTCCTTCACGTCCGGAATCAGCTGCGTGATTTCATGGGCAATGACGGGGGCGCCGTTTGCCTGGTATTTTACGGTGTAGTACTCGTCCGGAAATCCGTAATAATCATAAATCTGCTTTTGCTGCGGAGAGGCATTCACAAAGGTGCCGCGGGTGTTCCAATGCGCCGATACCACCAGCGCCGCTTTCACATCATAGCTTTTCTCGAGCTTCCTTCCCAGCTCATAGAGCGTGTTCCAGAAGGGCCGCTGCTCCCTGGGGAGTGGAATGTCCATGGGGCTGCCATGCGAGGTAAAGAGCACCGGCATCCTTTTTCCCTGCACCGGCAGGCTGCCTGTGAGCTTTTCAAATTCGGGGAGCTTCATGGCGCTGAGCGACATCGGCGCCAGGGCCATCAGTTTTAAAAAATCTTTTCGTTCCATAGTCGTATCGTTTTGGTTGCTACCTATGTGAGGTTGCAGGTACAAAGTTCGGAAGCGGAAAACGCTAAAAAATTGATCTATGGTAAGAACGGAACTATCAGGTGGGGTCGGGCCGGTGCTGCAAAAAACGACTTCTTTAAACAGTCATACCTGAGACGCCTGAGGGTGTTTGGGTTTTCAGGGCGTGCCGGTCACGACGCGTCGTGACCCGTCAGGCTTTCCGTTCCAATCTTTTTGCCGCTCCCTGAGCGGAGCCGAAGGGCGGCAAAAAGGATTTCCACTGCAATCCTTCACGCAGGTTTAGCGCACATTCGGGGCCGGTGACTGAGCGGATTCACCTACAGTCGAAATCACCGGAAACATGTTTATTTTTTAGAAACCCGTTCCTTCCTTACCCTGCTGAGGCTTTCGGGCGTCATGCCCAGGTAGGAGGCCAGCATTTTTTGCGGCACGCGCTGCGTCAGGCCGGGGTAGGTTTTGGTGAAATTGTCGTAGCGCTCCTCGGCGGTGGCGCTCAGCAGGAGGATGATGCGCCGGCGGAAGGCATTGATCTTTTTCTGAAGGCTCATCACCAGGTCGTTGGCCGATTCGAGGTCGGTGCTGGCTGTGGTGAGATCGCGCGGAGAGTGGATGACCTTCACCACCGAATCTTCGATAGCGTCGATGTAGAGCATCGCCGGCTTTTGCTCGAGAATGGCTTCTTCGTCGCTCAGGAACCAGTCTTCGGGCGCAAACTGGTAGATGTGCTCCTTGCCCTTTGCGTCGATGATGTAGGCCCTCAGGCAACCCTTCTCTACATAGTAAGCCTGGTTGGCCGCATCGCCGGCCCTCAGCAGGATCTCTCCTTTTTTCACCAGCTTTTCAGGAACAGCTTTGAAATGGTCTTTCAGGGTCATAGGGTTGTGGCTTGGCTGCTATAAATTTAGGATTTTAATGCTAAAAGAAAAGGGAAAATGCCGGTTTACCGCCAGCTTTTCCTCAGCATAATTCTTTACCTTTCCCTGTAAAATCCTCCGCATGAATCCATTCCTCTTTGCCCTCCTGGCGCTGTTGAGCTTATGCCGCTTACCTGCTTTTGCACAACTCATCATCGACAAAGGCATTTACAAGGTAAATTTCAGCAATACCATGCATGTGCCCCGTTACGTAAGCTACTACCTGTATAAGGGCGGAGGCACATGCGACCGGGAGAAAATGAATTTCAGCTTTAAAAATGATACGCCGGAAGCCCTTTGCGCGAAAGATGCCGATTACAACTTTAAGAAATGGGGCTACCAAAAAGGGCATCTGGCCAATGCGGAAGACTTTGCCATGAGCTGCAAAAAAGAAGAGCTGACATTCAGGTATTACAATTGCCTGCCCCAAACAGATGATGCCAACCACCATCACTGGCTCCACTGGGAAGGCGAGATCAGGGAATGGTCAAAAAAGGAAAAGCTTTACATCATTACGGGAGGCTATTTTAAAGGAAAGAAAACAGGGAAAAATAAAGACATCGCTGTTCCCGAATGGTGCTGGAAAGTGGTACAATCCGTTAAAACAAAAAAGGTGCTGTTTTGCGCCATTTTCACCAACACCAAAGTTTCTGAAATGACCGAGCTCTCCGTCACCGAGCTTGGAAAGAAACTACATAGCCGGATTATTTTATTGAAGTGAATCAGCTATGTGTTTGTATGTCGTCTGTTTTTTCAAAAATTGAAAATTTATATCTTACGTTATGAAGAAAAGAATAAAAGTTCCTGTGGTATTCAGAGCCCAATTACAACAGGAAATTCATTCGGAATGTCCTTTTTGCTCAGAAAAGCAAGTTGAAACATTCGAAATGCATCATATGAATGGCGATCCTGCAGACAACGGTGAAACCATCATACCACTTGTCACCAAACTTTTCGACGCCTTCGCGAAATTCGTTAATGGCATCCCAAATAGGTTATCTACTTTCATATAGTTCTGGTGGATAATTCCATTCTGCTTGGCCGGTGATTGCAGCAAACTCATGTCAAAATGGCTCTTGTGGATCATCAGAAGGAGAGTATATTGCGGGGTTATTTCCTGTTAGGTATGAAGAATGTTCACCATATACCAGTAATCCTTTTCTAATAATTCCTTATTCATAAATTATTTATTTTATAAAAATCCCTATTGCAATTCCAATTGAGAGAAGAACAAGTCCAATGAGAATATTTTTTAACAACCGAAGCTGAATGTTTTGCTTTTCAAATTCTTGTTTTTGATTGTTGAATTGGGTAACCAAATTATTTTGAATAGACTCCTGTAACTGACTTCTTTCTTGTCGTATGGTAACCTGGATGTCTGAACTAAATCTTTCAAGTTTTGATGACAGAGTTCCTTCCAAATCCCGCACGAAGTTCTTGTTGAACTCTATAAGCTTGTCAACTTGCTTGACATTTTCTTTAGTCAGGTTTTCTACTTCAGAATTCAATCCCTTAATAGATTTTTGAATTTCAGTCTTTAGACCATCAAAGTTCTTGTTGCTCTGGGTCAACTCAGATACTCCTTTTTCGATGCTCAAAGACATTTCTGAAACCTTGGCAAGAACTTTATTATGCTGTTTAAAAGCCTCTGCTTGGCTCTCTAACTCAGCAACCGTTTTATCTAATTTGGCGAAGTCCGTCATATATTTTCTTATTTACTGCTGTGATGCGATTATTAAATTTTGACAAAAGAATATCCGTTGTGTATTCGTCCCCTAAAGCATTTTGAATTCTTGTCAAGATGTGATCATCGTCAGGGAAGATTTTAATCAGGGCCATAGCGAGATCATTTTTACTCCTGAACGAAAGTGCCTTCCCAATAACAAGCATGTTGTTAAATACATAATCAAAGTCATCTTTCTGATATTTCTTAATAGCATTGAATGCAGATTCGAACCGGTCCAGTCCATCTTTGTTACTAAAATCGTCAATCAGGAGTCTCAATATTCCACTTATAAAGTCCAATCCTGTGTTGTATTGATAGCTTTCGAGGAAGCGGCTTAAATTAGCGAAAAGACTTTGGCGCTGCTCATAGTTTATAAGCTTGTTTGACACGTAATTGTTTTCGATTTGATAGAAAACCTCAAACCATTTTTTGTAGTCGTTAGGGTTTTCTGTGATGTGTTGAAGTAAATAACTGGCCTCTGTGAATTTGAAATAATCCTCAAGTCGTTGTTTGAACTGCTCAGGGGTAATCTTATGATCTACCAGTTCGCTGCAATTCTCATAGATATTTTTAAGTGACTGCCTTCTATTATATGCAAAATGATCATATCCCCATTGCAACAACATAACTACACAACGATCTAACAACGGTTTGTTTTTTTTCCATATTTCTAATGAAGCTTCGTACCCTTCTTTTAGTTCAAAGCTGTCAAACGAGAATTCTTTGTCGTATTTTTTAATCGTAGCCTGCAAATGTTTCTGAACTGACTTTTCGTTAAAGTCGTTAAAGACAACCGTAAATTCACCTGAGTAAAAGTTTTCTATAGTCCAATCATCAACGATTCCTAGTTGCGATAACCTATAAATTGCTTTTTCCACCTTTGCTTTTCCACCTCCAATTTCTCTCGCTTGCACAGGTACACTTTTTACGCCAGGCTTAGCGTACCTCGCAATGAACTTCATTATTAATTCGTACTCATCCTTTATAATATCGATTGAAGAAGAAAAAAGGAATAGATTCGTACTCACATCACCGTCCACAGATGGCAGCTGATCCTTAATAAAGGAAAGCGATGTAGATCTGTCCCAGATAGTTTGGAGTAAATCTTCATTGGACGACTTGGTGAATAACACATAGCATTTTGCCTTTGTATTCAAGAACTTTGTTTTATCCCGCCCAGCCCGCCCAGCCTCCTGATAAAGCGCTTCCATAGATCCTGGGATACCATAGTGAAAAGTATAATACACGTTCCGCTTGTTTACTCCCATCCCAAACGCTTTGGTAGCAGTAAGGACGGTAAAGGCGTTTTGTTTAAATTCGTCTTGGACTATTCTTTTGTAGTTATCGAACTCCGTATTGTTCATTATTGGCCTTCTATCCACTTCTGGAATTGAACCTGCATAATACTTAACGGTTCGCTTAAATTCCTGCTGTAATGTTGTGGATAAGGGATAGCAGCCCTTAGTTCCATTTACCGTTGGAGTGAATATAATGGTGCATTTGGAATCTTCTCCCTTTGAGTCAAAAAGATCTTCCTTTTCCGAATGAATTTTAAGAATCTCCTTTATAGCCTTCGATTTATTATTACTGTCATCTCTTACCTCAAAATCGAGTTCCTTTCTCGTGTAGTCAGTAAGCGTTTTTACATTATCCTGTTTGATTCCAAATTCAATCTGGATGTCTTTTAATACATTCAGGGATGCGGTAGCAGTTAACCCAATGAACGTATATCCCGTGCAGTGCTTTTGGATTGTTTTCGATAAATTCAAGTAAGACATTCTAAAATCATGTCCCCACTCTGAAAGACAGTGTACTTCATCAATAACCGCATAAGCAAATTTGTGATGAGTGTTTACTTGCAACAGATACTGTCGGAATGTCCTTATTTGAAAACGTTCCGGTGAAATAAAAATATAGAAGTATTTTCCTTGCCCAAATTCTCCCATAATTTTCTCTTTATCCTCGCCGTCGTCCTCGCTTGTAATGTGGTTAGTCCTGGTAATGTACATAGATTCAAGATCCTGTTTCTGATCGAACATTAACGATTTAATTGGACACACAACGAAGCTGATCCCGGGTTGTAAAAAGGCGGCTAATTGGTAACATATAGACTTTCCACCACCTGTTGGTAGCAATCCAAGAGTATCGTTCCTGCTTAGAGCATTAGTTATGATTGGAAGTTGTCCTTGATTAAAGGTCGAATACCCAAAAATATTATCAAGAAAAAAGCTGAGCGATTGTTGATCGTCGTTCTCACCGGTGAACTGAAACTTGTAATTAACTAACGCTGTCGACTCTACCCTAAAGTGGTCATAGGGCTCGAGACTGATGTATTTCGGCTCAACTGCATTAGCTTGCTTATAATATCTATAGTATTCGAGGTAGTCAGTACGTATAAAATAAACCTCAGGGTGATTCTGGAACTCATCTGTGTATCTTTTGAAAATGCTTAAATCAACTTTTATCGTTCCCGCTTTATTTTTCAAATCCGAGAAAGACGAAACATAATTTACCGACACCCGTGGGCGAACGAAATTCAGTTTTTGTAGTCTAAGTAAATGTTCGAGCCATAAAAGAATATCTTCACAAGCATGCTCAACAAAACCATTTTGCTCTGAATAAACCGTAAAATCCCAATCTTCTCCCAACTTGAGTTTTCCAGACTTTAGTGACTCCAATAAAAGTATTTGAAACCTGAGTATTGCAGTAAGTTGAAACGCTGGTAAGGCAAAATCTGGCTTAGCGACGTGGGCAGATTTGTAATCCTCAAATGAAACAAACGTTGTGAGTTCTTTTTTCTTTTCTAATTGCCGCTCATTCACCGCAAAAACTCGCTCTTTTATGTGCTCCATTTTTTGTTTGAGGGCATCTCCCTCGCTTTCGAGCTCTGCCGTGGTGATGCGAATTGTTTTTACACCATATTTAGCTAAATGAAGGTCCCGGACTTTATCCCTTTCATAGTCATGCTGCGATCCATCTATTTCAATTACAAGGAACGCCTGTGGCAAGTAAAAATCGACTTGCTTTCCTTGAAATTCCTCAACAGGAATGTTTGTAATCGTTGTGATTGGAACTTCGGGAATAATTAATTGCTGAATAAAGCTGTACTCGCCAAGATACTTTGGCAATAGTTTTTCATAAAACTTTTGAGCAGGAAAGTAATTGCCTTTCACATCACCCCTAATTACGCGCTCCCACTTTTGCGGCTCATTAGAAATTAAGGGGAACGAATTTTTATTGTTTAGATGGGAAATGTCATAAATTGACTGGAGGTACTTTGATGGCTTCGTTGGACACCCACGCTGAATAATATTCTTAATTATACAATAAGCGGGGTAGTACTCACTATTAAACGACGAATCATCCAGATTCTGGATGACAAAATTATGGCTTGTATAAGAATAGTTTGCTGTATACCTCTTCATTTTTGATACATCTAATGTAGAAAAAAAGGAGAGGATTCAAAGAGGCTAGACGGTTATAATTTAAGGGATTAAGGCCCATTTTCGTAGACATTTCGTAGACATTTAAGTGCAGAAGAGAACAGAAGAAGGCAAAAACGAGCGTTCCGGAGCCTTCAGGAAAGCAAAAGCCCCTCACAGAAGACTGTAAGGGGCTTTACAGGAGGTCCCGAGCGGATTCGAACCGCTGTAGCAGCTTTTGCAGAGCTGAGCCTAGCCACTCGGCCACAGGACCATGATGCTGAGATTTTTTGGCAAAATGCCGGATTTCTCAGAACGGGTAGCAAAAATACACTTTTTTTCCTAAACCAAACAAAAATTATAGAGAAAAGGCATTTTCCGGAGAATGAAGGATCTCTTTCAGCTAATTGGCTAGGGCTTGTCTCTTTTTCCCGGCCCCCGTCGCAATCGCCCCTCGCAATTGCTGGTTTCGCACCACGCTGTTTCTGAACCGAGGGCCTAGCTTTGTGGAAACAACATCAATGCAAATGAGAAAGTTAATCCTAAAAATGTCGGTGTCGCTCGATGGTTTCGTATGCGATGCGCATGGCGGAAAAGAATGGCTCTTCCAGACCGGCGACGCGGAATCCGCTGCCTGGAGCGTCCGGGAGATCAAGGAAGCAGGGCTCATCATCATGGGCAGGAAGTCCTTTGAGGAAATGGCGCCATACTGGCCGACGGCTACCGGGCCTTTCGCGGAGCCCATGAACAGCATTCCCAAGGCGGTCTTTACCAAAAAAGGGTTTAAAGGCATCGGGCCGATACCTTCGGCAACGCAGGAACAGTCGGCCTCCTGGACCGGCGCGCAGATCTTCGATGGCGACCTGGCCGAAGCCGTCAGGGGGCTTAAGGCGCAGGCCGGTAAGCCGATCGTGGCCATTGGCGGTGCGGGATTCGCACAGAGCCTTATCGCCACAGGCCTTGTCGACGAATACCACCTGGCCGTGCACCCCGTGGCCCTGGGCTCCGGATTGCCCATTTTCAGCGGGCTGAAAGCGCCGCTTTACCTGAAGCCCGGCGGGGTAAACGTCTTTCCGATGGGAACCATCGCCTACACTTACCGCGCCTGAGCTTGCACACGCTTTCCCTAAGCGAATCGTTTCATCGCTTCCTCGCTTACCGGCGTGAAGAAGTTAATGAGGTTGCCATCCGGGTCGCGAAACAGGAGGGAGCGGTTGCCCCAGGGCATGGTGGTCGGCTCCTGCACGATCTCAGGGCTTAGCGCCTTGATGCGTTCATAGTCTTCATCCACATTGTTGACAAGGAATTCGATGATGACACTTTGGTTGCTTGCCGCCTGCGCCACCCCTTCTCCGAAAAAGGCTAAGGTCCTGGTGCTCCCGATGGCCAGTGTAAAGGAGCCCGCGCGAATTTCTGCAAAGTCGTCTGTGGCCCATCTGGCGGGCAAAGCGGTGGCTTTTTCTAAAAAGGTGACTAAACGTCTAATGTCGGCGGTAATGATTCTTAAAGAAGCTGCTTTCATGTTTTCAGGGTTTAAATGGTTTGAGACACAAAAGTGCAGGGCAGGGAATGACAGCTGTATGTCAAGGGTGCTTAAAATTTTTTTCTTTTTCCTCCAGGTAGTCTTTCAGGAGTAATTTGTGCGGCTTAAAGGTGGCCTCGAGCATTTGGAGGTGTGACATACGATCCAGCCGGAACATCCGGTAATCCCTTCTCAGCCGGCAGTAAGCGATCAACGTCCAGTTCTCCTGCTGGCTATAGTAGAAGGCAAAAGGCTCGATGCGCCGTTTTGTGCTTTGGCGGTCGTGCTCCCCCTGATAGACGATCTCTAAAACCCTGAACGAGGTTAGTGCATGCTGGATTAAGCTCAGAGAGTCGCTTTTGATGGCAGTAGGAATAGCAGGGCTAACGGCGATCCGGTTCGACAGCAGCTCCATTTTTTCTTTCGTCGAACGTCCCAGCACCGCCTTCACTTTGGCGATGGCCCCGAGGTATTCTTTGATCAGGGAGCTGTCGCGGTTTTTGAGCACCAGGTGCTCGGTGGTAACAAGGGCGCTCGCCTCCTGCTCGGTAAACATTACCGGTGGGATCTTATAGCCCTCCATCAGCGAAAAGCCTTTTCCTTCCTCTGTCACGATCGGAACGCCGGCCTGCTCCAGGGCTTTCAGGTCTCTGAAAATGGTCCGTTTGCTGACGCCAAAGCTTTCGGCAATGGCCCCCGATGTCAGGATCCTTTTGGTTTGGAGCTGGGTTAAGATCGCTATCAGGCGAGAGATCCGTTTTGTGTCGCTGTCGTTCATAGGTGTTTATCGTCTTAGTAGCCTCCTGTAGTTGGGGTCTGTCCATGCACAGCAGGCAGCAAAAGCAGCTTACAGCAGCCCTTCCAGCTTCTGCTTCAGCTCTGCCAGCTCCTGCTCCAGCGCTGTCACGCGGGCCTCCAGCTCCGCTACCGATGGGCGGGCAGTCGATTCGCTGTGGCTTTCCTCCTCCTCGTGAATAGGGCTGTCGCCGAACAAATGCGCATAGCGCCCTTCCTTCTGGCCGGGCTGCTTTGGCAGGGCCTTCACAAAAGGCGGCTCTGCCTGCGCCAGGGCGTTCAGGCTTTCCAGCACCGACTCGAGCGAGGCAAATTCATATAGGCGTCCCGCATTGGTATTGAGCTCGCCCGGGGTTTGCGGGCCGCGCAGCAGCAGCAGGCACAGGATGGCTTCCTCCGCATCGGAAAGCGTAAAACGCACCGAAAAGTTATGCTTGTATTTCAGCACCCGGCTGCCGCCACCCACGGCGGTATTCACCAGGCCCTGTGCTTTCAGGCTGTTGATGGTGGACACGACGGTCTGTTCGTCATAGTCCGTCACCGGGCGGCGCGAGGTTTTCTGGTTGCAGCCTGCCGCCAGGGCGTTCACCGTCATGGGATAGTAATCGGGCGTGGTCTTGCTTTTTTCAAGCAGTGTGCCCAGCACGCGCTGTTCGGCGGCGCTGAGATGTGGTAGTTGGTTTTGCATAAACTAGTCTGAGCCCTAAGGTACAAAAAAGCGGATGTGTTCTCCATTAAAATGTGAATTTATGCCCTTGTTGGTGATACGGCAACAGTGGCGAAAACCTGCGTGAGGGATAGAACGAAAATCCTTTTACGGACACTGAGCGATACGCAGAACGTAGCAGGGAAAAAGACAAAGTGTCCGTAAAAGATTGGAGTGATAGCCCGACCCTTCCGCCTGCTCTTTCGCGGAAGGGGCACGCCCTGATAATTACTTATGACAGCATGCTGCCATCATAAATTTTATAAGAGTACCTAACCTGGTTCTGTCAATTCATAAACTATCTATTGCTTATTTTGCTTTCTTCCCCGCTAAGTGTATTTTAGTGAAAATTATCTTACGATGCAGATCAACAGCAAACTGCCCAACGTGGGCACCACCATCTTCACCGTGATGAGTGGCCTGGCCCGCGAGCACAAGGCCATCAACCTCTCCCAGGGCTTCCCCGATTTTGAGGCCGATCCGCTCCTCATGGAGCTGGCCCGCACACATACGGCGGCGGCTTTCAACCAGTATGCGCCTATGCCCGGCGCGCTGCCCCTGCGTGAGCAGATCGCGGTGCTGCTGCAGGGATGCTACGGCGCCGTGTACAACCCCGATACCGAGATCACGGTGACCGCCGGCGCCACCCAGGGCATCTACACGGCCATTGCAGCCTTCATTGGCAAAGGCGATGAGGTGATCGTGTTTGAGCCCGCCTACGATTGCTATATACCTGCCATCGAAGTGCACGGCGGCATCCCTAAGCCTGTTGCGCTGGAATACCCGGGCTTTACGATCAATTGGGAAACCGTAAAACATACCATCACCGACCGCACCCGCATGATCATCATCAACTCGCCCCATAACCCCAGCGGCACCACGCTCTCGGCAAACGACCTCCTGGAGCTGGAGAAGCTGGTTCGCGACAGGAACATCATCGTGCTGAGCGACGAGGTGTACGAGCACATGGTCTTCGACGGTGCCCGCCACGAAAGCGTAGCCCGCTACAGCAGCCTTGCCTCCCAGTCGTTCATCATCTCTTCGTTCGGCAAAACGGTGCATGCCACCGGCTGGAAGATCGGCTACGTGGCCGCGCCCCGGGAGCTCATGGCCGAGTTTCGCAAAGTGCACCAGTACCTGGTGTTCTGCGTCAACCACCCCTTCCAGATGGCGCTGTCGGACTACCTCAAAGATGAAAGCCACTACAAAGGCCTGCACGCCTTCTACCAGGCCAGGCGCGATTACTTCCGCGGGCTCATCAGCGGCTCCCGCTTCGGCATCGAGCCCTGCACAGGCACCTATTTCCAGCTGCTCAGCTACAAGGCCATTTCCGACGAAGCCGATACCGACCTGGCCATCCGCCTCACCAAAGAAAAAGGCCTGGCGGCCATTCCGCTCTCGGTATTTTACAGCGACCAGCGCCAGCAGCAGCTTCTCCGCTTCTGTTTTGCCAAAAAAGAAGAAACGCTTCAGCAAGCAGCCGAAATTATCTGTACCTTGTAAAGATATTCCCTGATGTTATGAAAGCCATCTGCCTCATCGTTTTCCTGTTTGGCCTTTGCAGCTTAAAGGCGCAGGACACCATTGTGTACAGGAACGGGCTCAGGACCCCGGTTGTGCTGAAAGAGATCTCGCCCGCGGAGATCCGCTACCAGCGCGTTGGTATGAGCGATGGCCCCGACTATGTCATCAGCAAAGCCGATGTCGACCGCGTGATCTATAAGAACGGCACCTCCGAAACCTTCCAGGCGCCACCGCTGCCGGCGCCCACGCAGAGCCCTGCCGTACAGCTTTCGGGCGGCCTCAGCTACCAGGGAAAGATCGATTACCGGACCGCCAAAAAGAATTACCGTAGCCTGAAGGAGCTGGCCCTCAGTCATCCCGACATCAAACGCCAGCCACAGCTTGCCGGGCTGGCCCTCGATATCAGGCAGCACAAGAACGGGCAGGATGGGACCCGCACCGGCGCCATTGTCTGCGGCGGCCTTGCCATCGGCGGCACCTTCCTCTATGCCTTGTCCTACGCATTTACCAACGAGAGCGAGCCTGCGTTTTATGTGCCTCCGGCCATCCTCGGTGGCCTGGCGGTGGGGCTCGGCTCTGTGTCTGTGGTGTACAACATCAGGCTCAGGGACAAGCGCAAGGAATTTGTGGACCTCTACAATGAATAGGATTTATTGCATACTGCTTTTCTTCGCCCTGTTGCCCGCCCGCAGCCTTCCGGCCCAGGACAGCCTCTTCATCAAAGAATCCGAAACCCTGCTGGTGCGTGTGCTCGAGATCTCCTCTACCGAGGTGTCTTACAAAATGTACTTCAACCCCGACGGCGTTGTTCATAAGGTGGCCAACTCGCGCGTGGAGCGGATCGTGTACGAGAACGGCAAAACGGAATCGCGCTTCCAGATCGCCAAAAAAACCACGGCGCCGGTCAATGGCTACAGGCCGGGTCAGTTCATCATCGACGATAACCACATCAGCTACGACAACCGCGACATTGCCCATCGCGAGGCCTTTAAGATCATGCTGAAGCGCGATCCGCAGGTCAACTCCGACGAGCTCAACCTCCTGCTGCTCGATGCCGAGGGAAAGCGCAACGCGCAGATCGGCTTCACCATTGCCGGCCCTGTGCTCTTCCTGGGCAGCTCCTACCTGGGCGTCAGGCGCTATTACGGGCCTAACGACAAGCCCATGCTGCGCAACTTCGTGCTCACCGGCGTCGGCCTCTTCGTGGCTTCTGAGATCACGGCCATGATCTATAAATCGGTGAAGAACCGGAAGATCCGGCAGGCGGCAAAGCTTTACAATAAGGAGATTTCTTTTGATTGAAAGCAATTACTTTGCGCGCACTGTGATTTTTCAGCCGCTGTTGGTGTTCTCACCAACAGCTGTTGCCAGGCTCATCTGATCTTGTTGATGATAACAGCAAAAAGGGCAAAGGTGATGAACTTTACATACTTTACCGCTGGTTTGCGCGTTTACCATTATCTCATTTATTTTACTACTTTTAATACAATGAAACACAGCCTATTTTTTATGCTTCTGCTCCTGGGCTTTATGTCCCTCCGTGCGCAGGATACCATCTACAAGCGCAGCGGAGAGGTCATCCCGGCAAAGATCACCGAGATCAGCACCGCAGAGGTCAAATACAAACGCTTCAGCATGCCCGATGGGCCGGTTTTTATCATCGGCCGCAGCGAGGTGCAAAAGATCCGGTTTTCCAATGGGGTAGTGGATTCCTTTGCGGTGAGCCCGCCCGTAACAACGCAAACCGTTATGCCCGCCGGGGTGCCGGTCATCGTGCAGCAGCAGCCAGCACCTGTGCTCAGCGGCCTTATCGAGAACCCACGCGCCGGCCTCTACTATTACAATGGGGCTAAGATCAACGAAAAGAAAATGCTCTACATCGCAGCCGATAAGAACAGGACCTGGAGAAGCAAGGAGCTCGACCAGGCTATCCTGGCCACCGGCGACTTTAAAAAGAACCAGTACATTTCCGGCTTCGGCGGCCCTGCCGTGCTCCTTGCCTGTGTGATAGCGGCCGGGCAGACCTCCCAGAACAATGCCAACGCCAATGTTGCCGGGGCCCTGGTCTTCAACGGCCTCGGTATCTTTGTAGCCTCGCAGATCATATCGCCCATGTTCAAGCGCAAGCGCACACAAAGCGCCCGCCGGGTAGTGACGCTCTTCAATGAGCAGGTACAGAAACACCAGCCCTTACAAAACTAAAAACCACCAATGGATTTAACAGTCAGCACCCTGCAAACCTCCCTCTACTGGGAGGACTCTGCAAAGAACATCGCCCACATGACGGAGAAGATCGCCGCCCTCCCGCCAACCGATCTGCTTATCCTTCCCGAAATGTTTACCACCGGCTTCACCATGAAGCCCGAAAGCCTGGCCGAGGAGGCCGGGGGGAAAGGTCTGCAGTGGATGCAGGAGCAGGCGCTCGCCAAAGGCTGTGCGCTGGTGGGAAGCATCTCCGTGAAGGAAAAGGGAAATTACTACAACCGCCTCTACTGGGTAAAGCCCGATGGCTCTTTCCTGGCCTACGATAAGCGCCACCTCTTCAGCATGGGAAAAGAGCATGAGCATTATACGGCAGGCAGCAGCAGGCTCACCATCGACTATAAAGGCTGGAAGATCTGCCCGCTCATCTGTTACGACCTGCGCTTCCCGGTGTGGAGCAGGAACACAGCTGCGGAACCTTACGATTTGCTCCTCTATGTGGCCAACTGGCCCGAGCTGCGGAGCTTTCCCTGGAAGCAGCTGCTGATTGCACGGGCCATCGAGAACCAGTGTTATGTGGCTGGCGTCAACCGCATCGGCGCCGACGGCAACGGCTTTTCACACAGCGGCGATACCGTGGTGCTTAACCCCAGAGGCGAAGCCCTCAGCCGGACCCAGGCCCACGAAGACCGACTCGAAACCCTGACGCTTTCCTACCAGGCGCTTTCCGAATTCAGGGAGGCCTTTCCGGTATTGAAGGATGCCGATCTGTTTAAGATCGGTTAACCATATAAGCCATAGAAAGAGTAGCAGAAAGCGATCATTGTCAAATAACAGCCTGTGTTCTCCTTCAGGCCCCCATGTTATAAATAGGCAGATGAATTATTTGAAGACAAGAAAAAAGGCCTGTGGTAATTACCGCAGGCCTTTTTAATTTGGAAACGGATAAAGTATCCGGAGATAATCGTCATTGCGGGCGGAACGAAGAGGAGTGAAGCAACCTCATTGTAAAGTGAGATTGCTTCGCCACGTTGCAATGACGTGAATTACTGCACGCTTACCCTGTAGTCGCTCGCATAGCCTTTGCTCTCCACCTTCACCAGGTAGATGCCTTTGGCTTCGGCGCTGAGGTCGAGCATCTGCAGGACATCAGACGTCTTCAGCTGCAGGATGCGCTGCCCGATGGAGTTGGTGACCGTAATGGTTTTCTCTCCTTCGAAGCCAAACGCCATCGTCAGCAGCCCGCTGGAAGGGTTCGGGTAGAGACGGACCGCTTCACCGGAAGAAGCCAGGGCTTCGATGCCTGTACAGGCGCTCACCGATTGGGTGAAGACGGCCTGTTTGGAGCAGCCCTGCGCCGAGGTGCCTGTAACGGAATAGGTCGTCGTCACGGTAGGGCTTACGGTAATCGAAGATGTTGTGGCTGATGTGCTCCACAGGTAGCTTACGCCGCCGCCGGCTGTCAGTATCGCGTTAGCGCCTGCACAGATCGTATTGGCGGAGGTGATGATGCTTACCGCCGGTAAGGAATAGGTGCCTATGGTGATCATGGTGCTGCTGTTGCAGCTTAAGGTATTGGTGCCCGTCACGCTGTAGCTGGTGGTCATGGTTGGAGATACAGCAATAGAAGCTGATGTAGAGCCCGTGCTCCAGGTATAAGTCGTGGCGCCGCTGACGTTAAGCGTTACGGAAGAGCCCGGGCAAACCGATGTCTGGCCAGCAGACAGAGCCAGTGTAGGCTGCGCCAGCACCGATAAGGTCACCGGCACCCGTGGGCTTGTGCAGGCGATGCGGTTGTACTTCACCTGCCCGTTGAAAGCCCTTGGCGTTGTTGTCGCATTAAAATACACATCGCCCGTGGTTCCTTCCAGGAGCTTCAGATCGCTGTTCTGCGCATACACATTGCCTACGGCCGTACCATTGGAGTAGCGCACGTCGAGGCCGCTGGTGCACACTACATAGAAGCCATAGGTCTGCCCTGCAGCCATAGGAACCAGGATGGAAGAAGGAATGCGGGTCAGCTGCCCGGTGCCGTTGGAGGTCAGCGTTGCCGTGGTGGCCAGTGTCCAGCCGGCGTTGGAGGTGGAGAAGCCCACGTGCGTGCCCGGCCTGTACCATACTTCCACCACGCCCGAGCCAGCCGAGAACTGCGCATCGAAGCCGGTTACCTCAATGTCGTTCATCGCCACGATGTCGAACATCTCGCCGATAAAGGCCGAGGAGCCGCTGGTGTTGGTAAACAGGCTGTCAGGCGTAAACGACCGTGCCTCCGCATATACGGTTGTGGTGGCAGGAGCGCTCAGCGTGTAGGATGTGCCGCTCGCCAGGGCAGCGGTAGCCGTAGGCGACGCAAACCATTTGATGTTATTGGTAAACCCGGTCGCATTCAGGGTCGAGGTAACGTTGGCGCATACCGTGTTCCCGGTAGCCGCGATCGTAGGATTGGACACCGATACCGAGGTGCTCAGGATGCTGGTGCAGGTTCCGTTGGAAGCCGTTAGCGTATAGAAGGTGGCAGCCGTCGGAGAGATCACGATAGAAGCGGTATTGTCTCCGGTGCTCCAGGTGTAGGAGGTCGCAGCGCCTACGGCAGTCAGTGTGCCTGAGCCGCCGGTGCAGAGGTCGCGCCTGCCGGCAATGGAAACCACCGGGTTGGCCGTGATCGTGGTCACAGAGGTATTGTTGAAGCTGTTCGGATCGCCGCTGATGGTTGAGCTGGCCGTAAAGGAATACACACCGCCCGTCGACATGTTCGTGGTGCCTACGGTATATACTGCGGTAGCTCCGGGAGCGATCGTGCCGGTATAGGTGCCGGTGAGGGTGGCGGTGTAAGGCCCGGAAACACTCACCGTTACGGGCACGTTGCTGAGCGGCGCCGAGCCGTGGTTCTTAATCGATACCGCTACAGGCTCAGCCGGGCCGTAGCAGTTGTTCTGCAGAGGATTCGCCAGGGCTGTGATGCCGGCATCCACCGCGCTGATGTTATAGAGGTTAATATTATCCAGGTGCACATAGTACGTTTCAGGATCATCGACCGGCCCGTCCTGCGCCAGGAAAGCCACCACAATATTTTGCCCGGCATAGGTACCGAGTGGAACCACAAAATTAGTGAACGTAGGAGTCAGGCTCGTGGTTCTTACAATGCTGAAGACCGGAGACCAGGTATTTCCGCAATCGGTGGAAACCATCAGGCTCACCTGGTCGTCGCTACCCATCGAATCGGGCGTAAACGGAAGAGTGGTATTTCCTGTGAGTGCCGCATCGAAAGAAATTTCCGTCGTGGAGGTAGCCGTAAATTTAGGACCTACGATCCACTCCGTATTGGCTGCCGCCGAAAGGTACATGCGCGCATTCACATTCCCCGGAGTTCCCAGGTTGTTCTGGCTGGTCCAGGAAGAAGTCGTGCCGATGGCATTCGTGCCGTCACCCTCCCGCCAGTCCGGGAAAAACGTAGTCAGATTGGCGCCCGAGAAACCCGTGAAGCCGACGCTCTGTGGTAAGCTGCCCAGTGGCAGTGTGGTCCGGACGATCATCGAAGAATCGTTCACATGGTTCACGTCACCCGTGAGCGCCGTGTAGCTGCGGATGTTGTATGAGCCCGCCGTGCTCAGGTTCACCGTTCCCACTGTAAAGTTCGTGCTGGCGCCCACGGCAAGCGTGCCGGTGTAGGTGGCAGTGATGCTTTGCGTTACCGGGCCGCTTACCTTTACCACAACAGGGATGTTGGTGATGGAGGCTGTCCCGAAATTGTTCAGCGTTACCTCCACGCTTTCGGCGTTGCCAAAGCAGGCCGGCGTTGGTGTCAGGATCGCCGATACACCCGCATCGGTTGGAGAGGCATTGTATAAGTTGATGTTGTCGAGGTGGAAATAATAAGACTCCACATCATCCACAGGCCCGTCTTTCGCCATGAAAGCGACCATGATGTCCTGCCCGGCATAAGGAGCAAGCGATACCGAGTAGGTCTCGAAAGCCGTCGTCAGGCTATCGAAGGTGGTGATGGTTTGAACAGGGAAGTAGGAGTTTCCGCAGTCTGTCGAGAGCATCACCTGGAACACGTCGTCACGGCCCATGCTGTCGGGTGTAAACGGCGAGGTGGTATTATTTGTCAGGGCCACATCATAGGTGAGCATCGTGGTGGCATTGGCCGAGATCCTTGGTCCTGCGATCCATTCCTCCTGGCTGGTGCCATAGAGGTTGAGGCGCGCGTTCACATTGCCGGCTCCGTTAAAGTTCGTCTGGCTCGTCCAGGCCGAAGCAGTGGTGAGGGGCAGGGTAGCGCCTGTTCCTTCTTTCCAGTTAGGGAAGAAGGTGGTGAGGTTGGAGCCGGTGAAGCCCGTGAAGCTTACCACCTGAGGGGCAAAGGCAAGTGGGAGCACAGTCCGCGTGTAAGCCGGCATGTCATCGTTCTGGATATTGATGTCGCCGCTCAAAGCCGTAGAGCCGGAGAAAGAATACAATCCGGGATTCGTCATGTTGATCGTGCCAACGGTGAAGGTCGCGGTGGCGCCTACGGCAATGGTTCCGGTATAGGTCGCATTCAGGTTTTGTGTGATCGCGCCCGACACCGAAACGTTCACCGGAATGCTGCTGATAGGTGAGGTACCATTGTTCTTAATGGTAACGACCACATTCTCCGTAGCCGAGTAGCAGGTTAAGCCCGGGTTGACCAGGTTCAGCAGGCCCGCATCCGCCGGGATCATGTCATAGAGGTTGATGTTGTCGAGGTGAAAATAGTAGGATTCCGGATCGTCCACAGGACCATCGGTGGCGAGGAAGGCCACGATAATGTCCTGCCCCGCAAAGGCAGCGAGGGAAACGCTGAAGTTCGTGAGCGCTGTTCCCAGGTTATCGCTTGCGCTGATAGTGAACACCGGCGCATAGCTCAGGCCGCAGTCTGTGGAGACCATCACGCGCACCTTGTCGTCGCTGCCCATCGCGTCGGGCGTGAACGGCATCGTCGTATTCCCCGTAAGGGCGGCATCGAAGGTTAAAATGGTTTGTGCGCTTGCCGAGACCTTGGGCCCTGCGAGCCATTCGGTATTGGCGGCGGTGGACAGCAGCACGCGGGCCGTCACGTTACCGGCCACACCCATGTTGGTCTGGCTGGTCCAGGAAGAGGTTGTGCCCAGAGGAAGCGAGGCGCCGTCGCCTTCGCGCCAGTCAGGGAAGAAGGTGGTGAGGTTGGCGCCCGTAAAGCCGGTGAAATCAACGAACTGCGGCAAGGCGGAAGGAGCGATCACCGTTCTGACGGTCGTCGGCAGGATATTGTTCGAGCTGTTCATATCGCCTGCCAGGCTGGTGCTTCCGTTAAAGGTATAATTTCCGGCAGCCAGCATGCTGAGCGTTCCCACCGTGAAGTTCACGGTAGCGTTGGGAGCGATCGTTTGAGTATAGGTGGCGCTGAAGGTCTGGCTGGCGGTTCCCGAAACAGTCACCGTAGCAGGAATATTGGAAAGAGGAGAAGAGCCGTAATTCTTCAGGGAGATGATAACCGGCTCTGTGGCGCTGTAGCAGCCGCCGGCAGCCGGGCTCACCACCGATACAGGTCCCACATCGGTGCTCACCGCCGAAACACCGTCGAACTCATAAGCACCCATGTCGGGGTTGGTGTTAGGGTTGGTCCCCGTTAAGGGGCGCACCGCGCCGTTGTAATCTGTATTGGTGCCGAGAGCCGGGATCAGCACAGCTCCCGATTCGGCGGCATACAGGGTATTGGCCGGGATCGTGAGGTTGGTGTTGGACGTATAAGGCGCCGCGATGTTTACCAGCGGAATGGAGCTCGCATCGTTGGTGGCATTGTTTACCTGCGAGAGCAGCCGCCAGTCGACCAGGGAAGAAGCTTCATTGACATTGTTGGTCGTTCCTACCTTTCCCACAAAGTGGTCGGCATCGTTGCTTACGTTGTAGGAGTTGTTGTTGAGTGTGGCATTTGCAAAATCGTAAGAAGCAGGAAACCAGATCGCCATAAAGCGTTTGGTAACCACGGCGGTGAGTGTGGATGTCTGCGTGTTGCATAAAATATTGTTCCGGATATCGAGGGCTGTCACCCCAACTGCCGTCACGGCAAGGGCGGCAGAGGCAGCGCTCACAGACGAGGAGGTGCTCAGGTTCAGCATCCCAAAAAGGTTAACGCTGTTGTAATATACTTTATGGCCCGTCCCTGAGGACAACCTGATCCCCATGGCATTGAGCGTGGAGGTGGAGAGGTAGTTCACCGTCATGATGTCGTAGATCACATTGTTGACGATGGTATGGTTGGACCCGCCGGCGATGGAGATCCCGTAGGCTCCCCAGCCGCTGGTGCTGGTGCTTTTAATACCGTGGATATGGTTGCGGCTCAGCACTACCGAATTGCTTCCGGCACCGGTCACCTGGATGGCATAAGGGCTCACGGAAGTGCTCATCACCTGGTTGAAGACCTCGTTCTGGCTCACCGTGGAGGTGGTGACACCATTGAGGTTCAGGCCGCCGGCAGTGGTGGTTTGCCCTGCCGTGTTGGAGCCGATGAGGTTATTGCTGATGTTGAGGTTATCGGCCGTATTGGCGGTAGCTGCACCAATGTAGATGCCGAAGTAAGCCCGCTTTACCTCGTTATTCTGAAGCGTCAGGTTGTCATAATCGGCGCCCGTACCCGTAGCGGTCATCAGGCCTGTGCCTATGCCGGCATAGATCCCGAAGCTGGTGGCCACTGAGGATCCGCTGGAGCCGTTGTTGCCTTCGGTATTCCCCATGATCACACAGTTCTTGATGGTATTATTGGTAGCGCCCATGCCGCCGCTGGTAGTTCCCAGGAGGCGAATGGCTGCCGTCAGCGAGGTGGTGGCCGTAGCGCTGTTCATAATGGTCAGGTCGCGTCCGGTGCTTCCGCCGGCAATGTCGCCGTCGATGGTGACATTATCCGCACCATCCAGCTCCAGCACGCCTCTTCCCACAATAGTGGCTCCGCTGATGGTAGCCGTGACCGTAGGCCTCAGGAGGATGGAAGTGTAGCTGGCGCTTCCCACACCACTGGCCGCAAGCGCCACCGGCGTGGCAGGCTCGGTGGTGTTCCCGGTGATATCGATAGTAATGGCCCCGCTGTGAGTGCCGGCATTGATCGCTGTGAAAGCGGCATTGACGGTAGAATAAGTAGCTGTTGTTACGCCGGTTACCGTTACCTGCGAAAGCCCCTGCTTTCCTATGAGGAATAAGGCAAGGCTTAGTTTGTAAAATTTATCCATTCGTAAATTTACGTGGAAAAAGAGCAGGGTTGGCTGAGCACCGGATTAGAATGTGATTAAAATTTATCCGATAACTGGAAGCCAAAATCTAAAAGGGTTAAGCTTCCGACAAACGGCTATTTATTATCCTTGAACAGGTTCCCGATGGCAGTGCCAAGGTCGTTCATGTCGTGGTTGAACTCTTCCCTGAAGCTTTCCCAGCCCTCTTTGGTGTCTTCGCTGTAGTTGTCAAGCTTCGCTTTCAGCTCGTCGTTCCTTCGCTCCAGGTCGGCGATCGCTTCGTCATACTCTTTCTTCGCTTCTCTTTTTTTGTCCCTGCCTTTCGCTTTCAGGTCGGCAATGTCCTGCCTGTTTTTTTCGATGCGCGCATTTACATCCGCTACAAAAGCATCGCGCTCTTCTTTGAGGTCCTTTTTGGTTTCATCCATTTTTTGTTCTACGTCTCTGGTAGCCTGGTCGATGTTTTCCGAGACCTCCTCCTTTTTGGATTCGGAGCAGGAGGAGAAGGCGCCTGTGCTTAACAGGGCAAAGGCAAGGGCGATGGGTGCAAGGGTGATTTTCATAGTGAGGTGGTTTTAGCTTGGGTTATTTTTTGTTCTGATAAATGTCGTGTTTGAGCTTTCTCCTTTTCAGAGCCATGATCAGCGCAATGATCGCGGCATACAGAAGGCATGTATCGGCAGAGAGAAGATCCATTGCTCAGTTGAGGTGAATGATGTAATAGTTCAGCACCATGGCGAAGCAACACCACAGCAGGTAAGGAATCTGCAGGTAGGCCGATGTACGGTGCACTTTCTGGAGCTGCATCATCCAGAAGCAAATAGCGCCTATCAGGCCGGTGATGATCACCAGGGCCAGCGAAGGATTTTTAAAGCCGAAGAAAGCCAGGCTCCATAAGACGTTCAACGTCAGCTGCACCCAGAAAAGCGCAATGCTGTGCTTATAGGACTCCGTTTCGTTTGAGCCGTGCTTCATGGTGTTATAAAAGCCCAGGCCCATCAGCAGGTACAGAAAGGTCCACACAGGGCCGAAGATCCAGTCTGGCGGATTAAAGCCCGGCTTGTTCAGGAAAATGTACCAGCTGTCGATGGCGTTCAGCGTCAGAAAACCTACGATCGTGCCAATGAGCCCGCACAGCATAACCGCGCCTGCCAGCTTCTTATAGTCGGATTTGGAGCTCAGTGTAGTCATAGGCATCATGTATACAAGTGTAAAATGGAGGCCGGTAAAAGCCTCCATTTTGTTGTTTTACATAGGTAATCAGTACGGTCAATTTCAGCTTGTAAAAACTTTTAAAAAACTAAAATGAAATAAATCATGCTGCTTATGTAAAACTGTTGTTATATCTGTAAAACGTCAGGTTCCCGTATTTCCGGATCAGCTCCTGCGATTTTTTAATAGCGGTTTGCTGCTCCAGCACCTGCTGACGGATGTTCGCCGGGATCTTAACGTCCGAGTGAAGCGCTTCGTCATAGGCTTTGATCGCTGCGGCTTCTCCGAATTCGCAGCTGTCCAGGATCGACGTGGTATTATTTGCCTTGAAGGTATTTTTAATTTCCATCCAGAGCCGGAAGATCTTTCCGGCAAAGGTCGTCTCCGTAGCGTTTTCCCCTTCAAGCTCGCTTATCTGCTCCTGGAGCTCGTTTATAAAATCCTCGCTCTGCTTTGATTTTTCATGAAAAATCGAAGAAAGATCAGGATAATTGCCGGCTTGTTTGGTGGCGGTCCTGTATCCTTCTACCCGATCTTTGTTTATTCTGGCCAGGTCTTTCAGGAGAATAACAAGGTTCTTTGTATTTTCTGGAGACTTCATTGGCATGTATCGTCTTTTTTCAACGATAATGCCAGTGAAAACAAGGCCTGCCGCAGCTTTTGACGCTACGGAATGGGGAACTATGTCCTCAATGCTTAATTTGGGAAGATCACGCGGAAAGCAGTACCCATTCCCTGCTTGGAGTCGACCTCGATGTGGGCCTTATGCGATTTGATGATGTTGAGCGTGGAAACGAGCCCCAGGCCCATCCCCGATTTTTTGGTGGTAAAATAGGGCTCGAAGAGCATTTTCAGGTCGTCCTCCCTGATCCCGGAGCCATTATCCCTGATCAGGATCGTGGTGTGCTCCAGGTTCTGGCTCAGGCTTACCGTGAGCAGGCCCTTTTCGCTTTCCATGGCTTCCACGGCATTCACCACCAGGTTCAGGATGGCGATCTTGAACTTTTCCTTGTCCAGGGTTCTTACCACCGGAAAATTGAGGAGCGAAATATCAGTCTGGATCTTCTTAAGGTCTATCCTGTCCTGGGCGATCGCCACCACCTCTCTCAGCAAGGCGTTCAGGTCTACCAGCTCGGGCCTGATCTCGATGGCCTTGCTCGATTGCAGCAGCTCGGTAATGATGCCGTTGATCCGGTCGGCCCCCCGCTTAATAATATCGACATAGGGCTTCTGATCGTCCTTGATTCCTTTTTCCAGGAAGCCTTCCAGGGACAGGCCGATGTTGGTCAGCGGATTCCGGATCTCGTGTGCCAGCGTCCGCACCAGGCGGTAGGTCGCTTCCAGCTTTTCCGATTGGAGCTTGGCCTGCTCGGCCTGCACGCGCATGGTCTCGTCATAAATGATGCCCTGCCAGTAGGCGGTCTCGCTGTCTTCCTCAAAGTAGTTGAGCGAGAGGTTGCCCGTTTTGATCTCGCCATGCTTGGTGAGCAGGCGGATGTTGAAATTGTAAATATTTTTCTTCTCAACGATCAGCTTCCGGAAGTTATGCTTGTCGCTGTCATCGATGAGGTTCAGGAACGATTTTCCGATCAGCTCGTCGGGCATATAGCCCAGGAGGTATTCCGAGGCCGGGTTGGCGGCGCTGAAATGCAGCAAAGGGTCGCAGGTAAAAATAAAGCTCAGGGCATTCTCGAAGATCAGCCTGTACTTTTTTTCGTTGTCGTTGATGACCTTAAAGCTTTTGTAGCGCTCATAGGCATAGCGCAGGCAGCGCTCCAGCTTTTCGGTGGTGAGGTCGCTTTTTACCAGGTAGTCGTAGGCGCCATTTTCCACGGCCTGCTTGTCGATCTCCACGGTTCCTTTCCCGGTGAGCAGGATCACCGGCTTATAGCAGCCCCGCTCGATGGCTTCCTTCAAAAGCTCCAGCCCCGTTCTTGCGCCGAGCCGGTAGTCGAGAAAATAAATGTCGTAGGCGTTGGAGGCCAGCTTCTGCTGCGCATCGTTGATGTTGTAGCTCCAGCTGCAGTTGACGTTGAACGCTTCAATGTCCTCGAGGTATTGCGATGTAATAAAAAAATCATCTTCATCATCATCAATGATCAGTATTTTCAGGTCTGATATCATAAGCTATGATTGTAGTTGAGGCAGTAAAATGGTAAAGTTGGAGCCCACATTGGGCTTGCTGTTGGCAAAGATAAAGCCGTGATGGTTATCTACGATCTTTTTGCAGATGGCAAGCCCGATGCCCGAACCTTTGTATTCGGCTTTACCATGCAGCCTCTGGAAAATCTTAAAAATGCGTTCCGAAAATTCCTCGTCAAAGCCGATCCCGTTATCCTCTACCGTAATGCGGACATAGTTCCTGTTTTCGGCCAGCGGAAGCTGGGGATAATCCTTGTGGCTCACCAGGTCGCAGCATATCTTGATGACAGGGGCTTCATGCTCCTTTCTGAATTTGATGGAATTGTTGATGAGGTTGGAAAACAGCTGCCGGATCTGGGAAGGATAAGCCTCGATGTCGGGCGAGTCCCCGCATTTCACGACCGTCTGCGACTCCTCGATCTTGAGCTCGAGCTCGCTGATCACCCCGTTGATGCACTGTTGCAGGTTTACCTTCTCGAATTTCTTCTCGTCGAAGGACAGCTTCGAAAAATCGAGCAGGTCTTCCAGCAGCGTCTGCATATTTCCGGCAGAGGTCTGCACGCGCTTCAGGTAGGACTGGCCTTCCTCATCGAGCGATCCGCGGTATTTGGTGTAGATGCGCTCCGTAAAGGTCGAGATCTTCCGCAATGGCTCCTGAAGATCGTGCGAGGCCACATACACAAACTCCTGCAGGCTGCTGTTCGATTTGTCGAGCTGCTCGATCTTCTGCTCCAGCGCCTTTTTGAAGCGGTAGTTTTCCGTAATGTCCTTTACGATGCCGCAGTATTCGAGCACATCACCCTGGTCGTTGAACTTGATGAAGTTCTCAGCGTAGACACGCTTGAAAATGCCCTGCTCATTGGTAATGGAAAATTCCAGACGGTAAGGCTGCTTATGGCGGAAGGAATCGCGAACCTCTCGCATCACCGGCAAGGCGTCCTCCTTATGGACGTATTTCAGAAAGAGGGAAACAGCCGGAATAACCGTTGGGGATTTAATTCCCAGGAGATGGTACATGCCCTGGCTCCAGCTGAGCTCTTTTGTGGCAAAGGTGTAACAATAGGTCCCGAACTGTAGAATATTTTCCATATAGGGGAATATATGAGAAAATTTTTCTACAGATGGTGTGTTCGCATTCATAGCATTGGCAACAGGAGGTGTTCTAAAGTTCTCCGTTGAATTCTTTGTATTGTTTCATTTTATTGTAAAGCGTCTTGCGGTCGATGTTTAATAACTGCGCGGCTTTGCTTTTATTGTAATTACATTTTTTGAGGGCCTCCACAATGAGCTCAAACTCGGCATCAATGGAGGCGTGCTTCATTCCCTGGTCGCTGAGCGGTAATACTTTTTTAGGCTGCTCGGGCATGATCTGCGGGTTCCTCAGGTCGTGCGCCGACGGCGACTCCGGCTCAAAGTTGAGCTGATCGTAATGCGTGATCTCGAACGGAAGGGAAGATACCTGTACCAGGTCGCCCGCCGTCAGGAGCGTGGCGCGTTTCACCACATTGTTGAGCTCGCGCAGGTTGCCCGGCCACGGATACTGGTTGAAGATGCGGGTGACCTCGTCGGAGAAGCCTTTCACGGATTTATTGAGCTCGGCATTGGTTTTTTCGAGGAACACGTCGGCAAAGAGCATGATGTCTTCGCGGCGGTTTCTCAAAGGAGGCACCTCGATGCTGAACTCATTGAAGCGGTGGTAAAGGTCTTCGCGGAACTTTCCTTTTTTGGCCGATTCGGAGAGGCGCTCGTTACTTGCCACAATGATCCTCACATCCAGGTCGATGTCTTTCACGCCACCCACGCGGCGCATCTTTCTTTCCTGCACCACGCGCAGCAGCGCCATCTGGATATCGTAGGAAAGGTTGGCGATCTCATCGAGGAAGATCGTGCCGCCATTGGCCAGCTCGAAGCTGCCGATCTTCTGGTTGATGGCACCGGTAAAGGAGCCTTTCTCATGCCCGAACAGCTCACTGCTGGCGAGCTCTTTGGATAAGGCGCCGCAATCGATGGCAATGAAGGGCTTGTGTGCGCGCGCGCTGTTGTTGTGGATCTCGTTGGCTACGGATTCCTTGCCGCTGCCGCTCTCACCGTAAATGATGATGCTGAAATTGGTAGGGGCTACCAGCTGGATCTGCTCCAGGATGGTTTTAAAGATCGGGCTCCTGCCGAAGACGTATTTGCTTTTGTATTTTTTTGGTTTTTTGGTGTCCGGCTCGCTTACGGCATCCTTCACCGGCTCGCTGGCCTCCGCTTTTTCCCTGGAGCTTTCTGCCAGGGCGCGCTTGAGCGTGTGCAGGATCTCTTCCGGGAGCAGGGGCTTGGTCACATAATCAAAGGCGCCGGATTTCATAATGTTGACGGCGGTTCTCACATCGCTGTAGCCTGTCATGATAATCACCGGGATATTGGAGTGAAGCTGCTTGATCCGTTCCAGGAGCTCTCCCCCGTTCATATCATCCAGTCTGAAATCGCATAATACAATATCGGGCGTCTGGTTCACAATACTCTCCAAAGCAGCCTTCCCGGTATGGGCAGTGGTGACGTTGAAGCCGTTTTTAGAGAGATACCTGTTCAGCAACATACAGATATCTGTATCGTCATCAATTACTAAAATATTGCTCATATATGTGTTTTTAGTTTTATCTTTAGTGCTTCCGAAGCCCTATCCATGTAAAAATATGAAAAAAAAGCGCGTACTGATTTATTTTTGCATTTGTTTGGCTTTATTTGCGCTGCTGGGAATATCATTTTTCTCCTTAAGCAAATTAAATGCCTTGGAGGAGTATAACGAGCGGGTAGACCACTCCTACCAGGTGATCATACAAACTAACAGCCTGGAACAAAATCTGTTGAATGCCGAGACCGGGCAAAGGGCTTTCCTGCTGACCGAGGACCCTGCCTTTCTGGAAAGCTACCTCGGCGAGCTTAAGGGGATTCCAGGTATTTTTCTGGAGCTGGATAACCTTACCGGCGACAATCATGTTCAGCAGCAAAACCTCGATACGCTGAAAGATATCATTAACCTGCAGCTCCGCCTGCTGAAGAGCAACCTGAGCGCCGACCTCGAGGATACGATGATGATGGGACGCTTCCGGCAGAGCAACATCTACATGAACAAGATCCGCGACATCATCTCCAACATCAAGGACAATGAATCGCACCTGCTGGTGAAGCGCACCAAAAGCAAGCAGATCAATAATAAGGAGAGCAAGGATACCAGTTTCCTGTCCTTTGTCATTGCCTTTGGAGTGTGCTGTATAGCGGCTATCGCCATCATCAGCTTTTTCAACAGCAGCGAGGTGCACCGCTCCAACCTGGAGCAGAAGATCCGCGAGCTCAATATCCTGAACAGGGAGGTCCGGGAGCTCACGCTGGCCAGCACGCATAACCTGCAGGAGCCCATGCGCAAGATCCAGGTCATGATCGACCGGCTGCAGCACCTTAAGGACAGCGACAGCCGGCAGCTGCAGGAGCAGATCGACCGCATCAAGCAGATCTATAACCAGCAGCGGGAGATCAATAATACCATTGTCGATTATTACCAGATCCTCTCGGGCAGTGGAACAAAGGAGAGGATAGACCTCAATGCCTGGTTGCCGGAGCTTATCCGCGACAACCAGTGGGAGCAGGCCTTTGAGCTCAGAAGCGAGCCGCTCCAGGCAATCGAGGCGGATCCTTACCAGCTCAGGCTCCTCTTCACGCATATCCTTCAGAACAGCATCCGCTTTGCCCACCCCGAGCGCCCGCTCGTTATCGAAATTCATGGCGCGGATCATATCGTGAAAGAAGGAAAATACCTGAACCGCGAAAAGAAAACCTACTACAAAATTTCCATCAGCGACAATGGCATAGGGATTCATGAAGATTATCACCGGAAGATCTTCCGGATGTTCCAGAAGATAGAGGAGGCCGGGCATCCGGGTACCGGCATGGGGCTGAGCTTCTGCAGGCGCATCATGCTCAACCACCAGGGATGGATTGCTGCGCAAAACCATGAGCCGCACGGCCTCACGCTCTGCCTCTATTTCCCGCTTGTGTAAGCTGGGGAATTTTTTACTCAAAATCTCTCTTTCCTCACAGTGGCATTAAAAATTAATGCCTTGATTTTCAAAGTTTTGTAGGGCCAAAAAATTCGGCATTATTGTTTCAATGCCATACTGTATAATTATTATTAACACTTAAAACTAAACACTATGTTACGCTGGACATTAATCTTTTTAGTAGTTGCGATCGTAGCGGGTCTTTTCGGCTTTACGGGAATTGCCGCAGGAGCTGCGGGGATCGCAAAGATACTATTCTTTATATTCATCGTATTGTTCCTGATCACGCTTATTGCGGGTGGAACTTTATTAGGAAAGAAATAAAGAAAAAAACCGCAGGGTGTTATCAATTATGCCCTGCGGTTTTTAATTTTTAATAAGGCATTACAGGTTTTAATAATCATACAAAATCCCAAGGTTATGGCAATCATTCAATCTCAGACCCAGAAGCAAACGCAGAAATTAACTTCTCAGCAAATCCAGTTATTCAACATGTTGTCGTTACCGACGGTAGCGCTCGAGCAATGCATTGCTGCCGAAATGGCCATCAATCCTGCCCTGGAGTACGATACCGACGCGGAAGCTTCTGCCGATGATACGGATCAGAACGATGCAGAGCCGGAAACCGAAGTCGGCGACTTTGACGAGGAGGCTGTATCGGAAGGCAAGCTGGGAGAGGATTACGACTATACGGATTACATGGACCGCGACTCGCTGGATGATTACAAGTACGAGGCGAACAACCATGCTAATGAGGATGACAAGCGGGAGCAGGTATTCCTGGAGCAGCATGATTTTACCGAGCCGCTGATCGAGCAGCTGAAATTATTGCCGATCAGCGATAAGCAAAAAGAGATCGGGGCTTACCTGATCAATACGCTCGACAGCGATGGTTACCTGAGAAGGACCATCAGCGATATTTCCGATGAATTGTCCTTTGTGCAAAACACCTTCGTGATGGAGGAGGAGCTGGAAGAGGTGCTTGCCAGGATCAAAACGCTGGAGCCTGTGGGGATCGGCTGCAGGAACCTGCAGGAGTGCCTGCTGGTGCAGCTGCAGCATAAGCAGGAAAAAACAAGGGATACCTACCATGCCATCGCGATCATCGAGAAGCACATGGACCAGCTATCCACCAGGAGCTTCGAAGCGATCAAGAAATCGCTGAAGCTCGACGATGAGGAGTTCGCCGATGCGATGGCCGAAATTAAAAAGCTGAATCCCGCTCCTGCCGGAAGCTCCAAGGAGAGCGGCAGCAAAGCCATCACCATCGAGCCGGATTTCTCGGTATCCGTGAACGGAGAGAATGTGGAGCTCTTCCTGAATTCGGCAAAGCATCCTCCGCTGAAGATCAGCGAGGACTATGTGGAGATGCTGAACAGCTATTCCAAATCGAAAGACAAGAGCATGCGTGAGGCTTCCAGCTTTATCAAAAGCAAGATCGAAAGCGCCAAATGGTTTATCGACGCGCTGCAGCAGCGTGAAAAAACGATGGTTACCGTGGCAAGGGCAATCGTCAAGCACCAGAAGAAATTTTTTATCAGCGGCGAGCAGTCCGATCTGAAGCCCCTGATCCTGAAAAATATTGCGGAAGAGATCAACTCCGATATTTCCACCATCTCCAGGATCGTGAACAGCAAATACATCCAGACCATCTACGGCACCATCCTCATGAAGAGCTTATTCGCAGAGGGACTGAGCACAACGACCGGCGAGGTGGTAAGCACCAACGAGGTAAAACGGATCCTGATGGAATGTGTGTCGGCCGAGGATAAATCCAACCCGCTGAGCGATGAGGAAATCGCCAGACAGCTTATCCAGAAAAAATATTCGATCGCGCGCCGCACGGTCGCCAAATACAGGGAAGAGCTTAACATCCCGAGCAAAAATTTCAGAAAGGCAGCCTAGCTTGTTTTTCAGATTCAAAAAGCGCTCTGCCATAGCAGGGCGCTTTTTGTTTTCAAACCCCTGCGATGGCAACTCTTCCGTGGAATTTAATACCCAACAACTGTTGCCGTCAAATCCGGATATGATTTTTTGAAATGCAAAAGCCGTGGAACAGAACTTGCAAATACACTGGAAGAATAAAAATTATGAAACGGTCATTTCTGGATGTATTTCTTATCTCGTGCCTGGTTTTCCTGCAGGGTTGTGCGGTGGTCGGAGGCATATTTAAAGCAGGCATGGTATGGGGAATTCTGCTGGTTGTGGTCCTGATAGCCGGAATCATTGCACTGGTCTCACGATCCCGTAAATAGCAGCAATTTTTTCGCTTGTATTAATTAAAACTTTAAATCTACGATTATGAAAGCTCAAAGTTTAAACGTCTTTATCCTGAATGATGACGTTATGGTTGCCGGAAAATTAAGACGATATCTTAAGAAAAGATTTGGTGACAAACTTAATATATCGTTATTCTTCAACAGCAGGAGCTGCCTGCGCATGCTCAACGGGCAGGTCGACCTGGTCGTGGTGGACGACTACCTCCAGGAGTCTACGCACAGCGGGGTTCCGGGCCTGGATATGCTGCAAAAGGTAAAAGAAAAGGACCCGAATACGGAAGTGGTGATCCTGTCCTCCGACGAGGATGTGGCAACTGCGGTGGAGGCGATGAAGCTGGGCGCCAGGAGCTATATCCGCAACGATCGCTCGGCCTGGCAGCAAATCCTCACCATCATCGACCAGAACATCCAGCAGCCGATCCGTTACCTGATCGCCGAATTCGGGGTGAATGTGTTCATGGCTGTGTTCTTTGCCGTATTCGCCACGATGGGAATCATTACTTACCTGGCCTTGCGTTACTGGGTCCATTAAAAAATGTTTCATTTAAACGAAAGCGGCTTTTGCCGCTTTTTTTGTATAGGGCATCAGCAAAGGGATTCGACCCTTCAGGCTTGGGAGCTGTTCACAGCCTTCCTCGATAGATTGCAGATGTTGGATTTCTTCGGCGCCGTAGTGATGGGAGGGAGACAGTTGTACAGAGGAATTGCCCGGCTATTCTGTGCTTGATGGAATGCTTCCAGGAGTGATAGCACGGGCCTTAGTCCGTGATCAGGTCCACCGCGGTTTCCAGAGGATCTCCCAGGCGCCTGTATTTTTTCTTGAGCATGAACATGCGCACGTCCTTGCTCACCTCGCGAAGATTTACCGCTATGCCGAAGGAGATGAAAGGGCCATCGAAGCGGGATCCCGGCACCTGGTTGATGATGGTGCGCCGGTAGCCTCCCGTAAAGCGCACGCCCACCCAGCGGATTGGCTTGAAGGTGCCCGAGGCGCCAAGATCGATCAGCGACACGAAGCCGGTCCTGGTATGCCTCTGCTCGTCGGTGGGAGAGGTTCTGAACTTCAGCGTGTTTTGGCCAAAGCAAAGCTCAAAGGGAATCCCGAGGGTGAAGAAGCGGGAGTTGTGATAGACGAACTCGATGTTCATGCTGCCGTAATGCAGGTTCAGCCTCCGGTCGAAGTAGGTGCCGCTCTCCGTTTTGGAGTAGCCGCTCAGCTCGTCGTTGAGCCGGTAGAAGCCAAGGGTGAAGCGGATCTTCTCCTTTATGATCACGCCGGCGTCGATCCCGTCGATGTTATAAGAGTCGCCCCTGTAAAACGAGATCTTGTTGTCGATTCTCAGCTGAGGCCTGAGGAGCCAGGGCTTCATAATGGCCACCGAGTCTTTCCGGAACTGGGCTCTGCTGTACGTTTTCTTAGGCTGTTCCTGTTTTTTGGATCTCGCAGCTGGTTTTTCCTGTGCGGAAAGCGGGCTAACGCAGACAATCGCTATAGTTATGTAAAGGACAAATTTCAATGTGTTCAGGAGTTAGGTTTTCTTCCCTGGTTCATGGGGTTGAAAAATCCTATTTTGTTCAGGAGCATCTTCACAATGTTGGTTTCCATCTGGCTCTGCGTTTCCTGGGTGGTGGTCATGGTTTTATTGGCATAGGCCATATAGAATAATTTCATCAGGATAATGAAATAGGAAATGAGCAGGGGACCGAACACCAGGCCGGGAAGGCCAAAGAACTTGAGGCCCATGACCAAGCCCAGAACGGTGATGACCGGGTGAACATCGCCCACACGCTTGGAAACGACCATGCGCACAAGGTTATCGATGTTGCTCAGCACGATGAGGCTGTACGAGCAGACGAAAATTCCCTGCCAGATCTGGTTGTTGGCAAACAGGAACAGCGATACCGGGAACCAGATAATAGCAGTGCCCACCAAAGGAATGATAGAGGCAAAGCCCGTCAGCACGGCCCATAAGCCGGTGTCTTCCACGCCGGCGATCCGGTAGCAGATGTAGGCGCAGACACCCTGGGCGATAGACACGAGCGGAACGCCAATAGCATTGCTGTAGGTCTGATCGACCAGCTCTTTTCCGAAAAGCATGATCTTCGATTTCTTGAAAGGCAGGAAGTAGATGATGCGTGCCTCCATCGTATTCATGTTGATCAGCAGGAAGTACAGGAAAAAATACATCATCAGGATATTGCCTACCGCGCTGAGCGATGAGCTGAGGGCACCACCGGCGTTTTCGGCCAGGAAGGCTTTTGCCTTGAGGCCGATGCTGTCGGCAGAAACGTCGAAAGGCAGCTCTTTCAATTTGTTGGTAAACTTGTCCACATATTCGGTCAGGATCTCCGGGTGAGCGGCCAGGGAAGTGCCCTTGCTGAGGAGCATACCTACCAGCACGGTCACAGGAAGCACCACAATGAGGAAGGAAATGATGATGATAATCACCGCCGAGAGCGACTTTTTAAGCTTCTTCCGGCGCGTGAGGTAATACATGAAATTCTTGAACAGGGCATAGAATACCACAGAGCCCAGGAATGCATTCAGGAATTCCTGTAATCCGCAAAAGATAAAAATACCCAGTAATAGAATAAAAAAAGCGTAAATGTATTTGTTAATGATTTCTTCTGTTCCCATAGATGATGATTCGTTAGGCTGCTTATAGAAATAATCGTTCCTTTCCTGCGGTCCCTTGCTTCAGCTCCTGAGGCCTTGCCGGAGGCCGGAGACTAAAGCAATCACTAAATATAGTAAAAAACTGTGGAAACACATCCACACTTATTTCCTGTTAAATTTTTTAGGATAAAATCCGGATGGCATTATGTTTTAAAGGCTTTCTGAAAAACAGAGACTATGAAAAAGGATACGGCAACTATTGAAAAGATCATAAGCAGGTTAAACGATCTGCTGGCTGCCTACCAGGTGGCTTATTTTAACACACGCTCATCGCACTGGATGATCAAAGGCGAAAATTTCTTCGAGCTTCACAAGGTATTTGAAACGGCCTACAATGATGCTACGGTAAAGATCGACGATATTGCCGAGCGTATCCTCACCCTTGGTGGGGTGCCTAAAATGTTCGCCACAGACATGATCAAAAGCTCGGTGATCAAAGAGAAAAAAGTGAGCGGCGATCAGACGGAATGCGTGAAAGGTATGATCGAGGACCAGGAAGCCCTGGAGGGCCTAGAGAATGAGATCGTAAAAATGGCGGATGATGCCAATGATGTGGTAACGGCCGATATGCTTACCAAATACCTGGGTCAGCAGCAGAAAACGAACTGGATGCTCTACCAGTTCCTGAAGAAAAAGTCACACATTGAAATTAAAAGCTAGGACATGAACAACCTCTTGTATATCATTGCCGTTATTCTGCTGATTGGCTGGGTGCTCGGGGCTTTTGTGTTCACGGTTGGCAAATTGATCCATATACTCCTGGTGCTGGCCATTATCGCCGTGCTGATACGGGGAGACAGAGTATAGGTTTTATGAACCGGCTGGCATATAAACTGAAAAAAAGGACCCGGAATTTTTTTATTTTAGTGAAGGAAAGCGCTGTAGGCTTCATGGCAGACGATGCTCTGAAGTTCAGCGCTTCCTTGTCTTATTATACCATCTTTTCCATTGCTCCCATGCTCATCATCGCCATTGCCATCGGGAGCTTGCTGTTCGGGCGTGCGGCCATCGAGGGGCATCTGTTCGGGCAGATCAACAGCATCGTAGGCAACGAGGCGGCCCTGCAGATCCAGGAGATGCTGCGCCATACAACGCTGAGGAAGAACAATACGCTGGCTACTGTGATCGGAGTAGCTGTGTTTTTCATCGGGGCCACCGGTGTCTTCGGCGAGATCCAGTCTACCATCAACCGCATCTGGGGCCTGAAAGCGAAACCGAAAAAGGGAGTGATCAAGTACCTGGTGAACCGTGTCCTGTCCTTTGCCATGGTTGTTTCCATCGGCTTTCTGATGGTGGTGTCTCTGATCGCCAGCACGGTGATCGGGATCCTCAATGCAAAGCTCAATACCTTCTTGCCGGAAGCCACCTTTGTGCTGGTGGTCGTTAATAACGCCGTTTCCCTGTTCATCATTTCCCTACTCTTTGCCGTTGTCTTCAAGTACCTGCCAGATTCCATCGTCAAATGGAAAGATGCCTGGATCGGCTCCTTATTTACCTCTGCCTTGTTCCTCCTCGGGAAGTACCTGATCGGGCTTTACCTGTCTGCCTCTTCCGGAGCCAGCGCCTATGGCGCAGCCGGCTCTGTGGTGCTCCTTCTCTTATGGGTCTATTATTCATCCATCCTGCTATATTTCGGAGCGGAGTTCACCAAAGCCTATGCGCTGAAGCATGGCTCCGGCATCTACCCGAACCTGTTTTCGGTGCGCGTGGAGTATGAGGAAAAAGAGGTGAAGCATGTCCGCCCCTGGTGAGCCTCCCCTGGGCCGTCTGGTTTCCTGTCTGCTCTGTCGCACGTATGGCTGTTTTCTTTTAAAATCAATGATTACCTTTGACGAACCTGTACCATCCACGCAGGTTTTTTTATTTACCTAACACCATCCTTATGAAAGCACTATTCGATAAGTTCTCCGCCAAAGTCACGGCTGCAGCAGGAAGCCCGCCGGCATTCATTACAGCCTTCGTCATCATCATTATCTGGGGCATCACCGGCCCGCTGTTCGGGTTTTCAGACACCTGGCAGCTGGTGATTAACACGGGCACCACCATCATTACCTTCCTCATGGTGTTTGTCATTCAGCAATCGCAGAATAAGGACACCAAAGCCCTGCACCTGAAGCTCAATGAGCTCATTGCCTGTAATAAGATGGCGAGCAACCGACTCATCGACATCGAGGACCTTACCGCCGATGAAATCGAGGTGCTGAAGAAATATTATGTAGAGCTGGCCCAGCTTTCCGCCAAAGAGAAAAGCATCCACAGCACACATTCCATCGACGAGGCCAAGGAAAACCACGTGGGAAAAGTAAAGCACAGGGATGCCGGATAACAAAAAGACCTTCTATCATACGATAGAAGGTCTTTTTGTTATCAGAGAGAATGAAGGATTAACGGATCTCACAATCTCTGGAGTAGGTACCAAAAGCGTCAGAGCCGGTGCTTTCCTGATCGTTGCAACGTGATTCGGCGCGGGCGCGTGTATCTTTGAAAGTATACTCTCCATCGTCGGTAGAAACCGTGGTAGAGCTACCGGTTCTTGTTTTCTGACACTCGCATTTGTATTCTTTTTTGCAGGATGCAAAGCTTAAGGTTAATAAGGCTATAACAGCAAGAATTGACTTTTTCATGGTTTTGTTTTTTTAGTTTGTTTATACTTTCTCATTTACAAAAGCAGATGCCAGTGCCAGTAGTACACCCTCATACCGGATTCGCATCTTAAAGACTTGATTTTCATTATTTTTTGCCCGTCTTATGTGGTTTTCCGGCTTTTCCTGTACATCTTTTTCTACATAAAACGCCCGTGTGGCTTAGGGAAAGGCCTTGTTGCAGCCGTTTTTTTCGTATCTTTATCCTGTTATGGTAAAGGATTATATATTGATTGCGGAGGATGATGAGGACGATCAGTTTTTATTGAAATCGGCATTCGGTGAGATAGAATATAACATCGATCTGGTATTCGTCAACAATGGCATCGATCTGTTGAATCACTTCAATAATGTGGATAACGGGAGCATTCCCAGGCTGCCGCTTCTCCTGGTGGTCGATCTCAATATGCCTAAGAAGAATGGGAAGGAAGCCATCCGGGAGCTCTCTGCCAGAAGCTATTTCAGGGATTTTACAACCATCGTTTTTTCGACAACGAGCAACGATGCCGAAAAGAACAGGTGCAGGGAATTGGGGATCAATGATTTTTTTGTGAAGCCTTCCAACTATAAGGATCTGATAGAGGTCGTGAATACCTTTAAAACACTGGCAGTTTCACCCGACCGTTAGAAGAACTGTGAGAGCTTAAGCTTCAGGTTTTCAATAATGCTTACCTTTTTATCTTCGTGAAATACTTTGGACGTCAGCAATGTATTGGCGACTACCGGTACGATGTTTTTCACCAGGAAACCTGAATTTTTCAGAACGAATTTTTTCAGGATAAGGTCCATAGCGCTGGTAAGCAGGATGCGCGGCACCTTCGGGCCTTTATGGGCATTTTCATCAGGAATGAAATGGCCTTTGATTTCATCCATTTTCCGCTTCAGATCATCCATGCTTGTTTTCAGGCGCTCTTCGGAAGCCGCCACCTGAGCATGGATCATGTCCTGCTCTTTAAGCATCTCATCGTAGTCATCCATGGTTTTGCTGACCTTCAGGAGAATGGTATTTTTGAGCTTGTTCCTGGCGATCTTATTTCTCAGGAGCAGGTAGAGGCCAAGCACTACAAAATAGAAGCCGCCTACAGTCAGGAAGCCGTAAGTTCTGGATTCAAACAGATCGCTTAAATAATAAGCCAGGCCGAAATTGATGAACAGGAAGGAAAACAGGCCGAACAGCGCGATGAAGCCGGCGCTGATGCCGCTTGAGATCACATTGGTGATGCGCTCGTATACCTCCAGCTTTACCGATTTCGATTGCAGGTTGATATACTCGCGTGTATTCGTGTAAAGCTCATGAACAATGTCGCCTGTTTTTTCCATAGGTTTTGTAAAGGGTTGGATAAAACAAATCCTGTATGATACTCATACAGGATTTGTTTTGTGGTGAACATTTAAGATAAAGCCTGTTTGGTATGTTCGATACCGGCTTTCACTTCTTTTTTTGCACCGTTAGCATGAGTTCTGATTTCTTCAGTTGCATCAGCTAATTTTTCTTTTCCTTCAGAAATAAAATCGGTAAGCTTGTCGCTCAGGTCACTGATTGTGTCTTTGATGGAAGCACGAGTGTCGCTTCCTTTTTGTGGAGCTAATAGCATCCCTACTGCTACGCCTGCTGCACCTACAGCTAAAAGGCCTAAAATTGTTTTTGCACCGCTGGTCATGATCTTAAGTTTTAAGTTGGTTTTTAATTTAGTTACTGAAGAGGTTATAATATAATGCCATATAGTTGTCCTCAAATTTTAGATAAATTAGGTTAAAAATTGGGGATTGATTTTTTTAATGTAGATATTTATACACGTCATGAATGCGGATGCTATTAAAATAATTATCATAGACGATGAGCCTGATCTGTGTTTCCTGTTGTCAGGAATGTTGAGGTCTTACGGCTACCAGGTGACTTATTTTCATACACTGAAAAGCGGAGTTGAAGGCGCCATGGCCGATCGCCCGGATTGGGTGATCGTTGACAATAACCTGCCGGATGGGCTGGGCTGGGAGGGCGCCAATGAGATCCTGAAAACGCATGAAAGCACGCATATCATCAAGATCAGCGCTAACCCGGATTCTCCGCGTACCGACAACCGTTACAACATTCATTACCTCATTAAACCGATAAAGGTTCAATCCATCGTTGAGCTCATCGACCAGAATAAAGAGTGATGTTTTTTCATCCGGTAGTTTCAACTCCGCTCAACTACCGCATAGGCCCGCTCAGCTGCCGGATCAGCAGATCGGCAGAAACAAAAAGGCGCCACAATCGTGGCGCCTTTTTTCGTAATCAGACAGGATTTTCAGGATTGGCCGGTGGGACATTGCCACCCTCCGTTACCGGATATTTCTTTTTATGAATGAAGAGCTTGTTGATGCGGAGCTTTTGGGCGTAATATTTCAGGCGGCTTCCCAGCTTCTCTTCCGAAGTGATCTTTTTGAGAATCACCGCGAGGATCAGGCCGAAGATCACATAGGCAATGAAGAGGATAAAGCCCGGCTGTAAGGATGTCTCGCTGGTTCCGATAGCGCCCAGGGATTTCCCCTTGGCGTTGAAGTTATGCATCTGGTTTTCCAGGATGCCTTTAAAGCCAATATAAGCCATAAAGATAGCAACAACCATCACGTCGGCCATCGACCATTTTCCGGATTTAAAAGCGAAGAAGTAGATGAATTTGTTTTTCTTCCATTTCTCGTTTCCAAGCAGATAGATCTTAGTGGAAATTAATTTTGTGATCGGGAAGATGACGCTGAAGATCAGGATCAGGATTCCGACGAAGATGGAGTCGGGTTTCCCTGCGGTAACCAGGATATGCACTACGTCGAGGATGCTTTTGCTCTGGAAGAAAATCACCTGATCGTTGAACACAATATGGGAGCCGATCAGGTCGAAGCTCAGCTCTTTGATACGCGCATCGATCTCTATCATCGGGGCCAGCAGACCGGTGATAAGCGCGACAAGAGCCAGCAGCACGCACATCACGAATAAAGGCGTGTACATGTTCCGCCTGTTCCTGAAAACGATCCAGAGCAGGAGGTACAGTGTGAGGCAGCCGATGATGATAAAGGTATTGGCATAAGTCTGCTCATTGAGAAGACGGGCGCGCTTCTTTAATTTTTTATTGAATTCATGCACATCGCTGGCGCCGTATTTGGCCATGATCTCCTGGAGCCTTTCTGCATTGCTGATGCTGTCGTGGGTGGCCTCGGCAAATTCCTTGAGCTTCTCCTGTACGATAAACTTAAGGCGCTCCTTGCTGCTGGGCTTTTTTATTTCATCGATGATCGTCTGGCTGAATTCGGGCACCTTGCGCTTATAAGCATCCACATCCACAAAGTTCTTGACGGCAAACCTGGTCACGCGGCCCTTAAACGTGGTTTGTTTTTTAGTGACCATCTTTTCAGCCTTGTTGAGCACTGCGCCCAGCACCGTGTTCAGCTCTCGTTTCAGGGAATCTTCCATCTGGGCCGAAAATTCAAACTCGTCGATCTGTTGATTGATGATCCCAAAGATATTTTCCTTCCACCTGTCTACAGACAGGAGCCCGTACTGTACATTGTTGACCTCGCTGTAGTCCTTGCGCATTTCCGCCCGCTCGTGCGAATAGCTCCTGATCTGATAGCCGTTCCAGATGGCATACACCAATACCGGTGTCAGGAAAAGGACGAGCAGTGTCTGGTAAAGTCTCTTATGCTTTGATGTTTGAAGGGTAGGTTCTTCCATGATGTGTTATGATGACGTTAATTTCCTGAAGCTTAAAATATTTTTTCCGATTTCCGGCATCGTGTCGCCAAGCAGGAAGCCCAGTGGCTTCAAGGGCTCCACGCGGTCGCAGATCACTTTGATAATAGCCGTGAGCGGGATGGAAAGGAACATGCCGCCCACTCCCCAGATGGCGCCGCCGATGAGCACCACGATGATGGAAATGAGCGCATTGATCTTTACTTTGGAAGCCACGATCTTCGGCACTAAGAAATTATTGTCTACGAGCTGCACCGCCAGGTAGAGGATCAGTACCGCTACCGCAGCCCCGAGCGATTGTGTGGTCAGCGCCATGATCATCGGCAGGGCAATGGCCACCACGCCGCCAATATAGGGGATCAGGTTCAGGATGGCACCGATGATGCCCAGCAGGATGGCATAGTTCACGCCAATGATAAGGAGCCCGACGGAATTAAGTGTTGCCACAATGGCCATTTCCAGCAGGAGGCCCACGAGGTAGCTCTGGATAAGGCGCCTGGTTTCCTGCAACACCTCTTTTACCGTTTCGTGCCTGGAGGAGGAAAAGCACATGGCAATGAAATCAAGCAGCAAAGGCTTGTAAAACAGGATCAGGAAGATGTACACCGGAACCAGGAGCACGACAACCATCGCGCCGGTCACTGAGATCAGCGTTTGCCCGATCACCGCGCTTCCGTCCTCCAGGCCCTGGCTTTTCCGCTCGGCGATCCAGGCTTTGATTTTCGGCGTGCTAACGTTGAACCGGTGAGACACCCAGCTGACGATGTCGGCAAAATAGCCGTTGAACTTTTGCTTGAGCAGCGGGAACGATTCGCTGAACATGGCCATCTGCGATCCGATGAAATAGAACAGCCCGGCAATGATCAGTAAGGCGAAAATGATGGCCAGGAAAATGGAGATCACGCGGTTGATCTTTCTGGAGAGGAAATTGACGACAGGATTGAGGAGAATAGCCAGGATGGTGGAGAAGATCAGCGGAACAATGATGTCATGCCCAATGTACAGGATGTAAAAAAAAGCAACCAGGCCAATGATGATTTGCGCACATTTTAAATAGAAAGGCAATTCTACAGAAGATCTCATAGTTTAGGTTTTGCGCCTTGAATTTATATAACCCTGTGCCACCCGATTCCACACAATAGCCGGTCTTATATTGAAGAGCAGATTTTGATTGTGGAAAAATATCCACAAGCCCTTCTATCCCGGAAATAGAAAAGGCTCCGGGAGGAGCCTTTTATGAGTCATGCATGTTTTTCGTTACTTTCTGTCCTTAATCGCATTTTCGGTCATCAATACCATGTCGAGGTGCGAGCGCACTTCCGGAGCTGTGGCGGAAGCCCAGTCTCTGATCTGTGCATCGTCGCATTTTTCGGCTGTTTTCTCGTAAAATTTCACGGCGTCCTCATGCTTACTTTTCATCTTGTCGGTGAAAGCCTTGTCGTAGTCGATGCCTGTTTTTTCGCCCAGCTTTTCAAGCTCCTTGCGCTGATCGTCTGTCAGATCAGCCGGCAGCGTCACGCCTTTGGCATCTGCCAGCGTCTTAACATCAGCGTTCATTTTTGTATGCGCTTCCACCAGCATGGCGCTTAATTTTTTGACGTCCTCCGTAGAAGCATTCATCGCGGCATTTTCCGCTGCACGGATCTCGAACATATTGGCAGAATAGGCATGAACCAGTTTGTCGGCCGCTTTTTCCCCTTCCTTATCCAGGTTTTCCTTGTTGGCATCCTCTGCGACCTCTTTGGAATCTTTTTCGTGTGAGCAGGAAGCTGTGAATACAGTGAGCCCGAAGCATAAAATAGCGGTTTGTAGTGTTGTTTTAAGTGTCATGGTTTTTTTGTTTTTTGAATGAGTATAGCAGCAGGCCTTAAATATCCATGCCATGCCGTCATGAAGCCTTTCTGTGCCGGGTTGTAGAAGTATTGAGGCTTTCACGCAGTTGCGACATGATGTCTTTCGATTTACTGTGGACAACTTTCAACGCCGGCTCCTTCAGCCTGATGCCTTTCGCTTTCGCTTTGATGAGCTTCATCAGGTCGGCAGAGTAGGTGTCTTTGTATTTTTTGATGTCGAATTTCTGCGTAAGCTGATCGATGAGCGTGATGGCCATCTTGAGCTCCGGCGCTTTCACCGCGCTTTTCGGCGGCAGCGTCAGATCGGCGGTATCGCGGATCTCCTCTTCAAAGCGGATCCTGTTCAGCACGATCACCTTTTCATTGGCCCGTAAAATGGCCAGCACTTCTTTGTTCCGGAGCACAAAGGTGGCCACTCCCACTTTTCCCGTTTTCAGTAAGGCCTCGCGGAGCAGCGCGTAGGCTCTCACGCCCGATCTCTCAGGCTCCAGGTAATAAGGCGATTCATAATACATGCTTTCGATCTCCTCCTCCTTCACAAAGTTCGCAATATCAATGCTCCTGGTTTTTTTCGCGCTGGCCTTTTCAAAATCCTTATCCGTCAATACCACATACTTATCGTTCGGCAGCTTATAGCCCTTGACGATGTTTTCCCATTTCACCTCTTTCCCCGTTTTTTCATTCACACGCTTGAAGTGGATGTTGGCATTGTCCTTTTTGTCCAGCATATCGAGGTCCAGCGTGCTTGTTTCGGTGGCGCTGTACAACTTTACCGGGATGTTTACCAGTCCGAAGCCGATGGCTCCTGTCCATATTGCTCTCATGATGTCTTATGTTAACGTTAAACCTTCTTTTTCCAGGATCCTCAGCAAGAGTCGTTCCTCTGTCGCAAGGCCCTTCCTGTCCGCTGTGTTTTTCGCGGCATCGGGCGCCATGAGGTAATGGTGCAGCTTCTGCTTTTCATACAGGTCGATGATGACAGGATGCACATAATATTTGCGGCATACCGTCCGGGTATTTCCCAGGTGCGCTGCCACCGCGTCAAGCGCCGCGACGATATTTTTCTTCCTGCCCGTTTCCGTGTCGCAGGGCTCTATGCTGCGGAAGGCCAGCAGCGCCTGCACCGATCCCGACCAGGTCCTGAAATCTTTGGCGGTGAAGTCCTCTCCGCTGACCGACTTCAGGTACTGGTTCACCATGCCCGAGTCGATGCATTTGTGATTCCCCTGCTCATCGTAGTACTGGAATAGCTCCTGTCCCGGAATATCGCGGCACTGCTTCACGATCGTCGCCAGCCGCTTGCTCCTGAGGCTGATCTTATGCAATACCCCTTTTTTTCCTTTAAAGCTGAACTGCACCGAGGCGCCCTTGATGTTCACATGCTTGTCCTTAAGGGTCGTGATGCCGAAAGAGCCATACAGCTTTTCATAGGCATTGTTGCCGATACGGATGCTGGTGCGCTCCATCAGGCAAACCACGGCTGCCAGCACCTTTTCCTGGGGAAGGCCCGGCAGCGCCAGGTCTTTTTCGATCCGTTCGCGGATCGCCGGGATCAGGCTGCCGAACCGGTGGAGCCTGTAAAACTTCGTATGGTTTCTCAGCGAGTTCCACAGGCTGTGGTAGCGGTACTGCTTTCGTTTCCTGAGGTCGTAGCCTGTGGCCTGGAGGTGCCCGTTCTCCTTCGCGCAGATCCATACCCTGGTCCACGCCGGCGGGATCACCAGGCGCCTGATACGATCGAGGGAAGCCTCGTCCGTTATTTTTTTGCTGCCCTTGGTGTAAATGAATGTCCTGCCTTTTTTAAGGCGTTTGATGCCCGGCTCGCAGTCATGCACATAAACCAGGTTCGCCGCTTCGGCGCTTTTTTCCGCGTCGTGCAGGATGGTCCGGATGACCTTGTCGGAAATGCGTATGTCGTCTCCTAAAATCAGCATACCCGTCAGCCATTTACAATTTCGCCGCCATTAGGGTGCAGCACCTGTCCGCTCATATAGGCAGAGTCCGCGCAGGCAAGGAACAGGTAGCTCGGCGCTATTTCCACGGGCTGCCCGGCGCGCTTCATGGGCGAGTCGCTACCGTGCTGAGCCGTTTTTTTTGGTTTGAAGGAAGCAGGGATCAGCGGAGTCCATACCGGCCCCGGAGCGACGGCATTCACGCGGATCTTCTTTTCCATGAGGCTGGCCGAGAGGCTGCGCGTAAAGGAAATGATAGCGCCCTTCGTGCTCGCATAGTCTATCAGCTTTGCGCTTCCGCGGTAGGCCGTTACCGAGCTGGTATTGATGATGGCGCTGCCTTCCGGCATGTGCTCTGCAAAGGCCTTGCTAAGGTAGAACATCGAGAAGATATTCGTCGCGAAGGTCTTGATCAGCTTTGCCGCCGTGATCTTCGTGATGCTCTCGTGCTCGTACTGTGTGGCAGCGTTGTTCACCAGCACATCGATGTGTTTGTACCGCTTCAGGATTTTGGCAGCTGCGCTTTTGCAAAAAGCCTCCCGCCCGATATCACCGGAGATTAGCAGGCACTGCCGGTGATAGTCCTCCTCCACAATGCGCTGCGTTTCTTTGGCATCGGCATGCTCGCTCAGGTAAATGATCGCGATGTCTGCGCCTTCCTTCGCGAATAATACGGCCACGGCCCTGCCGATGCCGCTGTCGCCGCCGGTGATCACCGCCACTTTGTTGTGCAGCTTTCCGGAGCCTTTCAGCTCAGGATCATCGAATACCGGCGGTGGCGACATCCTGGTCTCCAGCCCCGGCTTCTTCTGGCTTTGAGGCTTGCGTAGCTGCTTTTTTGGATTTCCTTTCTGCATAATGAGATGGATTACCTGATTTTCAATAGCCTTAACAAGCCGAAGAAAGGCGCATAATACCAGATGTCCCGTTTCAGGTACTCTTTCAGGCGTGTCGGGTTCACGCTTCCCGTGTGCAGGATCGCATCGCTCAGCTGCCTGGCGCTGATGCCCCATTTTTTGGTCCAGTAGAGGACGTTGCTGCTATCCTCCGGGTGGATGAGGGTGTCTTTTGCTTTCATAGGGTTCGGAGATTATATGTTAGTTAAAAAGTCCTTGTGCTGGGAGTAATGCCGGAGCGGCGCATTGGCCGGGCCGTTCAGTACCTCCCCTTTATGGTTGAAGCGGCTTCCGTGGCAGGGGCAATCCCAGCTCTTTTCATCGTTGTTCCATTTCACGAGGCAGCCCAGGTGCGTGCATTCCACTTCCACAAAATGCAGCTCGTCTTTTTCGTCGCGGTAAGCGCCTAATTTTTCCCCGTCGAACTCGATGATCTTTCCTTCTTTTGGCTTCAGGTCTTTCAGGCCGGTGTTGTCAAAGTGTTTTGGCTTCGTCTTGAGATAGCTCACAAAGCCTCCCACAAATTCCTTGAAGAAGGTTTTTCCTGCCTTGAATAATTTGAAGCGGGACGGGCTGTAAAGATCCTTCCAGGGATTGTCTTTGCCGGTAATGAGGTCGCTGATGAGCAGGCCGGCGATCGTGCCGTGTGTCATGCCGTTCCCCGAATCACCCGTCACGATATACACATTGTCCTTATCAAGCGGGTTGTGGCCGATATAAGCCAGCGAGTCCATGGGCTCCATCACCTGTCCCGACCATTTGTATACAATGTCTTCCATCTGCGGGAAATGTTCGCGGCCCCAGTCTTCCAGGATCTTATAGCGCTTTTCCTCCGGGATGTGCTCTGCGTCGGCCAGGCCTGTCGGATGATCCTCGCCGCCGATGATCAGCAGGTCGTGCGTGTCGTTCAGGGAC
>Ga0233425_10001258_pt1 | contig 58360 bp, 48 predicted proteins | sample Watercolumn_Towu_2_FD_181712 | JGI IMG/M metagenome (GOLD analysis project Ga0233425, IMG submission 181712) | Freshwater microbial communities from Lake Towuti, South Sulawesi, Indonesia - Watercolumn_Towuti2014_140_MG | ecosystem: Environmental > Aquatic > Freshwater > Lake | place...
TGCCCTGATTGCCGGTTGCGCCGGTTGGTCCGGTATTTCCCTGGTTACCCTGAGCGCCGGTTGCACCGGTTGGTCCGGTTGTGCCTGTAAGGCCGGTAAAGCCGGCTCCTGAAGGACCGGTTGGGCCAATCTCACCCTGTAAACCTGATAATCCAGTAAAACCTGCACCAGATGGACCAGTCGGACCATTGCTTCCGCTAGGACCAGTGAATCCAGATAAGCCGGTATATCCAGCACCAGAAGGTCCAGTAGGACCGCTCACGCCTATTAAACCTGTTGCACCGGTATTGCCTGTCCCTCCGCCTCCGCTCCCAGATGGGCCGGTTGGTCCAAAAACACCAGTTGCACCTTGCAAACCAGTAAGACCAGTATTTCCTTGATTTCCCTGCGATCCTGTTGGACCAGTTAAACCAGTAGCGCCAGTAAAACCTGTTAGACCAAACAATCCTTTGATGCTTCCAGTGTCATACGGAATATATGACGAATTTAAAACTGCCGATTCGTTCACAAAACCATCGAAATTTTGCTGAGTCTGATTGAAATTTAATGTGTTAATTTGAGGCGTATAATTTTGAATATTTGATTGTACCTGTGGAACAACTGGTTGCCCGCCGAATAAACGAACTACCCCTTCTTCTCCATATCCAACCGCCAATAAACTTGACTGTATCGGCTGAAGCCTAATATTGTTATCAGCGGGAAAACTTATATTGGAAATATGGGGTGCGTTTCCGTCGGACTCAATTCCTAATACCTTATTACCCAACGATTCTTCCTTCCCTAAAAACACAAGTTTAAGAATTTCTCTGGTTACAAGAGTTGAAATCTGATCCGTTGTTACCAGCGAGGAAGTAATCTTGACGGCAGATAGATTTCTTTTTATGGAAATGTTGCCAGATATTTGTTTTTTTTCTCCAAACACCAACATACTAAAATCCCCAATCATTTGACCTTCGTTTATTTTTGCAAATAAAAGCTTGGCAGGGAGAATACTGCCGTCCGGAAGAACTATTCCCGTAATCACTCGATCAACAATCGCAACTTTCTCCTGAAAATTCTTCTTGGTAAAGAATAGATTAAGAATTCCGTTATTCTCGGATAATGTTGCGTAGTCGCCGTTTAAAAACTTCACTTCCGCCTCACCTGTAAAACTGTCGTTTTCTAAAACAGCGTTTTCGATAAACGCAAAAGCATATGATCCATCCCGTCTGGCCACAGTCAATATATATGGTCCGGAAAAAGAACTGTTTAGCAAAACCTTGTTGTTTAATTCCGACACCATTTGATTTGCAACATGTTTTTTTTCATTATTTTTTCCCAAATTTAACAAATGTGTGGGGGCAAAATCTCCCGTAAAAACAAGAAGTGTCGAAATTGCCATGATCGAAAGGCAAAATGACAAAAACCAAGACCCGTATTGTGAAATTTTTTCTTCTAAATGTGTTTTCATTGCTGCGGCGATTTGCTGAAAAACATAAACAACGATAAAACAATGATCAAACAGGTCGTAGACAAAAAAAGAAGAACCACAGCGGAATAAAAATTTGATATATGCAAAACTTCATTAACCGGACGCGTGTATGACAAAGCCCACTTATATGAATTTAATTCATGATTGCGATAAGAAACAAAAACACGCGTTTTTAAATATTTATCATAGTATGTTTGCACTCCATTTTGACCCTGTAGTGCTAAATTAGCAGGATTTTCTTTTTCCACAGAAGTACCAACCATATTTGGCTGTGGATGTATTAAATAATTTCCTTTTGAATCGGTCAGGGAAAAGTATTCTTTGTCTCCTTGGGTAAATTTCTGCAATTGATAACCAATTTTCAGAAAATCAATGCTTCCAACAAGAACTCCGACTGGTTTTTTGTTTTTTGATGAAAAAATAGGCACTGAAACAACAACCACTGGAGTATTTGGACCTCCAACAGCAATAAATGCATCGCTTGTATAAGTTTTCTTCTCTATTAGGGCTTTTTGAAAATAATCGCGATAAGAATAATTTTTACCAAAAGTATCCTCAACAAAAGGATAAACAACTAAGTCATATCCAGTTTCATCCAGTATCAAAATCCTTCTGATATTTTTATTAGACTCATAAAATCCACGCGCTAATCCAATTAACACGCTATTATTATCCCTTTTGCTTTCCAGCTCATCTCCCAATAACGGATTTCTGCTTAGCGTTTCCAGACTTTCGATTATTTCCATATGTTGTGACATCACAACCTCATTTGCATATTCAGTTTTTCTGTTTAAGTCCGAAACGGCATAATTTGAAATCTGTGACTGAAATAACCAGATAAACAGAGCTATGAGAACAAATATTAAAGTTATAATTATAAAAACCAGGAAAAAAACATATTTTTGGCTACTTTTTGTCACTGCGAACCGGTTCCATATAAATGTTAAAAAACAAAAAAGAGATAAAACTATTGTAAAAAAAGCCTTATCCCAAATCACTTGGTTGGCATAAAAGACGGAGTGTATTCCACAAATAATGCCCAAAACAGACATCAACACGTATAATAATTTATTTTTTTGATTTAGCGCTTTTCGCAAAATCACAAAATATCCGCAAATAAAAAATATCCAGGCCAAAGAAAAAACAATGACAAAATTCCTGTTTTGAAACAAACCAGCTAGTAAATTATTTGCCTGATCTGGATTAAATAAATAGATAAAATAAGGACTTACAAACAACATCACTCCCAAATACAAACCAAACATCCATTCCCCTTGAATTTTCCCAACAATATCCCAAAATATACATATGCCCAAAACTCCAAATGCGACTACTCCGTAGCTATTTTTATCAGCTAATGATAAATATGCCAAAAAAAGATAAATAAGGCCTATAATAAGCTGGAACATCTTTTGCCAGAAACTGTTTTCGTTCTTAAACATTAAGGTAAACATATAACCTAATCCACCAAAGAATAATCCCATTCGTACGGCATTAAAAATATTCTGCCTATTTCCCTGCAAAAGAATCTGAAAATAGGTGAATTCTGAAAGAATAATCATCGATAAACCAAAAACAACAGCCACTGTGGCCAGAAACCATTTAAACATGTCTGGACTTTTCGAATAGGTTTGTGTTTCATTTTTTTTCCTGGGAAGCAATTTTTCGGTGGAATTATCGAAAGAAGGATTTATTCTCTCTATTTCTTCCTGCGGAATATGAAACCTGCCATTGCCAAATCTGATGCTTTTTATCTTTTTTTCCTTAAGATATTTGTAGACAGTGTTGGTGGAATATCCTAAAATTTTTGCAAGATCCTTAACGCTAAATGTTTCGATCATAGGGCAGTTTGAATATTAATCTTAGCTTCAATATTTGTCGTTTTTACAACTTTTTACTAACATCCTTACAAGTTGTAACAAGTTTTTAATAATCCAGTTATTATTATAAGTACAAACTATATATTCTAACTATGAGACGTTTGCATATTTTTGTCAAGACCGCAACAACACTTTTTTATCTTATCGTTTCCATATCACAAAAACAAATACACATCAACCATATAAGCTATTTTATAACCTTGACACTTTGATAAGCTTATGATAAGAAATTATTATGCATGGATTCTCTTATAATTTGACACCAGGGATTAAACTATCATTGGAGAAAATTGAAATTCTCCGCCAAAAAATTGCCTTCATTCCAATCCCGCCAAAATCAGAATTGAATTTAAGATGGAACGCCTTGCTTGAGCGCATTTATTATTCGTCAAGATTTGAAAATTTTCTGCATTTTGAAAAAAAAGATATTCAAAGCATCCTGGTTTTTGATGAGTTTGGAAAAGTGAAAAAGAAAGATGATTTATTTGTAGTGAAATACAAAGAAGTTTTTGATTTATTAAACAATGAAATACTGGGCATCGGTCACATGGAAAAAAAAGAATTCACACTCAAAATTATCAGACTTTTCGTCCATAGTCCTATTTCTTTGTCTTTCCAGAAACTTTTGGATTTTCTGGAAACTTCAAGCGATCACCCATTCATTAAATCTGCCGCTATCTGGATGGGTTTTTTACATGAATCCCGCCCGCAATACGCCAATTCTATTGCCTGTCTTTTATCCTATATCTATTTGTATGCTTCGGCATATAATTTTCGCGGTCTACTGGTCATGGAAGAAAACATAGCCGCTGATCAAGAAACATACCGGGAAAAAATTGAGCAGACAAAAAATGCTATCACGCTAACCGATTGGATAGATTTTTATATTTCTGCACAAATTGTCTCATTGGAAAAAATCTGGGACAAATTAAAAAACCAGCCAATTCAGACAAAACCCAGATTTTCTGTGTCCCTAAACGACCGCCAAAAACATATTCTCAAGCTTTTGGACGATCCGAATTTGTCAATCACCAACCGCAAAGTGCAAAAGCTTTTTGGCATTTCCCAGATCACCTCCTCAAGGGATCTTTCAACTCTGGCATCATACGGCCTGATATTTTCTCATGGACATGGCAGATCGGTATTTTATACAAAAGTATAAAAAAAACGCACTTGTGGAAAAAACTCCGGGCGTGCGCTATACTTAACACTCACAAAACTGTGGGTTTTATAAAGTTGAATATGCAAATGGCCGAGGTGGCGGAGTAGTCAAACGCACCAGACTGTAAATCTGGCGGCTTAACGGCCTACCTAGGTGCAAATCCTAGCCTCGGCACAAAAAAGTTTATGTTTGAAAAAATCTTATGGCTCTTATTGCCCCATATTAATGGAGCCACTCGGCGTAGACACAATTGTAGTACCGTCTTGCAAAACAACCTCAACTCCTTCGATATCTCCGACATCAACATCCGTAAGCGCCCCCGCAGCTCTTGTTACCAAATCATTCTTACCTTGCGCAACATCATCATTATGCGCTTCTCTTTTTACTGCTCTTAAATCATCCTGTGTTAAATCCTCTGCGCCTTCAAGATTTGCCATATGAACTTCCTCCCAATTTAAATAAATATCCTATATAACACCATTCTTTCTTCTTCTATTCTATCACTTCTTCATCTCCTGAACCCGCATCATCTGCCACATTTGCTCCACCGCCGGATGATGCAACCGAACTGTCTGTATAATTGGCAGTCTCTAAAACCTTCATACTGGCAAGAATTTTGTCGCCGAGTCTGACCGCTTCCTGATTGTCAGCCGGCATAACTTCCATTTTGAAAAGCATTCCGTCCCAAATCATGGCTGTCACGATTTTTTTTGTGCTGTCAATATAGGCTTTCTTTGCATCCATTGTTCCCAACTTGCTATCCAAAACGTTTGCCAGTTTCATGTCGGTGTCTTTCTTGATAAATGAAGCAATATCTTTTTCCTTCATGTCAGAAACCACAATTTTCACTTTTCCGATCCTGTCTTTGGCAATAATTTCAACATTCGCATAGTTGACTGTGTCCTCCGGATGTTTGTCTAATTTTGAGCTTTCAGGATAGGAAAAAGAAAAACCCAAAGGATCTTCGTAGAACAAATCTTTTTCCAAAACGGCCGTTATGGCGCTTTTTGTTTGTTCTTGATTATCCGATGGGGATTGGGGAACATCATTGGAAATTTTGGGCACTAAAAAATATGCCCCGCCAAAAATCAGAATTGTGAGAACAAGAGTTCCAAAACCTATCCAAACTGTTTTTTTGGAAATTTCTATCTCTGTCATATTTTAAATTATATAACATCATTCATAAATTTAATATCCGTATTTTTCCCTAGATTGAAAAATGATTCTTTGACAAAATTTCAAAAATCCCGTATTCTAGCATCATGAAAAAATTTTTCTTCTTTCGTTTTTTAATTTTAATAACCGTTGTAACATTTATCACTTTGGCCAACCCATTATCGTCAGCCCTGGCCGCCAAACCCAGAATCAAACCATCAGTCAGAACTAACAACGCCAGCGTTTCCTCTTCTGCCATCTCCGCCGTCAGGCTTCGTCCGGACAGAAAAGCCGTGATTGTCACTTTTTTAAATTTAAACAAATATCAAAACGTATCATACACTCTGACATATACTGCCAATGGCATAGATCAGGGCGTCTCGGGATCAATTTCCACCGCCGGCCAAACATCGGCTTCCCGCGAACTGCTTTTTGGCACCTGCTCAAAAAATGTTTGTACCTACCACGTCGGAATTCGCGATATGCGTTTGGAAATTACAGCCACAACACCGTCTGGTTCAACCATAGTGAAAAAATATCGGATAAAAGTTTAATCTCCATTCACTCATTACTTCCATTACTATTGTTGCGTTCATGACTATTGTTGCTTTCATTGCTTTCGTGTACCTTCGCTACCCTCATTGCTCTTGTTGCCCTTCGTTGTTCCCATTGCTCTTGTTGCCCTTCGTTGTTCCCATTGCTCTTGTTACGTTTATTACTCTCCCTAATCTCCCAACTCTCCCACTATCTCTTCCCCACGCAACTTTATGCACGTGCATAAAGTTGCGTGGGGTTTATTAAACAATGATGGGTAAACAATGATGGAATGATGGGTAAACAATGATGGAATTATGGGTAAACAATGGTTTGTTTTTATAATGTTTATAATGCTGTATTGTTTATAAGTGTTGATTGGTTCTTATAATCTTAATGTTAAAAATGTAAAAATTACACTATCAAACTAGACTTTAAATTAAAGTAATAGATCAACAAGCGGGCGTGAATTGTTCTGAGGCACTGGAAAATCATTACAATCTGCGATATACTGGCTCCATAATGCCGCTGTGGCTCAGTGGTAGAGCGAGTTCTTGGTAAGAACTAGGTCGTGGGTCCGATTCCCACCGGCGGCTCAAATATTTTTTTAGCAAAAAAACTTTAATAAATTTTAAAAAGAAAGGAAGATCATATGGCAAAAAAGGGTGAAGCAGTAATGAAAGTCTTGTTGGTATGCTCTGTCTGCAAGAGCAGGAATTATATTACCAAAAGAAATAAACTTAATACGCTAGAAAAGCTCGCAATGAAAAAATATTGCAAAAAGTGCAAAAAATCATCCCTTCACAAAGAATCAGACAAGTTGAAATAATTTTTTTGCATTTTCTTTTTTTTCTTGTCTTTTTGCTCCAAAAAGGTATATAATTAGACCTATAGCATATGAATCCTTTGGAGCGCTTCCATACTGTTCCCGTTAAACCTGATACCGGCGACGGTTTTATTCTTGAATCAAGCGATGTGGTGGTTCTGGATGCATTGTTGCGTCAACATATCAATTCATCTTCACCACCACATCTCTTGCAAGAAACTGCTCCGACAAAACCAGACTACACAGCCACTCCTCTATTGCAGAGTGATGGTGTTTTGCCGAATGGCAATCATTCGGTCATAATCCATCAGACAGACACAAAACCCATAGTCATAAACCAAAAAAACACTACAGCAGAACATCCTCCTGTTCCAAGACGAAATGTTCTTGGAATTCCTTTTATTTCGCAGGTTGCAAAAATTTTTCGAGATTTTTTCCGTGAAGAAAAAGAACGAAGCGACACACTTCAGCAAGGACAACCAGTGAAACAAATGCCAAGAAGAACTTTTCTCCAAATGGCAACAAGTATGGTTGTTGGATTTTTTGAAGCAAACGATCCAACAAAAACACAAACTGCCACAAAGATTGATCCATCTGATTTTATAAACAATCTTGCCGATCGTCTTCTTGCTTTTTCAAACGCCGGACACGGGCGTGAGGGTCAAAAACTGGTTGATGCTGCATCAACTTCTTTGGTTTTTGAATATCAAATTAATTCCCTTGATCCAAAAGAAGCTTTTAAAGCTATCGGATTGGAGTTAAATAAAAAATTTGGTTTTGATTTCACAGGTATTCTTTCTAGCTCTTCTAATATCACAATTGATGCTTGCCTTGCTCCTTTTGTCACATTTACCAACAAAGGCGGTGTTTCGGATGCCAAGGCTTTTGCCAAAGTAGCTATTCCGCTTAATATCTTCCGCCTCCCGGCCTTTCAGCAGGTGTTTGCGAGGCAGGACAGGGGAGAAACGCCTCTCAATGAATATTGCGCAACAAATATCAGAATCCCGCTTGCGCCAATAGACAGAAAAAAATTTACAAACGAGCGCCGGAGCTATCTTGCAGTACTCTTTAAGCACAACCCTCTAAACGAAAATGAGCGCGATCCTTTTAAAATTGCCGCCAATAAACAGGTCGGAAAATTTCTTGATGACCTTGCCGAAGCAATCACTGTCGGATCTCTTGACACAAACATTTCCGAATCTCAAATGACACTGCTTATTGACGCTTTGATCACCAAGAAAAGGCATTTCATTTTTGGTCAGATCAATATTGAACTTTATACAGACTATGAACCGGAAATTTTGGGTCTTCTCAACCCTGTTGTGCTTGCCAATCTGCTAAACCGTGTCTATGGGGATCAAAATCTGGCAAACACCATGAAGCAGGCTAATTTCGCCAGCCATCTTCCCTGTTTTACCGAGCTTTTTTATACGAATGTTTTAAGTGCTAAAGCTGCGCATAGCATCCTGCAGGAAAAAAGAGATCCTCAAACAACAGCAAAAATATATTTAGCAGACAAAAAACTTATTGCACAAGCAGGATCAGGTCTTGACGAATTAAATCCTCTGGCTTTTGGCAATATGTCAATTCAAATGATCAGGGCCCGTCTTAATGATTGGCAAACAGACCAAATGGCAACTTCCTATGACCACGACTGGATTTTTGAATCTCTCTGGACAAACCTTCTCACAGAGATCGGCAGAAAAAATCCACAAAAGCTTGTCCAGATTCTTATGGCAGCGGAAAAAATACAATACGGCCCGCATCGTTTGGACGTGTTTGGTGTTTTATCGCGCAAATTTTTTCAGAATCTGCGCCTTAACAGAACCGAAGAAGCATTTTTATTTCAACTTGAAGATGCGTCCTGGAGCGAAGTGATAAAACAAAAATTTGACTGGCTTGATCAAAGCAGAATAGACAGCAGGGTATCTTTTGCCGTTTGGAGCGCGATATTTTTGGCCCACGCCACTTCAACCAACTTTGTCAAAAATTATGCAAAAAACAGACCTGATATTGCACAAAACAGGATCACAACTATCACAGGTGATAAATTCGTTGACGGGATAAGTTTCCTAAACCCCATGGCAATTGCCATGCTTATCCACCAAATGAAGCATCTTGATACCAGAACAATCGAAAACACTCCACAGTTGCTTTCCGATTTGATTGGCACTATGGATAAACCAAAAAATGATTTTGCCTATGACAGATTCATGGATGGCCTGATTTTATATTTCAACAAAAAAGAAAGTGATCCTGAAGTTTTTACAAGTCCTTTGGAAATTGCCAAATTGTTTACCGCTCTTTTCCGCGACCATCCAATAGCAGCTGTGATGCTTTTTAAAAATATCAGTCCGGAACGCGTCCAGAAGGTTTTTAAATTAATAAGTGATAAAGATGTTTTGATTCAGGCAATCGGAACAATCTCAAACTACTATCATTTTTTTGGAAACCAAAGGTTTGGCACAGTCTCTCTTTCTGACTATGATTTCCGACAGTTGTCTGAACTCGAACAATGGAACCAGAGTTCTGATTTTTCGTATTTTTACAATGCCCTAGGAACTGTTGTGGATGAAAATGATTTAAGAAATTATCTTCATATCCTCTCCCAAGCCAACCATCACGAACGCTTGAATCTTGCCAGATTTTTGGTTGAATTTTGGTCAAAATTCACCAAGGGATCTTTGCTCTTGGGGCAAACCGGAGCTTTCCAGGCGCTGTCTTTTGAAACTCCAAATGAAGCTGTGGAATTAAACAGGATAATCAAAACTCAGGGCCTAAAACTGCAAGATTTCTTTAGTAAATACAAAATCGAAGTCGTTGCCGTTGGAACAAAACCAAAATCGATGGGAATATTAAATTCTGGAATCTTTGCTGACAACAGAACTGTCTGCACTGTCAGATTTTCGACCAACGATGGCAGTCCAATCCAACAAGGGACACAAAGAAACAGCCTCGGAGATTTTTTGAGGGCATTTACAGAATGGGAAACTTTTGGGCTTTTCACCGTTGATATCAAACATCAACCATACCAAGCACTTTCAAAACTTGTAGCCGACGGCATGCCGGTCAGAATGAACTTTAATCCTGCATATTTACTAAACGCCGCGTTTGTGGGAAGTCCAAAAACCATGGGTATTATTGTTCTTGCCGAATGGCTAAAACAGTCACGGGATGGAAAAATTCGCTTAAACGGCGAGAGAAAATTGCAGACATACAAACACTCAACAAACCGCAATGGAGATCATCTCTTTACAATAGATCAAACAATTGAACACACGAAACGATTTCTGTGGCAGACGGTTGACTTTGACCCCCAAAACACTGGAGATGCAGACATGTATGGCGCAATATACAACTATGCAGGAAATTGGTGGATTCCTCTTACCGTTTCTGATTCCGAAAACAAACCTGCAGGTTCAAACAATAATATTGTTTATGTCAAAGCAGAAGAGCTACTTCTGGCAATTCCGCCTGAAGAATTATTCTATCTGACAGACCGCCAGAAAACTATCGGAGCTGTAATTTTTTTCTATTTGGTCGGATCAAAGACAAACATCTTTGGTAAAATTGCCGATTATGCAAAAGCTTTAATTCCTTAAATAATAATTATGACGCCGGAACATATTCAACTTGAACACCATTGCGGTTTTGATTATTGGAAAGCCGTAAATAAAACACTAGACGGTCTTTGTTCAAGAGACTATAAAACCGTCTTGGGTTCAGCCAATCTATTGAAAACCGAATACGACAGACTGCGTTTACAAACAGAACTGGGTGTAAAAGCCGGACCTGTGTTTTTTTGCTGTTCGGCTATTCAATTTCTCGCTTTTTCCGTCCGCTATCTTCCTCTCAGGCGATCAATGGAAAAACATATTCAGCACGCCCGCACTTTAGTAGGAAACGAAACCGTGCAAAACATCGACTTTCCCAGAGAAACTATTACCGGTGATCTTGTTGCATCTGATTTTTTCAACCTGACACCTGAACAACAAAAAAAACGGGCGGAAATGCTGCTGGGGAAAATTAATTTTCCAGACAACTTAAATAATTCCTTACAATTGCTTACTGTCGCAGAAAAGAATTTACAACTTAGAGAGCTCGCTGGGTCGTTTAAACAAAAACCCGAGCTTGGTAATGTCATAGAACAATTTCGCCGTAGTACAATTACGACTTATCACAATGCAATCATTGAAAGCGCAGATTCCGGCATTGTACAAACAAATAATGATGTGCTGGTATTTTTGGCATACGAAATGACAGCTCTTGATTTTCTTGGAAAAACTGGTGCTACGGATGATGTCATATCAAAATTTTATACACGATCTTTGGATAATCAAACCAACAAAACTATTGTGGGATCTGTTGTCAAAATAATGAAAATACAACCAAACAGACATGATATTCTAAGCTTATTCGCCTCCATACTCCACGTATGTCCAAACGCAGAATCGCTTTTGAACTTTGCGGACCGCCATGCTTTGGACAGGGAATTTTTTGAAACGGCAATCACTGTGAATTTTGACAAACCGGAACTCATAATTCCGCTTATTAATGCCTATATTATTTTATTTCCTCTTGAAACCGACAGACTGAAAATGATTGCCGGAAAATTTCTGAAAGCAGGTGCAGAGAGAGGAAAATCTCACTATATAACCAAACAAAATGGTGAAAGATTTCAGATTCCTGTTTCTAATATAGATAATGTTGAAAAATTCAAGCGGTGTCTTCTTGCCCTGCAAAATATGGGGATTGATTTTTCTGCAGAGAATGAAGATACGACAAACCTTTGCCGCACTGTAAAACACACTATGCTCGAATTACTGCACATTAACTCTTTGTCATCTTCAGAACTAATAATGGAGATAATTACCACACTTCAAGTCGTTGGGGTACAAAAGAAATTTATTACAGAACTACAAGCATACTATGATTACGTTGTACATTTGGCAGTTGCGGATCAAAGATCAAGATATACTGACGGATATAGTCTATTACACCAGCCAAATGTTGTTTTTCCGCTCCAACCAACGAATAATTAAAATATAAAAATCAAAGGAAATTATTATTTTGCAAAGAACGCGCACTTACCTTCGGGCAGGGCTGTCAGGATTCGAACCTGAAAAAGCAGTTTTGGAGACTGCTGTGATACCATTTCACCACAGCCCTATGATTTGATATTCTATCACAAACAAAAAACATATACCCTCAAAGAAAAATGTTATGGGTGGTTTGATCAGGCTTTGTATTTAATTCCGTTTTCTACATAATATTCTACTAATCTACTAACCGACTCTGCTTCCGGATGATTAGACATCTAATGAGGCGCAATGGCGAAATCAATCATATACAGTATCAAAATTTCATTTACATCTCTCCTCGTACAAATCAAGAATTGCTATTGTGTCCCCATTTTTGTTTTAGTAACAATACTTTGCGCGTTCCAAACCCCGCCCAACGCAAGCCGATCGGCTTGCGTTGGGCACTTTGGATATACCACAAAAAACCAAGGTTGCAAACTCAAAAAGGTTCAAACCCAAAAAGGTTGCAAATCCAAATCTGTTTTGTATCAGATAATAATCTGTCTCAGACAATAAGCAGTCAGTTAAAGATTTATTGAAAGCAAAGAATAGAATAGAAGCATCAATAAACAAATAGTAGAATATCTGGCCTATTGCGCGTTTATGACTTCGGAAGAATCGCAACCCCTGCCAACCCGTGAACAGTTTGGTTGTTTTCCCCTCTGGCCACCAGAAACCAAATCATTCTTGTCTCGGAAGCATCTTCTGAGGCAAAACCAAAGCCATCATATCTTACTTCGCCAAGTTGTCCTGCCCCATCCAAACAAAAATCGTTTTTTCGTCCAACAAGTTTAAAACCAGACCCTTTTTTTGCGCCAGCTAATATTTGTTCTAAAATTTCCTCAGTCTCATCCAGAGGCGTTTTTGGGTCCAAATTGTTTTTTCCGCGGCGAAGCGAGAATCTTAAAATATTCCTGAACCCCCTATCCTGCTGCAAACGACAGGAAAAAGCACGATCGGGAGAAAATATTTGTGTAACAAAGGTATTTTTACCTCTATTAGGATTTTGTGAGTTTTCCCTTTTCATCCGCGCTCTTGGAATTCCGGATTTTGTCCAAAAGACATCAGCCATGCTTTGTTCAGCCGTCAAGTTCTCTTGTTGATAAATATCTTTTAATATTTCTCCTATAAATGGCATATCTTGTTTTTATCAAACAAATATTGCGATGATTATAAAATTATATTTTTTCCTTGTCAAATCAATATTTTTATATTAAAAAATCCCCGGCAATGCGTAAAGCAAAAACCGGGGATTAAAACCACTGAGCAGTGCTTAAAAACTGCTTCGTGGACGATATGATCAGGTTCCCACCGGCAAGGCGAGAGCTCACAATCCCAAACTACCTCAAAAACGATTTTACTTAAACAAAGTATAACTGTATAATCATTGTCCAGTTGGTGGACTGTATGAATAATGACGAAAAGAAAATTTATGACTTCCTGCTCAAAATCGGCTTAAATTCCATTGAGGCAAAAATCTATCTTTGTCTTATTAGTAATGGCAATCTCACTACCCTTGAAGTTTCCAGACTGATAAGCTATCCCCGAACATCCATCTGTCGCGTGATTGAAAACCTGAAAACCAAAGGTATTGTGGAAGAAATCATAGACCATCACAGAACATATACCAAGGCTGTGTGGATCGACAAACTGGAAAATATTCTTAAAAAAAAGGAAAAAGAAATTTTAAATCTGAAAACAATTTTCCCGGATATCGCTTCACTGATAAAACAAAAGTCTGGATTACAAAAATTGTCAACGAAGGTTCTATACTACCGCGGGAAAGACGGCATGAAACAAATGCTTTGGAACACTCTAAGAACAAAAGATTTATTCCGCGGCTATTCTTACACCTGTCCGGTTGAAGTTACGGGACAGGAGTTTGCTTTGGAATGGGCGATGGAATATCAAAAACGAGATCTTTGCGGTCAAGATTTTTATTCTGATAACTATATACAAAGCGCCAAAAATCATCCATATCCAAAATCGATCACTTGGGATAAATGGGAATCAAAATATATCAAGCCAGAAATTTTGAATATTGATCATCAAGTCGATATCTACAATGATGTTGTTGCATATTACAGCTGGCAGGAACAAGATATTTTTGGCGTTGAAATCTATAATCAGAATGTTGCCAACCTGCAAAAACAAATCTTCGACGCCCTCTGGAAAACACACCGTTAAATTCCCAATTTCCCCATTAATACCATTCTTTCCGCCTTCCATGTTTTTTGGGGATTGTGACTAACCAGAATAAAGAACTTGTCTGCCAGAAAATTTCTTGGCGAAAAGTTTGCAAATCGTTCTTCCACATACTTTTGGTCTTTGTCTGTTCCGTTTAAAACCAAAGTGGCGTGCGGCACAAAAGAAGGAGACATATTGCCCGGGAAAACACTTAAATCAATTGTAATGTGTTCTTTTAGAACACCCATCAATTCACTATTTAATTTTTTCACGCCTTCTTCTTTGGCCAGCGATGCGTAAATCACTTTCCTGCCATTTTCCCTTTGAAATGTTTTTATTCCATTTAGTCCAATTGCCAACGGGTTATTTTTCTTTCCAATTACCATTATTTTTTGGAACAATTCTTCTTCGCTTAGACTATTGATATAAAACGGAAATGTCAGGGAAATATGGGGTGGAATTTTTAAACTGACACCTTTTTCAAAATATTCACGTATCGGATTTAAAAAATCATTCAGAACATCTGGCAATAAAAATACAATCACATATCTTGGCATACTTGTTTTCAGCGACTCATAAGTTTTATAATCATTATAAATCTTATAATCTTATTATTCTATGCGCAGTCAATCTTTTCCGGGACAGCAGACAGATGAAAAAATTCTTTATTACGCCAAACCCCACAACGCAATCAAATACATCTCTTTTGTCAAAATCTTAATCGGCGGGCTTTTGGTGCTTTTGGCCTTTCAAATCATTTCCCTAAATCTTCCGTTTTATGCAGACACATTTGGTGTCATGGGGTATTTTTTAACAATCTTTTTGATTATCATCGGCCTTTGGTGGGTCAAAACAACACATGACTCAACCGAAATTTATATCACAGACAGAAGAATTGTGAAATTTTCTGCGTTTTCCCCGCTTCATAAAACCACGCGGACTCTTTATTGGGACGAAGCAGTGAAATCAAAAACCTACCGCAAAAACCATCTTTTGGAAAAAATGCTTGGGATCGGTTCGCTGGAAATTCACGCCAGATCGCAAGACAAGGACAATGTGGATATTGACCATTTAATCTACCACGAAGATTTGGCTAATTATATCGACAAAATTTTATACACTTTTAAAAATAAGCCGGAAGATTTAAAAACTTTTAGGGAGTTTGTGCCAAAACCAAAAGGACAACGGGGATGAAAAAGGAAGTAACAAATTATGCCTGTAATACTCCTGCTCCATTGGTCACTTTGAAATCAATAAATTCCAAATTCCCTCCGAATTTATTTTTATAGCTTAGGGCCATTTCTTTTGTAAAATCCTTCACTCGGCTTTTTCTGACCAATGCCAAAATGGTGGCAGAAAAACCGCCTCCCATATTCCTGATGCCCAAAACCCCCTGAAGGGTTTGTCCGAAATTATATAAATGAGTCAATTCCGGTGTTTTTTCATCCAATTCATAAAGCGACAAAGCGCTATTTCCTGATTCTGTCAATAAAGTACCAAATTTTTTCAGATCTTTTTTTCTCAGCGCCTTGATTGATTCTAAAACACGGAAATTTTCATAAACAATATGCTCTACCCGCTTTCGCATCACAGAATTTAATTTATCCAATTCATCCTTGTGCTTTTCAAATTCCAAAACCGACACATCGCGCAGGCTGCCAATTTTTCTTTTTAAAGCTTTTGCCCAAAACGGCAAGCTTTCTTCGCACATTTTGCGTCTTGCCGGATAGCCGGAAAGCCCCAATTCCCTTTTGGCGTTTTTGTCAACGGCAACCACAAAACTGGCGCCCATTTTATCAATATTGGCGCTTATACTTTTCACTTCTGAAACCGGCTCATTTGCTTTTGGTTCATAATCCATGTACACCATCTTTTTTGATTTTCCAAAAGCAATGGTTCCCTGATCCAAAAAACCGCACGGACTCTGCACAAACTGATTCTCGGCGTTTTGGCAAAGAAGCGCGAGCTCCATGCTCTTAAGCTTCTTTTTTGCCAGTTTTAAAAATCCCAAAGCAACCGCCAATTCAAGTGCGGCTGAAGATGAAACGCCTCCGGACGTAGGAACATTGCTGTCTACTAAAATATCGCAACCGCAAAGTTTAATACCACGTTTTTCAAGTTCTAGAATCACTCCTTTGGGATAGTTTGCCCAACGGTTTATTTCATCCCGTTTGATCTTATCAAAAATAAACTCTAGGGGTTTATTGGTCGGAAAATTTGTCGAATATATCCTGACAACATTATCTTTTCTTTTTTTCAGAAGAACCAAAACGCTTTTTGAAATACAATTGGACAGCGTAAAGCCATGATTATAGTCTGTGTGATTGCCTATAATTTCTGCTCTTCCGGGAGATCTGACAATAATTTCCTCTTTTGTCTTATACAGCTTGAAAAAGATTTTTTTGGCTTTCCGCAGTCTTGATTTCAGGTCTTTTTCGTCGGAAAATGATTGTTTGGTGTAGGAATCCATACAATATAATTTTAAAATTTAAAATCAACTTTCTATTCTTAATTCTATCTTCCAATGCCTGCTTTTACCCGAACCCTGCCACTCTAACACTTTTTGAAAATCAAATCAACAGCATGTCATAGAATTTAATTGTCATATTTAAGCTCGTTTTAATCTTGCAAGATAATTAATAATTATCCCCGCTTGACTCCTTACATCTTTGTTGTCACTTAATAGTGCTATCAAAAGCGCAATAGCTTCATTCCCCAATCCCGGCCTTCCAGACAATAAACTATCATTTGAGTGCTCTTTCATAACTGTAAGCCAATCTTTGGGATTTATGTGGATTAAATCAATCACATATCGGATTGCCGCCCGGAGATTGACTTTTTCGTGAATTGCAGCATGCGCAGCACAAATTATCGTCTCATCATAAACCTGATTAACAAACTCTGAAGCAGCGGCAATAACCCAACGAGGCTTTCCTCCCTTAATCCTTCCTCCCAACAAAAGCCATCTGAATAAAACCGCGTCTGGAAATTTCTCATTTGAATATAACCTGATGCAAGCTTTGTTGTCCGTCCCAAAACCTGTATTGTAATCTATTTTTTCTGTTCCATCACTAACCTGGACAACGTGCGCGTAAAGATTTAGTTTTTTAAGAAAACTGGATATTTCTAATGCTGTTTCTTGCTGCGTAAGAAAATGAAAGGTCAAAATAATTTCTCCACTTTTAATTCGTTCTTGTTCGGCTGTTAAAAATCTTTTTACATTGTCAATAAATTCACGTCTGGGATGCCCTCCAAAAAGAATGGCCACATGATTATCTCTCTGCTCAAATTCTCTCCCTAAATTTTTACCATCTGGACGAGTAAGCTTCTCGTATCCATTAACAGCTGCTACATTTGCCGGTGCTCCAATCGGAAAAACATAATCTTCTCTTTCAGGAAATACATGGGTATAGCTTCTAACTGATGCCATGTCCGGCACAACAATCCAGTGGTGATCTTTGGCAATAGTGGTTGTGGAGCATGTCATTAATCTTAAAAGTGGCATACTTCCATTTAAGAAAGCGTGATCCAGCACATGCTCAACAACAAAAACATTATTCCAACCTTCTGTTTTTAAATCATTAGCCAATCTGATTGCTATCTGAGCCGCTATTGAATGAGTAGTTTCAAGAATTATTAACTTGTCTTTTGGCATTCCTTTATAATATGCTAACTTCTCCCGATACGTTGCTTCACTAATAGACCCCATGCTTTTGTTTTCAAGCTGTCGGTCAAGCCAGCCCATGACCCTGTCAGAATTGAATCCGTACAAAACAGATCTTCCAATTGCTTCCAATACTTTATTATTTTGCATTGCTCTAAACAACCAAAAACCAAACTTCATACCCTTATCGCCTTCCTCGTCGGGATTAATTATCCACATGTCTGTACTCAAACCTGATGTTCTTTCATCTTGAGCGGGTGATGCATTGTGTAAAACATTGCCTGAGCGATCTTGAAATCCAAAATGAAGCAGATACGTAAACAAATCAAGTGCTTGGGAGGTGTGACCAGCACCAGCACCTTTTCCAACCGTCAACTCTGTCACGTGAACATCCATATTGGGCAATGCCAATTGCATTAAATCAACCATTGCCTCCCTTGCATTTCTATCTCCATCTAACCTAGATAGTGCGTGTATGAATCTTTTTGCTGGAGATGCATCAACAACCTCTTGTACTGCTTGCCTAGCTGCAATCAACTCAATAGGTGGGGGGGAAAGAACATTCGCAGTTTTGCGTAACAACTCAGCAGTTGTATGCATACCCCTCTTCATGGCATCTCTAGCTTCTGTCATAATGTCTTTTAGTCTTGGTCTAATCGTGCTTTCTATCATATTTTTCTACAAAAAAAGCTTTCCTGTATTTATTCAAGGAAAGCCATAAAATTAATTTTTATTATTGGCAGTCACATCTATATGGCAACTGCGTCTTCTTTTTGATCGGAGCAAATTTTGTCTTGCTTCGAACATGCTATAATATTATAGGTTACTGACTAAGAAGTTGTCAAGACCAAAACAACAGATTTATGACAATACAAAACAGGGATTTTAATCATATCTGTAATTCCTTGAGATATTTCCTGAACTCTTCGCGCAGTTCTTCGTGCTGAAGCGCAAACTGAACAACAGTTTTTAGATATTCCAGCTTATTGCCTGTATCATAAAAAACGCCGTTTTTGAGTTCGCAGGCAAAAACCGGATGATTTTGCTTCATAAGAAGATTCAAGGCATCAATATACATAAGTTCCCGTCCCGGCTTTAAATTACTGGCAATTTCTTCTATTGCTTCAAATATTTCCGGCGTAAAAACAAAACCGGAGACGGTTGCCATATCAGACAAATTGTATCCGGCACCGGGTTTTTCCACCAGCTTGTCAACTTTCATAATTCCTTCTTCAACCATTGTTCCGGAGGCAAAACCATATCTTTCTTTATCTTCTTCTTTGCCCAACCGTACTCCTCCTAAAATTGTTGACTGATATTTCTCAAACGCGCCAAGCAGTTGTTGTGTCCTTGAAGGCTTTGCTACGATAAAATCATCACCCCATAAAACCAAAAACGGTTCTTTTTCCAAAAGATGTTTGGCATTTAAAATCGGCGTTGCGTTGCCTACCGGACCTTTTTGCCTGATATAAATAAAATTGGCCAAAGAAGCAATGCGGCGAACTTCCGCCAATTCTTTTTCCTTATGGGATTTCATCAAAAGCTGTTCTAATTCAAAAGGATAGTCAAAATGATCTTCAATCGGCCGTTTATGCGAACCGGTGACTATGATCACGTCTTCAATTCCTGCCTCAATGGCTTCTTCCACCACAATCTGAATTATCGGTTTATCAACAACCGGAAGCATTTCTTTGGGCATTGCCTTGGTTGCCGGTAAAAATCTAGTACCAAAACCGGCCGCAGGAATCAGGACTTTTTTGATTTTCATAGATTACCATTTTAAGCCATTATCTCTTTACAAGTCAAACCTTCTCTGTTACAATTCGCGTTATGCCAAACGTGGCTGATTTACAAAAAGTCAAAGGACTCTCATTTTTTAGTGAAGTAAAAAGTGAATTATCTAAAGTCGTTTGGCCAACCAAAGAAGAAACAATCAGACTTACAGGAATAGTTATAATCATAAGTATCGTAGTTGGCGTTTTTATCGGTTCTTTGGACTTTATTTTTACAAATATCGCGGGACTGATTATTAGATAGCAACAGTAATTACAATTATTGATAACTGTTATTAAAAAGTTATATTTCTATGACCGATCAAATTTCTAACCCTAAAAATATCCAGATTCCGGAAGAAGTAAAACAAATGACAAATTCAAATGCCCGATGGTATGTCATACACACCTATTCTGGACATGAAAATAAAGTGGCACAATCTCTTAAACAACGCGCGGAATCAATGCATCTGGTAGAGAAAATTCTTGATATGGTAGTGCCAACCAGAGAAATTGTCACAGTTAAGGCTGGTAAAAAAGGTCAGGCACAGGAAAAAATTTTCCCCGGATATCTTTTGGTAAAAATGGTCTTGGACGATGAATCATGGCTGGCAGTCAGAACCACGCCGGGTGTCACTTCTTTTGTCGGCGCCGGCAATAAACCAACGGCTATTTCAGAAAAAGAAGTTGATGTCATCATGAAGTTCATGAAAATTGAAGCTCCGAAATATAAATCCAGTTTTTCGGTGGGCGAAGCAGTCAAGATCATCGATGGACCTTTTGCGGATTTTCTCGGATCTGTTGACACAATCGACGAAGAAAGAGGCAAAGTGAGAGTCCTGGTTTCTATTTTCGGACGAGAAACACCGGTGGAATTGGATTTTTTACAGGTGACAAAACTTTAATATGGCAAAAAAAATTAAAACCATTATTAAACTGAATTTACCAGCCGGCGAAGCCACTGCCGCTCCACCCGTTGGTCCAGCTTTGGGACAACATGGTCTTCCAATCATGGAATTTATTAAAACCTATAACGAGAAAACCAAAGACCAAAAAGGCCAGGTAATCCCAGCAATTATCACGGTTTTTGAAGATCGAACTTTTACTTTTGTAACCAAACTGCCACCCGTTGCCGAACTTATAAAAAAAGCTTTGAGTGTGGAAAAGGGGTCACAAAAACCAGGACGAGAATCTTTGGGAAAATTGACTATGAGTCAGGCAAAGGAAATAGCTGAAAACAAGCTGAAAGATTTAAACACCGACAATGTTGATCAGGCGGCAAAAATTGTTGCCGGAACAGCCAGAAGTATGGGTATACAAGTTGAGTAATTTAAAATTATACAATCATGGGCAAAATCCGTATCAAAACTCTCGGAGATGAAGAACGGGAGAAAAAACAAAAAGCCAAAGACGAAGCAAGACGCGAGGCCAAAAAAATCGCTAAGCAAAAAAGCGAAGAGATTAAAGTAGTCGCTGTTGAGGTTGAAAATGAAAAACAAAAGGAAGAAAAAAAAGAAAAGAAAATTGTAAAACAACAGGCAAAAAGACGCTCTAAATCTTATCAAAAAGCCCGTTCTTTCATTGATAAAACAAAATTATATTCATTTGAAGAAGCGCTTGGTATTGTCAAAAAAGCATCACGTACCAAATTTGACAGCAGTGTCGAACTTCATATCAACACAACAGAAAAAGGCTTGAAGGGCAGCGTTGTTCTTCCCCATAAAACAGGAAAACAGCTTAGGGTTGCAGTCGTTGACGACCGGCTTCTGGCTGAAATTGAGAATGGCAAAATTAGTTTTGACGTTTTAATCTCCCATCCATCCTTCATGCCAAAACTGGCAAAACTGGCAAAAATTTTAGGGCCAAAAGGGCTTATGCCAAATCCCAAAAACGGCACGATTTCGGAAAAGCCGGAAGAAACTGCCAAGAAATACACAGGCACCCTGCAGTATAAAACAGAAAGTGATTTCCCAATCATTCATTCAATTATCGGCAAAACCAGTTTTGAAGACAAAAAGCTTCTGGATAATTTTAATGTTTTTATAAAAACTATTGATCCTTTAAAAATAAAGTCTGTTTTTCTGAAAACCACAATGAGCCCAAGCATCAAGATCTCGTTTTCTTGAGTCTTGAATATTATTGAAAATTGTGGTATAAAAAATCATCCAAAGACAGCGGGTTTCTGGATACGCCAGGAATAAATCCCGCCGAGGAGTTAAAATAATATATCAGATAATGTATATTAACACTCTTTCGGAGTGTTTTTTTATTTATACATACGAATTTATATGGCAACTCAGCGAAAAATCGATAATGTTTCCGGATTAACCGAAAAACTGCAAAATGCAAAAGCGGTTGTTTTAACCGACTATCGCGGATTAACCCACAAACAGCTTGAAGAAATAAAAAAGACTGTTAAAAAATTTGACGCGGAATATGTTGTGGCCAAAAATTCCCTGCTTCTTTTAGCCATAAATAATTCTCCGCTAAAAACAATCACCGCAAAACTTAAGGAACAACTACAAGGCCCAACAGCTGTTTTTTTCGCCCATGGCGATGAAATTGCACCCTTAAAGGAATTGATGAAAATCATTAAGAGTTTGTCCCTTCCCCAAATCAAATTGGGTTTTTTGGGCAATATGGAATTATCCAAGGATGATGTTGTCCGGTTGGTAAAAATACCAGCCCGCAATATTCTTCTTGCCCAACTTGCAAGTCAACTCAAAGCGCCCATTTGCGGACTGCACAGATCATTGTTTTGGAATATGCAAAAACTGGTTTTGGTTTTAAATGCAGTTAAAATAAAAAAGAGTTAACAAAATTAATTTATTTAGGAGGTGAAAATATATGGCAAAACCAACAAAAGAGGAAATTCTCAAAGCAGTGGAAGAAATGACTGTTTTGGAACTTTCAGATTTAGTAAAAGCTCTGGAAGAAAAATTCGGCGTCTCGGCAGCGCCAGTGATGCAAGGCGCAGCAGCCGTTCCGGCCAGCACCGACAACGCTGACTCCGGCGAGCCAAAAGAAGAACAAACAACATTTAACGTTGTGCTGACAAATGCAGGGGCAACAAAAATTGCCGTCATTAAAGCCATACGCGAACTGGTTCAGACACTCGGCCTAAAAGAAGCAAAAGATCTTGTTGACCAAGCTCCCAAAACTGTCATGGAAGGCGTAAACAAACAAACAGCAGAAGAAGCCAAGAAAAAATTGGAAACGGCTGGAGCCACGGTAGAACTGAAATAATTTTTTTGTCGCTAAAAAAAATAACCCCGCCAGATGGCGGGGTTTTTCGTGATTACCTCTTGACACTATTTTTCATCTTATGATATTGTTTGATTATAAACTTCATTAATAAATATATGTCTGATATACAACAAATAGATAGAACTACTACAAAAAAAATCTCACTGGATAGCCTGCCTGATTTATTGACAGTACGCGAAGTGGCGGATGTTTTGCGGGTTTCTCCTTTGACAATCAAACGCTGGGGGAAAAGAGGCAAACTTCCCGCCATAAGAATTAATTCGCGGGGCGACAGAAGATACAAAAAAGAAGCGGTTTTATGGCTTTTAGGAATACAGGGCGGCAACGCAATTTAGCTCTCCCGTAAATCAATTCCTCTTAACTCTTCCGCAACAATTCCCGGATCAACAATATTTACTGATAAACCTGTTCCGAGTTCAAATCCTGCCCTGTTTATAAATCTGGGAATAATTCGCAAATACCATTCATTTCCGTGATAAATATAATAATTATAGGCAAATTCACCGTCTTTGCTTAATTTTTTTATTTTTGGACTTGCTGAAACAATTCTTAATTTTTTAATCGTTTCCTGTAAAAGAACTGCCAAGTCGTTTAATTCGTCATTTGTGGTATCAGAAAAGGCAGTAGTTTTAAAGCTCCCCTGATCTTTGGGATTTTGTTTAGGAGCTATCCAGACTTCATACGGCCACTGTGAAAAATCAGGACAATACACTGTAAAATATTTGTTGTCTTTGACAAGATTATTGAGCGGCTCTCTGGAGAGAGAATCAAAAGTGATTTGTTTTGGCAACACTACAAGCTGGGAATGGGGATGGCTCAAAGATGCTCCGGCCAAATATCCGTGATTGCAAAAAATCAAAACCTGTCCGTTTTCCCTGTGTGTCTGAAACCGCTGTCTGTAAACCTGTAAAACCAACTGCACCTGCTGGACGGATAAATCTTCAATATCCTTAGCGTGTTCCGGCGAATGAATAATCACTTCGTGCGTGTCGGTAATCGCATATTTGTTGGGAACAACACGTACTTTCCATCCCGGTTTATTCCAAAAACCTTCTCCGCCAAACCTCCAAACCTCCGGAGGCGTCAATTCTTCATTACCTTCGCAAAACGCACAAGACGGCCGGTCGGCGTTATTTGCCTGAAGCTTTGACTTATTATCCTCCGGACGGGTCAATCGACTGGGTGTAATCACCACCCATCTTTTTGTTACAACATCCGGTACATACCTTGCCATAAATATAATCTACTATTAACAATACTTTTATACAATTACTAATTCTGCTTTCTTTATCTTTACTGTTTATACTGCTGAGAGCTGATTATAAAGCGCCACATACTCTCCTGCTGTTTTCTCCCAGGAAAAATCTTTACGCATGGCATGATTTATCATTTTTTCCATTGCTATTTGGGAAACCTGAAAGACCGAAATTGCTTCTTCCATTTTATCCCTTAATGCTTTCGCCGCATAATCCCCAAACATAAAACCAGTTACTCCTTCTTCTACGGAATTTGCCAAACCTCCTGTTTTTCGTACCAAAGGAAGTGTACCATAGCGCATCGCAATAAGCTGTGTTAATCCGCATGGCTCAAAACGCGAAGGCACAAGTAAAAAATCTGATCCGGCATAAATTAAATGCGCTATATCATCGTCAAAACGATCGAGAAATTTTAATTTTTTCGGGAATTTCTGTTCTAAATTTTTTGTTTTCTGTTCATAAGTTTTATCTCCCAAACCCAAAATGATCACTTTTATATCAAAATTTGGCAAAATTGACTCCAGTGCCGGCAGTAAAATGTCAAAACCTTTTTGTTCTGTCACTCTTGTAATCATTCCAAAAACGGGCGCCGACAAAAAACACGAAGAGGTGGGGGGAAGCGCAAAAACAGAGTTTAATAAGTTTATTTTATTCTTTCTTTTTGCCTCAATTGTGCTTTGAAAATTAGAGTCTGGGGATGGAAATTTACTTGTAATTTTGTCGTCCGTTCTGGGATCCCACACCGCATAATCAATACCGTTTAGCACACCATAAATCTTCTCTTTAACAGCCATTAATCCTTCCTGTAATCCTTCATCATACTCTGAGGTGAGAATCTCTTTTGCATATTCCGGCGAGACTGTATTTATTAAATCTGCATTCGCAATTCCCTGTAACAGAATGTTGATGCGCTCGTTTTGGTTTTTGGCAGCGCACATTTGGGATGTGTTGCTATTTATCTCTGGGATGAATTTAATATCTGACATTGATAGACCCAATTTCTCTGCGATATCCAAAGCGCAATTGCCTTGATACATTCTGCCCAAGTTGTGAATAGTCAGAAGCGTTTTGATATTGATATTTTCTTTTTTGGCAATAAGCGGTATCCACGATGTGTGCCAGTCATGGCAATGGATTGTGTTAATTTTCAATTTTTCGTTTTCCAATTTTAAAAATTCCACCACAGCTTTGCTGAAGAAAGAAAAACGGTCAAAATCCAAGTCGCTTCCTACTGCTGATTTATCGCCATACACACTTCCGCTGCTTAAATAGGTGGAATTATCCAGAAGATAAAGATCAATATCGGTGTTGAGAAGTTTGGTTCTGTAAATTTTTACTTCCTCATCTTTTCCGTCATAGCTCACTTTTATGCTTTTTAATGTATACTTTATACTTTTTATTTCCACTACTCCGTATCTTGGAATCACAATCAAAACTTCCACACCTTGTTTCCTGAGTGCCTTTGGGAGACCTCCCACCACATCAGCCAATCCCCCGACTTTAACAACAGGGGCGCATTCAGAGGCAACGAACAAAACCTTCATAATAATTCTAATTACTAAATATGTTTAAATGGGGAATTAAAAATTATACTATTAGCTTATTTAGTATTTCCCTGCTCTTTCCCAATAATCCATTGGCATTTACCAGTGCTTCTTCTCCAATATTTTTTTCCCGCATTAAATGAACGTGTTTTATCATCTGGCAAGACAGATAAACAGAATTAAAATTTACAAAAACGTTGATGTCGATATTGTTCTGTTTCCATAATTCCAAAGCTTTTTCCAAGACACTCTCAAACCATGCCGACTCCTGCCAAGACCAAACTTTCAGATCGGCCAAATCATATCCCGGATTATTAATATGCAGTAAATCCCAATCAGATATCGCAAATTCCTTGGCCGCCCCACCCAACAAACAATTGATAAATAAATTTTGGGGATGGAGATCCCCATTTACTAAAACGTTGGAATTGTCATCTATGATTCTGCCGTTTTTTCGGATAAATTGATCAATGGATTCATAAAAAAACAGATCATATTCTTTAGTAATAGCCTCTTTTGTCTCTTCCAAATTCTTCAGATACCATGAACTTTTTCTGCGCTCCAAAGGCGCCTGTGCCACAAAATCTGCCCGCGAAATATTTTGCAATTCAAAAATCGCTTCGGCCAAAATTTGCGGATTGATCTTTTGCATGGCAAATCTGGTTAATCCGAAGTTTTCGGTCGTATCTCCAGCAATCTGACCTTCAACATATGTGTGGCAAAGAAAGTTTCCTGCCGAATACAATTCGGGCATAACCCCTCTTAAAACACGGGTGAATTCTTTGGCGGTATCGGAAAATTGTTCAAGAATTTTTCCTTTTCCGCACTCTTTTATCACTATTTTTTTTCCCTGATCATCATTAACCAAAGCAACACTTTCATCTTTTAGCCATCTGATGAAATTAAATTGATCTGGAATTTGCATAAAATAATATAATTTAAATTATTTCTCCGGCTGTCCCGGAGATAATTTATTATACGCATCCCTGAACTTTCTTGCCAGATCCTGATATTGATCCAACTTTCCTTCCGCTCTCATTTGGTCAATAATATGGACAAAATCATAAACATCCAAACCTTTTTCCAATTTATAAATTGAATCCCTCCAGCGGATTGCCAGTTCATATTCCCTATTCACAACAGCTTTTTTTTCTTCTTCCCGCAATATCTTAAGGAGAGCTTCGTATTCACCTGGTTTCGCGCGGTTTTTGAAAGGAATTTTTTTAAAGCTGTCTTTTTCCTCATGAAGTTTTCTTGGCAATCCATTTCTTTGCCATTCAAAAGCCTGCTCCACGATCTGCCAATACAGCTTTTTTGCTTTGGGATGACATTCAAGGCCATCAGTTGCCTTCAGTAAGGCAAACGCTCCTCTTTCTATTTCTTCTATACTCCACCATGAATCCGGATTAGACCACCACATATGATTGCATGAAAGAGCACAATCCAGCAGGTTGCGGTTGATTGAATTTTTGCACTTTGCTATCGACTCTATGCTTAAATCAATCAGTCTTTTCTGTAAAACATGCAGTTTGTTTTTTGAATTGAAGTATAAATAGAAATTTTTGTGTTCTTCTATTTCTTTTTCGCTGGCTGCCCAACTGCATTCAATGGGTTGGGATTTATCAATTTGTTTCTTGTAAATATCCATAAGCTCGCTTATTAATACGAATTGGTATCTTGGGTCATTATATAAATCAAAAAGTACTAAATCCAACCCCGGCCGATGATGTCCAAATGTTTCGCCGTCCATTGCCGTTATTAAATACCGATTCCTGCGGCTCTCTTCCATAAGCGCCTGCCACAAACTGTCTTTTGTCCGAACCATAGCTGACATAATTAAATTGCTCGTCCGCCGTTCGCGGAAAAAAACGTATGGAGATGGAATTTGTGAAGACGGATTTCTTTGGGTTTTGGTTTTTAGATTCAATTCATACAATTTATCATATTGCACTTGGTTAATTTTCCCACTAAACGCGATTTCGTCAAGAATAATCCACCTAAAACCAAGGCGTTGCACAACTTCGCCGACTATATCGCTATATCCCATTTCAGGAGGAAAAAATCCCTGCGGCTTGTATGCTTTTTCCCCGAAAATATTGCTGTTTGTTTCATCGTTTAATCTTATCTGTCTTTCTATTTCTTTTTCCGGCAAAATCGGAAGGAACGGATGATATTTGCCGCTTGAAGTAAATTCCAGCTGTTCTCTTTCTGCTAATTTTATTAAACCTTCAATAATATCGGTGTGCCCACATTCCACGAGCATTTCTGACAGGCACGCGTTGATATTCAGCGTAACTTTTGCCGAAGGATTAGACAACCAGCCTTTAATCAATGGCCTGTAGCTTTCGTTCGCGATACGTTCCAAAATCTCTTTGGACTGGCCGGCCGGTTGATAAATGTGAAAAAAAGGAGACCAGTACATAGATAATAATTTGAAATTAAAATTATATCTCTGTTCTTTCAACTATCTCATTATATATTCTTTCCGCATCTTTTTTTGCAAATTGGGAAGAATAATGATTTTCGATAATAAAATCATATAGAAGTTTTGCTCCGCGCCTTACCATCTCCGGGTGCCAATACGGGCGTTTTGAAGCCCACCAAAACTGGTCGGAATGAAGGCCCATGTCAAGTTTATGACGGACGCTACTTTGATCCCGCAATCTGTTTATTTGCATTTTTAATGCGAGTTTTAATAACCGCCACTGAAGCATCTGAATCCTATTTTTGGGGAAACTCCATTTTGTCCAGTAAATTTTTTTCCGCAAATCTTCTTTACCAGATCCCCAAGAGCTTATTAGCGGTCTTATTGGAATTTTATTTCGGAAATATTTCTCGATTTCCGAAATTAGAACAATCTTATATTTATTGCTGCATAATATATCATTTAATAATTTGTCTTGGCCCCTTTGGTGATGACCAAAAGTTTCACCGTCCATGGCGATAATCGAATAGCTGTCTTTACCAGAATATGCAGTCTCCATTTTGCAGTCAAAATCAGAGATGGTTTTTACTTGAGACAGGGCGATGCAATTGCTCAAATCATCATCTCGAAAAAAGTATTTAATGTTATTTTTGGTACCATTTTCTTCCATGTTGTTGTTATCTTTAGTATTATTTTTATGTTTATTGATATATATATCCCAGTGAGACATTAACCCCAGTTGTCTTTTGTACCCATATTCATCTAAAATCACCCATCCTGTTTTGTTGTCGATTAGCACTTTATCCATACGACTGCTATATGCCATTTCTGGAGGAAAAAAGCCTTTAGGACAATAAATATCAGCTCCAAAATATTTAATGTTTATTATATTATTCAGTTCAATTTGTCTTTTTATTTCAGATTGCGGAAGTCTTGGAAGCAAAGGGTGATATGCGGCAGTGGCTGTGAATTCTAATTGTTTCTTGCGGCATAATTTTGATATTTCCCAAATTACGTCCAAATCTTTGTTTTTTACAAGTTGTTCTGTGAGTGATCCTGGTATGTTTAGGGTTATTCTTCCTTTTGTTTTGTTTAAGATGTCTAAAATTAAGCGGTATGAGTCATTGGTAATTTTCTTTGTAATCTCGTCAAACTGTGTTGGAGGCTGATAGATGTGAAGGAGGATTGAGAGATAGACCATGTGATTTTAATTTAAAATTTAAATTATATAGGGTGTGTTTTTGCATCCTCCTGCTGTAATCTTAAATCCAAAACGCGATAATATAGTTCCTCATACTTTTTTGCAGAATTAGTCCAAGAAAAATCAGCCTTCATACAGTTTTTAACAATTTCCATCCAGCGTTTTTTGTCCTTATATGCTTCCAGCGCACGCACCACTGTTCCAAAAAATGCCAAACTATTAAATTCTTTAAAAGTAAAACCTGTCATATTGTCTATTATCGTGTCTGCCAGCCCGCCCACAGACCGCGCGATAGGTACACAACCATAGCGCATGGCTTCCATCTGAACCATACCGCAAGGTTCAAATTTTGAAGGAAGAAGAATCAGATCCGAACCAGAAAAAATATGTCTTGGCAATGTGAAATTAGCGTTTAAATTCAATCCTACCTGCTCGGGATATTTTTCATAGAGTTCCTTCATGTATGTTTTATATTGCGGATCTCCGTCTCCGTTAACCACCACCTGCACTTTATATTCCCGAAGAAGGTATTCTAAGACTTCTTTGACAAGCCCTATGCCTTTTTGTTCTTCCAGACGGTACGACATGGAAAGAATCGGAATTGTTTCATCAACCGGCAAATTAAATTCACTTTGCAGTTCTCTTTTATTCTGATTTCTTCTTTCACATGAATTTGCATCATAGTTGTTGACGACAAGCTTGTCGGTTTTGGGATTAAAATCATCATAATCAATGCCGTTTATAATCCCAAAAAGTCTTGTTCGTACCTCCTGCAGTAATTCATCCAAACCGCAGCCATACTCCCGCGTTAGGATTTCTTTACTGTACTTGTTTGAAACCGTGTTGATAATATCGCTATATAAGATTGCTCTTCTCATGGAATTCAACTTTGTAAATCTTTGTGAAAAAAGATCCGGTATCTCACTTCTACCATCATCCCGGTCCAATTCATTGACGAATCGCGGGTCAAATTGTGCCTGAAAAACCAAATTATGAATTGTAAATACAGTCACAAGCCTACTAAGATCTGGATCGTCTTTGTAGATTGTCTTCAGATAGTTTGAAATCAAACCTGCCTGCCAGTCGTTGCAGTGAATAATATCGGGACAAAAAACATTATTCTGTGGATTGCGTTTTTTGCTCTGGAAATTTTCTTTCAACCAAGCCAAAACACCCCTTTGTAAAAGCCCAAATCTGACAGGGTCGTCCGAATATCCATACTCGTTTGCTCTCTTTTCGTAATATTCCATGTTTTCCAGAAAATATGCCCGCGGGCTGTCAGACAGCCTGTGGGTTTTGACGTTGCAAATCAAATAGGGAGTAGCATCGTTTCCTGTGGGCACTTCCAATCCCTCAAAGATCGTCTCAACGGGATATTTATCCAGATCAATCTTTCCATACTTGGGAATCACCACTCTGACTTCATGGCCAAGTTTCATCAGGGCCCTTGGCAAAAAAAACATCACTCTCCCCAAACCACCAACAGTGGAATACGGAGTAAGTTCTGTGGCTACAAATAAGATTTTCAGCGGTTTTTTGGCAGACATAAATTTATTATAACACTAAATATTGGTTTCCAGTTTCCTGATCTTGCTCCACGCCAATAGTGCCGGAAAAACAAGGATTGCTGTTGCAATTCTTCTTATTCTCAAAGGCTCCAGAATCAACCTCCACAACCATTCCAATCCCACGTTTCTCATAAAAAGCGGCGCTCTTTTTGTTTTGCCGCAAATCATATCAAACGCCCCTCCAACACCCATACCAACTTTATAATATAGCTGCCTTTTGACCATTGCCTGTTGTTTGAGGGTATACAATAATCTCTCCTGTTTGGGAGCTCCCATAGCCACAAAAAGAAAATCAACGGACTTGCGTTTTAAACCGCCTAAGCTATCTAGACGATTTAAATCTTCAACGGCAAATACAATGTTTAATCCGGGGCAATTTTTTTTTAAAACTTCCGCGGTTTTCTTGGCGGTCCCGTCTTTTCCTCCCAACAATCCTATCGTAAATCCGTTTCTGCCGGCCATCTTGCATAAATCCATCATAAAATCGGTGCCGGTAATTCTTTTTCGTATTCTAAAACCGGACGCCAACAAAAGCCCAAAGCCATCCGGAATCGTAAAATCAGCCGTGTTTAACAAATCTCTAAATTTATTGTCTTTATATGCCAAAACCAAAATTTCCGGATTGGGTGTAAAAATAATCACTGGCTTACCAAAGAATTTTGTGTTAAGCCGGTTTTTAACTGATTCCAGAATCTCTTTTTTTGAAATTTGGGTTATACCAACGCCTAAAATATGTATTTTCTCCATAAATCTCATTCTATGTGTTCTTGCTGGCAATCAAATATATTGTTTGCTAAAAAGACAAAAGTCTGATTTTTTATTGTCTGATCAAGCCAAACAAATGATGATTTTTTATAAGAAAAACACTTCTTAAATGTTTTTTTTGATAATTTTGACAGCATAATTATTATTAATAAAAATTAACCTATAAAAAATTACCTTTTCTCTTTCAAATTTATTAAATTTTTACAAATTAAATATCCTAAATAATTTTACTCGGGGTTTTTAATTTATCTATTTTATTTTTTAATAGATGTTCTGTTTAAAATAATTAATTTATAATAATTATTATTATAGGTCATTTCGTGTATGAGGAACATGTGGTTATTTTGTGCTTTTTGGATACTTTTATTACTCCTGCTTAATTTCCTATTGTTATTGGTTTATTGAGTTTTTTTTAAATTTAAAAAATATATATTTTCTGTTTGCTACACTTTATTATTATAGGTTTTTATTGTTTATTTGTCTATTATTCTCTAGGTTATAATATGATTTTGATATTTTAGTATAGTTTATATTTCTATAATGTATTAATTATTCTTATCCTAGTAAAATGTCAGCTATCTCTTTTCTCTTCCGATTATATAATAACTATGGGCTTAATTTTTTTCTTGAATTATTTTATTTTACTCTTTTAGTGAAGATTTGGCAAAATAATTTTATCTTGCTTCCTGAACGATTTTACTTTCAACCGGAGTACTTTGCCCGAAGTATTTTGCCGTTTTTTTCATTCCGTATGGGATAGAGACCGGATACGCAAGCCTGTCAAACGTCAGAGCGCACAATCTCATACCGGGATACAGCGCGACCGGAATTCTACCCAAATTCCCAAGCTCCATCACAATTTTTCCAGAAAAGCCCGGATCCACCAAAGAAGCGGTTGAATGCACGACAATTCCCAACCTTCCCAACGAACTTCTCCCTTCTAGCCTGCCGCAAATATCAGACGGCAGCGCAACTGTTTCCAGGGTCGTTGCCAAAACAAACTCTCCGGGATGCATCATAAAATACTGACCGTTTCTGATATAGTATTCTCTGGTAATTTCGACGTTTTTGTTGTCGTGGTATGGGTCTATGAAGGAATATTTTGATAGTTCGAAAACCCTGAAGCTGTGCCCAAGCCGCAAATCTATCGAACACGAGCCCATCGCTTCTTTCAATTTTGGTTTGGGCAGAATCTTTATTTCACCCTTCCGCAAGGCTTTTTTAATATCTAAATCCGTTAAAAGCATCTTAATAAGGATTTATACGGCTTTTGCATTTTCTTGTCAATTGTCTTACAATATACAAACCAACCGCAGAAAGGGTTGGTTTTTTATGCAGAAGTTTGACTCAATTCGAAATATCGCTATCATCGCCCATGTTGACCACGGCAAAACAACATTGGTTGACGGCATGCTTAAACAAACCCATACTTTCCGCGAAAATGAAGAAGCGTTCAGTCAAACTGCTATTTTGGATTCTAACGACCTGGAACGCGAAAAGGGCATCACAATCCTTGCAAAAAACACCAGCGTCTTCTACAAATCCCCGACAACAAAAGAAACCGTCAAAATCAACATTATTGACACGCCTGGCCATGCTGATTTTGGAGGCGAGGTTGAGCGCGTGCTAAACATGGCAGAGGGGGCAATTTTGGTGGTTGATGCCGCCGAAGGACCCCTGCCGCAAACTTCGTTTGTTTTAAAACTTGCCCTTTTGTATAACTTAAAGATTATTTTAGTTATCAATAAAATCGACAAAAAATTGGCCAGGCCAAAAGAAGTTTTGCAGGAAACCGAAGAGCTTTTTCTCAGACTTGCCCATTATCCAGAACATTTGGATTTTAATATTGTTTATGCCGTAGGAAGAGACGGAAAAGCCTTTTTGGAACTTCCCAAAAACTACGATTCACAAAACAAAGGAGATTTAACCCCGTTATTTGAAGAAATCATAAAAACCGTTCCTGCTCCCAAACAGGATACAAACAAACCGTTTCAGATGCTTATTTCAACTTTAGATTATGACACCTATTTAGGAAAACTGGCAATCGGCAAAATTCAAAGCGGAATTGTTCACATAGGCCAAAATCTCTCAATAGTCACGCCGGAAAAAACCATAGATTCGTTCAAAGTGGAAAAGCTTTTCGGCAGTGTTGGACTAAAACGCGAAGAAATCGAGTCAGCGCAAGCTGGTGATATTGCGGCCATTGCCGGAAAAACCAAACTGGCAATCAATCAAACACTCTGCGACCCGCAACATCAAATAGCCTTGCCAGCCATTGCTATTTCTCCTCCAACCCTAAAAATTACAATCGGTCCAAATACATCTCCATTTTCCGGACGCGAAGGTAAATATGTCACCAGCCGGCAAATCTATGACCGCCTGTTAAAGGAAAAGGAAACCAATCTGGGACTTCTTATCGCCCAGGACGAAAACTCCTCCAAATTTGTGGTATCCGGACGCGGAGAACTGCATTTGGCTGTCTTGATTGAAAATATGCGGAGAGAAGGATACGAAATGGAAGTCTCAAAACCTCAGGTTATTGAAAAAAATATAGATGGAAAACTCCATGAACCGTTTTTAGAAGTTACCGCTGAAGTTCCCAGCGAGTTTATCGGCATCATAACGGAAGAATTTGGTAAAAGAAAAGCCGCTCTTATAGACATGATTTCGCACCAAAACGGGCTGACAAAATTTATATACAGAATTTCAGAAAGAAATTTTCTGGGAGCAAGATCAATTTTACTGACCGCCACCAGAGGCACTGTCAATGTTTCTTCTCTGTTTATTGATTATCTGCCTGTCGGCGAGGCACTCCCCAAACTACGAAACGGGGCGATAATTGTTTATGATTCGGGAAAAGCTCTGGCCTATGGACTGCAAACCGTTTGTGAAAGAGGAATATTATTCATTCCTGCCGGCACTGAAGTTTATGAAGGAATGGTGGTGGGGCTTAACGCAAAAGAAGAAGACATGGAAATAAATGTCTGTAAGGGGAAAAAGCTTACCAACATGCATACGGAAAATTCAGACGAAGCCATTGTTTTAACACCTCCCCTTATTATGTCGCTTGAGCAATCTTTGGACTTTATCGCGGATGACGAACTTTTGGAAGTTACGCCGAAAAACCTAAGAATAAGAAAAAAATTTTTAAGCCATGTAGACCGCGTCAGGGCGCAGAGGGCAAAAAAATAGTCCTTTCCAAAACACCAATGGTTTCCTTCGCTGCCTTTTCCCAAGAAAATTTCTTTGCCTGCTCCAGGCTTTTTTTACTTAATTTTTCTCTTAATTTAAAATTCATAATCAATGATTGTAAATTTTTTGCAATATCACTTACATCGAGCGGGTCAACATATATTCCTGCCTCGCCTACAACCTCTGGCAAACTGGAAGTTTTTGAAACTATTACAGGACAACCGCATGCCATAGCTTCCAACACCGGCAGACCAAATCCCTCAAACAAACTTGGCAGACAAAATACTAGAGCGCCAGAATATAAAGCCGGCAAATCATCTTCTTTTGTGTATCCTAAAAATTTGACTTTGTCCAAAACACCAAATTTTGCCGGTGCGGAAAGAATTTCATCATACATCCAGCCTTTATTGCCGGCAATAACAAGATCTGGAGGTTTTGGGCTGTTGGAACGACTTGGAAGAGAGCGAACAACAAGGGAAAAAGCTTCAATCAGGCGTTCAATATTTTTTCTCGGCTGAAGAGTACCAACAAATAAAATAAATGGCTTGTCGGTTTTTGATGATTTATCTGGAAAAAACTTCGCGCGATCAAAACCTTCGTAAATTACGCTGATTTTCTTTTCTTGGCATCTCAATTTATTGATTAAATCTTTTTTGGTCGCTTCGGAAACAGCAATCAAGTGATCAGACTGCCAAACAGCATATTCCGTGGATTTATTTAAATAAAATTTATGAGGAAATTTATGATATTGCGGAAGGTATTCATAACCCAAATCATGAATGGTAACAACGGTTTTTAAACGGGGCTTGCGGATCAATGGAAGGGTGTGGGCTGGTATAAAAAGCACATCCGTAGGATTAAAAAACAATTCTTTGGCCAAACCGACCTGCGTCCACAAACGCTTGAGAGGAATATTTTTTATCGTAAAGTTTTCAGGCAAGGCTTGTAAAACCGGATCGCCGGCATACACCAATCCTGGTTTAAAATGGTTGGTGGGAAATCTTGTGAAAAGAATGTATTTGTTCTTTCTGTCGATTTTAGCAATCGCACGAATTAACTGATAAGAATAATTTTCCGTGCCTGTTCTGTCTTTAACAAAAGCACGGGATGCATCAATACCTATTAGCATAAGAATTATTTTTTGGTTATGCTTCTTTTATACAAATCAATATTTTCGATCGCGATACCGGTTCCTCTGACCGTACACAAAAGCGGTTCTTCGGCCACATGGCAAGGAACGCCAGTGACATTTGTCATTAATTTGTCAAAATTCCGAAGCATAGAGGTTCCGCCAGCCATCACTATTCCCTTATCGATGATATCAGAAGCAAGTTCAGGAGGAGTTTGTTCCAATACGCCTTTTACCGCCCCAATAATGGCAATCAGGGTGTTTGTTATTGCCTCGGTTATTTCGGTAGAAGTAATTTCTACAGTTCTTGGCATACCTGAAACATTATCCCGGCCGCGAACCTCCATTTTTGTTTCCGGATTTAATTTTATGGCCGAACCGATCTTAAGCTTTACTTCTTCTGCCGATCTTTCACCAATCAGAAGATTGAATTTCTTTCTGATATAAAAGGTGATTGCCTCGTCAATTTTATTTCCTCCCACCCGAACCGAATGATGATTGACAACGCCCCCCAAAGAAATAACCGCAGCCTCAGCTGACCCTCCGCCGATATCCACAACCATATTGCCGGACGGCTGGGCTATGGGAATTTTCGCGCCAATTGCCGCAGCAAGCGGCTCTTCAATCAGATAGGCAACTTTTGCTCCTGCCGAAAGCGTGGCATCTAAGACTGCTCTTTTTTCCACCTGAGTCACTCCTGAAGGAACACAAACCATTACCTCCGGTTTAAACAAATAAGTTTTACCGCAAACCTTATTAATAAAATAGGCCAAAATAGCTTCGGTCATGACATAGTCAGCAATTACGCCGTCTTTCATTGGCCGAAGAGCCGTGATGTTGCCCGGAGTTCTTCCAAGCATTTCTTTTGCTTCATTACCAACAGCTACAACATGATTGTCGTCGATGGAAACCGCCACAACCGTTGGTTCGTTTAAAACCACGCCGTGACCCCCCGCCAGATAAACAAGCGAGTTGGCAGTACCAAGATCTATGCCAAGACGTTTGGAAAACATAAAAAATAATAATAATTTCTCACTGGATTATAACAACCCAACCTCGCCTATACAACATACCTCTTGCACTATTTTACATGTGTTATGATATACTTTCTTTTGATGAATAAACGAACAATTTCAACATTCATACTTCTTAGTGTTTTTATTGTTGTATCAGCCTTATTAATTGCCTACGCAAAGGGTGTCAGGCCGGATTTTAAAAATGGGAAAATTCAAACAACCGGCCTGCTGGTCGCCACCTCAAACCCTGACGGAGCATCGGTTTACGTTAATGACCACTTAACAACCGCAACAAATACGACGATCAATCTCAATCCGGGAGATTACCGCGTGCGAATTATTAAGGAAGGGTATCTGCCGTGGCAGAAAAATTTAAAAATCCAAAAAGAAATTGTCACCAAAACTGATGCAACTTTGTTTCCGTCTACTCCGGAATTAAAACCACTGACGGTCAACGGAGCATTAAATCCCACTCTTTCTCCTGATGCCGCAAAAATTGTTTATGCAGTTTTGCCTCAAACAAACACCAACCAAACAGAACAAGACAGAGCGGGATTATATGTCTTGGATCTATATGACCGACCACTGTCATTGTCAAGAAGCACCAGACGGATTGCGAAAAATACCATCAATTATGATTTTTCTAAGGCCAAACTTCTTTGGTCGCCGGATTCAAAATTTCTTCTTGCGCTTTTTATCAATGAACAAAAATCTGGGCCGGCCCTCAAACGAAACGCCGTTGAGATATTAAAAAATACAGAAATAAATCCCAATGATGTAAATACCGCAATTCTGATCCAAGCTGACACAGAAAATCCATCAAAAGATATCACACCCACTCTTTCTATAATACTTAAGCAGTGGAAAGTTGAGCAGCAAGCAAAATACCACGATCAATTGCTGAGCCTGCCCGCAGAATTTCAACAAATCGCAACCACTTCCATGAGCCTTTTAAAATTTTCTCCGGATGAAACAAAAATTCTTTATGAAGCAACTGCTTCAGCCAGACTTCCGATCATTATTAATCCTCCTCTTATAGGAACAAACACTCAGCCGGAAGACCGGGAGCTTAAACCAAAAACGACATACGTTTATGATATAAAAGAAGATAAAAATTTCAGAGTCGACAAAACGCCACGAACAACACTTCTGTCAGATTTAATCTGGTTTCCTGATTCCAAACATTTTATCTTTGTTGAAAACAACGCAATCTCAACAATTGAATATGATATGACCAATAAAATGACAGTTTACGCCGGCCCTTTTGAAGATTCATATATTTTCCCATGGCCCAACGGCTCAAAAGTTGTTATTCTGACAACCCTGAATAAATCAGCCGGCGAAACACCAAACCTGTACAGCTTAGGACTAAAATAGATATGGCTATCGGAGATTCACAATTAGAACAAGACTTTGTCTCTGAGAGATTGCCAGCAACTACGCCGGAACCAAAAAAACCACTGCCAACCACTACTTTGCCTGCGGCCCAAGACGAATTAAATATAACAATAGAAAAGGCATCGCAGGCGGATGAATTAAACCCCAGATATATCGAAAAGATTGCCATGATTGCAAAAACTGCGCTTGGACTTTCGGAAAAAGCTACCCTGGAGCATGTCCTGGAATATGTGAAAACTGCGTCATCAAAACTTACAATCTATTTTGGCGGCATCGGACGGGGAATCAACACAACAGAAGAAAATGCCGGAACAGGACTTACAGACACTCAACTTGCCCACAATCAAGAGGTGCCAACAGCCAAACTTGATACAATGCTTGCCGGACAAATTATTTCGAAGGACAAAAATGAACAAACGGCAAACGCAACCACTTTTCTGACCGAAAATAATACTGATGTTGTTATTTCGCTGGAACCAAAAGAATCAGCAAATTCCGCATCTTCACTCAGAGCCGATAGAATAACACTGACAACCATCCTGAAAGAGTTAAAATCCCGCGGAATTACACCGGATATTGTAACTTGGAGCAATGGTGGTTTTAAGCTCACCCAATTAATGATCGCTGGCTTTTGGAAAATCGGCGAAGATATTTCTTATGCAGTTGATCATGGTCTTCTCCCTTGGAACACAAACAATACCGTTTCAAATGATGTTCTTATCAACGCTTTGCAAAAAGTTAAAATCCTCCGCGGCAATGAACAGACGGCAAACCGGCCAGACGAAAAACACAAAGATAAAAAACAGCATCTCTGGCAAGAATGTTTTGATTATGGATTGGACGCTTTGGAATTTATTAAATTTTTTGAAAATTCAAACGTTATAATCGCCGCCTCACCAATTAATTACAAAGAACTTGCTCTTCCGTTTAAAAGCACTCACCCAAACCCAATCGCAAGGGAAATTCAAAACGCCGGCAGGTTTCTTGTCAACCAAGCCGTTTATTTGTTCGGAACAAATGAAGGAAATGCACTGATTGACAAATTTGTATCCGGCACAAAAATATCTGACAAGACAAAACTACTTCTGGGAAGACTTCTGGAAATGGGAAGAGGAAAGGAGCTGACTTCCGAACAAATCAAAAACAACCAAATACTTTTGATGGTGCAAAATTTAATCCACAATGCCATCGGCAATGCAATCTTTGCCTATCTTTCCGATCCGGAAGGCTCTGTTGTACATTCGACTGCCGGAGGTGTTCCTGATGCTCTAAATATTATCGCCGGAGATAAAACGATTTATATTCAAACACAGGAAAACCTTCCATATAAAACAAAACAAGAAATACTTATGCTTCAGGCAAGACACAGTGAATTAAAAAGACCAGGAACCTTACAAGTGATTAAAGCGTTGATTGGAATGAAAAGACTCGGATTAATTACTGCTGATCAAAACCGAAGCGTTGAAATAACATCAAGATTCATACCAACAAAAAGTAAAAAAACTGGCAAAACAGAAACAGGCGCTGCGAAGCGTGATCCGTTATTATTTAGATATGACGATTATCTTCATTTACTCTCCCGGACCAACTCTATTAAATTTCCTTTAACTGCATTTGAAAAAGAATGTTTGGCACCCATCAGAGAAGTTGTGGAGCAAAAACTACTTGCCCTCAACCAACAAGAACGAGTTAAACCCAATACTCTCCGTGAGATTTTAACATCAATTGTAAGAGCATTCTTGCAGGATCGTACTGATTCCTTACCGCCGTTTATTTTAAATCAGCACCAAGCACCATCGTTAGTCTGATCATCAATTAATAATGTATCATAATCCAAAGTAGTGCCCAGCCCAAGCCGATCGGTTCAGTCTGGGCGGGGCGTGAAACCAGTCAGGGTGGTGAGACTTGAACTCACGACCTCTACGTCCCGAACGTAGCGTTCTACCAACTGAACTACACCCTGATTTATTGTTTATATGCGAACGATTCTACCGATGAGCTATACCTCATTTTTAAAGTCTTTCTACAGTCTTCTACAAAATTGCCCGACAAATACGAATTTTATTTTACCTGCCCTAGTGATAAAATACAAATAGAAATGTCGTCGTAGCTCAATTGGATTGAGCAGGCCCGTCCTAAGGGCAAGATTGGAGGTTCGAGTCCTCTCGACGACGCCAATGAAAATCATTCTTGCATCCAAATCTCCCGCCCGAAAAAGAATACTAGAAAAATTAGGTATTTCCTTTAGTGTTGTTCCTTCTTATATAGACGAAGATCAGATCCTGGATCCAATCCCCTCAAGGCGTGTTAAAAAACTGGCAAAACTAAAAGCAAAAACTGTGCTTAAAAAAGCACACGAAACAGAATTGGTGATTATCTCAGCCGACACCATGGTTTACATGCCAAAGTCAAAAGCCAAAAATCTGCAATCAAGATTTATTGGAAAACCAAATAATTTAACAGAGGCAAAACAGATCTTGCAATCTCTTTCTGGATCAATTCACTTCCTCTACAGCGGTCTTTGTGTCGTTTGGAGAAAAAACGGCATTGTCAGACAATTTCTGACTTACGCAAAAACCAAAATGACTTTCCGGAAAATTTCTGATGAAGAAATAGACAAATATATCAAACAAGAAAATGTATTGACATTTGCCGGAGCTTATTCAATAGAATCAAACAGACCAGGAGTGGGATTTATTAAGAAAATGGAAGGATCATATACAAATGTGGTGGGGCTTCCAATTGAGAAACTGAAGACGATTCTTAAGAAAGTGAAAATTATCAATTAGGAAATTAGGTGCGTTTCCTACCCTCTCTCTTCCTCACTGTATAAATATAGATATTCGCCTTTTTCGTACGCAAATAATTCGTCATCGTCAAAAATTAGATGCATTTCTTTTTCTGCTGTCTCTTTGGAGTCTGAGGCGTGAATAATATTAAATTGGTTTGATAAACCAAAATCACCCCTGATTGATCCCGGCTCCGCCTGACTGCCTTTTGTTACGCCACACATCAACCTGACTGCATCCACTGCGTCAAGTCCTTCCCAAACCATGGCAACTATCGGATATGACTGCATGAAGTTTTTTAAATTTTTAAAAAAGGGTTTTTCTTTGTGGTGAACATACCAGTGTTCTAAAATCTCATCTGTCAGATTGATCATTTTCAGGCCAATTAATTTCAACCCTTTTCGCTCAAAACGGGAAATGATCTGACCGATCAGTCCTCTTTGTAGACCATCTGGTTTAACCAAAACTACTGTTTTTTGCATCATATTGATATTTTAAAATGGGAAAAATAATATGTAAAGTGGTTAATTAAAATCATAGCTTACTCACCCCAGTAAACGTAAACCCCGCAGTTCTGATAGCCGGCAGCAAATTCGCTCCAAAACCCTCATCACTTGGCTCCAGACGTGTTTCTTTTGATAAATGTGTCACATTGGATAATATTTTGGGAATAGAAATAGTAAAGCGCATATTCCTCAACCCTGACACTATCTCTCCGTTTTCAATTAAAAAAGTGCCATCCCTTGTCATTCCCGTTATCGATAATTCCTTGGGGTGCACGTTTCTTACATACCAAAATCTGCTCACCAAAACGCCCTTTTTTATCCCATTTAGCAATTGTGATCTGGGAGTGCTACCTGGCATTAAATGCAGGTTGCTGGCAAAAGCATCCTCAGTGTTTGGTGCGGGAAAACCATGTCCGGTTGGTTTGGTTTTATATTTTTGCGCAAGATAGTGGTCGTATAGAATACTTTTTGCTTTCCCTTTTTCGATAATTATGGTTTTTTCTTTGGGAACTCCCTGGAAGTCAAACGGCATCGGAAGCATCTTGTGATTATAGGCATCATCCCAAATTGTAATATTCTCTCCCATAACCATTTTCCCCAAACTCTTTGACATAAAACTGCGATCTTCGTGATAGGCTCTCGCACCAAAACCAAGATAAGTCATGTATGTCATCATTTCTGAGACTGCCGGCTCTTCCAAGATCACTTCGAAGTCGCCGGGCTTCACTTCTGATTGTTTTTTGCCCAATATTGTTTTGGCAATAGCTCTTTTGGCGGCAGATTCTATTTCCAGTTTTGAAATATCCATATTAATTTCACCGGCATATCCCGTTGAGGTATCTCCAAGAATTCTGATATTTAATAGGCTCTGCGTGTAGGGATGGTATGCGAAAACGCCGTGCGAATTGGCAACGACAATTTCACCAAAACCCGATGAGAGCGAACCAAAGGCATTTAAATTTTTATCCTTTGCCATCTTAATTATTAAAGCCACTTCTTTGGCGCGGTGTTTTGGCGTTACCTTTGCAGTTTTATCTGAAAACGCATCAACTTCTTGGTATTTAAAAATCCCCTCTTTTTTTCCGGGAAGGTGTGAAAAATCCGGATCTTCGGGAGAAATTTTTGCAATTTCATATGCCTGATTTACTAGATCCTCTATTTTTTTCTTTATTGCCGCGTTTAATTTAAAATTTAAAATCGAGAATTGAAAATTTGCCGATGCCACCCCCTGCCTTCTACCAACCATCACCCGCACCTGCACAATAAAGTTTTGCGAAGACACATTTTGATGAATTTGATTGTTTGCAAAACGTGTCAGGGCGTTCTCGTCAACAAAAACCAGAACTTCGGTTTCTGTGCCTTGCGAAATTTTTATTATATAGTCTGTGATTTGTTTAAGGTTTAATGCGTTGAACATATTCTATCTACCCACCCTCACTTTCCTAAACCTCGCCGGACTGGCTCCGTGACCAGTATGGGCAAGCTGTGACGGCTCGCCTTTTCCGCAATTTGGTGTTCCCCAAATTGTCCAGGACTCTTTGTTACAAATTGCGTCGCAGGAATTCCAAAAACTTGGCGTTATTCCTGAATAAATGGGATTTTTAAAAATCCTGCCGGTTTTTTTGCCGTTTTTTATTTCATATGCAATCTCTGTTCCGAATTGAAAATTTATTCTTCTGTCATCAATGCTCCATGACCTGTTTGTTGACATTAACAAACCATATTTGGTGTCGCTTATCAAGTCATCATATTTCCAAATTCCGGGCTCAAGACTGACATTGACCATTCTCACAAGTGGAATGTTTGACCATCCGTCCGCCCGCATGGCTGAAGTTAGTGTGAGATCGATGTTGCTTTGCGCTTTAGACTTCTTGTTTTTCACCTTGTTAATCAAGACAGGCAATGTCTCTCTTGATGTTAAATACCCGACATGAATTCCGTTTTTAACCAAATAGTGCTTTCCGGCCGGCACTCCTTCATCATCAAAACCAAATGTTCCAAGCCCTCCGGGCGTTATGGAATCCGCAGTTAAATTAACAATATCAGAACCGTATTTCAATTTTCCCAGCCCGTCAATATTCATAAAACTTGTTCCCGCGTATGCGGCTTCATATCCCAAAACCCTATCAAGCTCTGTTGGATGTCCGCATGATTCATGAATTTGTAAAGCAAGCTGATTGCCGTCCAGAATAATATCAAACTCCCCTGCTGGACATTCTTTGGCTTTTAATAATAAAACTGCTTCTTCGGCAATTTGTTGCGCGTGTTCATGCAACTTCAATTCGTCCAAAAGCTCGTATCCGCATGTTTTAAACTGTCCGCGAAAAGAGTTGGGAAAACTTCTGTTTTGGGCTTCTTTTCCGTCCGTCGCCAAACAATCAAAGCCAGCCCCTGTTTCTGTCAGAATCTGTTCGATATAAGCACCCTCTGTTGACGCGAATATCTTCTCCTCTCTCCATGAACGCATAAAAGACTGCACCGTTGTGACATTTTTTACTTTTACCATTATTTTGTCACAGGAAAGAAGTGTATTGATTTTTGTATTTAAAGAAACAGTAAATGGATCAATCTTCAATGGGGTTTGGTATTTTGCCTGAACGGGTTTTACAGGATAAAGTTTCACCTTTTTAAGACCTACGCTCGCTGAGGCTTTGGCAATCTGTAAAGCTTTCTTGGCAGTCTCTTTGATTGATTGCGAAGAAAGATCATTTGAAGCACCAAATCCCCAAAAACCTCTATATAAAACTCTTATTCCAAACCCCAATGAAGAAGTAGACTCAACCGCTTCGACAACCGTGTTTCTGGTCGAAAGATTTTGAGTTGTACGATTTACAACACGAATATCTCCGTAGTCCAAACCACTAACAGAAATGGCATCAAGAGCCGTGTTGATTACATGTTTCATAAATTAAAAAATTATTTTCTCCAAATTCCCCACATCAACTCCCTTTCCAACAACCGACAAACGATAGTTTCCTCTGGAAAATATCATTTTTGCCACATCCCTGACATCTTCTGCCGACACTTTTTCCAAACCTTCCACAATTTCCTCAATTGTCCTGACAACCCCCTCCAAAAGCCAGGACTGGCCATAGAACATCGCTTTGTCCAAAGACTCTTCCAATGAAAGCGCCAATTTTCCGCGTAAATAATCTTTGCCTTTTCTCAATTCCTGTTTGGACACTTCTACTGTCGTCAATAAATCCAACTCCTCAATAACACTCTTAATGGCTTCTTCCAATTTTTGCGGATTAACACCCCCTGAGACAGAAAAAATTCCAGTATCGATGTAGTTGTCCGTGTCTGAATCGATATAGTAGGCCAAACTTTTTTCTTCCCGTATTTTTTGGAATAAACGACTGCTCATACCCGAACCCAAAATGATATTTAAAATTGAAAGTGCATATCTTTTGGGATCCGTTTTTTTTAGACTTAGCGCCCCCAAACAGAAATGGGTTTGGTCAGTTGTTTTTTCTTTAACAGAAACCAAAACTCCGCTGTTTTTATTCGCAACTCCCCGTTGCCAGGGAACAGGACGCAAAACTTCCAGTCCGCAAATGTTGCCAAAATATTGCCTTGTTAATTCGCTTGCGTGATCATTCTCAAAGCTTCCGGCAATAATTACAATTGTATTTTTAGCATGATAATATTTTTTGTGGAAATTCAAAAAATCAGGCCGTTTAAAAGTCTGAATGGTTTCTTTTTCACCCGCGCCGGAAAGCCCTATTGGATGATTTGCGAAAATCAATTCCATGATTGAATCGGAGGCTGAAATTTGGGGAGAATCTTCTCTATAGTTTATTTCCTCGGCAATAACTCCTTTTTCCCGTTCTATTTGAAAATCTTCAAATTTTGAATGCCAAAGCATCTGCGACAAAATATCAAGCGATAGTTCTAAATTTTTGCTTTCGGCTTTAACATAGTAGCCCGTGTATTCCTTTCCGGTCAAACCGTTATATTCTGCGCCTATTTGGTCAACCGCGGTTCCAAGCTCCATTTTGCTTTCCCATTTCTTGTTTCCCTGAAAAAGCATGTGTTCAGTAAAATGTGCCAAACCATTAGTTTTTTCATCCTCATAGCGGCTGCCAACATTTATTAGAACCAGAACCGAAACTGATGGTACTTCTTTGACGGGAATGGTCAAAAGTCTTAGGCCTGATGGAAATTTATGAGTATAAAACATAGAAGGTATTGTAGCACAAGAGCTCATCATTAAGTAACCAAGAAACAACACCACGCAGTTTTATGCACGTGCGTTATTTTGCGTGTAAGAATAAAAATCGAGCTTGGGTATTGCAAAAAACCTTATTCAAATCCGAAAAACCTTATTCAAATCCGAAAAACCTTATTCAAATCCGAAAAACCTTATTCAAATTTAAAAACTTTATTCGATCTCAAAAAATCTTATTTAATTGAAAAAACCTTATTTTAAAAGACCTTCTATTCTTAAATCGGGTTTTAATTCTTCTGATTTTCTGGAAACAACCGTTGTAAAAACCGGAATGTTTTCTTTTTTCTTCCTGTGATCTACCGCAAGTTGCATACCCAGTGTTCTTGCCAAAACAAATAAATCCGTCTTGAAAAACCCATCTCTTAAAACCGGAAGGCTTTTCTTCGAGTCAGTTGGATTTACCAAACTTCTTAGTGTAGTTTTACTATTCACAAGCCAGGCACCGTGACGCGAAAGTCTCATTGTCAATAAATAGGCAACAAAAGCCATTTGGCTGCTTTGTGCAAAATCCATTTCGGAAAGATTTTGAAACCCTAGATTTTGGTGAAGTTTTTCGCCAACCAAAGCGCTTGTATTTTGAAGATATCGTTCATCGTCATAGCATTCGGATAAAAGCCTGATCAAACATCCCAACCGCTCATACGAAGTACACAATCCTGAAAGATGATGAAAAAGATTCATAACATTATGAGAATAAATCCTAAAACCCGAAAATACTTCATCCGCGTGTAAGTTGGCTGGATACGTGGGACTAACTAAACCAACCAATCCATAATCAACAATATTCGACCATGTAATAACTTGTTCTCTACGACCAATTCCTGCCGCACGATTCGCAAAAACTTGTTTGTATTTCTCAAGTACTAATTTGGGGAAACCGCAGTCTTCTTCTAAAGTAACATTCAATTCCGGCGTAGGCAGAGAAACAAAATCCAATAAAACACCACACGTCCCTTCTCCTTTTGCTATCTGCTGTTCTCTGCTATACCCGCTTTCCTGAATGATTCCTTCTTTTGTATCAAGCTGATTCATATCTGTGTTGTGACAAATATTCAAGACAAAAGCCATTTGCCTGACTTAGAGATTTTATGATATCTTTGGTTTTCATCCATTCAACCAAAAACCCTGCCAGAAAAACATCGCCCGCTCCGGTTGTGTTTTTTGTTTTTATTTTTTTGGTCTTTTGAATATAGGTCTTGCCGTTTTGAAAAGCAACACTGCCGGATGAGCCAAGAGTGACAACGGTCAAAACTTTTAATTTTTGCAATTCTTTCATTAATTCCGCATCTTTTTCTCTATCTAAACCTATCTTTACTATATCAATATATTTCAGATGTTCTTTGATGATTGCGCAACTTTTACCAAACTGTGACAGGTCATCAAAGTCAACAACAAGGATGGGTTTTGGCTGTTTTATCTTTACGACTTCTGCCAGCAAATGGCGGGTTTTAAAATATACCGGCAATACAACCGCATCCTCTGTTTTTAAAAATTCCAATTCTTTTTCTCCCAGATGATAAGAAACATACGCTCCGGCATTCCATTGCCCATATGTGTGTTCTCCGTCTTTGTCAAGAAAAATCTCAATGCTTGATGTTTCTGAATTTAGGGTTTTCAGATAATCCAAAGAGAGACCTTTTTTCTTAAACATTTTTTTATACTCTTCTCCCGCTTTATCATTTCCCACAGCTCCTAAAATTGAAACGCCAACACCAAATTTTTTTGCCCACAAGGCTGAAGTCAGGGATGATCCGCCTAAATTCATTTTATTTTTCTGCGGATAAATATCAACAGTTAAATCGCCGACAAAGGCAATATTCAACATACACCAAGTATAACATTAAATTCGCTTAGTGCCGATACCACGTGCTACCGTTGCTTATGATTTCTATGGTTTTGTTTTGGTCTGTACGAAGAATGTTAATGCCAAGGGAGTTTAAAAGCTTAATGGTTTCAGAATTCGGGTGACCATAGGAGTTTTTGCCAACCGAAATTATTGCCAGACTGGGATTTATTTCTTCCAAAAACTTTTTTGACAAGCCAAATTTTGAACCATGATGTGGAACTTTAAGAATCGTACTCTGTAATTCTATTGTGTCATCATAATTTTTTTCCGAAGAAAAACTCAGTTGTTCGGCAATCCCGCCGGAAATGTCGCCTGTAAAAAGTACTGAAAAATTTTGATACCGCAATAAAACAACAGTGGAAAGTTCGTTGACATCATTTTTTTGCGGCAAAGAAACATTCGGCCAAAGAATGTTTAAGACAACTTGCCTATCCGCAAGTACTTTTTGGCCTTTCTCGGCAATGACCTGTCGGACATTTTTTTCTTTAATTAATTTTTCCCACAGCAACGCCTCTTTTGTCTCGTTTCTGGCACTCGAATTGATAATCTGCAAAACATGGTAACGCTTAATAATTTCTATTAATCCGGTTATGTGATCTGACTGGGGATGAGACAAAATGACAAGCTCAATTGTCCTGTCGTAAAAAGGTAAATGCTTTCCCAGACATTCCAGCACTCCAACATCAGGACCGCCATCTATCACAATATCCGTTCCTTGCGGAGTTCTGATATATACGGCATCTCCCTGCCCAACGTCGCAGAAAACCACGTGCAGGTTTCCATCAGGAAGCGTCAAAAGAAATTTGACCACCAGAAATATGATACTGATTATTATAGTAAGTAGTATTTTTACAGGCATGAAAATAATACTAAATTTTTAAAAGCGCAATTCCTATAAGCACTACCGCATAGTAGGCAAACGCCATCCACCAGGGAAAAGTGCTTATTGTCAGGGAGGAAAAAGACAAACTTCCGGTATATTCCACGCAAAAAACAAACCATGACAAAAGAGGATAGAGCAGAAAGGATAAGTTTATGAGTTTAAAGCTTATAAAGTTTAAAAACGTGACGATAAACCCACCCGCCATGATAAATTGTATGCTCCACCCAACCAATATATTGGTTATGGGCGCGACAATCGACAAATTGTGAAAATTATAAATAATAATTGGTATCGTAAAAAGCTGGGCGGAGAGAGTTATTTTCAATTCAATTAGCAATGTTTGTGCCACTCTGCCAGCAATACTTTTTGCTGATTTAAAAGCATCCTGCCGACCTAATAAAATAATTCCCAATGTGGCGGCAAATGAAAGTTGGAAACCGACGTCGAAAATCAAAGCAGGACTAAAAATCACCATGATAATCCCAGAACCCACCAGAGCAACTGCTGCATTGTATTTCCTGCCAAAAAGAACTGACAAAAGACCAACGCAACCCATGATGCCGGCTCTTACAACCGAAGCGCTAAACCCCACAAAAAAGATAAAACCAATGATACAAATTAATGACAAGATAACTGACGCCTTTTTGCCAAAACCGCCAAACACTACCGCAAGAAAAGAAATGATCATTGCAATATTGGTTCCAGATAAAGCAATGATATGCAATGTACCTGTTTTTTGTAGTTTGTAATAGAAATCCTTTGGCATTTGGGTTTTTGTTCCGACCATAATTCCTGATAAAAGCGAGGCGTGCGGCTCGGGAAAAACGGCTTTTATTTGCCGGTCAATAAAATTGGTTGGCTTGTTGAGGCGGATATGAGCAGATTCAAACACGGGTTTTGGGACTGCAGCCTGATTGGGAATTGATATGATGCGTAAAACCGCAACCAATAACAAAAATGGCCAAACCAAAATCTTCATAATTTTAAAACACGATCACCCTGTCTTTAATCTTTTCAAACACGCTTTGACCCACAATTTTTCTGTTTAATAGATCTGCTACTTGTTCATATGGACGCCCGTCAATAATTTTTTGCGCTGTCACCAAACCAATACCGGGAAGGCTGTCAAGTTCTGAAATCTCTGCAGTATTAAGATTGACGACCGAAGCAAGGCTCGATGAATCCGGATTCGCGTTCGAAAAAGAAAACGAAGAAAAAGCTGCTTGGGATTTTTCATCCTGGCGGGGAATATAAATTTTTGCTCCATCAAGCAGTTTTTGCGCCTGATTTAGATTCCTTTTAATCCAATTACGATCTGTATTTTCTGTAAACCCTCCGGCCTTAAGAATCAAATTCTCCACTCTGTCTTCTCTTTTCATTTCATAAACGCCGGGTCTGACAACTTCTCCTTCTATGGCAACTTTTATCGTCTGTGAGTTTTGTTTGGCAGAGGAAGTTGCCGACTGCTCAATTACTATTGATTGTCCGCCGGCCAAATCTTTGTACATCAAAAAAAATGATGCAAAAAGCAATACAAAACCTGCCAAAAACAATAGAAGGGAAAGACGAAATGGCCACAGCCTGTTAAACAGGTTTTCCAAAAAAGAAGAATCGGTCTCTTGTTCGGGCTCACTCACACAACTAGTTAATCAAAAATGGGAAAAGTTGGCAAGAGGTGAAATTGAAACAAATTTACGCGATGTGATTTCTTTGGCAAAACTATTCCGATCCTCTTTCTCTTCTGCGACGTACGTAGCCTAAATATTTTTCGATAAAATCTACTGCCCTATATTTCACCGGAAATAAAGACGCAGGTTTTCGATAAAGCTTAACTGTCTGTCCAACAGCTTCGCCTGATCTTCTTCTTCCTATTCCTCCCTTCCTTAATAGTTCAATGGGCATATTGTACCTCAAAGAAAGAGTATCAACAGCTACATTTTCAGTAGAAACAATTTAAATAATTTTCTACAAAACAATATTTACCAATTTCCCCGGCACAAAAATCATGTTTTTTGGCCTTTTTCCATTTAATAATTCCTGTACTTTCGGATTTTCCAATACCAGTTTTTCGACTTCGCTTCTCTCCTTTGACTTTGCGCTTATAACTTCTATTCTGTTTTTTACTTTACCATTCATCTGGATGACAATTTCCACTTTGTCTTCAATTAAATAGGACGGATCAAATTCCGGCCAGGACCGGGAGTGAATTGAATTGGAACTTTTCATTGCAATTTGACTCCACAGCTCTTCCGTAATAAACGGCGCAAATGGAGATAGAAGCAGCAATAAGGTCCTGACTGCTTCATCCCAATCGCTGCAGTGAAAATTAGGGTTTTTGGGGTGTTTTGGAAGATTAGAAGAAACCGCAATGGCAGAGAGCGCGTTGCAATATTCCATTAAAGATGCTATTGCCGTGTTGAATCTTAAAAAAGAAACATCCTCACTCACTTTCTTGATTGTTTTGTGCTGTGCTGTTTTTAGTTCTTTTGTCAACTCTTCTGTGGTTACGACAATAGAACGAGTTGTCTTGACCAATTTCCATACCCTGCCCAAAAACCGATGCATGCCGGCTATGCCGGACGACCGAAAATCACCGCCCGCGTCATACGGCCCCATAAACATCACATACAAACGAAGTGTATCGGCTCCATATTGATCCAGATATTCGTTTGGATTTACGACATTCCCCTTGGATTTTGACATTTTGGAGCCTTCCGACAACATTAGGCCGTGGGCAAAAAACCGTTTGAACGGCTCTTCAAAATCAATATATCCCATGTCTTTTAAGGCCATTGTGACAAACCGCGAATACATTAAATGCAAAACAGCGTGTTCGTGACCGCCGATGTACATATCAACCGGAAGCCACCGTTTGGTGACGGCAGAATCCCAAGGGAAATTTTTTATTTTTGATTTTAAATTTTTCATTCCTATGCTTGGGTATCTCAAAAAATACCACGCACTGTCTAGAAATGTATCAGATACATCCGTTTCCCTCCTGGCTTTTCCGCCGCAATTTGGACATTTTGACTTTGTCCACTTCCTGTTTTTCGCAAGCGGAGATTGTCCGTCACCTGAGGGTTTGTAATCATCAATAAAAGGAAGTTGGACAGGAAGATCTTTTTCCGGCACCGGCTGCCACTGACATTTTTCGCACCAAATCATGGGAATCGGCGGTCCCCAATATCTTTGCCTTGAAATGCACCAATCACGAAGACGGAAAATTTTTTTCCTGATTGCATATTTTTTTTCTACCATCCAATCAATTAATTTTTCTTTTCCCTCTCCCGGCGTTTTTAATCCGCTAAACTGGGCCGAATTAACCAAAAATCCTTCTTCGACAACATCTTTTTCTTCTTTCACCACGGAATTATCATCTTTGGTTTTTCCAACAACTCTGATAATCGGCAAATGGTATTTTGACGCAAAGGCAAAGTCACGAAAATCATGGGCCGGCACACCCATGACGGCGCCGGTTCCATAGTTTGCTAAAACATAATCCGCAACCCAAATCGGAACTTTTGTGTTGTTGATGGGATTGATGGCATACAGTCCTGTAAACACGCCGGTTTTAATCTTCCCTTCAAGCATTCTTTCCTGCTCTGTTTTCTTTTTGGCATCATTGACATATTTTTGAACTTCTTCGCGATGAAAACCTTCTGTTTTTGCTTGATTATTCAAGATCTCTGTTATTAATTTATATTCCGGCGCGACCACAAGATAGGTCACGCCGAAAATTGTTTCTGCGAATTTAGTAAAAACGGTGATTTCCGAATCTTCTGGTCGGATTGCAGATTTGCCATGACGCAAAACTTTGAAAAACGGAAAGTGGATTTCAACGCCGGTTTGTTTACCAATCCATTCTCTTTGTGCGTTTTTGGTTCTTTCGCTCCAGTTGATGCCATTTTCCCGATCTTTTTGAGAAACATCCTTGTTTTTACCAAATGCATCTATGTCTAAATGGCTCAAATTAGATAGCAATCGATCGGCATATTTTGTGATTTTAAAAAACCATTGCTCAAGTTCTTTTCTTTCAATTGGAGTTTTGCAACGTTCGCAAACTGTAACCCCATTTTTCATCTCCGTCTGCTCGTCTGACAAAACTGTCTTGCATGACGGGCAATATGTGACCGGGGCCTTTTTCTTCTCTGCCAATCCGTGTTTAAACATCTGTATAAAAATCCATTGTGTCCATCTATAGTATTCCGGGTCTGTTGTATTGACCTCCCTGTCCCAATCAAACAATGTTCCCAATCTTTTCATCTGCTTTTCGCGGAAATATTTTGTGGTTTTAGCAATCAGAGTTTTGGGATGAATGCCTTTTTTGATCGCAAAGTTTTCCGAGTGAATTCCAAAGGCATCAAATCCCATCGGCTCAAAAACATCAAAACCGTTCATTCTTAAATATCTACCGTAGGTGTCCACGCCGGAATATGGAATAATATGCCCCATGTGCAATCCTTCAGCCGAAGGATATGGAAACATCGCCAGGTTATAAAAGGGTTTTTTGGCTTTTTCAATATCAACCTTAAATGATTTTTGCTTATACCAAACTCTTGCCCATTTTTTTTCAATCGTCTTGTGATTATAGGAAACGCATTTCATATGTTTCTTAAGAAATTTTAGATTATTTTAGCGAAGAAGTCTTTGTGAGCAAAGAAGCAGGTTTATTAATTTCATGTTTATATTGTAACAGATAAGTCAAGGCGGAAAAAATAAACAGAATTCAGAACACAAGAATAATTTTTAATAACCTATAATGAAAATAACTACACCCTACGGGTAGTGTTTTGTTTTAAATGGCAATTTGTGGAAAACTTGTGTATTAAAAAAAATAAAGCTTTTTAGATAGTTTTTTCAACTAATTTTACTTCTCTATCACTAGTTATACACAAATGCTAATGTATCTATTTTCAGTAAAAATCTATCATTTGTGATTTGACTTATAGTTTATTTTGTAGATCATTAATTTTATTTAATAGATTTTTGTTTGCGTCAAATAAAATTTTTTACCGGAAATATTTTTGGTTGAAGTTTTGTCATCAAAAACTCATTGGTTCAAAAATCTTCCTTCGTAAATTAATTTTTTGATTTCACACCACTTGATGTTTTAATTAATAGCAAGATTGGATTGATATGACAATATAATATTAATTACCAAACAATATCCGAATTTATAGTTTCGGAAATAATTCGACAATAAAATAACTTGATATGGTTTGAGATTAAAAGAATATATTTTGAATATACTTGGCGGAAATAATTAATTACCGCACGTAAATTATAATACTAACAAAACATATCTTTCTGTAACAACAGTGAGTTGCTGCTTGCGTTTCTGGCCTCATTTTTAAACTCTTTATTATTATAAGTATATATTGACATAAGTAATTTATTTAAGTTATTCTGAAATTAATACGGAATATTTTTGTATAACCAGTATATTTTTAAAGCTAAATGAATAAATTACTCTTAGATTTCCGCAATTTTCTGGCAACCGAAGTGTTGGATTCAAACTCATTGAATGCTTATAATTCTTGCCTTGATCATTTTTTGAATTGGTTTACGGATGTTAAAAAGAAAGATTTCGATCCGTCAATAATCACTGCTGTTGATTTAATCAATTTCCAAAGTTTCCTCACAGGACGTCAGGTTTCGCATGAAAGCATTAGGCAGCATCTTTTTGCACTTAAAAAGTTTTTTGCTTTTTTGAAACAAAATAATCTTATCGCAACTGATCCTGCTTCGGATATTTCCCTGGAATATATTTCTTCCGCTTCAGATGTTTATCGCCTGAACCAATTTAAAACCTGGCTGTTTAATAACAATGCATCAAAATCTACTATCAAAAATTATTTGGCGGATATCAATCAATTTATTGTCTGGACCGAAGAAGTATTAAAATCGCAATCAAATAACCAGGAAATTGTTGCTGTTAAATTGGGAAGTGAGCTTTTTAAGCATATCAATCTGGATCTTATTGCAGAATATAAAATCAGATTATCAGGGATGACGGGTCTTTCGCCAAAAACCATAAACCGCAGGCTGACATCAATCAGGCAATGGATTAAGTGGCTGGTTGAATCAAACTATATTCAAAAGGAATCGCTTGGACTGGGTGCTGAAATTCCCAAAAGCGCAGATATTGGACCGGGAAAAAACGTTTCAAATAAAATCGGAGCGGGAGTCGCAGGATTGCCAAAAGAATTTTACGCCCCTTCTCAAATGTCAATGTTGGGAAAAAATCCTTTTCAAAAATTAATGCACAGACTGCTCTATGCAAGACCGCTTTGGTATCGCAATTACCGTAAATCGGATCTGGGAAAATTTTTCCGCACCCTAACAACCATGACCATTGCCGCGATTATTGTTTTTTTATTGCTTAATAAATTTACCGGCCAAAAATTCTTTTCTCAGCAAAACAAACCTGTTATTGTCTCGCAGCAGGCTAAACCCAGACTGATACCATTTCATGGCGTGTTGTTCGGAAACAATAAACAACCAATCAGTGTTCCGGTTAAGGCTGTATTTAAGTTATACAGTCAAAAAACCGATGGAACAGTTCTTTGGACTTCAAAAGTGTGGAATATCACACCAAATGAAAATGGAGAATTTAATATTATTTTAGGCGACAAGAATCAGGGAGATCCGATAATTTCAACCGAGATATTTAATACTTACCCTTCTTTGTTTATGGGCGTATCTGTCGGCAGCGACAGTGAGGCCGATCCGCGAATTTCCTTGCCATCCATTGCCCAAGCCGCTGAAAACAAAGACCGCTCCAGAGTTCCGATTGTTGATTGGGCTCCTCAGGCGGATTTATTACAGGGTTTTCCGCCATCTCTTCTGGGAACTCCCAATACAATTCCGGTGATTAATTCTGAGGGAAAAATAATTCTTGCTTCTCCAAATCCAACCATCCAATCAACGTCTGGAAATTTTACAATCTCAAGCCAGACTCTTAATTTTGCTTCTGTTGGGGGACCAATTAATTTAACCTCTCAAATTTCAACTTCATCTGCTGTTAATATTTCGGCGCCAAATTTAAAAGACGGCGTTCTGCTATATGGAAATCTGGATGTTCCTTATACCCTTGCCGATTTAATTCAGTTGGCCGCGCAAGGAAAAATAAAATTTTCTGTTGACTCTTCAGGAAATATTTTTGCTACTGGAGAAATAAAAACATTAGGAAATGTGGTTGTTGGCGGACAAGTTCAGCTTGGATCATATGCCGCTCCTCCTGTCCCCCGGGGGGTTGGAAGTATTTACTACAATTCCACTGGCGGCGGGGTTTATGTTTGGAATGGAAGCGCATGGGTTCAAACCCTAGGATTTACTGGCATTTCAGGACCAACAGGACCTTCAGGATCTCAGGGAACTTCTGGTTTTACTGGTTTTACCGGACCAACAGGACCTTCAGGATATGGATTAACCGGTTTTACAGGACCAACAGGAGAAACTGGTGTAACCGGTCCAACAGGCCCTTCCGGAGCTACGGGGTTAACGGGATTTAGTGGACTGACAGGTCCAACCGGAATGACCGGACCTACTGGACCATCCGGCGCAACCGGACCAACGGGTTTCACCGGACTAACAGGACCAACAGGAATAACAGGACCAACAGGAGTTTCTGGGGCTACAGGACCAACCGGAACTACTGGAGATACTGGTCCAACCGGAATAACCGGACCTACTGGTACTACAGGCAACACCGGACCTACTGGTACTACAGGACCAACAGGTATGACCGGCCCAACAGGAATTACAGGCAACACAGGATTAACAGGTTTCACTGGGCCAACTGGCATTACCGGTCCAACAGGTTTCACGGGGCCAACTGGCATTACCGGACATACAGGACCTACTGGTACAACCGGATCAACTGGAGCAACCGGTCCAACTGGTACAAGCGGCAATACTGGACCAACCGGCATTACTGGTTTAACCGGTGTAACCGGGCCAACAGGAGGAACCGGAATCAGCGGATTTACTGGGTTGACAGGACCAACAGGAATAACAGGACCAACAGGAATAACAGGACCAACAGGAATAACAGGACCAACAGGAGTTTCTGGAAATACCGGCCCAACCGGAGTTACAGGTTATACTGGTCCAACAGGAGCATCTGGACCGACTGGACCTCCTGGACCTGCCGGAACAATAGGATCAACAGGATATACAGGATATACAGGAGAAACTGGACCAACTGGCATCACTGGAAATACGGGTTTTACCGGACTAACAGGACTAACCGGACTAACCGGGCCGACTGGTCCCTCAGGCGCAACCGGACCAACCGGAGTTACAGGTCTAACAGGTCCAACCGGAATAACCGGACCTACAGGAGTTTCCGGAGCTACAGGACCAACCGGAACTACTGGAGATACGGGTCCAACCGGAATAACCGGACCTACAGGTTTTTCAGGACCTACCGGCGTAACCGGCAATACTGGATTCACAGGCTTTACAGGTCCCACTGGCGTCACCGGTCCTCAGGGTAATCAGGGAAATACAGGACCAACCGGTATCTCGGGTTTAACCGGCTACACTGGATTAACTGGATTGTCCGGACCAACCGGAGTATCAGGAGCTACTGGTCCAACAGGTCCTTCGGGGCCAACTGGTCAACAAGGTTCACAGGGAAACACTGGCCTTACCGGACCAACTGGAACAACAGGAATTTCAGGCTTCACTGGTTTTACAGGATTAACAGGACCTACAGGACTAACCGGCCCCACTGGCCCATCCGGCGCAACCGGACCAACTGGTTTTACCGGACCAACAGGCATAACAGGCCCAACGGGTTTCACCGGACCAACAGGCATAACAGGCAATACCGGATTAACCGGTTTTACAGGACCAACGGGAATGACAGGACCTACGGGAGTTAGTGGATCAACCGGACCCACAGGACCAAGTGGTGACACTGGCCCAACAGGAATGACAGGCAGAACTGGATCAACCGGACCCACAGGACCAAGTGGTGACACTGGCCCAACAGGAATGACAGGACCTACCGGTCATACCGGAATAACCGGGCCGACTGGTCCCTCAGGCGCAACCGGACCAACCGGAGTTACAGGTCTAACAGGTCCAACCGGAATGACCGGACCTACTGGACCATCCGGCGCAACCGGACCAACGGGTTTCACCGGACTAACAGGACCAACGGGAGTAACAGGCCCTACGGGTTTTTCAGGACCTACTGGCGTAACTGGCAATACAGGATTCACAGGCTTCACTGGTTTTACAGGATTCACAGGCCCAACAGGAGCAACCGGCAATCAGGGATCAACCGGATTTACCGGATTCACTGGCTACTCTGGTCTCACAGGTCCTACAGGCGCCACCGGTAATCAGGGATCAACCGGATTTACAGGATTTACTGGATTAACAGGATTAACAGGACCAACTGGACCAAGCGGTGACACTGGCCCAACAGGAGTATCCGGACCTACAGGCGCAACCGGTAATCAAGGCTCTACTGGTTTCACTGGATTCACCGGATTCACAGGCTTCACCGGACCCACCGGAGTCACCGGTCCTCAGGGAACAACCGGACCAACTGGTACAAGCGGATTTACCGGACCAACAGGAGCAACTGGAGACACA
>Ga0233425_10001259_pt1 | contig 58348 bp, 58 predicted proteins | sample Watercolumn_Towu_2_FD_181712 | JGI IMG/M metagenome (GOLD analysis project Ga0233425, IMG submission 181712) | Freshwater microbial communities from Lake Towuti, South Sulawesi, Indonesia - Watercolumn_Towuti2014_140_MG | ecosystem: Environmental > Aquatic > Freshwater > Lake | place...
GGATCATGGCGTTGAGGCCCACGCTCTTGCCGCTGCCGGTGGCCCCGGCGATGAGCAGGTGGGGCATCTTGGCCAGATCGTTGACCACCGGCTGGCCCATGATGTCTTTGCCCAGGGCGATGGTCAGACGGGACGCGGACTTGCGGTAGGACGCGTCCGCCAGGATTTCCCTTAAGCCCACCACCTGGCGCTTGGGATTAGGCACCTCGATGCCGATGACCGCCTTGCCGGGCACCGGCGCGACAATGCGGATGGAGAGGGCTTTGAGCGCCAGGGCCAGGTCGTCGGCCAGGCCGGTGACCTTGCTGATTTTCACCCCCGGCGCGGGCTCCAGTTCAAAGCGGCTCACCACCGGGCCGGTGGTGATGGACGCGACCTTGCCCTCCACCCCGAAATGGCGCAGGGTGTCTTCCAGCTTGTCCGCCTGGGCCACCATCATGCCTTCGTGCACCTGGTGATCCCAAGGGGGCACCTGGTCCAGGAGGTCCAGGGGCGGGAGGGTAAAACCGGCAGCCGCGCCCCGCCGGGCCTTGGGGGCTGCGGCCGCGGGTTCGGGGACCGGCGGGGGCGGGGGGGCGATGACCAACTCCGGAGGCTCGCCGCCGTTGCGGTTGACCAGGGGCCGGGTGGCCGCCGGCCGCCGGGACCGGGGTGGCGGGGGTTCTTCTTCCCGCCGCCGGGGCCAGGCCAGGGATGCCAATCCCTTGAGCATGCTGCCCAACAGCGCCAGGAGGCCCACGAAAGAGAGGCGGGTCGCGCCCATGGTGCTGAGCAGCAGGATCAGCCCCAGGGCCAGGGCCGCGCCGGGGGGATTGAAATTGGCCAGAAGGCTGCGGCTGAGGATTTGCCCCACCATTCCCCCGGCCTCCAGATGGCCGCCGCTCCAGCGAATGGAGCCCCAACCCAGGGTCAGCAGGCCTGCGGCAGCCGCAAAGACGCCGAAACCCGCCAGGAACTGCCAGGGGGACAGGGTTTCCAGGCCCTGGCGGTGGGACTTCCAAGCCAGACCCAGACATACTGCCAGTGTCAAAAACGCGGCCAGGCCGAAACTTTTCATCATGGCCGCGGCCAGGACCGCGCCGGCCTTCCCGGCCCAGTTGCGCGCGCTCGCGGCGTTCCAGGCCTCCACAAGGCCTTGGGGATCCAAGGGGGAATAACTCGCCAGGGCCAACAAGAAAAACAGGGCCAGCCCCAGGAGCAGGACCGCAACCATCTCCCGGGCCAGGCGCGTCGACCAGCGGGGCGGCTCGGGGACTGAAGACGCGGCCCCGGATTTGCCCTTGCGGGAGGCGGCGTTATTCTTTTTGGGATTGGCGGTTTTGGCCATAGATTTCTAATCTATCTCCACCGCGCCCGGCAGGGGGCGGGGCGCGGCCGTGGGACCGGTGGCGGCCAAGCGCCGGGCCGAAGTTATTCCCGTTAAACTGGGCAGAATATAATCCAGGCTCTCCGGGGAGATGGCCAGTTGCTCATAAACCTCAATGCCCGCGTCCCGGACCGCGTCCCGCCAGAATTGGTCCCGGGCCCGGTCTTTGGACTCATAGGGCATCTCGAAATAGACCCTGGTGATCTGGGCCGTGGCCAGGAGTTTGATGCAGACCAGGCAGGGCTCCAGGGTGACGTATAAAGTAGCGCCCTTGATGGCCACGCCGTAGCGGGCCGCCTGGGCAATGGCGTTGGCCTCGGCGTGGGAGGCCCGGCAGTAGTTGTATTTGTCCACGTCTGCAATCTGCAAGGCCCGGCGGTGGCAGTAAGGCGAGCCGTCCGGCATGGTCTGGTCCAGGCAGTGTTCCGCGCCGGGCATGGAACCGTTGTAGCCCGTGGCCAGGATCTGCTTGTCTTTGACCAGCACCGCGCCGGTGGGCCGCGAGTTGCAGGTGCTGCGGGTGCTCACCAGCTTGGCGATGAGCAGAAAGTATTCATCCCAGGAGGGGCGCATGACGTTTTTTGCCTATTTTTCCTCTAAATAAAAATTTAGGAACATATTAACAGTATCGTCTCACTTCTTTAAGCGGGAAATTGATTTTTCAAGAACCGGTTACTCTCCAATCAAAGAAGTTCTGCCGGCGCTTTGCGCCCCAATTCGGTGCGGTCAAAATCGGTGTCAAAGCTTACGATAGTTAGGTTGTGTTTTTCGGCCGCCACATATTGATAGGCATCATCAAAATCCAGTTGATAGCGTCCGATGATGCCGATGAGATAATGCAGGTCTCCGGGGTCCAGGCGGATGAGGGCGACAGCCCCATGCTGGAAAAGATCATCTACCAGCTCTTTCAATCTTTCCAGACGCTTTAAGCGGCTGAGGATAATCGCAATGGAGTGAAGAGAAAAATCGGTGATGCAGAGATGCTCTGATGGAAAATAATCAAGAAATTGTCGAACCTCGTTAGATTTCTCCTGGTCTAGAAGTCTTTCCAGCCAAATATTGGTATCCAAAAGATACATTTTCAATCGCCGCGCCACTCCAAAGCCTTTTTCTGAAGCTCCATGGCCGTGTATTGTTGACGGTAATCTTTTAGGGCCCCCGCCCAATGCTGGCGCAGTTTATATCCCTGCCTTTTAGCCCGTTTTGCAAGGAGAAACTGCACAAAATCCTCCACTTCCTGCCTTAAATCAGGGGGCAGATCACTCAGAAGCTTTTCTAATCCTTCCATTTTTTCTTCCTTATCTAACAGGGCGCCCCAGTCCTGGAGCCGTTGTAGCATTAACCAATGTGACATGAATCTCTGCGTAATCTTAAAAAAGTATTACCAGGTTTTTTCTTAATCGATTTTCCCATCCCCGCGGCTTTGCTGAGATTATTTTAAGGCAATACAAGGAAAATAGAAAGTTTCTTTCCTTATTCCGCTTCTGAGGCCGCGGCTCCGCCTTTCTGGTAACTTCCCAGGTATTTAAAGAACTCGGTTTTTTCCCGTAACTGGTCCAGAAGGCCCCGGTTCTCTGGGGCCAGCATATCCAACTCCACGTCCACGTAAAAGAGATATTCCCAAGGGCGGTCGGGCCGGGGCCGGGATTCCAGTTTCACCAGGTTGATGTGGTTGGCCGCAAAGACCTGTAGCGGCGCCACCAAAGCCCCGGGGTGGTCCCCCACCGAGAAGATGAGGGAAGACTTGTTCTTGTCGCCCGGCAGGACGCTTTTCTTGGAGATGACCACAAAGCGGGTGAAGTTGCGGGGGTTCATCTCGATGCCTTCCTTCAAGACCGCCAACTGGTGCAACTCCGCCGCCTCCTCCCCGGCGATGGCCGCTTCCTTGGGGTCTTTGTTTTCCTTGACCCGGGCCACACAGGCAGCGGTGTTCTGGCAGGCGATGTGATCCCACCGGGGATGCCCGGCCACAAACTCTTTGCATTGCTGGAAGACCTGGGGATGGGAGTATATTCTCTCGATCCCCTCCAGCGCGGCACCCGGATGGCCGATGAGGTTGTGTTTGATCCGGAGGGTTAATTCCCCCACGATCTGAAGGTCGTAATCCAGCAAAAGATCATAGTTTTCATGGAAACTGCCGGTGAGGCTGTTTTCCAAAGGCAGGACCCCGAAGGCCGCTTGCCCGCGATCCACCGAATCGAAGACCTCCCGGAAGGATGAGCACTCTTGTAAAGGCAGATCCCCGCCGAAGAACTGCTGGCAGGCCTTATGGCTCCAGGAGCCGGGCACCCCGCGGTAGGCAGCCTGCGCCGGGGCCGCGCCCGGCTCATGGAGCCGCCGGATCATCCTGGCCTTTTCCAGATAGGCATAATCCAGTTGCTTCCCCACCACCGGGCCGATGACGTAGAGGTCCCGCATCAACTGCTCGAACTGGCCGGGATAGAGGCTCTGGGGGCCGTCGGAGAGGGCCTTGTCGGGCTCGGTGTGCACCTCGATGATCAGGCCGTCCGCGCCCGCGGCCACCGCGGCCCGGGCCATGGGGCTCACCTTGTCCCTTAAGCCGGTGGCATGGCTGGGATCGACGATGATGGGCAGGTGGGTCAGCTTCTTGATGATGGGGACGGCGGTGAGGTCCAGGGTGTTCCGGGTGTAAGGCTCGAAGGTGCGGATGCCCCGCTCGCAGAGGATCACCTGGTCGTTGCCTTCGGACAGGATATATTCCGCGGACATGAGCCATTCCTCGATGGTGGCCGCCAGGCCTCTTTTCAGGAGCACGGGCTTGCCGATGCGGCCGACGCACTTGAGGAGCTCGAAGTTTTGCATGTTCCGGGCCCCGATCTGGATGACGTCCACGTACTTCACCATGAGATCGGCCTGGCCGGGGGAGGTCATCTCGGTGACCACACCCAGGCCGGTTTCCTCCCGCACTTCCTGGAGGATCTTCAGGCCTTCCTCTCCCAGACCCTGGAAAGAGTAAGGGGAGGTGCGGGGTTTGAACGCGCCGCCCCGGAAGAGAACGGCCCCGTATTTGCGCACCATCCAGGCGATCTCCAGGGTGCGCTGCCGGTCTTCGACGCCGCAGGGGCCGGCGATCACCACCAGGCGGTCGCCGCCGATGGCCACTTCGCCGATCTTGATGGTGGACGGGGCCGGATGGAGCTGGCGGCTCACCAGCTTGTAGGGGGAGGAAATGGGGATGGCCTTGGCCACCCCGGGCAGGGACTCGTAATAACCGAGATCCTTGCGGATTTTGCCCACTACCCCCAGGATGGTTTCTTCCTCTCCTTGAATTTCTTTAATCAGATTGCCTTCGGCACGCAGGGTTTCCAGCAGCCGTTCCTTTTCCTCTCTGGTGATGCCTTGGCTCAGTACCAGAATCATGGCGGACCTCTCGATCGATATTTTAATGTCGAAAAATAAAAAACCCCAAGAAGCTATCCTCGGGGTCTCAGTTTGAGACCTCTGCGAAAGTCTCCCTTCTTGTCATTCTGAGGAAGCGGAGCGACCGAAGAATCTCGTTTTTGGCGGCAAGCCTTTACCGGCGGTGCTGATGATTACAAGCAGATTGAAAATCATTGTCACCAAAAAACCAGATTCTTCACTCCGCTTCGCTCCGTTCAGAATGACAAAAAAATGACTTTGGCACAGGTCTCAGTCTAAGTCAAACCTCGGGGAATCTTGTCCTCCGCTTGGGGAAGGTTATTTCCCTATCAATATTTCAATGCCCCCTACCCTACATCGCCTCCGGCTCCAGCGGCGCTTCCTCCACTTGGGGCAGCGGTTTGGCCGCGGGTTTCCGGCGGAATTTTTTCTTGGGCTTGGGGGGTTCGGCGGTTACGGGTGAGGTCTTCAGGTCCTTGGCCGCGGCCCAGCCCTCCGCGCCGCTTGCCGGGTGGCGCACTTTAAACCAGTCCTGGCCGTGCTGCACCAGTTTCTCCACCTTTTCGTTGAGGGGTAGGGACTTGACCACCTTGGAGCTGAAAAGCGGCAGGGAGTAAAGATTGACCGTGGCCGCGGCGATATAATAATATTCTTTCTCCGCGGCCGGCTTGGGCTCGGGCTTCGGGGCCTGGTCCGAGACCTGGGCCGCGAGGATCCAGCCGATGCCCGCGTCCTTTTCCACCAGCACCCGGAGCCAGCCCTGGTCGTTCTCGGCGATCTTTTGCACCCGGTCGCCTTTTAAGAGAATCTTCCGGAAAGGGCAATCCGGGCTGGGGCATTCCCGCAATTCCAGACTGTCCGCGGCCACGTAAAAATAGGCCGCTTCCACGGGGGTGGTGCTCAACAGCTCCGCCTGGAGCCAGCCGCTGAGAGTGCCCTTATCCAGGCGCACCCGCCACCACTGGTCTTTGACTTCCAACTGCTCCACCCGGTCGGCCCGGTAAAGTTCCCCCACCACCTTGCAGTCATAGCCGGGGCAGTCCTTCAGGTAGGTGATCACCGGGGTGACGTAGTAAACGGAGGGTTTGGTTGCCACCGGCGGAGGGGCGCAGGAACCGAGGATCAGAGCGATAAAGAATAAGGGGATGATACCGGACCGACTCCAGGGCCTCTGCATACGGTTCTTCCTCCTTAACCGGGTTTGCGCTCCAGGTTGCTGATCCGCCACTTGCCGCCGTCATTGGAGAACCTGACGTTATAGGACTGGGTTTCGGATTTTCCGGTCTGGGTGGCCTTCTGCCGGATCTCGAGCTTCCAGGTCACCGCGGCCTGGGCCTGATCCGCATCCAGGAGGTTAACCTCCGTCAATTCGAAGTCCAACCCGGAGTAATCATAGGCATCCCAGACGGCCAGGGTTCTTTGGCGTCTCTGGTCGAAATCCGGGAAAGTGGGGGAGAAGGACTGGGAGTATAGGGAGATGTCCTTCTTAAGTTGGGCCTCCCGCAGTTGGTTGAGCAGTTCCGATAATTGATCCTTTAAGACCGCGGTGTTCGCCATCGTTGCCGACAGGGGCGGCACGCCTTTCTCCGGGGCCGGGGGGGCAGCCGGAGCCGGAACGGGAACGGGCGCGGCGGGGACCCCTCGGGGCGCGGCGACTTTAGGGCTGGGAGACACAGGAACCTGAGGAGGGGTACTTTGGAATAGAAAAAGCCAGGGGAGCAGGACGATCAGCAAGCCGGCCCCGCCGAGCAGGCCCCAAACCCAGGGATTCTTCCAAGCGGAAGCCTTGGCCGGAGCCGGCGGGGGCACGGAAGGAGGTTCCTCCGCCGGGGGTTTCACCAGGGACCAATGGCATTCATGGCAGAACTCCTGCCGGGCGCTGACCCTGGCGCCGCAATGGGGGCAAAAGGCCCGGTCGTATTCCGGCAACTTCAGACTGGCCCCGCAAGACCGGCAGAACAGGTCATTTCCCTCCACAGACTCCCGGCAGTAGGGACATTCCGGCATATGCATTCTAAATTAATAAAAAATTATAGTTATTTTCAATATATCTTTTTATGGCTTTAACTTCAAGGACCGAAAAAAAGGGCCGCACTGCGGCGGCCCTTGAGTCAGACATTCCCGGCAAAACTTAGGGAACGACCTGGATGGGACGCATCATCTCGTTGTCTTCGTGGTCCAGGATGTGGCAGTGCCAGACGTACAGGCCGGGGATATCGAATCTGGCCTTGAGCCTGGTGACCATGCCCGGATAAGCGATGACGGTGTCCTTGGTCCCCCGCTCCCATGATTCCCGGGGCGCAGGCGGGCCGGCCAGGGTGGCGGGAGCGACGGTTATGCCGTCCACATCGGTCACCAAAGGCTGGCGGTTGACCACCTCGAACTGCACCTGGTGCAGGTGGATGGGATGGGCGTCGGCAGTGAAGTTATAGATCTCCCACAGCTCCGTGGTGTTGAGTCTCGGCTTCTCGGTGGTGGGGTCAGCAAACATCTTCTCCACCGGATTAAAGTCCCGATCAACAATGCCCAGGAGAGCCGTCCGGGGACCCACCCCGGGGAGGACCGCGGAATCAAATTCGTTCAAAGAAACCCTTCTGATTCTGTTGACCGGTCCCAAATTATCAAACCTGGGGAGGGCCAGACTGCCGAGCGGCGTGGTGGTAACCCGGCCGCTGGCGGCCACCACCTTGAACTTCATTACCTGGCCGGTGGTACCGGGGTCGGAGACGGGAAAATCCGCGCCCGGAACGCCCCCGCCAAAGGGCTCATCCGGCCCGAGGTTGGCCAGATAGAGTTCGGTGCCCACCGGGAAGTGTCTGAAGTCGATGATGACGTCAGCCCGTTCCGCCAGGCCGATGAGGAGTTGGTTTTCACCCTGGTACCGGGGGCGGACCACCCCGGGCAGGAAGCCGCCATCCGCGCCGATCTGCCAGATGGGTATGGCCGGCTGGGCGGCGGCGTCATTTTGGCCGGGATCGGCCGCCACCAGTTTCAGGATGAGGAACCGGGAGTTGCAACCATTCAGGAGGCGGAAGCGGTACAGGTGTCTCTCCACCTCCATCACCGGCCAGGTTTTGCCGTTCACCACCATGGTGTTGCCGAAGAATTCCGGATTATGCAGGGGGGCGATATCGCTAAAAGGAATAAACGGCCCCGCGAATCCATCAAAGAACTCCCGGCTGTCAGGAAAGAACAGGGAGCCGTCCATATTGAAGGAACGGTCCTGGACAACTAGGGGAACTTCATACTTTCCTTCGGGAAGCACACCCGGGGGGAGGTCGGAAATGCCGCCCCGCAGGAGATAAAACCCCGCAAGTCCCGCCTGGACGTTCACCCGGGTCATGCCCACCGCATGATCATGATACCAGAGGGTAGTGGCCCGCTGGGTGTTGGGATACTGAAAGACCGCGGTGCCGGGCTCGGTGTTGGTGGGGTCGAACTGGCCATAATTGGTGCCCTGGGTGGTGGCGTCCCCGAGATTGTTGGCCGCAGGCAGCCACCAGGCCTGGGGAAAGCCGTCGCTTTCCTCGCCCACGTGGGCGCCATGCAGATGAGTGACGATGGGCACCGGGCCGGTATAGGGACCGGGGGTCCCCAGGTTGGTGAAATCCGGACGGCTGTCAATGGCGCCGTTGTTGCCCACCTTAGTGGGGTTGGCCCAATGCAGGGTCTGGTCCACCGGCAGGAGATGGGGGAGGAAGTTGCCGAAGGTGGGGGAGTTGGGATCGAGGTCCTTCAGTTCGTTGATCCACTTGACCCGAACCGGCCGGTTCACCTTGGCCTCAATGGTAAAGGCAGGATAGCTGAAGGTATTGGCGCCCCCGGTGCGGGACCCATAGCCCCAGACGGTGGTCAGGGGAAAACCCGTGGGCAGGACCTGCTGTTGGAACTGGCGCACCGCGATTTCGTAATAATCGATGCCCCGCCTGGTCGCGGTGCTTTTGGGCATCACCGGCGGGATAGTTAATGGTTCCGCATACTTCGGAATAGTGGTCGGGGCCAAGGACCCGCCCGGCAGCGGCACGGCTTGAGCCCCGGCCACCAGTCCGGCGGTGAGCACGGCCAAGGCCGCCAGCAGAATCAGCCATGAATTTTTTGCCCTAAGCATAGGAAATTCCTCCCTTTGAAAAATTGGCGAAAAACTGAAGAATTAAGAGTTATTTAAAGGTTTATTCTTTGGGGAAGAACAACGTCTAAGCTCCCCTGAACACGGCATCAGGCTGAAATATTTGCACTTATATTTAATCCTCAACAAAATAAGGTTCAATAGGACAAATGACCCAAATTGGTCTCTTAATTTGCCTAGATTTATTTAATAGAGCTAGTAAAAATACCTAGGGAAACTCATTATTGTTTTTTTAATTAACGAATTATCAATAGGTTACGATGTATGCGACTCGGAAAAAGCAGAGGAACAGAACAGGAAGTTTTTATAGGAAATTATGCAGCGCCCGCCGGGTTTCCAGGGGGTCTTCTTCCTGGGGGAGGTGGCCGCAGCGGGGGAGGATGACCAGGCGGGAATCCGGAATATCCCGGTGAAAATTGCGGCCCGATTCCAGAGGCACTACTTCGTCCTGCTCACCCCAAATGATCAGGGTGGGCGCCCGGACGGTCTTGTATTGGGCGATCATGGCGTCCATATCCGGCGGGATGATCTGCCGGGCGGTTTGCCGCAGCGCCTCGGCCGCGCCGGGCAGGCTGCCGTTATAGGCGTAAGTGTCGATCATCTCGTCGGTAATCTTGTCCTTATCATAAAAGCATTTGCGCAAAACCAGACCGGTTACGAACCTGGGGGGAAGAAGCCGGCCCAGGTTACTGAGCACGGGCGCCCGGGCCAGGCGGACGAACCAGGGGAGTTTCTGGGGGTAGCCGGCGCTGGCGATGAGGACCAGGCCCTGGATGCGCCCGGGCGATTCTTCCCGCAATTGAAAGTAGGCCGTGAGGGCGATCGCGCCGCCCAGGGAATTGCCGATGAGGACCGCGTCCTCAAGATTGCGGCCGCGGATGAACGCGGCCACCATCTCCCCCTGGTCGCTGACCGCGTATCTGCCATCCTGGGGTTTGTCCGAAAGGCCGTGGCCTTTGAGGTCCAGGGCGAAGACCCGCCGCGTCCCGGCCAGGCCCGGCGCAAGATAGCGCCAGGTATAGGCGCAGGCCCCGAAGCCGTGGAGGAGAATGACCGGCGGCCCTTGGCCCGCTTCGTAGTAGTTGATCTTGATGCCTTGATAATCAAAGGACTTCTGCTCGCCCCAGGGCTGGGCGATATCGACGGCGGGCGGGGGGAGGCGGTGGCAGGAGGAGGTTAGAACTATAATAAAGAAAACTATTAATAACTTATTAGATAAGTGCATTTCTTATTAAATCATATTCCAATTCACAAGTTATATATGTGATTTCTCTATTTAATAAGCTTAGGAATTAAAAGATAATAAATATGATTAGAAAATAATCGGTTAATTATAATTATGTTATTTAATATTAATTACAACATTATCCAATTTAACTTTATTAACAATTCTGTAAAGACCTGGTTCTATTAATGTTTTTGGTCTATATTCTTTAATCCAAAATGATATTTGTTCGTTGCCACTATGGTCAATGGCACAAAGTGAAATAAAAAGCTGTATAGGATATGGATAACTTAATATGTCATTCATATTAAGTTTGCCTTCAAAAGAGCAATTAGCTTTAATTCCGCTAAGATTGTCAATTTTTGGAAACGAATCTTTTAATTTTACTGGAAACATTTGATTATTATTTTCCAATATTATCCATACAGTAAAATCAGAAGGTATATTCTTAGTTCTTCCGATAATATGAATCTCACCATAGCTTTCTATTGTATATCCAAGGGGTGGGCTCGAAATATCTCCAATAAAATTACCTTTTTGAGACAAATAATCAGTAGCACTTATTATGATTATACCAACAATCAGACCATAGAAAAATATTAGATAAGAGTGTTTAATAAATATACTAACGCGTCCCAAGAAAGATTTAATACTAAATTTATTTGTTGTCGATCCATGAACGGCAGCTTCTTTTGATGCTGTCTCTTGTCTTAAGATTAAAGGCGCAATAAAATATATTATTAGACTGACCACAACTATTACAACCCAAAATATAGTCTCACTTAATAAGCAAATTATTAGATTCCTTTTAGATTTATCAAGAAGTTCATAAAAAAACCATGCAAATATAACAATCAAGTCAATCAATATTACAATTCTTACTCTATCGCTTATTCTAAGGCTGTTTAATAAGTTATTTATAAAATGTTCGGCCATTTCAATCTATCCTTTATAAATCAGTTATTACCATAAGTTTTATACCTTATTATAGATTATCAAATGCATACTAACACTCTTACCTTCTCAAATCAATCACCAACGGCGAGGTTTCCTGGTCCCGGCTGATGGAGTGCGGCTCCACCAGTTTGACCCGGGGTTGGACGCCGATGGCTTCGGCCAGTTTGCGGGTGAGTTGTTGGAGGAATTCCCGCTGCTGGGTCATTTTGTCGAAGAAGAGTCCTTCCCGCACTTCGATCTTCACTTCCAGGTAATCCAGGTGGCCTTCCCGGCCGATGACCAGTTGGTACAAGGGTTCGTCTCCCAGGATGCCGGATAAGATCTGCCCCACCCGGCCCGGGAAGATATTGATGCCCTTGACGATGACCACCGCGTCGGAGCGGCCCTGGATGCGGCTGATGCGGGCCAGGGTGCGGCCGCAGGGGCAGGGTTCGTAGTGCAGACGGCAGAGGTCGCCGGTGCGGAAGCGCACCAGGGGCACGGCCTCCTTGGTGATGGTGGTCAGCACCAGCTCCCCCAGCTCGCCTGCGGGCAGGGCCGCGCCGCTTTTGGGGTCGATGACCTCCGGGAGGAAGTGGTCCTCTTGGAGGTGCATGCCCCGGCGGTGTTCGCATTCGCCTGCCACCCCCGGCCCCATGGCCTCGGACAAGGCGTAGTGGTCCAGGGCGGTGAGGTAGAGCCGGGACTCGATCTCCCGGCGCTGCTCCTCGGTCCAGGGCTCGCCCGCGAGGAGGGCCAGCTTCAGATGCATATTTTTGGCGTCCATTCCCTGGGCCTCCATCTGGTCCGCCAGCACCTGGGCATAGGAGGGGGTGCTCACCAGCACGGTGGTGCGGTAGTCCCGCATGATCCCCACCTGCCGGGCGGTGCCGCCGGGGCCGGTGGGGATCACCGACGCGCCCAAAAGCTCCACGCCGTAATGGAGGCCGAAGGCGCTGGTGAGCAGGCCGTAGCTCAGGGTCACCTGCACCACGTCGTCCCGGTCCACGCCCGCGGCGGTGAGGACCCGGGCCGCGAGTTTCGCCCAGTTGCGGAGGTCCCGGGCGGTGTAGCCCATGACGATGGGCGCGCCGGGGCTGCCGGTGGAGGAATGGATGCGCACCACCTCTCTCAAGGGCACTGCGAACATCTCATAGGGGTAGCTCTCGGCCAAGTCCCGGCGGGTGGTGAAGGGAAGGCGGGACAGGTCCTCCAGGGACTGGCAATCCTCCGGCAAAAACCTGACCTCGTCGAACTTCTTTTTATAGAACTTGACGTTTTTATACACCCGGTGGAGGGTGGCCTGGAGGCGCTCCAACTGCAACTGCGCCAGGTCCCGGCGGTCCATCAGTTCCGCGTCTCTGTCAAAGATCGCCATTTTAAGACCTCGTTTTTCGTTTTTCGTTTTTCGTTTTTCGTGACCTGCTCGTTCGCAAGCTCCGGCCTGATTGGTATTAATTCTCGCAGATTAGGAAGAGAACGGAATCCCGTCCACTCATCTGAATTCCGAAGAAGCTTACGAAAAACGAAAAACCAAAAACGAAAAACGATCTTTTTAATCTTCCCGGCCCAGGTAGGCCTCGATCACCCGGGGGTCGCGGCGGATCGCGGCGGGCGGGCCTACGGCAATGACCTGGCCGTGGTCCAGGACCACCACCCGGTGGCAGAGACCCATGATCAGGGTCATGTCGTGTTCGATGATCAAGAGGGTGATCCCCCGCTCCCGGAGTTGGGTGAGCAGAGTCATCAGGTCTTCGGTCTCCCGGGAGTTGAGGCCCGCGGCGGGCTCATCCAACATGAGCAATTGCGGTTCCTGGGCTAAAGCCCGGGCGATTTCCAGGCGGCGCTGCTCGCCATAGGCCAGGGCGTCTGCGGGAAAATCCGCCTTCTCCGCCAGTCCCACCAGATCCAAGAGTTCCCGGGCCTGCTCCGCCGCCCGGGTTTCGGCCAGGCGCGTCTTAGACCCGGGCCACAGGGCCCGAAGCCCGCCCACCTCCTGGCGCTGATGGCAGCCGGTGAGGACGTTTTCCAGGACGGTCATGCCCGAGAAGATCTGGATGTTCTGGAAGGTGCGGGCCAGGCCCCGCCGGGCCCGGTAGAAAGGGGCCAGGGTCCCCAGGCTTTCCCCCAGGAGGCTGACTTCGCCGCCGGTGGGGGGGAGCAGACCGCTGATCAAGTTGAAACAGGTGGTTTTGCCCGCGCCGTTGGGGCCGATGAGGCCGATGATCTCCCCGGGATCGACGGCAAAGGAGACCCCGTCCACGGCTTTGACGCCGCCGAAGTGTTTGGTGAGATCGGTAACTGCCAATAAACTCATGGGATATACTCACTGCCTTTAGACGGTTTAGAGTACTCTTATTAAATAACCTCTGGCGGTAATGCCTCAATGCGTTCTAACCATCCATTAAATAAAGCGCATTCACGGCGAATGGCTGCCAAGCCAATCTCCAACGCGGCAAGTGAGCCGTATACCGGCTTATCGTATGCTGGGAATAAATCTAAGATACGCTTGCTTGGAGCTGTCACGGGACTATCATCAATTTCCTCTGGTGAGTTGAACAGATTGCGAATCGCTCGGAAACGAGCAGCAAGATCGATTCTGTTAATGCCCTGAGCCAGTATTTCGGGTTCACTGAACAACAGTCCTTCAAATTCGTGCATTTGCACATAGGGGATGAACCGGCGAAGCGGTTCGCCTCCTAACTTACTTTTCAATCGTTCGGTTAGTGACTGAATCACACACTGCGATTTTTCCACGATATTAGGCTTATTTCTTGCACCCTCTTTACCCGGAAAGTCGCTTGACAGACCATAGAAATCAAAAAACGTTGTGCAGTAGGCGGTTTTATCACCTAATAGCCGTCCTCGTAAATCGATCAGGAGTCGCTGGAATTTCAGGTTGCCACCTTTATGTCCAGGCTTGCCAATCAGTGATGGATAGAGATAAATCCCCTTGGGGACGAACCACTCGGATAGCACCTCATACACAAATGTCTCTTCGGTTGGTCCTTCGCAAATCACATGCAATCGTGTCATTTGCGCGGCCTCCCACCGAGGATATTCTTCTCCCAAAGTTCACCGACTGAGTACTCCTCCAGCCAAATTTCAAAGTCCTTCTTATCATAGCGTTTAAATACGGTCACTTCCTGGTCACGTTCTACGATTACTAAGTCACCAATGGAGAACTCATTCACCAAAGGCACAGACTGAGTGGAAACGATCACTTGCATCCGTTTGGATGCTGAGCGCAGCAATGAGCCTAATAAGGTGATAGCGTAAGGATGCAAGCCGAGTTCCGGTTCATCAATGATGATAGTTGAAGGAGGGTCGGGTTGCAGCAGGGCCGTGACCAGGCAAATCAAGCGGATTGAACCATCCGACAATTGGCTAGGCCAGAGGGCGTAATCACTATCTTTTTGCCGCCATAGAAGCCGAATTTGTTCTTCTTCTGTAGGCAATCTTTGCGGTTTTAGTACAAACTTATCAAAGAATGGAATGGCTAACCGGATCGTCTTGAGGATCTGCTGATAGATATCGGGGTTTTCAGCAGAGAGGCGGTATAGGAAAGCAGCCAAGTTAGAAGCATCCGGGCGCAGGTACTCATTGTCATGAACCGACCCCAGACGTTTTACACCCGCGGTATCGCTTGTATCGTGGAAATGAAAGACCTTCCAACTGGCGATGGAGCTATAGCAATAGTCTGCAACGCTACCTTTACTCGATGACTCATAATTGGTTTTTAATTTGGATTCTGTATGACCTGAGCCAAGGTTAATCCATTCACCGCTGAAAAAAACCCCGGCAAAAAAGAGTCTTTCGCTGACAAAAGAAAAATTTCCTTCCACAGTGGGTGTTAGAGCAAACTCGTAACCATTTAATCCAAATTCTATAAATGATTTCAGAATATTGGTTTCTTTTGCACCAAAACTGACGATGCGATCGGCCGACCCTTGATTTCGAGTCCAACTTTGCAAGCGGCCCTCTACCATCTCACCCAACATGTGAAAGTAAGACACAAAATTACTCTTGCCTGCGCCATTAGCACCGATAAGAACATTCAAGCTACGCATCTCAAATCGGTCCAAGTCGCGAATTGACTTGAATCCCGCGATGGTTATCCGATCAATCGCTTTTTTGGTGCCCATAATTGTTTCTCTCGCGCCAAGAGGTGTTTATTTTCACACAAGATGGTGGTCATTAATGCAGCCACCCCATAAACTTTATTCCCATACCTCCCGGTAACCCTTGCCCAGGTAAGCTCTTTGCACTTCCGGGTCATCCCGGAGTTCCGGGGCGGAGCCGTCCAGGATGATGCGGCCGGTCTCCAGGACGTAGCCCCGGTCCGCCAGTTTCAGGGCCGCCCGGGCGTTTTGCTCGATGAGGAGCAAAGTGGTGCCCTCGTCCTTCAGTTCCCGGAGGATGTCGTACACCCGGCTCACCATCAGGGGGGCCAGGCCCATGGAAGGCTCGTCCAGCATCAGGAGCCGGGGCCGGGACATCAAGGCCCGGCAGATGGCCAGGATTTGCTGTTCGCCGCCGCTTAAAGTCCCCGCGGGTTGGGAGGCCCGTTCTTTGAGCAAAGGAAAACGCTCCCGGATCTCCTCCAAGTCCTTCCGGGCCTGCTTCTGGTCCCGGCGGTGAAAGGCCCCCAACTCCAAGTTGGCGGTAACGCTGAGAGAAGCGAAGACCCGGCGGCCCTCCGGCACCAGGGCCAACCCCAGGGCGACGATGCGCTCCGGCGGCAGCCGGGTCAGGTCCGCGCCGTTAAATTCCACCACGCCCCTAAAAGGCGGCAGCAAACCGGAAATGGCCCGCAAGGTGGTGCTTTTGCCCGCGCCGTTGCCGCCGATCAGGGTCACCACCTCGCCTTGGCGCACGTGGAGGGAGATCCCTTTGAGGACCGTTAATTTGCCGTAGCCGGCCTGGACGCTTTTCAAAGTAAGCACGGTGAAATATGGTTTCCGTTTTCTCGTTTTGCGTTTTGCGTTTTCCGTTTTTCGTTCATATTATCCTCAGGTTTTGGTTAGGAAACCCAGTGAATGTGAGCGGGCACGGAGGCCCGCTCCACTATTAATCCCCGAAACCCATACGAAAAACGTAAAACGAGAAACGAAAAACGATCTTTTACTCTCTGCTGATAAACTTCAAACTCAACTTGCCCTTGCCCAAAAGGCCTTCCGGCCGCCAGATGAGGAGGGTGACCAGCAGGCCGCCGTAAACCAGGTCCTGATAAGCCTTAAACTGGCGGAGCATCTCCGGCAGGACGGTGAGGGCCAGGGCGCCCACCACCGCGCCGGCAATGGACCCCATGCCGCCCAGGACCACCATGCACAGAATGAGGATGGAGGTGTGGAGGCCGAAGGACTCGGGATTGATGAAAGTGATGTAGTGGGCGTACAAGGAGCCGGCCATCCCGGCCAGGGCCGCGGCCAGGGTGAAGATGGCCACTTTATAGGCCGGGGTGTTGATCCCCATCACCTGGGCGGTGACCTCATGGTCCCGGATGGCCCGCAGGGCCCGGCCGTGATACGAATTCACCAGCCGGTAGGTGAGGGTCAAGGTGAAGAGCACCAGCAGCAGGACCAGGAGGAGGAACATGCCCGGGGCCCGGAAACTCAATCCCAGAATGCGGGGCGGCGCGATGCCCGCCAGACCGTCCGGGCCGCCGGTGATCTCCAGGTTGAGGAAGACCAGGTCCACGATCACCCCGAAGCCCAGGGTGACGATGGCCAGGTAGTCCTCCTTGAGGCGCAGGGTGGGCAGTCCCAGGAGCAAGCCGCAGCCGCCGGAAAAGACCACGGCGCTCAAGGCCGCCAGGGGAAAGGGAAAGTGCCAGACGAGCGAGGTGAGCGCCGAGACGTAGGCGCCGATACCGAAAAACGCGGCGTGCCCCAACGAGACCTGGCCGGCGTAGCCGATGATCAGGTTGAGGCTGATGGCCAGGATGATATAGATACCCCCCAGGATGGCCAGGTGCAAAATGTAGGCGGACATCTCAGTCTCCCCGGCCTTTGAGAATTCCCTGGGGCCTTAAGAGAAGCACCAGGATGAGGATGGCAAAGGCGATGGCGTCTTTATACCCGGAAGAAACATAGGCCGCGCCCAGGCTCTCCGCCACCCCCAGAAGGAGGCCTCCGAGAATGGCCCCGGGGATGGACCCCACCCCTCCGAGGATGGCGGCGCTGAAGGCCTTGAGGCCGGGCAAGAGGCCCATGCGGGGATAGGTGGCGTTGTAATAGATGGCCATCATGATGCCCGCGGCGCCGCTCAACGCCGAGCCGATGAGAAAGGTAAGGGCCACCATGCGGTCGACGTTGACGCCCATCAGCCGGGCCGTATCCCGGTCCAGGGCGCAGGCGACGATGGCCTTGCCGTAGCGGGTATAACGCACAAAGACCACCAGCAGGGCCATGAAGCCCAGGGCCGCGAGCAGGATGGCCCCTTGCAAACTGGAGAGAGGTAGCCCGGCGATGGTGATGGTGCTGAAGGTAAACTGGATGGGAAAAGGCCGGTCATTGGGGCCGAAGAGCAGCAAGGCCAAGCTCTGGAGGAAAATGGAGGCGCCGATGGCGCTGATCAAGGGGACCAGGGGATGGGAACCCCGCAGGGGCCTAAAGGCCACACGTTCCAGGACCACACCCAGTAAGGCCGCGGCCCCCATGCCCCCGGCAAAGGCCAGAAAGAAATTGACGCCGGCGCCCAGGAGCAGGACCGCCACAAAGGCCCCGAACATGTAAATCTCCCCCTGGGCGAAATTGATGAGGCCCAGGATGCCGTAAATCATGGTATAGCCCAGAGCGATGAGGGCATAGACGGCGCCGGCGGTCAGGCCGTTGAGCAATTGCTGGAGGAACATAAGGCAGTTTTCAGTTTTTAGTTGTCGGTTTTAGATATTCGCGCCACAACATATCAAATTGGGTATTGGGAGACAAGGGCGTTGCCGGACGGAGAGAACTCCGCCTCCCAAAAAAAGGCGGCCCGGAGGCCGCCATGCCGAGCCAACCGAGGTCAAAGCTAGAAATGATAAGCTGCACCTACCTGGCCGCTGAAGAGGTGGAAGGTGGGCTGCAGGGAAAAGGTATGCGAGGTAAGACTGCCCAGGAGAAAGCCATCGATCTTGTAAGTGAAACTCGGTTCGGCGAAGCGATACTTGAAGGAGACGTCGATGGAAACGTTTTTCAAGGCCATCCAGCGCACGCCTGCCTCCGCAGCCAAACAGAAAGCAACATCGGACCTGGACTCCAAGTCCTGAACTTGATTTATATTTACCGGCGGGATGGCAACCCCGTTGACTTTATTAACACTGACAAAAGTGACTTTGGGCTGCTGGCTGGCGAACATGAGACCCGGGCCCACGGCTACATAAGGCTGGAGGCGGCCGAAGGGCACCTCCTGATCGGGCAGGAAGCCGTACCGGGCCGCGAACATGAAGGCCAGGGTGGGGGCAACCCCTTCGCTGAAGAGGTTGGCCTGACCGGCAAAATTGGCCAGGGGAATTCCCAGGAGAGAGAATTTGCTGGAGAACTTCCCCGACTGGTCACGGAAATTAAGGCGATGCATGGTGAAATCCAGATAAAAACCGAAATACTTCATCCAGTCGGGATAGTTAAACCCCAAAAAGCCTTCTTTCACAAACCAGGTGCCCAACTTGAGGCCGCCCAAGAATGCAGGATCGAGCCGTCCCGGAAATTTGAATGATTCCCTAACGTTGAGTATTCCCAAGAAGGACCCGGTCCCCGACGTTGATTGAGAGGTGTTGGCGCCCTGCACCCCTCCAAGGTAAGCCTCCACATACATCTCCGCCTTGGCCCCCGCCGGCAGGAGCAACAGGACGGCTGTCAGGAGCAGCATTCCGGCCAGAAAGTTACTTCTTTTGTTCATTTCTCCCCCCCTTATTTCTTTTCGGAAAAACGGGTGCGGCCTGATTTCTCGCCAGCTAACGGCCGCAGACCTCCTCCCTTAATCTCTTTCAGCCAGCCTTCGCCAATTTAACCCTCAAGCTCCATTTAGGTTCCTATTATCTTATTTGTCAAGAATTAACAATTTATTACGGGTAAGAAATTCCGTTGCGTCGAGAACTTATAGCGGACCCCCAAGCGGTCCATCCCGAACCTTCCAATAAAAAAGGCGGCCTTAAAGGCCGCCTTGGCAATTATGTTCTCTGTTTAGGTTTAGAAGTGATACGCCGCGCCCAGTTGCACGCTAAACAGATTATAGGTGGGGTCAATCGTAAAGTTAACCGGGGAGGTTGGCCCAAAATGATTGGCCGTAGTCTTGAAAGTATAGCTCGGCTGGGCATACCGATATTTGAAGGAGAGATCGAGAGACACGTTTTTGAGAGCCATATAGCGCAAGCCGGCCTCCACCGCCAAGGCGATGTCCGTGCTGCTCTGGGAACCGGCGTCGTAAGTCTTCAGAGCGCCGAAAGAACATCTGTTAATCAGCTGCGCCCGCTGAGTGGAAAAGAGAATGGCGGGGCCAATGCCCAAATAAGGCTGCAACCGGCCAAAAGGAACCTCGGAATCCGGGAAGAAGCCGTAACGCGCCGCGAACATAAATGCCAACGTCGCTGCCGTGCCTTCCGATTGGAAATTATTCGGAGCAACAGTTAAAAGTCCAATCCCGTTCAAATCCACGGCTGCAGAGCCACCCTGCTGCTTACGCATATCCAAGCGGTGGTAGGAGAAATCCACATAGAAACCAAAATATCTCATCCATGCAGGGTAATTATACCCCAGAAAGCCTTCTTTGACGAACCAAGTGCCGATCTTAAGACCGCCCATAACTGCAGGGTCAAATTTCCCCGGGATTCTGTTACGTTCGGCTTCCCCGCCCGCCGGACCAACCTCAGCGGTGGTAAAGGTTTGTTGGCTGCTGGCCGGGAAAACGCCTCCCAAATAGGCTTCCACGTACATCTCCGCCTTGGCCCCCACAGGCAGGACCAACAGGACGGCTGCCAGAATCACTATTCCGGCAACGGCATAACTCTTTTTCATTAGATTATCCCCCCTTAATCTTTGAAGAAATGTTGGTTAGGCCTTGAATTACACCTGTTTTATGTTTCCCCCATCCCTCCTTTCCAGAATTTTCAAGACCAATTCCTTTCTCCTTTTCAAGGCAACCCCATTTTAAGCGCTCAGCGTTTTTTTTGTCAAGGATAAAATCATCTTCGGCAGAAAAAAGAACAAGTTTTAAGAGATAAGGCTCAACCAGGTAGCCAGGCCTAATCCCACCCCCACCAGGGCGTTGAGGGTAAAAAAAGCTGGAGGCAGCCGCGTGGTTCCCCGCAAGACCAGAATCAGATGTTGTCCGGCCAGCAGCCCGGCTCCCAAAACCACCGCCACGGGGTAGACTCCCTGCAATCCCGCCAGCCGGCCGGTGATGAAAAATCCCGCAGCCGCGGCCAGGTGGCATCCGGCCGCCAGGGTCCGGGCCCGGGTGGAGCCCATCTTCGCCGGCAAGGACCACAGCCCCGTCCTCCGGTCGAACTCCTCATCCTGAAGGGCATAAAGGATGTCGAAGCCGGCCACCCAAAAAAGGACCGCCCCCCCCAGGACCAGGACCTGGAGGCTCAGGTCGCCCCGCACCGCCAGCCAGCCCCCCACCGGGGCCAGACCCAGACCCAGACCCAGGATAAAGTGGGTCGCAGAGGTGAATCTCTTCGTGAGGGAATAACCCAGGACCACGGCCAGGGCCAGGGGGGAGAGAAGCAGGCAGACCCGGTTCAGTTGGCCCGCAGCCCAGACAAAGAGCAGGCAGTTCACCGCCACAAAGAGCCGCACCGCCCCCTTCTGCAACCGTCCTTGGGGTAAAGAGCGGGACGCAGTCCGGGGATTGGCCGCGTCGTAGTCGGCATCCGCCAGGCGGTTGAAGGCCATGGCCGCGCTCCGGGCCGCCACCATGGCCAGGAGAATGAAGATGGTGGTTCTTAGGTCCGGCCAGCCCCGGGCCGCGAGCATGGCCCCCATAAAGGCAAAAGGCAGGGCCAGGACGCTGTGGCCGATCTTGATCATATCCAGGATTTCCCAGATATTTCGGAGAAATTGCTGCATGGGATGCCTTTAAAAGAATTTCACCACAAAGACACCAAGGCACAAAGGGACATAAAGAACTTTATTAATCATGGTCTCGGCTAAGCCGAGACCATGATTAATAATTTCCTTGGTGATTCTTTGTGTCTTGGTGCCTTTATGGTGAATCATTTCTCTCCCCAACGCGGGCCCAGACGATGCTCCAGGCCCAGGTGGTCCAGGATGCGGCCCACCAGCTGCCGGGCCAGCTCTTCCAGGGTTTGGGGGCGGTGGTAGAACCCGGGGCACGCCGGAAAGATGGTGGCCCCTGCAGCCGCGGCCCGGGTCAGGTTTTCCAGGTGAATGAGGCTTAAAGGGGTTTCCCGGACCACCAGGATCAGGGGCCGCTTCTCCTTCAAAAAGACTTCTCCGGCCCGGTGGATCAGGTTGCGGCCCACCCCCTGGGCAATGGCCCCCATGGTGCCCATGGTGCAGGGAATCACCACCATGGCCCGGGCCCGGAACGAGCCGCTGGCCAAAGCGGAGGTGAAATCATCCACCTTATGCCAGACGGCGTTGGGGGCCAAATCCCTGGAGGTCAGGCCCAGTTCCAGGGAGAGCACCTGCTCCCCGGCAGAGGAAATTACCGCGTGGAGTTCCAGGTCCGGCCGGGCGGCAAAATAGCGCATAAGCTCCCGGGCATAGATCATGCCGGAGGCCCCGGTGACGGCCACCACGTAACGGTTCACGGCAGTCCCAGCTTCGGCCACAGCTCGTCCACCTTACGCTTGACTTCCGGGTCCATGTCGATGACCGGGGGCCATTCCCGGGTAAAACCTTCCTCCGGCCCTTTGCGAGTGGCGTCGATGCCCATCTTGGAGCCGTAATGGGGCAAGGGCGAAGCGTGGTCCAGGGCGTCCACCGGGCCGTCGGCGAAGACCACGTCCCGCCTGGGATCCACGTTGTTTCCCAATCGCCAGAGGACCTGGCCCAGGTCCTGGACGTCCACCTCCCGGTCGAAAACGATGATGATCTTGGTGAACATCATCTGCCCCAGCCCCCAGAGGGCGTGCATCACTTTGCGGGCATGGCCCGGATAGCGCTTGTCGATGCTCACGAAGGCCAGGTTATGGAAGACTCCTTCCACCGGCAGGTTGAGGTCCACGATTTCCGGCAGGGTCTTTTTCATCAGCGGCAGAAAGATGCGCTCCGTGGCCTTGGCGATGAAGCAGTCCTCCATGGGGGGCCGCCCCACGATGGTGGCGGGATAAACTGCGTCCCGGCGCCGGGTCAGGGCAGTGACATGGAAGACCGGGTAATCGTCGGCCAGGGAATAGTAGCCGGTATGATCGCCGAAGGGGCCTTCCCGGCGCAGTTCTCCGGGGGCCACAAAGCCTTCCAGGACGATCTGGCTCTCCGCGGGCACCATCACCGGCTGGGTGAGGCAGTTGACCATTTCCACCGGCTCGCCCCTCAAGAAACCGGCGAAGATGATCTCATCGATGTCTTCCGGCAAAGGGGCGGTTCCCGCGTAAATCACCGCGGGGTCGGCGCCGATAGTCACCGCCACCGGCAGGTTTTCCCCCTTAGCCGAAGCCACCCGGTAGTGCTGGGCGCCGCCTTTGTGCCGGTGCCAATGCATGCCGGTGGTGCGGGCGTCGTAGACCTGGAGGCGGTACATGCCCACGTTGCGCTTGCCGGTCTCCGGATGGTGGCTGATGACCCCGGGCAGGGTGATGAAAGGACCGCCGTCTTCGGGCCAGCAATGGAGAACCGGCAGGCTCCTCAGGTTGACCTGCTCGCCGGTGAACACCACCTCCTGGCAGGGGGCCCGGGATACGGTCTTGGGGAACATGCGGCCCAGCCGCGCCAGCTTGGGGAGGAGCTGCAGCTTCTTCCACAAGGTGTTGGCCTCTGCCTCCATAAAGCCGAGAATTTCCCCGGCGATATCGTCCAGGGAGTCCACTTCCAGGGCCAGGCACATGCGCTTCAGGGAGCCGAAGGCGTTCATCAGCACCGGCATTTCATAACCCGGGACCTGCTCGAAAAGAAGGGCCGGCCCTCCGGCCTTGCAGACCCGGTCGGTGATTTCGGTAATCTCCAGGTAAGGGCTCACCGGCTCCTTGATGCGCACCAGCTCCCCGGCCTGCTCCAGGCGGCGGATGAATTCTTGTAAGTGGCGGTATCCCATTAGTTTTCCTTTCAAAGTATGGCTGAGAAAGAAAGTGGCCGTATTGCCGGTGTCCAGTATTCAGTAGCCAGTAGCCAGAGAAAAATACCTGATCACTGATTACTGATTACTGACTAATAATCACTTTAACACCCTTTTCCGCCTCATCTCCCATTATTCCTGAAAATACGTCAACGGCGGGACCTCGGCAAGTTCTCCCTGTTTATACAAAAGATTAAAGAATGTCTGTAAGCCTTTTTCGTGTTCCGCGGTGAGAAAATAATCCAATTGCTGGAAGTAGGAGAGCAGCTCCGGGGCCGGGCGGCCCAGGTTGGCCGCGGCCAGGCGGCTGAGTTCCGGCAGGGCCTTGAGGCCCCAGTCCCGGGAACGGAGCAGGAGATAGTGCAGGGCCGCGGCCTTCTCCGGGCAGGCCGCGGCGTAATCCCGGCGCACCGCCCAGACCCCGAAGACGAAGGGCAGACCGATCCACTCCTGCCAGGCCGCGCCCAGGTCCAACAGATAGGGCCAGCGGCCCTGGAGCTGCAATTGCAGGGCCTCGTCGCCGATGGCCAGGACCCCGTCATCTGCGGGAGAAGCGGCCTCCGCCACCTGGCCCTGGCGGTATATGGGTTGAATGCCGTAAAGCTCTGACATCAGGACTTTAAGAAGTGCGGCCCCGCTGGCGGAATGGGCGCTCACCAGGAGGGGGCGGCCATGGAGCTTAGCCGGGGGGACGCGGCTGAAGAGCAAGACGCTCCCCACCGGCCCCCGGGAACTGATGGAGAGATCGGGCAGCAGCAGATAATCCCGCCAGCCCCGGCCGTATTCCATGGCCGAGATGGAACCCAGGTCCACCCGGCCCCGGCGCAACGCGGCATTCAAGTCCGCGGGGGTGCCGGATACCAGCTCGAAGCCGTTCTCCCCGAAGAGATTTTCCAGGGCAAAATAGATGGGCAGGACGTTGAGATACTGAATGCGGCCCAAACGCACTTTAGCCGTCATGGTCGCTCCTGTTTCAAGTTCAAAGTTCAAGGTTCAAAGTTGATGGCACTGTAAAAAGTCAAAAATATGCTGATTTTCCCTAATCGCCTTCAATAAAATCAGCAACTTAATTTGGCGGTTTATAGGATTTCCGACTTTTTACCAGGCCATCAAAGTTCAAAGTTAATGGGAGTCCCGGGGCTATCCGCAAGTAAGCCATTGCCACTCTCCAGCCGCGCCCCGGGTATAGAGTTCCTCCCAGAAGTCTTTATCCCCGGATAGAGGCAGGAAGCCAAGCGCCGCCTTTTTGCCCGGCTCCAGGCTGCCGAAGTCGTTTTCCCGCTGCAGGGCCTGGGCGCCCCGGAGGGTTCCCAGGCGCAGCCAGAGGCCTTCGGGGTATTGGGGATAGTTTTGGTGCAGCCAGAGCATTTCCCCAAAGAGGTTCAGGTCGTGGTTGCCCGCCAGGGAGTCGGTGCCCAGGGCCAGGGGCACCCCGGCGCGCATCAACTCCGCTACCGGCGCCGCGCCCGCAGCGGTGTAGGCATTGGCCCGGGGGCAGAGAATGACCCAGGTGCGGGTGCGGGCCAGCAGGGCGCAGTCGACGTTATCGAGCCAGTTCCCGTGGACGGCCAGGGTGTTTTCCCCCAGGAAACTCAGGGAATGCAAGTAGGCTGCGGGACTTAAGCCGGGGGGCCGGAAATCCGGGACCCAACGGCCCCGCTTTTGTAACAGCTCTTTAAAAAAGCCATCGCCTTGCGCCAAAAATTCCCCTTCCGCGCCGGACTCCGCCAGGTGGACGCTTTGGGGGCGCTTCCGGGGCCGGTTCCAGCGCTTGATGGCCTTAAACAGGGCTGGGGAGACGGAGTAAGGGGCATGGGCCGCGGCCGAGATACAAGGGTTGGCGTCGGTCCGGGACGCGGCAAAAAACGGGAAAACCTCCTCCAGAGGCCTCAGATCCAAGAGATTAAAGCCCAGGCATTCAAAAAAAAGCTGGTATGCCAGGGGAGACGCCGCCAGATGGGGCAGGCTTTCCCCGGTGTTGCTGATATCCCCCACCAGGACCGCACCGCTGTTTCTCAAGGCGGTAATACCCTGCAGGATGCCCTTTTCCCTCTCCCGGGGAGTAACCCCGGTAACGGCGTCCAGAGTCTTTTGCAGCCACTCCTGCCAATGCTCCTGGGGAGGAATCTTTCCGGCCAGGGCGGAGAATTCCAGGTGCGTATGGCAGTTAACCAGGCCCGGGAGGATGGCCCCGGAGCCGTGGTCCGAGACCTTCCCGGTAAAGCTCCGGAGAATTTCCCCGGCCGGACCCACGGCCATAATCCGGTCGCCGGACACCAGGACTGCGCCGTCCTCGATGGGGGGGCCGCTCACCGGCAGCACCCAGCGCCCGGCGTGAGCCGTCATCTCACCCATGTGCGCCAATCCTTGCCGAGGTCCCCCCGGATGCGGTAGCGCTCCAGCAGCCGGGGGCAGGGGCAGGCCCGGGGCGCGGCGGCCAGGGCCGGGAGCGCCTTCAGGATGATTTCCGGAAAGGCCGCCTCCACCGCGGCCACCTTAGCCACTTCTTCCGGGGTGGCCAGGCCCTCGAATAGCACCCCGGGTTGGTAAGGCCGGTCCAGCAGGCCTTCCGCGTAATTCACCACATAAGTGAGGCCGACGTAGCAAAGCTCCAGTTCCCGGGCCAAAAAGACCTCGGGCACCAGGGTCTGGCCCACCAGGTCGCCGCCCAGGAGGCGGAATTTGCGAATTTCCATGGCAGTCTCCAACCTGGGGCCGGTGGTGGCCACGTAGACGCCCTGCTCATGGACCTTAAAGGGGACGCCTTGCAGGCCCTCCAGTAAGGCAGCCCGCATCTCCGGGCAAAAGAGGGGGTTATGGCGGATAAAGCCCCAGCCCACGCCGGTGAAAAAGGTCTGGGGTCCGCCCCGGCCTTCGTCCAGGACGTCGTGGGGCACCACCAGGTCTCCGGGGGCTAGTTCCTCCCGCAACGACCCCGGGGCCACCCAGGCCAGAATTTTTTCGATTCCCAGAGACTTCAGGGCGTAAAGATTGGCCTTGGGATTGAGGAAGGGCGCAGAGAGGTCATAACCCGCCTCGCCATGGCGGGAAAGTAGGGCGAATTCCAGGCCGTCATGCCGGAAAAAGTGGATGGGGCGGCTGGGACCGTAGGGGGTGTCCAGCACTTTAACTCCCAATTTCTCCAGGCCCGCGGCCTCGAAGGGCCGATGCGCGCCGACTCTGGCGATTATGGCGATTTTTGGATTCATCGTTTATAATAGTTCAAAGTTCAAGGTTAAAAGTTCAAAGTCAATGCGTAAGTCACCGTTTTATCTACTAATTACTGATTACCGATTACTGATCACTGATCACTGGCTACTGCCCACTGCCCACTGCTCACAATAAATGATACCGGTGGTCCCGCACCCGGGGTTTGTACCCCGCCTGGCGGACCAAGGTTTCGATCTCTTCCCGGGAGAGGCGGAAGCCGACGCCGGTGGCGGCCACCACGTTTTCCTCCAGCATGGTGGAGCCGAAGTCGTCGGCCCCGAACTTCAGGGCCACCTGGGCGATCTTGGGACCCTGGGTGACCCAGGAGACCTGGAGGTGGGGGACGTTGTCCAGGACCAGGCGGGAGACGGCCAGGGTACGCAGGTATTCCACCGCGCCCAGGGGTTCGCCGCCTAAGGCGGTGGCCCCGGGCTGGAAGGTCCAGGGGATGAAAGAGATGAACCCGCCGGTGCGGTCCTGGAGGTCCCGGATTTTGAAAAGGTGCTCCAGGCGCTCGCTGCGCGTCTCCAGGTGGCCGAACATCATGGTGGCGCTGGTTTTCAAGCCCAGTTCATGGGCCGCGGCCATGACCTCCAGCCATTGGGCGCTGTCGCATTTGCGGGGGGAAATTTGGGAGCGCACCCGGTCCGCCAGGACTTCGGCGCCGCCGCCGGGGATGGAGCTGAGGCCCGCGGCGATGAGGCGGGCTATTACTTCCTTTATAGGCATGCCGAAGCGTTGGCTCATGAACGCGATCTCCGGGGGGGAGAAGCCGTGCACCCCGAGGCCGGAAGCCTTGATCTGTCCCACCAATTCTTCATAATAGGCAAATGGCAAATCCGGATTGAGGCCGCCCTGGAGCAGCACGCCGCTGCCGCCATGGTCCTTAAGTTCTATGAGCTTCTGGGCCAACGCCTTCTCGTCCAGTACGAATCCTTCCGGGGACCCAAGTTCCCGGTAATAGGCGCAAAAGCGGCAGCCCGAAGTGCAGATGTTGGTGTAATTGATGTTGCGGTCCACCACGTAGGTGACGCGGTCTTCGGGATTGAGGCGGCGCCGCACCAGGTCGGCCTCCCGCCCCAAGGTCAGGAGGTCCAGATCCCAGAGGGCCAGGGCTTCCGCCATACTGAGGCGGGCGCCGGCGGCATGCCGAGCTACCGGGGAAGGCGCCCGTCCCATCAGGCCGCGGCCTCCGCGGCCACTTCCCGGTAGAGGGTGTCCCGCTCCACCGGCTCGCAGCCCGCTTCCCGGATCAGGGCTTGGAGTTGGGAGCGGGTCAGGCCCTGGGGGGTCTGGGCCCCGGCCATGTGGGTGATGCGCTCCTCCATGACCGTGCCGTCCACGTCGTCCACGCCGAAACAGAGCGACAGTTGGGCCATCTTCGGCCCCAACATCACCCAGAAGGCCTTGATGTGGGGGAAATTGTCGAGGAGCAGGCGGGATATCGCCAGGGTCTTCAGATCGTCGAAGGCGCTGGGGCCCTGGAGGTGGTCCAGGGCGGTGTTCTGGGGGTGAAAGGCCAACGGGATGAAGGACAGAAACCCCCCGGTTTCATCTTGTGCGGCCCGGAGTTTAAGCAGGTGGTCCACCCGCTCCTCCAGGCTCTCCATGTGGCCGTAAAGCATGGTGGCGTTGGTGTTCATCCCCAAGCGGTGCGCGGTTTGGGCTACGGAGAGCCAGCCCTCGGGAGAAAGCTTCTGGGGACACAGGTCCTGGCGCACCCGGGTGCTGAAAACCTCGGCCCCGCCGCCGGGGAGCGACCCCAGACCCGCGTCCCGCAGGGCTTTGAGAGTATCCCCCACCGAGGAACGGTTGAGCTCCGCCAAATGGGCGATTTCCACCGCGGTGAAGGCCTGGAGATGGACGTCCGGCCGCAGTTTTTTAATCCCCTCAAGCATTTCCAGGTAAAAAGAGAAGGGCAGATCGGGGTGGCAGCCGCCGACAATATGAATCTCGGTGATGGGCTCATGTAAGCGGGCCTCGATGCGGGCGAAGATCTCCTCCAGGGTCATTTCGTAGGCCCCGTTTTCTCCGGCTTTGCGGCCGAAAGCGCAGAACTTGCAGCCGTTGACGCAGATGTTGGAATAATTGAGGTGTTGATTATAAATGTAAAAGGCCTTGCGGCCGTGGAGACGCTGCCGGACGATATTCGCCAGAAAACCCACGCCCAAGAGGTCCTTGCTTTGAAAGAGGGTCAGGCCGTCTTCGCCGGAGAGCCTTTGATTCCCTTTCACCTTCTCATAAATGGGGAGCAGCGCCGGGTCTTCAAATCGGAGAGATGCCATTTTCACCTCGTCTATGACCATGCGGTCATTTCAGTCTAAGGAAGCCCAGGCTAGAAAGCCTGGGCTCACCCGCGCAGGCTGGAAAGCCTGCGCTACCGCTCTTCACGCGGCCAGGCCCTCCTTGAGGAGGTCGATGAGTTCCCGGATGCGCCGGTTGACGAGCTCTTCCGGGGCCTGGTGCAGGTTGAAGGTGACGTCCAGATAGGGAACGGCCGCGGCCTGGAGGAAACGGTCGAAGACCGCGTCCAGGAGAAACCGGGCCGCGGGTTCGGAGATGCCCGGCCGCAGTTCGCCCCGGGCTTTGGCCCGGGCGATCAGAGAGCCGAAGTATTCGGAAGCATAGCGCCGCACCGCGGCCAGGAGTTCCCGGCGGAAGGGCGTTTGCCGGTCGAATTGAATTTTCAGATAAAGACTGTAAATCCGCGGGTGCTCCTGAAGGAAGCGCACCCCGGCTTGCAAAGATTTTTCCAGGCGGCTGAACAGATTCTCGTTTTCCGTGGCTTCCTTGACTGCCACCAGGGTGCGGCGCACCAGGTTCAGGGCCAGCTCGAAGATGTGGCGGAAGATGCCTTCCTTATTGGGAAAATACTGGTAGAGGGAGCCTTTGGCGATGCCGGCTTTGGCCACCAGGCGGTTTAGCGAGGCCTGGTGATAGCCCTGGTCCGCGAACTCGGTAAGGGCCGCGTCCAGGACCCGTTCCTGCTTGTCCGAGGGTAGATGGGAGAAGGTGGCGCGGGCCGGTTGGATTGACATGACCAGTTGGTCATATCAGATTAATGCCAGGTTTGTCAATTTAAATAAGGTTTACTCCAATAAGTTAAAAGTTAAAGGTTCAAAGTTAAAAGTTAAAGATTGCGACTATCGGAAACTTTTTTAATTTACAGCTAGGCTAAAGCTCATGCATATGTTTTTATGGTTTAATTAGGGGCGCTTGCCTCCCTTAACTTTGAACTTTGAACTTTGAACCTTGAACTATACCGTGCCTTGCCCTTGACAAACGGGGTGATAAATGTTTTATAAAAAGTTTGGAAAAATCTGGGTTTCTAAGGATAAACGACCATGAAACGCACATTTCAACCCAGCAATTTGCGCCGGGCGCGCACCCACGGCTTTTTGAGCCGTATGAGCACCCGGGGGGGCCGGCAGGTGTTGAAGCGCCGCCGGGCCAGAGGCCGCAAACGCCTGAGCGTTTAACATCCGGGGAACTTTCCTGAGCCGACCTCCAGAGCAACGCCGGGGCTCCGCTCCTGGACCGCCTGCCCCTTCACCCGGTACCGCCCGTTTCACCAAGGCGGATCGCCTTTTGTACCGGGCCGATTTTCTCCGGGCCATGGCCCAGGGAAGGCGGCTGCATACCCGGCATTTCGGCATCACCCTGGCCCCAGGCCCGGCGGGACGCCCCCGCCTGGGACTGGTGGTAACCAAACGTTTCGGCAAGGCGGTCAAACGCAACCGGGTCAGGCGCCTTATCCGGGAATTCTTCCGGCGCCATAAAGATCGGCTTCCTCCCGAGGACCTGATCATTATGGCTAAAAAAGGGGCCGAGACCCTGGGATTTAATCAGGTTCAAGAGGAATTGTCCCGGGTGCTCTTCACCCGGATGTAAGGGTTAAAGATTTGGCTAGAGTCGCCCTCTGGTTGATCAGGGCTTATCAATTGCTGCTTTCCCCCCTGATGCCGACCTGTTGCCGGTTTGCCCCCACCTGTTCCCATTATACGGCAGAGGCCATGCAGCGTTATGGTTTCTGCCGGGGTTTGTGGTTGGGTCTCAAGCGTCTGGCCCGCTGCCACCCCTTCCATCCCGGTGGTTGGGACCCCGTGCCCTGAGGAGTTAAAACATGGAAAACCGGGCCTTAATTGCCCTGGCTTTAAGCTTTTTGGTCTTTCTCGGTTTCATTTATTTCGGGCAGCAGTTGCAGCCGCCTGCGGTCAAGGAGGCTCCTGCGCCCCAAGCCGAAGTCAAACCGGCGGCCCCCGCCCCCGCTCCCGCCACTGCCACTGCCCCGGAGGCCCGGCCCGCGGCGCCGGCACAGGTTCCGGAGCGTCCCAGCCGGGACATTACCGTGGACACCCCTTTATTCAAGGCGGTATTTGCCGAACAGGGCGGAGTCCTAAAAAGTTTTCAGTTGAAGAAATACCGGGAGTCCATGCCCTTCTCCACCCTGAGCCAGTTCAAACTGGGGCCGGTGGACTTTGAAGTTCTGCGTTACCAAGACCCGGAACAGGCGGGCGCGCCTTTAAAAGAACTGGTGCGCGTCAAGAAGGGGGAGGCCCTGCCACTGACCCTGACCTGGGAAGGCCAGAATCTCAAGGTGCCGGGGGCGATCTTGTACCAGGCTTCCCAGCCTTCCCTGACCCTCAAGGCGGGAGAGACTGCGTCCCTGAAATTGACCGGCGCCAGCCCCGAGGGCGTGGTGTTCACCAAGACTCTCACCTTCAAAAGTGACAGCTACGCCTTCGATCTGGCGGTGAAGGTGGAAAACCGCAGCCGGCAGAACCTGGAGGGACAGGTTGATCTTGATCTGCCGGCGAATTTCACCGGGATGGACGCCAGCCAGGTGGGCTTCCTGGGATTCCAGGGGTCCGTCAACAACCGGTTGGAACAGTTGAAGACCGGGGGCCTAAAGGACCTCAAACCCACTCCCGGGCAGAAGACCTTCACCGGCAAGGTGGATTGGGCCGGTCTGGATGAAGGTTATTTCTTGGCGGCGATGGTGCCCCAGGCCGCGCCCAAAGCCGTGCTGACGGTGAAAGAGGGCCAAACCGGCCCCATGGACGTGGTCTTAAGAACTCCGGCGACTCTCGCTCCGGGGCAGGACGCGGCGTTAGCCTACACCTTCTATTTCGGGCCGAAAGAGCTGAGCGAACTCAAATCCCTGAACCTGGGCCTGGATAAGGCCGTGGATTTCGGCTGGTTTCAGATTTTGGCCGTGCCCCTGCTCTATATCCTGGAGTTCTTCAACCGGTACGTCCACAATTACGGCTGGGCCATTATCATCCTCACCATCATCATCCGGGTGCTTTTTTTCTATCCCAACCATAAAAGCTATAAATCCATGAAGGAGATGCAGAAGCTGCAGCCCAAGGTGGCGAAGCTCCGGGAGAAGTACAAAGACGACAAAGAGACCATGAACAAGGAGCTGATGGCCCTGTACCGGACCTTCAAGGTCAATCCCCTGGCCGGCTGCCTGCCCATGGCCATGCAGCTTCCCTTTTTCATCGCCCTGTACAATGTCCTGGGTTATTCCATCGAGCTGCGCCACGCGCCTTTTATCTCCACCCTTCCCTTCACGGATATCGTCTGGCTGGCGGACCTGTCCACCAGGGACCCATTGCTGATCACCCCCCTGGTCATGGGGGCCACCATGTTCATTCAGCAGAAAATGACCCCCTCGCCCGGCGACCCTACCCAGGCCAAGATGATGATGTTTCTGCCCCTAATTTTCACCTTCATGTTTCTGAATTTCGCCTCGGGCCTGGTGCTCTACTGGCTGGTTAATAACGTTTTGTCCATTATCCAGCAGTATTACACCAATAAATACCTCACCTGATCTATCCTGGGGGAAAATTGATGGAGTTTGTGGAATTCGAAGGGAAGGGCACCGAAGAAGCCATCGAGAACGCGTGCGCCCATTTTCAGGTCCCTCCGGAGCAATTAGAGATTGAGATTGTGTCCGTGGGGTCTTCCGGACTCTTCGGGTTGGGGGGCCGCAAGGCCAAAATCCGGGCCGCGCTCCGGGAAGAGGCCCCCGGGGCCTTGCTGTCCGAGGCCCAGGAGATCCTGGAATTACTGCTGCAAAAGATGGATGAGCCCGGCAAGGTTTCGGGACGCCAGGAAGAAGACCGGATCATTTTGAATATCGAAACCGAGGACGCCGGTTTGCTCATCGGCAAGCAGGGCCAGACCCTGGAAGCCTTGCAGTACCTGCTTACCAAGATCCTGGCCAAGAAGAGCCGCCGCAAGGTCAGGGTGACCATCGACGTGGAATCCTACCGGGCCCGGCATACCGACGCCCTGGTGCAACTGGCCTTGAAGAACGGAGATAAAGTCAAACGCAGCGGCAAACCCGTGACCTTGAATCCCATGAATCCCCATGACCGCCGCATTGTGCATCTCACCCTCCAGGCCGATAAGGAACTGAAAACCATGAGCCGGGGGGAGGGCCTTTATAAAAAGGTGATCATCTATCCAGCCAAAAAAAAAGAGGGCCAGGAGGACACCGCTAACCTTTCATGACGCGTTCAGACCCGGCCGACACCATTGCGGCCATTTCCACCCCCCTGGGTGAAGCCGGCATCGGCGTGGTCCGGGTCAGCGGCCCGGACGCGGAGGCAATAGCCCGGGCCATTTTCCGACCCCGCCGCGGCGGGTCGCAGTTACGCTCCCACCATCTTTATCTGGGCCGCATCATCGACCCGGTTTCCCAAGAAATAGTTGACGAAGTGCTGCTCACCATCATGCGTGGCCCCCGGACCTACACCCGGGAGGACGTGGTGGAAATCCAATGCCATTCCGGGGTGGGGGTGCTCAGAAGCATCCTGGAGCTGACACTGGCCCAGGGGGCGCGCCTGGCACGGCCCGGGGAATTCACCCTCCGGGCCTTTCTTTCCGGGAGAATCGACCTCACCCAGGCGGAGGCGGTCCTGGAGGTGATCCAGGCCCGGACCGACTCGGGCTTAAGAGTGGCCGCGGCGCATTTGCAGGGGGGGCTGGGGGCTGCGGTGCAGGAAATCCGGGACGGCCTGCTGGACCTCCTGGCACGGGTGGAGGCTGTCCTGGATTTTCCGGAAGAAATCGGGGAACTGCCGGCCGCGGCCTTTGCTGCGGATCTCGCCAAGTCCATGAAAATCCTGGAGAGTCTGGCTGCCACCTACCAGGAGGGCCGCCTTCTCCGGGAAGGGCTGCTGGTGGTCATCGCCGGGCGGCCCAACGTGGGGAAGTCCAGCCTGCTCAACGCCCTGCTGGCCCGGGACCGGGCCATCGTCACCGAGATTCCCGGCACCACCCGGGATTTGGTGGAGGAGGTGATCACCTTGGCGGGGGTAATGGTGCGCCTCAGCGACACCGCGGGGCTGCGGGCCGCTAAGGACCTGGTGGAGGAACTGGGGATTGAGCGCACACGGGAGCGCCTGGCCCAGGCGGATTTGGTGCTCTACCTGGTGGACGGCAGCCTGCCGTTGGACCCGGAGGCGCGGCGGGACCTGGAGGAATTGGGAGATCGGCCGGGGCTGGCGGTGATCAATAAGATCGATCTGTCCCAGGAATTGACTCCAGCCGCACTGGAAGAAACCACCGCCCTGCCGGTGGCCAGGATTTCCGCGCTCACCGGTGCCGGTATCGAAGACTTGAAACAGCGGATTGTGGAGATGACTATAAAGCACGGCCTCAGCGCCTCCGGGGAGGTCGTCACCCAGGCCCGGCATCATCGGCATCTTCAAAACTGCCTGGGATATCTGGCCCAGGCCCGGGAATTGTTGGCCTCCGGCGAACCGGCCCCGGCCTGGGAACTGGTGGCTTTGGAACTCCAGGAAGCCGTACGGGAACTGGGGGAGATCACCGGCCAGGAAGTGGGGGAGGAGGTGCTGGAGCGGATTTTCGGGGAGTTTTGTTTGGGGAAGTAGGTAGTAGCCAGTGATCAGCAATTATAATAAGTAAAAGATACGATAATCCGGTATGTTAGCTAACTTAACTTTGAACTTGGAACCTTGAACTTTGAACTTTTTCCATGACTGGTCGCTCTCCTAATTCCCAGCCGATGGACCTGCTCCGGGAAGGCGCGGCGCTCCTGGGGGTGCAACTTCCTCCCCAGGCTCTGGAGCAATTCCGCATGTATTTGGAGGAATTGCAACGTTGGAATTCCCGGGTCAATCTCACCGCCCTGAAGACCGACCGGGACATCATCGTTAAGCACTTTCTGGATTCTTTGGCGGTTCTGCCTTATCTGGGTGACGCTGCGTCCCTGGCGGACCTGGGGAGCGGCCCGGGTTTTCCGGGATTGGCCCTGAAGCTGGCCCGGCCGGGGATGGCCCTGACCCTGGTGGAGGCCCGGGCCAAGAAAGCGGCTTTCCTCGAATACCTGGTTTCCCTACTGCAACTGGAGGGGGTGGAGGTGGCCCAGGTGCACCTGACCCCGGCCCTGGCCCGGAAGTGGGGGCCGCGATTCGACGCGGTAACCTCCCGGGCCGCGTTTCCTCTGGCCCGTTTTCTGGAGTTGACGGCGCCCCTGCTCCTCCCCGGGGGCCGGGCCTTGGCCCTCAAGGGGCCGAACCTGGCTGCGGAGGAGATGGACGCGGCCCGGGAGAAATGCGGCTCCCTGGGTTTAGGACCTTTGGAACTCCATCATTATTATTTGCCCTTTGGCGAAGAACCACGAATTTTGGTGGTGGCCCGCCATTTTTAAAAAATAAATCTCACGCAAAGACGCAAAGGCGCAAAGAAAGGCGCAGGAATTACACTGAGCGACTTAATTAACCGCGGTTGACATTCTCTGCGGCCTCTGCGCCTCTGCGAGAAACCTTTTTATCTCGCAGAGACGCAGAGAACGCAGAGATTAATAATGCGCAATTATTTATGTCGCCATGTATAGAAGCGGAAGATGCGCCGTGTGTCCTTGTCCCTAATCCTTTTTGCGGGTAAAATATCCGCAAACCTTCTTTTTCAGGGATAACCTGCATGTCCTTCATCACCTGGCAATATCTGCTGTTTCTGCCCCTGGTCCTGGCCCTTTACTGGCGGCTGCCGGGGCGGTGGCGGCTGGTGTTGCTGCTGGTTGCCAGCTATTTCTTTTACGCCTGCTGGGACGTGCGGTTTCTGGCGTTGGTGCTGGCCACCACGGTTATTGACTACCTCTGCGCCCTGAGCATCGAAGGAAAAAGCCCGGGGCCGGTCCCGGTCCTGCTCCTGGCCCTGCTGCCCGCGGCCTGGCTGGGCTGCTGTTCCCTGGCCCTGCCAGCCTCTGGGATCAACACCATCATCATGCTTGCTGCCGGGGCGGTGGGCCTGGCCTTTTTCGGCGCTCACGAAATCATCCGGCGCCTGGCCCCGGAGAAGCGGCCCCGCCTTTTCTTAATCCTCAGCATCGGTTTCTGCCTGGGCATCCTGGGATTTTTCAAATACTTCGGCTTCTTCCTGGACTCCGCCCATAACCTGCTCACCTTCCTGGGGCTTAAGCCCAACCGGGTGCTGCTGCAAATCATCCTGCCCGTGGGGATTTCGTTTTATACCTTTCAGTCCCTGGGTTACGTCATTGACGTCTATCGGGGGCATTGCCCGGCCTGCCCTTCCCTTCTCACCTTCGCCACCTATGACGCCTTTTTCCCCCAGATGGTGGCCGGGCCCATCGAGCGGGGCAAACATTTAATCCCCCAGTTGGAGAAGACACAGGTTTTCGACCCGGTCTATCTCCAGGACGGGCTGCGCCTGATCCTGGTGGGTTTCTTCAAAAAGGTCTTTGTGGCCGATAATTGCGCCATTTTGGCCAACTACGTCTTTGCTCCCCAGACCCCTTTGAACGGTTATTGGGCGGTGTTGGGGGTGGTGGCCTTCGCCTTCCAGATTTACGGGGATTTCTCGGGCTATACCGACATTGCCCGGGGCTCGGCCAAGCTCCTGGGGGTTAATCTGGCGGTGAACTTCCGTTTTCCCTATTTTGCCCGGAATCCCTCGGATTTCTGGGGGCGGTGGCATATATCCCTCTCCACCTGGTTCCGGGACTACCTCTACATCCCCCTGGGCGGCAACCGGGGAGCCAAATGGGAGACCATCCGCAACCTGGCCGTCACCATGCTGCTGGCGGGCCTTTGGCACGGGGCCAACTGGATCTTTGTCCTCTGGGGGGCCTATCATGGACTGTTATTGATTCTCTACCGGGTGGTCCCGGCCCTGCGGTCCCTGGGGGATGAGAAATCAGCTTCAATCGGTAAAGGAATCCTGGCCGTGGCCCTGATGTGGGTCCTTACCCTGGCGGGCTGGGCCATTTTCCGGAGCGCCAATCTGCACCAGTTGGGGCTCTGGCTGGCGGCCCTGGGCCACTGGCAGACGGGGTTGAGCCTCCCCTGGGTGTCGTCCTCCCTTTGGCTGCTAATTCATGTCGCGCCTTTGCTCCTGCTCCAGATTTTGACCTGGAAATCCCGGGATGAAACCGATCTCAGGCTTCTGCCCTGGCCGGTTAAAGGCGTGGTTTACGCCCTGATGCTCCTGCTTATCGTCTCTTCCACGGAGCACGATACGGAGTTCATCTACTTTCAGTTCTGATGAAGATGACCAGGTGGTTCACCTCTGCCTTCCTGTTGGCGGTCCTGCTGCTGGGCCTGGGCGAACTGGGCGCGCGGCTTTTTTTTGCCGCGGACATCTCCGGGCGATTTGAGTACGGCTACAGCCCGGACGCGGGCTTTGACGAGCGGCGGGACGGAGTGGTGAAGCTCTTCCGGGCCGGAGGACGGCGCTTCCACCCCCAATCCTTCCAGAGGCAGCGGCCTGATGGGACCTTCCGGGTCTTTGTCATCGGCGATTCCGTGCCCCGGGGTCCCAGCTTCAAGGGGGCCTATCCCTGGCTCCTGGGGAAGGAGTTGCAGCAGTGCCGGGTGCCGGCAGAGGCGGTGAACCTGGCGCTGCCCGGCTACGGCGCCCGGCGCTGCCAGGTGGTGCTGAAAAAATCCCTGGAGTTCCAGCCCAGCCTGATTATCCTCCATGTGAACGATTCCAATAAATACGAGGATGAACGGGAGTACCGCCGCAGCCAGGAGTTCAAGACCTGGCACCCCCGGAACTGGCCCATGAAGGTCTTTATCTTCCGGCGGCTCTATGAGGCCAAGGTGGAGAAGGTCTTCTGGCCCCTGGTGCCGGAGCAGATCCGGGCCAAATTCGCGGCCCGGGACGCGGACGCCCAGGTGGCCGCGTCTACGGACCCGGAAGAAGTGAAGGCCCGGGTGCAACTGGCTAAGGCGACCACCGCGGCCAGTGTGGCCCTGGCCCGGGAAAACCGGATCCCCGTACTCCTCATCACTCAATGCCGGATGTGGCCCGACGGCAGCGGCTCCTTCTACTTCGAAGACCACGGCCTGGACGCCCTGGGGCAGTCGCTGGCGGGGGATGGGGTCTATTTCCTCTCCATGAAAGACGTTTTCGCCCACCTGCCGGAGGGCCGCGCCTATTTCTCCGATTCCGGGCACCTGAAGGAATCGGGGCATCTGCTGCTGGCTAAGGCCATAGTCCGGAAGATCAGAGAAGCACATCAGCAATTAGGGCTGACCGCTTTTAAGATGGAAGCCCCCTTCTGTCATTCTGAACGGAGCGAAGCGAAGTGAAGAATCTCGTATTTATTACGGGTGGGGCGGCCGTCCCTGGCCGCCCAAACCGGGCGGGCACGGAGGCCCGCCCCACCGGTTTTATGTTGACAAAATGGCTTATTACCGGCCTTAAAAAATCGGGGTTCTTGGCCATGGTAACGCTATTCCGGGTTCCGGTGTTGATGGCTTTATTGGTGTATGGAAGCGTGTTGAGTCCGGCTGCGGCCCAGGACGGGGACCCCTATCAGCAGTTGCGGGACCAGATGGTGACCCGGCAACTCATGGCACGGGGCATACATGACGCCCGGGTGCTGCTGGCCCTGGGGAAAATACCCCGGCACCTCTTTGTGCCGGAGCGCCTGGCGGCTTATGCCTACGGCGACCACGCCCTGCCCATCGGCTCCGGGCAGACCATTTCCCAACCCTATATCGTGGCCCTGATGAGCGAATGGGCAGAGGTCAAACCCGGGGACAAGGTCATGGAGGTGGGCACCGGCTCGGGGTATCAGGCCGCGGTGCTGGCGGAATTAACAGATAAGGTATTTACCATCGACATCCGCCCGGAACTGGTGGAACAGGCGGCAAAAGTTCTGCGATCCTTGAATTACTCCCAGGTCAAGGCGAAAAGCGGCGACGGCTACCAGGGCTGGCCGGCAGAGGCCCCTTTCGACGCCATCCTGGTCACCGCCGCGGCCAGTAAGGTGCCCCCGGCCCTGGAGGCGCAACTGAAGGAAGGAGGGCGTCTGGTCATTCCCCTGGGACCGGCGGGGAGAGCGCAGACCTTATACCGCTACCGCAAAACCCAGGGGAAGCTGGTGGAGGAGAAGACTTTGGCGGTGATTTTTGTGCCGTTGGTAGAGCCGGAGGGGAAGTAGCAGGGATCAGGGGCCAGGGTTCAGGGGCCTGTATTCGGTGATCAGTGGTCAGTAGTCAGTGGTCAGTAAAAGAATTGTCGGCAATAAGAAGTCGGGAGCTTGCCGACCTGGGGCCTGAAACCAAGTTTTAATCAAAGGGTGGCACAGGCTTTCCAGCCTGTGCCCGTGCATTTCAAAAGAAACGGGAAAATGATAATCTATGGATGATGAAAAGGATAGAAAAACAGAGTATCTCCTACGTGAATTATGGATTTTGGCATGGAACGCATCCGTCCAACACGCAGCGCTTTATACAAACGGCGCATGGAAAAATCAAAGAGAACGCATCGACAGATTTAAGAGAAAGGTTATTGATTATGTGAAGGAAAAGGTTGTGCCACAATACAGAGCAATAGTAGGAGAGCAACAACATTGTGCAAATATCAGAGACTTGATCAATTATGCGAACACGATTGACCCTGGCCTTTTGGGGGAAAATGGGTACAAATATGGGGTAGCTCAGAAGTTGCTGAATTTGTCTCTAAAGTATTACTGGTGCCTTGGACAAATAAAAGAACCACCACATTGCCCGATTGACAAAATAATCATCGACAAAACCTCTTGTAGATGCAATTGGACTCAAATGCTCACCGAAGGAGAATACCTAAAAGTTATTTCTGCTGTAAGGGCAAGAGCAGAAGGGGAAAGGTGTTCAATTGCCCATTGGGAATTACGCAACTATGAAAGACGAGAGCCATAACCACCATGACGACATGAGCGGAAAAAACCCACATTGGGGCTCGACGCTCGATGACTTTTTGCGGGAAGAGGGCATTTACGAGGCGGCGAAGGCCGCGGCGGTTACCCGGGTGATTGCCTGGCAGATTGCCGAGGAAATGCGCAAGCAGGGCATTACCAAGACGGAGATGGCCGCGCGGATGCACACCAGCCGCGCCCAGGTCGACAGGATTCTCAAGGCAAAGGGCAACGTGACCGTTGAGACGCTGCAACGCGCCGCGGCACTGGTAGGGCGCGAACTTCGCCTGGAATTGGTCTAGATCAAACTTAAAACTAAAAACTGTCTTACTTCTCCACCTTTTCCACTTCGTGCAGCCGGTCCTTGGTGAGGTCCGCCTGATAGAACTCCTGGTTTTGGGGGAGGAGCAAAGAAAAACCCGGCAGGGCGTCGATCTGGGCCGTCAGGTTTTCCAGGGCCAGGTCCTGGACGTGGCCGCCTTGAGTCCGGTCTTTGGTCAGGAAGTGGAAGTGCCACCCCGGGACCCCCACGGTCTTGAGATAGGCCGGGCAGTAAAACCCCACCAGCGTGCCCTCCACGTCCTTTAAAGGAAAGACCGCCTGTTTCTTCACCACCTGCACCAGGGGTTGGTAGGGCGGGGTCTGCCGGGGCACCGAGCGGACTTTCACCTCTTTAAACCTGCCCTCGATCTTCACCGCAAAAAAGAGATTTTTGGAAGGCAGGGCCTGATCCAGAAGGGCCGTCAATTCGGTAAAATTGCCGGCCTTGGGGATGGGCCTGGTTTGGCCGGCTTTAAAAAAAGTCACCGCGGCCAGGGGAGTTTTCATGGTGTCCGCCACCGGGTAGACCTTGCCGTCGGTTTTCAGTTGGTAAACCTTCCCGTCCAGGACCACCATTTCGCCGTCCAGGTTGTTGAAGGTCCCCAACCCGAAGTCCCCCCGTTTCTTCAGTTCGGCCATGGTCAGGCCGCCTTCGTACAGCCCGGCGAACAGGGCGTCGAAGGTGGAGTATTGGAAGAGGGTGTCTCCTGCCTGGACCGGAAAGGCCGCGAAGAGAATGAGAATAATAAGAGTGTGGAACTTGGCCGACAGTCGCGATCTCATGGTTTTCTCCTGATTATCTCAAAAGGCGTTAAATCGTAGGGGCGAACCTTGTGTTCGCCCCTACAAAAATTTGCCGTTTGATTGCAAATTGGTATCAATCACCATAAATCAGAAACTCCCGCCGGGCCTCCAGGAACTCTTGCAAATCTTCCTGCCAGGCAGTTTCCAGATCAACGGCCGGAGTGCCCTGATCCAAACCTTCCCGGACGGCCGCATCGCCGGTGAGGAGATCGATGGGCAGGCGCTCGGTTTCATACTCATAGGGCGGCTGGCGCCAGGCAAACTCTTGGGGGTAGAGTTCCCGGACGGCACCCAGGAGGGCCAGGGTGGTGAAATAGGGTTTGAAAGCCAGGCGGTCGGTGACATGGAGTTGGAAGCCCCGGCACAGCTCTCCGGCCCATTTGTGGAAGGTGGGTTCGAAGGAGGCCTCCCGCAGGACTACGCCGGGGAGAGGAGTATTCCCCAAACGGTCCTTGATACGGGCCGGTTCCAGAAAGGGCGCGCCCCAGAGTTCGAAGGGACGGGTGGTGCCCCGGCCCTCCGAGAGGTTGGTGCCCTCCAGCAGCACCTGGCCGGGATAGACGACGGCGCTGTCCAGGGTGGGGAGATTGGGGGAAGGCAGCACCCAGGGGAGGCCGGCGGCGTCCCAGTAATCGCCCCGGCGCCAGCCCCGGGCTTCAATCACCTCCAGGTCGCAGCCCAGCTTTTGGGTGGCGTTATAGTACCGGGCCAGCTCCCCCAGGCTCAGGCCGTGGCGCATGGGCAGCGGATAAGGCCCCACAAAGGAGGCCCATGCCACCCGGAGCATATTCCCCTCCACCTGGCCCCCGCCGATGGGGTTGGGGCGGTCCAGGACCGCGACTTTAACGCCCGCGGCGGCCGCGGCCTCCATGACCTTGGCCACGGTGGCGGCAAAGGTGTAGACCCGGGTGCCCACGTCCTGGAGGTCCACCAGCACTGCATCGATCTTTTCCAGAGAATCTGGGGGCGGGGTCATGCGGGGGCCGTATAAACTGATCACCGGCAGCTTTAAGACGGCATCCAGGAAATCCGGGGAGGAGATCATGTTGTCCTGCTTCTCCCCAAGTAAGCCGTGCTGGGGGCTGAACAGGACTTGCAGTTGACCGGGGAAACGCCGGGCGAGCAACTCCCGGGCGGATTCCAGAAAGGCAGAGACGCTGGCGGGATGGCTCAGAACGCCCAGCCGAGCTCTTTTAGCCCAGGAGGGAGGATCATGAACGAAGACTTCTAAGCCGGAAATGACCTGGGGCATTATTTGTCATTCTGAGCGTAGCGAAGAATATCAAAGGTTATGGAAAAAACGAGATTCTTCACTTCGCTTTGCTCCGTTCAGAATGACAAACGTCTGACCACTGACCACTGACCCCTAAAACTCCGCCTCGTCTCTTTTTACCACCGGGCGCAGCATGAGGACCACGTCGTGGGTCACCCCGTCTTTGCGGATAAAATAATCGTCCAGGGTGGCCCTGATCTCGAAGCCTTTGGCCCGGAAGGCCTTGATCACCTTTTTGTGGTCCGCCAGGACTTCCGCTTTCAGCCACTGCAAATTATATTTCAGGGCCAGGGCGATCAGCTCTTCCAGCATCATGGAGCCAAGCCCCTGGTTGCGAAAAGGCCGGGAGACAAAAATCCGCACTTCCCCGATATGTTTGGAGGCATGCTTGCCCCGGTGGAGGGTGGCGTCGGCAATGAGGCGGTTGTCCGCCATGTCCACGGCCACCAGGGGCAGGATCTTGCCGTAATCGATGCGGTCGATCCAGGAATTGACCAGCTTTACATCCTTGACGTCCTGTTTTAAAAAGCGGGTATCTTCGTCGGGGGCTTCCTGAAATAATTTGATGAGGCCCTCCCGGTCCTTCTCGTTGAGGAAGCGGAACATCACCCGTTTGCCGTTGCTCAGGGTGACAAACTTGCGGTAAGCCAAATAATTAATCATTGCCGGCCCCGGAAAAGGGATTTACCGCTCATAATAGCGGGTTCAAGGGATTTGTCAAGGCGGCCGCCGGGGTAATGACCGGAAGGGACATCTCCGGAGGAAAAGTCTATTGTTGGCGCCTGCTGATCCCCCGAGAGTATTTAACTTTTGGGTAACATTCTGAAAATACGCTACAAATAATTTCTTTAAAGTGTTTTTGAACTGAATTTCGAGGGATACCGATTTTTGACCCCTAATTTTTTTCCTCCCTATGAAAAACGAGGGAAAAGCCAGGATAAGCGAGATTGAAAAATCGGGAGGGGAACCGGGGGCAGCTTAGAGGCGTCAAATCTCATGCTCAGCCGCTTTTATCTTCCTGAAATTATTAATTAAGTTATTAACAAGAATAAATTCCCCCCATTGCTTGGCCTGGGCCGGGGGGAGCGCCCGGGGGGAAGCAAGCTAGGTAAATCTAAATTTGGCTCCACCTCCTTTGACCTGTTTCGGGGAGAAAGGCTAATATCCCTTTCACCAGCGGCGGCCCTCAATTTGAAAGGAGAATTATGAAAGGTATCTGGGAACAGGTCAAGGCATTGCTTCGAGAAGAAATTTCACCTTCCGGTTTCCAACTTTGGATCGAGCCCCTGGGAGTAATCCCCGAGGGAGAAGGTGAGCTGAATCTGACCTGTCCCAACCCTTTTGCCCTCCGGTGGATTAAATCCCACTATCTTCATTTCATCCGCCAGGCCATGTCCCAGGCCTGCGGCCTCGAATTGCCGGTGAGATTATCCCTGCCCCCCGGCGGGCAAAAGGCCCGGAATCCGGTCCCGGTTCCCCAAGGGGAATTGCCGCTGGCAACCGGGAAGCGGCCCGGCGGCGCCCCCTTCAACGGCAGATTCACCTTTGAACAATTCGTGGTGGGGTCTTCCAACCGCCTGGCCTTTCAAGCCTCCAAGGCCCTGGCCCGGGACGACACTTTTTACAACCGTATCCTCTTCCTGAATGCCGGTCCCGGCCTGGGCAAGAGCCATCTGTCCCAGGCGGTGGGCAATTTTCTCTCCCAGGCCGCGCCCGACGGCCGGGTGCATTATCTCTCCGCAGAGACTTTCGCCAACGAAATGGTGCGGGCCCTGAAAAACGGGCGCATGACCCAATTCAAGGAGCGTTACCGCCAGGATTGCGAGGTGCTGCTGCTAGAAGAAGTCCAGTTTTTAAGCGGCAAGGAAAAGATCCAGGCGGAGATGTGCTATACCCTGGACACCCTGATGAGCCGGAAAAGGAAGCTGGTCTTCACCAGTTGCTACCTGCCCGGGGAGATCAGCCAGCTCTCCCAGGAACTGCGCTCCAGGCTCACCGCGGGGATTATCACCCCCATCGGCCCCCCGGACTTTCCCACCCGGGTCAATATTCTGGCCAAAAAAGCCGAAATCCGGGGCGCCCAGGTGGCTACGCCGATTCTGGAGTACCTGGCGGAGTATGTCACCGAGGACGTGCGCCGCCTGGAGAGCGCCATCGACGGCCTGATGGCCCGGTCCACCTTACTGCAGCAGCCTTACAGCCTGCGCCTGGCCGAAGAAGTGCTCCAGGACCTACAAGCGGTGGAGGCCCGCTTGAGCGTGCCGGAGATCCAGAAGATCGTGGGGGATTACTACCGGGTGAGCCTGCCGGAGATGCTGGGCCGGTCCCGCCAGAGGAGGCTGGTCCAGGCCCGGCGCCTGGCCCTATATTTCTGCCGGGTCTACACGCAAAAAACCATGGTGGAGTTGGGGAAGTTGTTCCACCGGAGCCATGCTTCCGTGGTTCATGCCCTGCAGACCCTGGAGAGGGACCGCAAAACGCAGCCCCGGCTGGCCCAGGAATTACAATTGCTGGAAGGAAAACTGGCCCAGGCCCAGGTCAAGGGGGGGTGGAAGAGAGCATCCACTCTTCGCAACGATGCTTGATCACCCGGCCTTCCACGATGAAGACAATGTCCTCGGCAATATTGCTGGCCAGATCGGCAATCCGCTCCAAATTGCGGACAATAATAATGAAGTGATGGAGCCGCGTCACCCAACGCGATTCCTGAATCATACAGTTCAGAATCTTCTGGATATACTCGTCGTCCAGGAGGTCTACCTCCACGTCCCGCTGGCAGACCCGGATGGCCAATCTGGGGTCCTGCTGGACGAAGGCGTCAATGCTGGTGCGCACCATCCCTAAGGCGATATCCGCCATCACCTTGAGATCGATGGGAAGTTCCACGGGTTCCCGGCTATTGAGCTCCAGGGATCTTTCGGCAATGTTCACCGCCTGGTCGCCGATGCGCTCCAGTTCGGTGGCGATGCGCATGGCTGCGGTGATAAGCCGCAGGTCCGTGGCCAGGGGCTGGCGTAAGGCCAACAGTCTCAACCCCTGGTCGTCAATGGCCAACTCCATGCGGTTGAGATGAATGTCGTCGGTGATTACTTCCCGGGCCAGTTCGGAGTTGCGTTCCATGACCGAGACCATGCTTTTGCCCACCGCGACTTCCGCCATCTCCGCCATGCGCAGGAGATACTGCTTCAGGTTATCCAATTCCTGGTCAAACTGCCGGGATAATTTCGCGGGAGTTGCCATTACGTCCCTCTCCAGAATATCTTCCTTGCTTATATTACAATAATTCGGTTTAGAGAGAAAGAATATTAAAGCGATTTTGCAAAAAATTACACGTTTTTAACAAAACCTCCCGAGAATTTGCTTGATCCCCAATTTTTTTCCTCTATTGTGCAGGAAAATACAGTAGAGTCGAACCTTGTGTCCGCCCCGAACTCCAGGGCGAACACAAGGTTCGCCCCTAAAACGACAAGTAGGAGGAATTTCGCAAAAGTCTCAACTTAATGTTTAGACGAGCGATGGGAAGATGAAAATCGCGGTGATCGGCCCCGGCGCGGTGGGATGTTTGCTGGCCTTCTTCCTGGCGGAGGCCGGAGAGGACGTCCATCTGGTGGATTACCGCCCGGAACGGGCCGCGTTTCTGCAGGAGCAGGGCATCCGCTTACGGACTCCGGGAGGGGAAAGCCACACGGTTTCCGTGCCTTGCCGGCTCCCGGGGGAAGCCGAGCCTGCGGATTTGGCCGTCATGGCCGTCAAGGCCCACCAGACTGCGGCCGCGGCCTCATCGCTGCCGGTGCTGCTGGCCCCCGGGGGAGTGGGCCTAAGCCTGCAAAACGGCCTGGGGAACCTGGAGGCCATGGCCCGGGTCCTGGGCCCGGAGAGGTTGCTGGCGGGGATCACCTACCTGGGGGTCACCCGGCAGGCGGTAGGGCAGATTATCTACGCCGGCAAGGGAGAGGTGCTCATCGGCCGGCCTCCGGGATCGCTGGTGGGCGCAAAGAAAACTGAGGAAGTGGCGGCCCTCTTCCGGCGGGCCGGGTTCACCTGCCGACCCGTGCCGGACATTGAGACCCTGCTCTGGGATAAGCTGATGATCAACGCGGGCATCAATCCCTTGACTGCGCTGCTCCGGGTCCCCAACGGCGCGTTGCCGGAATTGCCTGAGGCCTGGTCCCTGGCGGCGGCCGCGGCCGCCGAAGTCCAGGCCGTGGCCCTGGCCCAAGGCTTGAACCTCACCGGCGATCCAGCGGCGCGGCTGCTCCAGGTCTGCACGGCCACGGCCCGGAACCGCTCTTCCATGCTCCAGGATATCCTGGCCGGACGGCCCACGGAAATCGAGTCCTTAAACGCGCAGGTGACCGCCCGGGGCGCGGCCCTGGGGGTGGCCACGCCGGTGAATGATCTGCTTACACGGCTGGTGCGGGCTTTGGAGGCGTCAGCGTCCCTGCGAGTAGGATGACGATTGCGGGAGGGAATTTAAGGGTACCGGTTCTGTTGCGAATAGTTCAAAGTTCAAGGTTCAAAGTTCAAAGTTAAGGACCCTGAACCTGATGAGTCGTTCGAAATTTAAGGTGAAGCAAAGGCTATAATTGATTGTCATGAAAAGTTCTAAGCGGTGGCACAGGCTTTCCAGCCTGCGGAGCACCGGGGCGGACGAGACGCCCGACCTACCGGTCTTTCCTGTTTTATGGGTGAGCCAAAGACTCATAGAGAACTGCTTCGAAAAGTTCCAAGTTAAAACAACTAAGCAACCTTCGGCGCCAGCCGCTCCACCACAATGTCAGAAGCACGCTGCCGCGCCTGGGCTAAATCGCAGTTCATCTGCATCCTGAGCCAGGTGTCCGCGGTGCCGCCGAAGGCCTTTTCAAAACGGAGGGCCATTTCCGGGGTGACGCTGCTGCGCCCGGCAATGATGTTGTGAAGCTGCTGCCGGGTGATATGCAGCGCGGCCGCGGCTTCCGCCACTGTCAAACCCAAATCGTCCAGACAGTCCTTGACCAGCAGACCGGGATGAACCGGATTTTTCATCTTCATAATGGATATTGTAAAATGTTAATTTACATTTTACAAGTTCATTTCTTTATTGAGAACGATAAGTTGAAGAAGGCAAAGAAAGTGATTTAGCTTTTATACATGGCGACATAAATAATTGCGCATTATTAATCTCTGCGCTCTCTGCGTCTCTGCGAGATAAAAAGGTTTCTCGCAGAGGCGCAGAGGCCGCAAAGAATGTCAACCGCGGTTAATTAAGTCGCTTAGTATAGAAAAAAATCAGGGCTGTATGAGCAAACCGAAGCCAAATACGGGATTTCAACGAAGCTTCGCTCCGTTCAGAATGACAGAAGGGAATTATCGCAGAAGTCTTAAATTGTTATCTATAGACATCAACCTCACTTCGGCAAGATGCTGCGAATCGCCGCGGCCAAGGTGTCCACCCCCAGGAGTTCCAGGCCGGGGAATTCGCCCAGGCGCTCCTTCTGGCGCTGGGCCAGGAGCGCGCGGCGGAAGCCCAGTTTGTGGCCCTCCTTGAGCCGCAGTTCCGGCTGGCTCACGGCCCGGACTTCGCCGGTGAGCCCCACTTCTCCGAAGATCAGGGTGTCCGCGGGGACGGCCCGGTCCAGAAGGGATGAAGAAAGGGCCAGGGCGATTCCTAAGTCCACGGCGGGTTCAGTCAGGCGCACGCCGCCGGCGACGTTCACGAATAAATCCTGGCCGCTCAAGGCCAACCCTACCCGCTTTTCCAAGACCGCCACCAGCAAGGAGACCCGGCCCTGATCCACCCCCATGCTCTGGCGCCGGGGCAGGGCCAGGGAGGTGGGGGAGACCAGGGCCTGGACCTCCACCAGGATGGGACGGGAGCCTTCCAGACTGGGTACCACCACCGCGCCGGGGACTTCCAGCGACCGCTCCGCCAGAAACAGGGCCGAGGGGTTGGGGACTTCCTGGAGCCCGGCCTCCTGCATCTCAAAGACCCCCAACTCCTGGGTGGGGCCGAAGCGGTTCTTGACGGTGCGCAGCAGGCGGAAGGTGTGGCTGCGGTCACCCTCCAGGTAAAGCACGGTGTCCACCAGGTGCTCCAGGACCATGGGCCCGGCCAGGGTCCCTTCCTTGGTGACGTGGCCGATGAGAAAGGTGGCGGTGTTGGTGAGTTTGGCCTGCTGCACCAGGCGGAACGCGGTCTCTCTGACCTGAGTGAGAGAGCCGGGCGCGCTGGGCAGAGTAGCGGTGTACATGGTCTGGATGGAATCCAGGGCCAGGAACGCAGGTTTTTGCTCCGCTAAAATTTTGAGGATGTTTTCCAGGCAGGTTTCCGTGGCCACCAGCAGGTCCGGCGACTTCAAGCCCAGGCGGTCGGCCCGGAGCTTGAGCTGGGCCTCGGATTCCTCCCCGGAAATATATAAGCTCTGGCGGCCCGGGCCGGAAAGGCGGTCCAGAACCTGCAAAATCAGGGTAGACTTGCCGATGCCCGGGTCGCCCCCCAACAGGACCACGGAACCGGCCACCACGCTGCCCCCCAGGGTGCGGTCGAATTCCGCCAGGCCGGAGGCCAGCCGGGTCTCCGGCGGGGCCTGGAGACGGACCAGGGGCTGGGGCGCGCCCCGGCGCGGGGGCAGCTGGCTGTCGGTGAGCGGGCCGGCCGGAGCGATTACCTCTTCCGCCAGGGAGTTCCAGGCGCCGCAGTCAGGACAGCGGCCCAGCCATTTGCCGGTTTGAAAACCGCAGCTCTGGCAGATGAAGACGGTTTTGGGGCCCCGGGCCATTTAAAAGACCGTTTTTCGTTTTGCGTTTTTCGTTTTGCGTTTTCGGACAAAAGGTTCTCGCCGATTTTACCCGAAGTTTTAGCGCCAACCCAAGGGGAAACTTATAGAGATAGATGATTTTCGAAATTCTGATAGGAAATGGGCCTGCACGTGTGATAAGTCAATATCTGGGATTTATTGTTTATTTAGCTGCAATTTTCTCATTGGGAAGCGGGGTCCTGTGCCGGTAAATTCGCAGACATTAAAAGATAACATCTTCCAAGGGGCAGCCAATCTAGCCGACCGCCGGTCTCTCCGGGTTCTGGAGGAGCTGGCCGTGATCCGGGGAGTTAAAGTTTACCCTGTGGGGGGGACCGTCCGAGAGATGGCCTTGGGCAAAAGCGCACCGGACCTGGACCTGGCCGTATCCGCCCAGGCCCTGGAGTTGGCCCGGGACCTGGCCGCGACCTTAAAGGGCACCTTTGTGCTCCTGGACGAAGCCCAGGGCACCGCCCGGGTGGTGTGGCAGGGGGAGATTCTGGACCTGGCCCGGTTCCGGGCCCCCACCCTGGCAGGGGACCTTGAGGCCCGGGATTTTACCATTAACGCCCTGGCCCTGGATTTGGAGGCGGTGTTGGGCTACCGGCCCCTGGACCTCATCGATCCATGGGGCGGTCTGGAGGACCTGGCCCGGGGGTTGATCCGGGTGGTGCGGCCCCGGAATTTCCAGGAGGACCCCTTAAGGCTGCTCAGGGCCTACCGTTTTGCCGCCACTCACGGGTTTCGGATTACTCCCGAGACCGACGCGGCCATTTCCGCCCAGGTCCCGGAATTTTCCCGGGTGGCGGGGGAGCGGGTGCGCCAGGAGCTTTTCATTCTCCTGGCCGCGCCGAGGTCCGCATCCGTTCTGAAGGACATGGACCGAACCGGGCTTTTGACCCGGATCTTTCCGGAGTGCGTGGATATGAAGGGGGTGGAGCAGGACGGCTTTCACCATCTGGACGTGTTCCACCATTCGCTGGCGGCCGTGGCCCGGCTGGAAGAAGTGTTGGCGGAGCCGCAAACCTACTTCGGCGCTCTGGCCGCGGAATTTCCCCATTATCTGCGGCCCCCCTGGCAGGCCGCGCTCCTGAAATTGGCGGCCTTGTTCCACGATGTGGGTAAGCCCCAGGTGCAGGGCCGCCGCACCGACCCGGACCGGTATACCTTTTATTACCACGAGCGGGTGGGGGTGGAAATCTTCACGGCCGCGGCCTTGAGATTGCGCCTCTCCCAGGCGGAGACCAAGACCGTAACCCACCTCATTTCCCTGCATATGCGTCCCTTTCTGCTGCTGCCCGCCTTCCGGGACGGGGAGCTGACCACCAGGGCCTTGGGGAGGCTGGCCCGGGCCGCCAGACCCCATCTCCCCGGGCTTTTTGCCCTGGCCATAGCCGACAGCCTGGCCGGCCAGGGACCCCAGAAGCCCGGCGACGTGGAACCAATGCTGGCGGAGTTGGCGGACGCGGCATATCACTTTTTAAAGGAGCGCCTGGAACTCCAGGAACGGCAACCCCGGCTCCTCACCGGCCATGACCTGATCCAGGTCCTGGGGCTGGAACCGGGGCCTCTTTTTAGGGCGATCCTGACCGCGGTGGAGGAAGCCCAATGGGAGGGGGCCGTCCAGGACCGGCAGGAGGCCTTGGATCTGGCCCGGAAGTTATGGCAGGGGGAGGAGGCTGGAAATTAAGGGAAAAAGGGGAAGAGGGGAAGAGGAAAGAGAGATGGTTGCGGCCGATTATTCCCAACAGATAGCTTTCCTTTCGCTTTTAACCTTTTAACCTTTTCCCCTTTTTTCCCTCCTTTTAACCCCCATAGCCCTCAAAATTCATTCTCCGGAAACCAGCCGATAATGCCGACATGATCATTATATAAAATATTTTTTTTAAAATAATTGACAGGTAATTATTTATTATTAAGATGGAACCAGGAGACCGTTCCATGGACAAGGAAAATCCGGCTGCTCCCTTTAGGGATGCCCAAGCCGGAGCCCTGATTCGCCTGCGCGGCCTTTATCCTTCCTTGAAAACCGCGTTGCAGAAGGTGGCCGACGTCATCCTGCGGCAGCCGGAAATGGCCATCTATGCCTCGGTGAATGAAGTGGCGGCCGCGTGCGGGGTGAGCGAAGCCACGGTCATGCGTTTCTGCCGCATCCTGGGGTTCAGGGGGTTCCAGGATTTCAAAATCTCCCTGGCCCGGGAACTGGTGCCCCCGCCCCATGAAGAGGTCACCGACGGCGACGATCCGGCCAATATCGTCCGCAAAGTCTTTCAGGCCAAGCGCGCGGCCTTGCAGGACACCCTGGAAGTGATGGAAATGGGAAGAATGGAGGCTGCCTGCCGGCTGCTGCTCAATGCCAACCAAGTGGCGGTCGTCGCCGCCGGCGGCTCCGGGACCGCCGCGACCTACGCGGGGGCCAGGTTCCTCCTGTTGGGCCTCAATGCCAGGGTCTACACCGACTTTCATTTCATGCTGATGGGGGCCGCGCTTCTTAACCGGGAAGACTCGATCCTGGCGGTTTCCAAATCCGGGGCCGCCAGGGAAACCCTGGAAACCGTGCGGGTCGCCCGGGAAAATGACGCCAGAATCATCGCCATCACCAATAACCCGCTGTCGCCACTGGCCCGGGAATCGGACCTGGTGTTGGCCACCGCCGCCCGGAACACCACTCTTCCGGGGGAAATCGACGGTTCTCTGATCTGCCAGATCTCCATCCTCGACGCTCTCTTCTCCTTGATGTTCCAGACCCGGCCGGAGCAGTCCCGGGAGATCATGGCCCGGATGGAGCAGGTGATGGGGAAGACCGGGGCTACCTGACGGTTTTCGGTTTTCGGTTTTCGGTTAAAATCAATCTGCGTTGATAAAAATTCACAGCTTAAGATAAGTTGCATTTGCAGGGGAAATGATAAAACCCATTCCGGACTGACCTGCGCCGGTAATTTCCCGATACCCCCCTACCCTTCTCTGGAGCAGCCATGGACATTAAACAGAAGTGCAAAGAAGACATAGTGTGCATCAGCCGGATGTTGCACCGGAAAAACTACCTCGCGGCCACCGACGGCAATGTCAGCATCCGCCAGGGGGACCTGGTGTTCGTTACCCCCAGCGGGGTGAACAAGGGACTGATGGAGTCGTATCAGGTGCTCACGGTGGACCTGGATGGGAAGTTGCTCGGCGGTGAGGGCAAGCCCACCTCGGAGATCAAAATGCATTTACTGGCCTATAAGTTGCGGCCGGATGTTGAAGCCGTGGTCCACGCCCACCTGCCCTACGCCACGGCCTGCACCCTGGCGGGCATCGACCTCCTGGAACCCATCCTGCCGGAGGTGGTGATCACCTTAGGCGGAATTCCCACCGCACCTTATGCCACCCCCGGCAGCGATGAAGTGCCGGAGGCCATCCGGGGATTTATCCGGGAATACGACGCCATCCTCTTATCCCGGCACGGGGCCATGACCGTGGGGAAAGACGTGACGGACGCCTACAACAAAATGGAGAAGCTGGAGCACACCGCCCGGGTGGTCCTGGCCGCCCGGCTCCAGGGACCCCTGCCGCCCCTGCCGGAGAAGGAGGTGGAGAAGCTGCGGCGGTTGCGGGAGGAGTATAAGGGTGGGGGTTGATTTATACATGCATCCTAATTATAAAGTCCATATAATAAGGGGAGCGGGAGCAAGATAGTATTGAAATGGCCTGATAGCAGTGGTGATTACCGCGTCAGCTTTGGATGATTGAAATGGAAATTAAATTCTCTCGTCATGCAAAGAGAAGAGCTGAACTATATGGAATTCCCCAATCGGCCATTCTCACGATTTTACAGGGAATGGAACTACACCAAGGGACTCATGAAATTATTCGAAAAGCGGAAGGTTTCAAGTATCCACTCAAAATCGTAGTTTCTGTAGAGGATGATAAAATAACAGTAATAACTAATTATCCTTTAAAGAGGGGATTCAGAAAATGAGGGTATACTATGACAACGAGGTCGATGCCTTGTATTTAAAGCTCGGAGATGAGTCTCCCGAAGGGGTCATAGAAATCGCTGAAGGTGTTAGCTTAGACACAACTTCTAATAACAGAATAGTGGGGATAGAGATTCTCGATGCCTCTAAAAAGATCGACCTGAAAACAATCCTATCTTACACGCTTGAACTCGACAAGGATTTGATTAGTCAGAAAACGGTTTAATACTGGAATCTTTTCCAACACTTTGAGACGGAAAATGCCACTGAAAGATGACCGCTTTACTTACCGGGTAACTAGGTCGGAAGAGGACCAGGAGTACGTGGGCCTGTGCGCGGAGTTTCCCAGTTTAAGCTGGCTGGCTCGCACCCCGGAAGCTGCTTTAAAGGGCATCCGCAAGGTAGTGGCGGATGTAGTAAAGGAGATGCGGGGCCATGGCGAAGAGCCTCCCGAGCCCATCTCCTCCAGACGCTACAGCGACAAATTCATGGTCCGGGTTCCTCCTGAAGTCCATCATGATCTAGCCCTTAAAGCTGCTGAAACCGACGTCAGTTTGAACCGGCTGGCCAGTGCAAAGTTGTCGCAATAGTTGGGCATAGAGATTCTTAACACCTCTAGATCCGGCCTCACCCAAGAGGCGGTGGCGGAATTAATGGAAACGACCAATAGTGCGGCTTCCCGCCTGGAAACAGGCGGCAAGCATGCTCCTTCCCTGACCAACCTGAAAAAATGTGCCCACGCCGTCGGCTGTCCCCTGGAAATCAAGCTGGTTCCGGAGTATTCATCAACCAACGAATGAAGCCCGGTATCTTGTCAGGCCAAATTAATGTCCATAACCATCGGCGCGTGGTCTGAAGCTTTAGGATTATCCTCTCCCACGTTGGGAAATCTTTCTCCAGTGTAACGTTCAGCTCGAAACGGAAGCCCCTTGCGCATAATTTCGGGAGGACTGGGGCTAAGCGCATCCAGGGACTTCGACAATAAAAGGTAATCCAACTGCCTGTATTCGTTGCCGCCGGCGTAAAAGTGAGTCCAGCGGTCCTCCGCGGGCAGCCTATCGATAACGTTAACCAATCCCGGATGAGACAGGAGCGTTCTCAGGGAGGTGTCTCCCTCCGGATAATCGTTGAAGTCTCCAAGAACAATAAAGTTGCCCTGAAAATCGGCGCCGCCCCATCGCTCCGTTATGAGTTTCCCCACTTTTTTTGCTTGCTCCACTCGCTTTGATTTTGTCTCGGCACGCCCTTCCATCATTGATTTAAAGTGGTTGACGTACAAAGTAAGAGATTTTCCAGACACCTCAAATTCCGCTACCAGACAATCCCGGGAGAAAAGCGGCGCAGTGTTGGCGGCGTTTTTTTCATGACGGTAGGATCGCGCCGCCACAATCGGGTGCCGGCTCAGGATGGCAACGTCAATGCCCCGAGGATCGTGGCTGTCGATCACCAGCCGGTGGCGATATTGCTCCCCGCCCAAGTATCGCGAGTTAAATCTATCAAGGACCAGGAGGTTTTCCACTTCCTGTAACGCTATTATATCTGCGTTTACTTCCTTGATAGCTTTTGCGGTTATCTGCTTTTCCGTCTCATCATAGATATCAAACGCCAGGTTATTGATGGTGAAGCCATCTTCTGCACTCGGATCAAAGTTACTTCTAAACTTATACCGAGCAAAGAGATTCTCGCAATTAAACGTTGCAATTCTCATAACCATTCCTCCTGTTCTTCGGATTTAATGATGATTATGACAATCCATCCAACGTTATTACAGGAATTCTCAGCAAAACAGATGCAAACGGGTGACGGCACACCTCACATGGCCTTGGGCGGCTCGGGGGCTTCCTCCTTGGGGGCCGCTTTGGGGGCGCGGCGGCGCGGGGACTTGGGGTATTTCAGGGGACTGGAGGAGAGATAACGGGGGGCCGCCCAGCCCACCACGCTGGTCTTGAGGTCCCGCACCTGGGCCATGCCGCTGGCGCCGACGCCCAGCATTTCCACCGGGTCATTGAAGCCCAGGGTGAGGAGGACCCGGGAATTCGGGGTGGGTTCGTCGTAAACGGCCAGACTGTTAATATTGACATAATAAGTGGACGTCGGCCTGGAGAGGCGGTCGGGACTGTAGCTGAGCAGGTCGCTGGGAATCCAGCCCCAGCCGGAGCGGTCCACAAAGCGGACCCGTGACCAGCCCGCGGGCGTCCGTTCCAGGATCTCCAGCCGTTCGCCCTGGTAAGCCGTGAGCATGCCCCGGCAGTCGTAGGACGCGCATTCACGCAATTGCGCGGAACTGGGGATGACGTAATAGTAGCCGGAATAGGCCTGGGCCAAAGAGACGGCCAGGAACAGGAACAACAGGCTCAGCAGCACCGTGATCATGGATTTCCGCAGTTTCATAACCTCCTCCTTTTCTTCCCCGCTTTAAAATAGCTCCTTGTTCCAAGTTCCAAGTTGACTGAGATGATACCTCAATATCATATTTAATCGTTTTTGTCTTTCCGGTCTGCCGGAATATACGGAATCAACCCCTGCTGATAAGCCATCTCCTGCACTTCCCGGGGCATGGCGCGCACGTCAACAATCAGGCCATTGACCTCCAGCATCCACACCATCGGGTTGTCGTCCATGAGGCTGGGTAAGCACCAGCGGGGTTCGAACGGACCCATCCTGAACAGATCGCGAATCATCTTGGCCTTGGTCGCAGCACTGCTTTGACTCACACCGAAAGCATCACACAGTTCGTCGGCCCGCATGTGGGGAGTTTGAGTCTTATCGAAAAGAAAATTGACCTGGCCCAGGGTATAAACAATAGCACACGCCCAAATTTCCGGTTTGCCCCGGGTTAAGGGCGATGGGCGTTTCCGGGCCAGGGCAGCAGCGAGCTCCTGGCAAAGCGTGGCATATTCTGGGGTTAGATATTGCTGACAAAAGGGATCTATCAAGGCCATAGTGGCCGTAAAGACAGGTTGTATGGCGGCTGGAACTGGTTTAGAGCGTCGGGGAGGCATAGGATCATCTTTTCCTTAGGGCTCCAATACCACCTTCAATGATTCTTTGGCTTCAGCCACAATTTTGAAAGCGGCCTGGATTTCGGTCAACGGCATCACCTGGGTGATGGTGTCTTTGATATTGATGGTCTTATGGGCGATGAGGGCCAGGGCTTCCTCCAAATCAGACGGCGCGGCCCCATAAGAGGAGGTGACGGTGAGTTCGTTGCGCCAGAAGTCCGGGATGGGAATGGCGATATCTTTGTTGGGGATGGCAAAGAGGAGGATGATGCCCGCCTTGTCGACGCAACGGAAGGCTTGCTCCACCGCGGCGTAGGCGCCGGTGCAGATGATGACCCGGTCCGCCTTGAGGTTCAGGTCCTGGGAGGCGTGCAGCGCTTCGTCGGCGCCGAATTCCTTGGCTTTCTTCAAGCGATATTCATTAATATCCGTGGCCACCACCCTGGCCCCGGCCAGCTTGGCCAACTGGATGTTGAGGATGCCGGAGATGCCGCACCCCAGGATCAAGACGGTGTGATGCGGCCGGATATTGATCGATCTTAAGCCCCTGACCCCACAGGCCAGGGGTTCGATCATGGTGCCTTCCAGATAGGAAACTTGCTCCGGCAGGACGTAGACCCCGTAATCCACATTGATCCTGGGGACCCGGACATATTCGCTGTAGCCGCCGGGATCGTAATTGCCCGAATGCAGGGTATCGCAGGCAGTCTGATTGTCATCCCGACAAAATTTGCAGTCATGGCAGGGCACGTGGTGGCTGACAAAGACTCTTTGGCCTACCCGGTATTTATCCGATTGGGACTCGACAATCTCCCCGGCGATCTCGTGGCCGAGGATGCGGGGGGCTTTCTGGATGCGGTACCATTCCATGACGTCGGTGCCGCAGATGCCGCTGGCCCGGACTTTAACCAGAATCTCCCCCGGCCCGATCTTAGGCGTGGGCATGTCTTCCAGGCGGATGTCGTTGTTGTGGTAGTATTTGGCGACGATCATCGGAGTAGTTCAAGGTTCAAAGTTCAAAGTTCAAGGTGGGGGTCAAGAGAGGAAAGCTTTTCGCTTTTCGCTTTTCGCTTTTAGCTTTAAACCTTGAACTTTGAACTTTGAACTCATTTTTTCCCTTTGGTCTTGTTGTAAATCTCGGCGGCTTGCTTAACGGAAGCATTGTCATGAATAATAGCCCTTAACGCCTTGGCCATGGCCACCGGGTTGGGGCTTTGCCAGACGTTGCGCCCCAGGTTGATCCCGGCTGCGCCCTTGGAAATGCCGTCATGGACAAATTCCAGGACCTCCAGTTCCGTCTCGCATTTGGGCCCGCCGGCCATAATCACCGGCACCGGACAGCCCTGCACCACCTTCTCGAAATGTTCCTCACACCAATAGGTCTTCACCACCCGGGCGCCCAGCTCCGCGGCGATGCGGCAGCTTAAGGCCAGGTAACGGGCCTCCCGTTTTTCCATTTCCCGGCCCACCGCGGTCACCGCCATCACCGGGATGCCGTAATCTTCGCATTGGTTGACCAGGGTGGCCAGGTTCTTCAGGGTCTCCCTTTCATAATGGCTGCCGATAAAGACCGAAACCCCCACGGCCGCGGCGTTCACCCGGATGATTTCGGCCAAGGAAGTGGTGAGCTCCTCATTGGCCAAATCCTCCCCCACCACGCTGGTGCAGCCGGAAACCCTGAGCACGATGGGCTTGTCAATGAGCGGATCAAGGGCGGCGCGCAAGACCCCCCGGGTGCAAAAGATGGCGTCCACGTACGGCAGCAGCGGCTTTAGCGTCTCCCCCGGCCGCTCCAGGTTCCTGGTGGGACCCTGGAAGTAACCATGGTCAATGGGCATGAAGAAACATCTGCCATTGGGCATCAGCCGGCTTAAGCGGTTTTTCATTCCCCAATTCATATGCCGATCTCCCCCAAAAAATAGTTTTCGGTTTTCGGTTTTCGGTTTTCAGTTTTCGGCACAACGGGTAAGAAATGTCAAGTTAATTGCTGGTAATCTGCTCTTGAAGTGAACCGGGTTGTAAATCATTCAGGAATATTATTTTGCCGGCCGGACCAGCAAATAGCCTTTACTGATCAGCCAATGGTGAAACTGATAGGTGGTGTAGCGGCAGCCGGTCTTGCAGGTCTGCCTGATCTTCTCATAACTATCGGAGCCTTCGGGTTGTTTGTCCAAATCCATTTGTACCGGACATTGCACGTCCTTACAAAATTCCCGGCGTTGATAATCAATATAACCTGCAATGGACATCTGTTTACTCCGATTCGCAAGCAACAATTTTTCGGTATGTGGCGAACAACAGGTTCGTCACATTTATAGCTAAGGCTTGCAATGGCAGCAGGAGAAAAAGAGGCCCCGGGGCCGGTTAACTTCTAACTTTGGGCGGCAGGCTGCGGAGGCGCTCAATTTCGGCCTGCTCCAACTCTAGGAATTCGTCTCGAGGATAGTCCATTCTGAGGGCCCGGGTGACCCGGTGAATGGAGATCATCAGGGGCGGACCGGCATACATGGTCTCCCAGGTGATATGCACGGTATCCGTCTCCGCTTCAAAGTGCACGCCGCGCC
>Ga0233425_10001260_pt1 | contig 58319 bp, 58 predicted proteins | sample Watercolumn_Towu_2_FD_181712 | JGI IMG/M metagenome (GOLD analysis project Ga0233425, IMG submission 181712) | Freshwater microbial communities from Lake Towuti, South Sulawesi, Indonesia - Watercolumn_Towuti2014_140_MG | ecosystem: Environmental > Aquatic > Freshwater > Lake | place...
TATGCGGCCGTCCTCGACCAGCACCGCGCCCGGGCCGTCGTAGTCCGTCGCCGGGTCGAGCAGGCGCGCGTTCAGGATCGCCAGAGCCTTGGTGTCGGGCGCGCTCATGCCGCGACTCCCTCGCGTCGTGTCGACAGGGCCGCCAGCACCGCCATGCGCGCCGCCACGCCCATCTCGACCTGGTCCTGGATCAGCGACACCGACAGGTCGTCAGCCACGTCCGAATCGATCTCCACGCCGCGGTTCATCGGCCCCGGATGCATCACCTTCGCGCCCGGCTTCGCCCAGGACAGCTTCTCGCGGTCGAGGCCCCAGAAGCGGAAGAACTCGCGGGTCGAGGGCACCAGCGCGCCCTCCATCCGCTCCAGCTGCAGGCGCAGCATCATCACGACCTCGACGCCCTGCAGGCCCTCGCGCATGTCGTGGAACACCTCGCAGCCCCAGCGATCGGCGTCGCCGGGCACCAGGGTCGGCGGGCCGATCAGGCGCACGCGGGCCCCCATCATCGACAGCAGGGCCACGTTCGACCGGGCGACCCGGCTGTGGGCGATGTCGCCGCAGATGGCCACCGTCAGCCCGCCCACGTCGCCGAAGGCGCGGCGCAGGCTGAGCAGGTCCAGCAGGGCCTGGGTCGGATGCTCGTGCCGGCCGTCGCCGGCGTTGACCACGGCGCAGCCGACCTTCTGCGACAGCAGGGCCGCCGCGCCGGAGGCGCCGTGGCGGACCACCAGCACGTCCGGCTTCATGGCGTTGAGGGTCGCCGCCGTGTCGATCAGGGTCTCGCCCTTGGCCACCGAGGAGGTGCGCGGCGACAGCGCCGTCACATCGGCGCCCAGGCGGCGGGCCGCGATCTCGAACGAGGCCGAGGTGCGGGTCGAGTTCTCGAAGAACAGGTTCACCACCGTGCGCCCGCGCATCAGGTCCAGCGCCTTGGCCCCCTGCCGGTTGAAGTCGACGAAGGCGTCGGCGAGGTCCAGCAGCGGCGGGACGGTGGCGGCGTTCAGGTCGCCGGCGGAGAGGAAATGATCGCGCGGAAACGGCGCCAGCCGCTCGCGGATGATCTCGGTGAGGTCGGGCTGGCTCATCGAAGCCCGGCTATAGGGCGAGCCGCGGCGGAACGGAAGCCGCCGTCCTCAGATGTAGCCGAACAGGCCGAGCAGCAGCGGTATGGTCGCAGCGCTGGCGGCCGTGGTGAAAGCCACCACCCCGGCGACGAGCGGCGCGTCGCCGCCCATCTGGCGGGCCAGCACATAGCTGGCGGCCGCTCCGGGCGCCGCGCCTGCCAGCAGGGCCACGCCCTGGGCCGTGCGGTCGCCGCCCAGCCAGCCGCACAGCCAGAACATCGCCACCGGCACGACCAGCAGCTTGATCGTCGCCACCGCGCCGATGACGACCGGCCGCGAGGCCGCATAGCGGAAGCTCAGTCCCGCGCCCGCGGTCATCAGCCCCAGCGCGATCGCGCCGGGCCCCATCAGCTCGAACACGCCTTGCAGCAGGGGAGGGGCCGGCGCGCCGGCCAGGTTCAGCGCCGCACCGAGACCGCAGGCCCAGATGATCGGGTTGCGCCCCAGCGAGCGCAGGGCCAGGCGCCAGCCGCCGCCCTGTCCGGCGCCCCAGCGCGCCAGCGCCAGGACGCAGACCACGTTCAGCGCCGGGGCCAGCACCCCGAAGGCGACCGCCGCGGTTCCCAGTCCGGGCGGGCCGAACACCGCCGTGGCCACCGGCAGGAAGACGAAGCCGTTCCACCGCACCACGCCCTGCAGCACGCTGGTGAAGGACGGATCGGGCAGGCGCAGCGCGGGCTTCGCGGCTACAGTCAGCGCCACCACCAGAAAGGACACGCCGATGGTGCTCAGCGCCACCGGCCCCGCCGTGCCGGCGCTGAAGTCCGCGCCCCAGACCGCCGGCACGAGGAAGGCGGGGTAGAAGACGAAATAGGTCAGCCGCTCCACTGCCCGCCAGCCGTCGTCGGCCAGGAAGCGCGCCTGCCGCAGGCCCCAGCCCAGCGCGATCATGGCGAACACCGGCACGATGCCGGTCAGCAGGCCGCTCACCGGAGACCGGCGTCGCGGAGGCGGTCCAGCGCCCCCTGCAGGATCCAGGCGGCGGCCGTCCGGTCGACGACGCCGGCGCGTCGCTTGCGGGTCAGGTCCAGCTCGTCGATCAGGAAGCGCTCCACCGCCGTGGTCGACAGCCGCTCGTCCTGGAAGGCGACCGGGACCTCGCGCAACCGCTGCAGGTTGCGGGCGAAGGCCCGGCACGACTGGGCGCGGGGCCCCTCGGAGCCGTCCATGTTCAGCGGCAGGCCGATGACCAGGGCGCTGGCGCGCCGTCCGTCCATCAGCTTCAGCACCCGCTCCGCGTCCTGGGTGAATTTCGTCTTGCGGATCAGCTCCAGCGGACTGGCGATCATGCGGGTGGCGTCCGAGGCGGCGACCCCGATGGTCTTCTCCCCCAGATCCAGCCCCAGCCACGGCGTCCCGGGCGGGGTCGAGGCGGCGAGCTCTTCGAGGGTCAGGACGGTCATCGCCGCGGCCTAGGACTGGCGAACCGCGCTGGCAAGGTGCAAGCTGCGCCGGTCCATCGACGATAGGGGAACGTCCGATGAAGCATCCGCTCCTGTTCCTTGTGGCGTTGATTGCTGTGACCGCCTGCGACAGCGGCGTTGAAACCCGCAAGGCGGTCCTCCCGGAGGCGGCCGGGGTCGCGCCGGCGACGCCGACCCCGCTGACGCCCGCCGGCCCGTCCGGGCGGATCGAACCGGACGCCACGCCGGACCTCCAGTGGGCCGCGGCCGTGGTCGAGCTGGATCCGCTGACCCGCCAGGGCGAGGCCGCCGTGAAGCTGTTCGGGACCGCCGGCGGCGATCCGGCCATGAACGGCCTCTACACCTACATCGCCTTCTTCGTGTCGCCGGCCGAGGGCTGGCGGGTGTTCCGCATCGGCGACGTCCTCGACTACCGCGTTCTGGCCGAGGCGCCGGGGCGGGTCGATCTGGAGGTGGAGGAGAGCGTGATGGATCCCGGCGACGGCTCGATCGGACAGCGGTCGCGCCGGCTGATCGTCGGCTGGAGCCCGGGTCCCGACGGCGCGCCGCCGACGGCGGTGACCGTCACCCCGGCGCGCTGACGTCGCGCGGCGTCTGAATCCTTGTGAATCCGGGGCCGGACGGCTAATCCCGCCGGCTCAGGTTTCGCATTGGAGGGCCGCATGGCCGTCGACGTCGCGACCGTGCGCCGGGTGGCGCACCTCGCCCGCATCAAGACCCCCGAGGAGCGGCTGGAGCCGCTGGCCCAGGAGCTCAACGGCATCCTGGCGTGGATCGAGCAGCTGAACGAGGTGGACGTCGAGGGCGTCGAGCCGATGACCTCCAACGTCCGCCAGCCGCTGCGCCTGCGCGACGACGTGGTCACCGACGGGAACAAGGTCGCCGACGTGCTGTCCAACGCCCCGAAGTCGGCCGACGGCTTCTTCGTGGTCCCGAAGGTGGTCGAATAAGCCATGACCGACCTGACGAAACTGACGCTCAAGGCCGCCGTCGACGGTCTCAAGGCCCGCGACTTCTCCTCGGAGGAGATCACCCGCGCCTTCCTCGCCAACATCGAGGCCGCCAACCCGCGGCTGAACGCCTACGTCGTCCAGACCTCCGACAAGGCGCTGGACATGGCCCGCGCCGCCGACGCCCGGCTGGCGAAGGGGGAGGGCGGTCCGCTCGAGGGCGCGCCGCTGGGGATCAAGGACCTGTTCTGCACCGACGGCGTCCAGACCACGGCCGGCTCCAACATGCTGCGCGGCTTCGTCCCGCCCTATGAGTCCACCGTCACCGCCAACCTGTGGCGCGACGGCGCGGTCATGCTGGGCAAGCTGAACATGGACGAGTTCGCCATGGGCTCGTCCAACGAGACCTCGGCCTTCGGACCCGTGGTCAATCCGTGGAAGTCCGGCGCCTCCAACGCCGACCTGACCCCGGGCGGCAGCTCCGGCGGCTCGGCGGCGGCCGTGGCCGGCGATCTCTGCCTCGCCGCCACCGCCTCGGACACCGGCGGTTCGATCCGCCAGCCGGCCGCCTTCACCGGCACGGTCGGCGTCAAGCCCACCTACGGCCGGGCCAGCCGTTTCGGCATGGTGGCCTTCGCCAGCTCGCTGGACCAGGCGGGGCCGATCACGAAGACCGTCGAGGACGCCGCCCTGATGCTGCGCTCGATGTGCTCCTTCGACCCGAAGGACTCCACCAGCCTCGACGTCGAGACCCCGGACTGGACCCAGTCGCTCGGCAAGTCTGTGAAGGGCCTGCGCATCGGCATTCCGAAGGAATACGTCGTCGACGGCATGCCCGCCGAGCAGATGGAGCTGTGGGAGAAGGGGCAGGCCTGGCTGCGCGAGGCCGGCGCCGAGATCGTCGAGATCAGCCTGCCGCACACGAAATACGCCCTGCCGGCCTACTACATCATCGCCCCGGCCGAGGCCTCGTCCAACCTGGCCCGCTACGACGGCATGCGCTTCGGCCACCGCGCGGCCGATGCGAAGTCGCTCACCGACCTCTACGAGACCACCCGCGCCGAAGGCTTCGGCAAGGAGGTCCAGCGGCGCCTGACCATCGGCGCCTACGTGCTCTCGGCCGGCTTCTACGACGCCTATTATGTCCGGGCCCTGAAGGTCCGCCGGCGCATCGCCGAGGACTTCGACAACGTCTGGGGCAAGGTCGACGCCATCCTGACCCCGTCGACGCCGTCGGCCGCCTTCGCCATCGGCGACCGGCAGATCGACCCGGTGACCATGTACCTGAACGACGTCTTCACGGTCACGGCGAACCTCGCGGGCCTGCCCGGCGTCTCCGTCCCCGCCGGCCTCGACAAGGGCGGCCTGCCGCTCGGCCTGCAGGTCATCGGCAAGGCGCTGGACGAGGCGACGGTGTTCCAGGTGGCCAGCGCCCTCGAAGACGCGGCCGGGTTCGTCGCGAAGCCGGAGAAGTGGTGGTGAGCATGAGCGACAAACTCATCCAGGGCCGCACCGGCCCGTGGGAAATCGTCATGGGGCTGGAGATCCACGCTCAGGTGGCGTCGAAGGCCAAGCTGTTCTCCGGCGCGGCGGTCGGCTTCGGGGCGGGGCCGAACGAGCAGGTGTCGCTGGTCGACGCCGGCTTCCCCGGCATGCTGCCGACGCTGAACCGCTTCTGCGTCGAGCAGGCGGTGCGCTCGGGCCTCGGCCTGCGGGCGAAGATCAACCTGAAGAGCCAGTTCGACCGGAAGAACTACTTCTATCCGGACCTGCCGACCGGCTACCAGATCAGTCAGCTGTACCACCCGATCGTCGGCGAGGGCGTGGTCGAGGTGGAGCGCGAGGACGGGACCTTCTTCGAGGTCGGCATCGAGCGCCTGCACCTGGAGCAGGACGCCGGCAAGCTGATCCACGACCTGTCGCCGACCGAGAGCTACGTCGACCTCAACCGGGCCGGCACGGCGCTGATGGAGATCGTCTCCAAGCCCGACCTGCGCACGCCTGAGGAGGCGGTCGCCTACGTCAAGAAGATCCGCACCATCCTGATCTATCTCGGCACCTGCGACGGCGACATGGAGAAGGGCAACCTGCGCGCCGACGTCAACGTCTCGGTGCGCCGCCCCGGCGAGCCGTTCGGCACGCGCTGCGAGATCAAGAACGTCAACTCGTTCCGCTTCATCGCCCAGGCCATCAACTACGAGGCCCGGCGCCAGATCGAGATCCTCGAGGACGGCGGCTCCATCGTCCAGGAGACGCGGCTGTTCGACCCGGGCAAGGGCGAGACCCGCTCGATGCGCTCCAAGGAAGAGGCGCACGATTACAGGTACTTCCCTGATCCCGATCTCCTGCCGCTTGAGCTGGAGCAGGCCTGGATCGACGAGATCAAGGCCTCGCTGCCGGAGCTGCCCGACGAGAAGCGCCGTCGCTTCATGAGCCAGTACGGCCTGTCGCAGTATGACGCGGGCGTTCTGATCTCCGAACAGGCCAAGGCCGACTATTTCGAGGAAGCCGCGAAGGGCCGCGACGCCAAGCTGGTCGCCAACTGGGTGACCAACGAGGTCTCCGCCCGACTCGCCGCCGCCGGCAAGGACTTCGCCGAAAACCCGCTGCCGGCCGCCCACGTCGCCCAGCTGGTCGAGCTGATCGAGAACGGGACCATCTCGTCGAAGATCGCCAAGGAGGTGTTCGACCACGTCTGGAACGGCGAGGGCTCGCCGGCCGAGGTGGTCGAGAAGCACGGCCTGAAGCAGGTCACCGACGCCGGGGCGATCGAGAAGGCGGTGGACGAGATCATCGCCGCCAACCCGGACAAGGCCGCCGCCGTCGCCGAAAAGCCCCAGGCCATCGGCTGGTTCGTCGGACAGGTGATGAAGGCGACCGGGGGCAAGGCCAACCCGGCGGCGGTCAACGACATCCTGAAGGCGAAGCTGGGTCTCTAGGCGTCCGGCCGCCGGCCGGGCGGAACCATCCCGGGCAGGCCCGGTTGCACTCCCACGGACGCAGGGAGCGCAGCATGCTGGCGATGGACTACCGGGGGCCGCGCAGGGTCCGCATCGAAGAGAAGCCCATGCCGAGGATCCAGCATCCCCGGGACGCCATCGTGCGGGTGACCCGGTCGTGCATCTGCGGCTCGGACCTGCACCTCTACCACGGCATGGTCCCCGACACCCGGGTGGGGATGACCTTCGGCCACGAGTTCTGCGGGGTGGTCGAGGAGGTCGGCCCGGCGGTGGAGAACCTGAAGAAGGGGGACCATGTGCTGGTCCCCTTCAACATCGCCTGCGGCCAGTGCCACTTCTGCAAGCAGGGCCTGTTCGGCAACTGCCACGAGTCCAACCCCGAGGCGACCGCGGTGGGCGGCATCTTCGGCTACTCCCACACCGCCGGCGGCTACGACGGCGGCCAGGCGGAGTATGCGCGCGTGCCCTACGCGGACTTCGGGCCGATGGTCATTCCCGACTGGATGGACCCGGACGACGCGGTGCTGCTCACCGACGTGGTCCCCACCGGCTACCAGGCGGCCGAGATGGGCGGCATCCAGACAGGCGACACCGTCGTGGTCTTCGGGGCGGGTCCGGTGGGCCTGCTGGCGGCGCGCTGCGCCTGGCTGTTCGGGGCCGGCCGGGTGATCGTCATCGACCACCACGAGTACCGGCTGGACTTCGCCCGGGACTACTGCCCGGCCGAGGTCTACGATTTCCGGGAGATCGGCGACCCGGTGGTCTTCCTCAAGAAGATCACCGACATCGGCGCCGACGTGTGCATCGACGCGGTCGGCGCCGACGCCTCGGGCAACGCCTGGCACACCCTGTTCGGCAAGAAGCTGAAGCTCGAGGCCGGCAGCGCCGTGCCGCTGCACTGGGCCATCAACTCGGTGAAGAAGGGCGGGGTGGTGTCGATCGTCGGCGTCTACGGTCCGACCGGCAACATGGTCCCCATGGGCAATGTCGTGAACAAGGGCATCACCATCCGCGCCAACCAGGCCGCGGTGAAGCGCCTGCTGCCGCGCCTGGTCGAGCATGTGAGGGAAGGCCGCATCGACCCGAAGCGGATCATCACCCACCGCCTGCCGCTGGAGGAGGTGGCCGAAGGCTATCACCTGTTCTCGTCCAAGCTCGACGGCTGCATCAAGCCGGTCCTGATCCCCAACGCGGCCTGAGGAGGACGTCATGCAGACCCAGAGCGACCGCGCCGAAGCCGCCGCCCGCAAGGCCCCGCCCGCCGCCGCGCCCCGGATCGACCCGACCACCGTGGTCGGCTGGGGCGTCGACGCCGATCCGGAAAACGACCCCACCTGGCCCATGCGCGACCGGGCCGGCGACGACGGTCCCGGCATGAACTGGAGCCGCCCGGCCCTGCAGACCGCGGAGGTGGAGATCCTCGCCTCGGTTGAGCACAAGGCCCGCCCGGCGACGATGGGGACCTCTGTCCCGCCCCGCGGCCTGAGCGGCGTGCTGCGGCGGCAGGCGTTCCGCCTGAGCGAGAGTCAGTGGGGGCACTGGCTGCTGCTCATCCTCGCCGACCGGGTCAATACGGTCGAGGGCCTGCTGGACGACCTCGGGCGGGGGCGTCTGCCGAATCCGCTGGTCGAGACCGGGGTGGTTCCGCATGCGCGCTCGCGGGAGGCCGCGGCGGCGACGGTGGTCGCGGCCGGCGTGGTGCTGACGGCGGCCGTGCTGCTGATGCGCCGGCGGCGCTGAGCCGGGCCGGCTCAGGCCTCGCCGAACAGCTCCCCGGTCGGATCGCCCCCCTCGACGACCTCCCGCGCCAGCGCCCGGGTCACCGGCCGGTGCAGGGCGTCCAGCCGCTCCACCACCGCCGCGGCAGCGGCCGCCGAGCGGTCGATCCGGCGCAGCAGGTAGGGGATGACGTCCTTCGCCGGGCGGATGCCGCGCTCGGCGAAGCGGGCCTCCAGCATGGCGGCCAACACGGCGTCGTCGGGGGCCTCGACGGGCACGCTGATCACCGCATCCAGACGCGAGCGCAGGTCGGGCAGGCGCACCTCCCAGGCCGACGGCGCCGGCCGGTCGACCAGCAGCAGGGCGCCGCCGGGGGCCTGCGCGAGGTTGATCAGGTGGAACAGGGTCTCGTCGTCCGCCTGCATGGCGTCGTCGAGCAGCACCGGACGCCCCTCGATCTCGAGCGGGTCGACCAAGGCCGCCTCGGCGCCGTGGACCGCGGTCGCGCCGACCCGCTCCGCCCAGAGCTGGCCCAGCCGGCTCTTGCCCGATCCCCCGGGACCGCAGATCGCCATCACGCCGCCGATCAGGTTCGGCCAGTCCCGCACGGCCTCCCAGGCGGCCCGGTTGCTGTCCGAAACCACGAAGCCGGCGACGCCGTCGGGCAGGTCGCTCTGCAACGGCAGACGCATCTGGTCAGGCGGGGCGGGGCGCGCGATCATTCCCGTTCACCATAGCAGACGGCGGCGCGGAGGAAGATCCGGTTCCCGGCCGGCCGTGGACAAGATCACATGGCTGTGGATGTGCTGTGAACACCCGGCGGACGGGACAGGAACGCCCCGGGGGGCGGGCGCGCCGCCGAAGCCCCTTGCGGCCCCCCAGCCTTGACTTTCCGGGGCGATGATGCGCCCTTCCGCGCTCCCGAATTGCGCCCTGCCGGGCGCCCGAATCCAAGACGAAGACGCCATGCACGCCTACCGCTCCCACACCTGCGGCGCCCTGCGCGCGAGCGACGCCGGTTCGGCCGTCCGCCTGTCCGGCTGGGTGCACCGGAAGCGGGATCACGGCGGTCTGCTGTTCATCGACCTGCGCGACCACTACGGCCTGACCCAGCTGGTGCTGCACCCGGAAACCCCGGGCTTCGAGGTCGTCGAGCGCCTGCGCGCCGAGAGCGTGATCCGGGTCGACGGCGAGGTGGTGCTGCGCGAGGCCGGCACGGTGAACCCCAACCTGCCCACCGGCGAGATCGAGGTGCGGGTGAAGGCCGTCGAGGTCCTTTCGGAGGCCGCCGAGCTGCCGCTGCCGGTGTTCGGGGAGCCGGAATATCCTGAGGAGATCCGGCTGCGGCACCGCTATCTCGACCTGCGCCGCGAGACCCTCCACCGCAACATCGTGCTGCGGTCGAAGGTGATCTCCTCGATCCGCCGGCGCATGGTCGACCAGGGCTTCCTCGAGTACCAGACGCCGATCCTGACCGCCTCGTCGCCGGAGGGCGCGCGCGACTTCCTCGTGCCCTCGCGGCTGCACCCCGGCCAGTTCTACGCCCTCCCGCAGGCGCCGCAGCAGTTCAAGCAACTGCTCATGGTCTCGGGCTTCGACCGCTACTTCCAGATCGCCCCGTGCTTCCGCGACGAGGACTTGCGCGCCGACCGCTCGCTCGAATTCTACCAGCTCGACGTCGAGATGAGCTTCGTCACCCAGGAGGACGTGTTCGCCGCCATCGAGCCGGTGATGCACGGGGTGTTCGAGGAGTTCGCCGACGGCAAGAAGGTCGACGCCTATCCCTTCGTGCGCATCCCCTACCGGGAGAGCATCGCAAAGTACGGCACCGACAAGCCGGACCTGCGCAATCCGATCGAGATGCAGGACGTGTCGGACCACTTCCGCGACGGCGGTTTCGGCCTGTTCGCGAAAATCCTCGGCGCCGATGCGAAGAACGCCGTCTGGGGCATCCCGGCGCCGAAGGGCGGCTCGCGCGCCTTCTGCGACCGGATGAACAGCTGGGCCCAGGGCGAGGGTCAGCCGGGCCTCGGCTACATCTTCTGGTCCGAGGACCAGGGCGCCTGGGGCGGGCCGATCGCCAAGAACCTCGGCGCCGAGGCGACGGACGCCCTGATGAAGGCGCTGGGCATGGGGCAGGGCGACGCCGCCTTCTTCGCCGCCGGCGATCCGGCCGTGTTCCACAAGTTCGCCGCCAACGCGCGCATCAAGCTCGGCCAGGACCTGGGCCTCATCGCCGACGACGAGTTCCGCTTCTGCTGGATCGTCGACTTCCCGATGTTCGAGTGGTCGGAGGAGGAGAAGCGGGTCGACTTCTCGCACAACCCCTTCTCCATGCCGCAGGGCGAGCTCGAGGCGCTGGAGACCAAGGATCCGCTGGATATCCTCGCCTATCAGTACGACATCGTCTGCAACGGCTATGAGCTGTGCTCGGGCGCGATCCGGAACCACAAGGCCGAGATCATGCTGAAGGCCTTCGAGATCGCCGGCTACGACGCCTCGGTGGTCGAGGCGCAGTTCGGCGGAATGCTGAACGCCTTCCGCTACGGCGCCCCGCCGCACGGCGGCCTGGCGCCGGGCATTGACCGCATCGTCATGCTGCTGGCCGGCGAGACGGCCATCCGCGAGGTCATCGCCTTCCCGCTCAACCAGCAGGGCGAGGATCTGCTGATGGGCGCGCCGGCCGGGGCGACCGAGAAGCAGCTCAAGGAGCTGCACATCCGCACGGCCCTGCCGCTCAAGGGCTGAGATCGCAATCCGCGCCGGAACTTAAAAAAGGCCCCGGTCGTCGACCGGGGCCTTTCCTGTTCAGTTGCCGCTGGCCATGACCAGGTTGCGCACCCGCGGCGGCGTCGGCGGCGCGGGCGGGGCCGGGGGCGCGATGCGCACGCCGCGGCAGGCGCGCGCGGTCAGGCCGCCCGGCAGGCGCGTCCCGGCGTCGCCGCAGGCGCGGCCCACCTGTTCCTGCGTCAGGCCGCGGGCGCCCGACAGGTCGGCGCCGCGCAGGTCAGCGCGGTTCAGCTCCGCCTCACGGAAGTCGGCTCCTGAAAACCGGCCGCCGGTCAGCCGCGCGCCGTTCAGCTCGGCGCCGCGGAACGAGGCGTTGCGGAAGTCGCCGTTCGACAGGTTCGACATGCTGATTTCGGCCGCAGAGAAGTCGGCGCCCCGGGCGTCGGCATTGGCCAGGGTGGTCGCATTCATCTCGGCGCCGGAGAGCCGCGCGTCCGCGAGCACCGCGCCGTTCAGGTTGGCGCCGTTCAGCTCGGCGCCGGTCAGGTTGGCCCGTTCGAAGCGGACGCGGACCAGGGTGGCGCCCGTGGCCATCACCCCGCTGAGATCGGCGCGGGCGAAGGTGGCCCCGGTGAAGTTGGCGCCCATCATGTCGGCGCCGATCAGCTCCGCCCGGGTGAAGTCGCTGCCGGAGAAGTTCGAGCCGATCATTTCCGCGCCGCGCAGGTTGGCGCCGACCAGAGTCGCATTGGTGAACATGGCGCCGGTGAAGGCGGCCCCGGAGAGATCGCGGCCCGACAGCTCGCAGCGGTTGCAGGAGCCGCCCAGCGAGACCATGCGCGCCACGTCCCGGTCCTGGAACGAGTACTGCAGCTGGATCTCGGCCGTCGCCGGCGCGGCCGCCGCAAGGGCGCCGAGGGCGGCCCCGGCGGCGAGGAGGCGACGGACAGGGAGTCGGGCGAACTGGGTCACGCCTTCTTCATGCCGCCAACGCCCGAAAGTCCCTACTTAATTCGTCGTAAGGTCGGTGGCGGTTCAGCAGCGCGGAATCGACAGGCCGGGCGGCAGGCGGGTGGCCTCGTCGCCGCAGGCCTGGTTGAGCCGCGCCTGCGTCAGCCCGGTCGTGCGCTCCAGCGAGGCGCCGGCGAAATTCGTCCCCGAGAGGTTCGCGCCGCGGAAGTTCGATCCGTCGAGATAGGCGCCGACGAAGCTGGCGTTGGTCAGGTCGGCCCCGGCGAAGCTGGAGCCCGAGAAGACGCCGCCGTAGGCTTCCACGTCCCGCAGGTCGGCGCCGTCGAAGCGAGTGCGGTTCATCACGACCAGGCTGAGGTCGGCCTGCCGCAGGCGCGACCGCGACAGGTTGAGACCGCGCGCCTGCAGCCCGGACAGCTCCGCCTGGAACAGGTTGCAGCCGCTGCAGCTGGCGCCGCCCCGCACCCGCGCGATCTGGCCGGCGTTCTGGGCGTAGGCGGGGGGCGCGGCCGCGAGAAGGACGGCGGCGAGGACGATCGGCAGGCGCATGGCGGGCTCCGGGTCTGAAGGACCAGTCGCGGGCAGGGTGGCGCCGATTCGTTGACTTAACCCTGCATCGAAGGCGCCGCACCGCAGGTCTCGCAGATCCAGCCGCCGCCCTGGGGCTTCAGGGCCATGTCGCCGCACTCCGGACAGGCGTGGGCGATGGGCGGGGCGGCCGCGTTCGCCGACGCGTCGCGCCTGCGCCCGAACGGCACGACGACGAGGTTGTCGGGCGTCGCGCCGCGGGCGAATCCGCGGGAGATCAGCCGCGCGGCGGGGACGGTCGTCGCCTCGTCCTCGCCGCCGCCGCCTCCGCCGCCCAGACCGTCGCCCGCTCCCGGGTCGGCGTTGGCGAGCTCCTGCCGACCGAGATAGGACACCCCCAGTTCGCGGAAGATGTAGTCGAGGATCGAGGTCGCCGACTTGATCGAGTCGTTGCCCGTGACCTTTCCGGCGGGCTCGAAGCGGGTGAACACGAAGGCGTCGACGAATTCCTCGAGCGGCACGCCGTACTGCAGCCCGATCGAGATCGAGATGGCGAAGTTGTTCATCAGCGAGCGGAAGGCCGCGCCTTCCTTGTGCATGTCGATGAAGATCTCGCCGAGCTCGCCGTCCTCGTACTCGCCGGTGTGGATGTAGACCTTGTGGCCGCCCACGGCCGCCTTCTGGATGTAGCCCTTGCGGCGGTCCGGCAGCTTGCGGCGGGTGCGGTCGCGCTCCACGACCTTCTCGACCACCCGCTCGACGGTCCGCGCTTCCGGCTCCCGCGCCCGCTCGGGCGCCGACGGAGGGGCGTCGGGGAGGTCGAACAGGGGCCCCGGCGGCGGCGCGGCGCGGGCGAGGCGCACCGCCCGGACGCCCTCGCGGGCCGCGTCGGCCAGCGCCCTGACCCCCGAGGCCTCGCCGGCGTCCCACGGCAGGGGCCGCGCCAGAATGTCGGGCGCCGCGCTGAACGGCTCGCAGGCGCGGCGGACGCCCGCCTCGAAGGCCGCCGGATCGGCGAGCGCCGGCGCGAGCGCGGGCGGCGCGTCCGGCCAGTCCGCGAGGTCGGGGCGCCCGAGGGCCCAGGCGGCGGCGGCGGCCGTCTCCGCCGGGTCGAAGCCGAGATGGGCCAGCGCCGGCTCCCCGGCGGGCAGCTCGAGGCCGAGCACGTCGCGGACGAAGCCCTCGTCGAGAACCGCCGGATGAAAGGCGTCCTCGAGCCGCTCGACGACGGCCAGCGCCCGCTCGACCGCCTCCAGCTCGACGTCGGTGAAGCCGCGCGCCCGCAGCCGGGCGTGATCGAGACCCGGCGCTCCCGCAAGGGTGCGGCGGCCGAACAGGCGGCGCTCGGCGCACTCCACGTCTCCGCCGCAGGCGGTCAGGGCCGCGGCGATCGAGGGCCGGAGCCGGCGGGCGATCTCGCCGTCGCCGGTCTGGAAGACCTCGACCGCGGCGAGCGGACCGAGGGCGAGTCGGAGGGCGGCCTCCGGGTCGTCGACGAACAGGCTCAGTCGCGCCCCGGCCGCCCCGGCCGCCTGCCGGACCTGGCCGGCCAGCGTCCGGGCGTCCGCCTCCACGTCCGTCGGCGCGGCCGCGAGCAGGTGGTCGGCCAGCCCGCCCAACCCCAGCGACCATGCCGCGCCGTCCCGGCCGAGGACCCGCGCCCAGAGCGCGACCTGGCTGGCGAGCGCCGCGTCGAATCCGGGGTCGGCGAGGTCGCGCAGGCGCGGCAGCGAAAGCAGCATGGCCTCGCCGGCGCTGCGGTCGGCCAGCGCCTCCGCCGTCTCCGGCTCGAAGACCACGACCACGTCCCCGTCGAGGCCGGCGCGCGCGGCCAGGCCGGCCTCCGGCGCGCCGGAGGCGACGAGCTCCCGGTCGGCGACGATGACCAGCGGCGGCAGGGGCGCAGGCTCGGGGAGGTCGACGGCGGTCTCCCCGCCGCGGGCGGCGCGGAGGATGTCCGCATCCGGCGCCCCGGCGGCCCGGGCGGCCCGCGCGGCGCGGGCGAGGGCGGGGTTGCGGGCCGGGTCGGCGCAGTCTGCGGCGGGGCCCTCGCACCGGCGCACCGCCTCGGCCACGTCGGCGAGCGCCGCGGCCGCGGCCCCGGTCGCGGGCCCCGCCAGCCGGCGGGCCCGGCGCCGGGCGACCTCCTGGCTGAGCCAGCGGGGGGCCGCGGGGTCATCCAGCGGCGGCGCCTCGGCCCCGGCGGTCTGCGGCGGCCGCGCCGGGCTGGCGACGCCGAGCAGCAGCGCGGCCGTCGCCTCGGCGGCGTCGACGCCGGTCAGGCCCCGGCGCCGGCTCCAGGCGGCGCAGGCGGCCGCCAGCGGATCGGGCCCGGCGACGCCGAGGCCCTCGTCCGCGGCCCAGTCGAGCCAGGCGTCGATCTGGGCGTCGGTCCAGTGCGCGGGCGCCGCGACCTCGATCAGCGCCGGACCGCGCTCGACCATGCGCGGCGGCCGGGGGGTGCGGTCGAGCAGGGGAGCGAGGCGGAAGGTCGGGCGCATGACGCGGTCTCGATGCGGCGGCTGACGCAGGCTAGCGCGCGCCGCGCGGCCGGGGCAATAAATCTGGGCCGCCGGAAGCGTCTTACCCCCAAGATGTTGAGGGCGCGGCGGCCGGAGCGCCGCTGGACGCGGACGCCGCAGGTTTCTATGATCGTCGCCCTGTCGCCGGGGTGTCCGGCCGACCCGAATCGAGTGGATTTCCCGACGTGCTAGGCAAGATCTTCGGCTGGTGGGACGGCGCGACCATCGGCACCCTGTTCACCATCGCCAAGCGCGGCCAGCTGGTCGGGACCGACGACTTCGGCAACCGCTATTACCTGTCCCGCGACAACACCAGCTACGACGGCCGCCGCCGGCGCTGGGTGGTCTACAACGGCTACGCCGACGGCTCGAAGGTGCCGCCGGAGTGGCACGGCTGGCTTCACTACACGATCGACGAGCCGCCGACGGAGCAGCCGCTGCCGCGCAAGGCGTGGGAGACGGACTACCTGCCGAACCTGACCGGCACCCCGATGGCCTGGCGTCCCAAGGGCTCGCTGGCGGCCGAGGGCGTGCGCCCCGCCGCGACCGGCGACTACGAGGCCTGGAAGCCCGAATGAGCCGCCGCCGGGGCCTGCTGGCGGGGCTGGCGGCGGCGGCGGCGCTCGCCGCCGGCGGCGTCGTCGCGGCCGCGCTCGAGGACCTGCCGCAGGATGCGCAGCCGGTGCAGGACCCGACGGCCGAGCTGAACCGGCAGCCGGCCCGCCCGGCGTCACCCGCCGTCGTCGTGCCGCCGCTGGAGCCGGTGCCCGAGGCGGCCCCTGCGCCGGTGGCCCCGGTCGCGATCACGCCGGCCGCGCCGCCCGAGGCGACGGTCCCCGAGCCCGAAGCCGGGGCGGAGGACGAGGAGGCGGCGACGGACGAACCGACGCCCGCCGCCGCCGAGACCGCCGAGACCGCCGATCCCGCGCGCCGCCAGCGCCGCCGGGTGGCCATCGTCGAGGCGGTCGACAAGATCACCGCCGAGACCATGCGCTTCGCGGTCGAGGTGGGCGGCCGGCCGGTCCGCTTCGCCGATTCGCTGATCGTCAGCGCCCGCGCCTGCGAGGTCTCGGCCGCCGACGAGCTGGTGCCGGACGCGATCGCCTATCTGGAGTTCCGCATCCAGCCGCGCGGCCTGCTGCAGGGCGGCGAGCCGCGGGAGGTCTTCCGCGGCTGGATGTTCGCCTCCTCGCCCGGCGTGAACGGGCTGCAGCACCCGATCTACGACGCCTGGGTGGTGGGCTGCAGGGCGTAGACGACGGCCTCGGCCCCGCTCATCGGCGTGAACAGGGCGGCGGCGTCCGGCTGGACCGCCCGCGCCGCCCGCAGCCGCCGGAGGTAGACGGGCTGGGCGATCTCGACGGCGCCGAAGCGGCCCAGGTGCTCGGTCATGAACTGGGCGTCCAGCAGGCGCCAGCCGCCGCGCCGGAGGCGGGCGACCAGGTGGACGAGGGCGACCTTGGACGCGTCGGGCGTGCGGCTGAACATGCTCTCGCCGAAGAAGGCGCCCCCGAGGCTGACGCCGTAGAGCCCGCCGACCAGGCGCTCGTCCCGCCAGCACTCGATCGAGTGAGCGTGGCCGCGGGCGTTCAGCTCGCCATACAGCCGGCGGATGGGATCGTTGATCCAGGTCTCCTCCCGCCCCGGGGCCGCCGCGGCGCAGGCGTCGACGACGGCGTCGAAGGCGGTGTCGACGCGGATCTCGAAGGGGTCGCCGCGGACCGTGCGGCGGAGACGGGCGGGAATGTGGAAGCCGTCCAGCGGGATGACGCCCCGCTGGTCCGGCTCGACGAGGAAGATCCGCGGGTCGTCGCGGCCCTCGGCCATGGGAAAGACCCCGGCGGCGTAGCAGCGGAGCAGTTCGTCCGGCCCGAAGCGGCCGAAGGGCGGGCTGGCGCTGAAGCCGGGTTCGTCCACCGCCGTCAGGCTTCGCCCTTCTGGCGCTTCGCCCAGTTCTCCAACCAGTGGATGTCGTAGTCGCCGGACAGGATGTCGGGCTCCTGCAGCAGCTTCTGGAACAGCGGGATGGTGGTGTCGACGCCGCCGACGACCATCTCGTTCAGGCTGCGCTTCAGGCGGGCGACGCACTCCTCGCGGTCGCGGCCGTGCACGATCAGCTTGCCGATCAGGCTGTCGTAATAGGGCGGGATCGAATAGCCGGCGTAGATGGCGCTATCCAGCCGCACGCCCAGCCCGCCCGGGGCGTGGAAGTCGTTCACCGTGCCCGGCGAGGGGGTGAAGGTCTCGGGGTTCTCGGCGTTGATGCGGCACTCGATCGAGTGGCCGGTGAATTTGACGTCGGCCTGGGTGAAGGACAGCGGCAGACCGGCGGCGATGCGGATCTGCTCGCGCACCAGGTCGACGCCGGTGATCATTTCCGTAACCGGATGCTCGACCTGCAGGCGGGTGTTCATCTCGATGAAGAAGAACTCGCCGTCCTCCCAGAGGAATTCGATGGTGCCGACGCCGAGGTAGCCGATGGCGGCGATGGCCTTGTTGACGGTCTCGCCGATGGCGGCGCGCTCCTTCGCCGAGAGGGCGGGCGAGGGGGCCTCTTCCAGCACCTTCTGGTGGCGGCGCTGCAGGGAGCAGTCGCGCTCGCCGAGGTGGACGACGTTGCCGTGGCTGTCGGCGATGACCTGCAGCTCGATGTGGCGCGGCTTCTGGAGGTAGCGCTCCATATAGACGGCGCCGTTGCCGAAGGCGGCGAGGGCCTCGGACTGGGCGGTCTGGACGGCCTCGACCAGGTCGTCGGCGGACAGGGCCACCTTCATGCCGCGGCCGCCGCCGCCGGCGGCGGCCTTGACGATCAGGGGGAAGCCGATCGACTTCGAGGCCTCGATGGCCGCCTCGACGGTCTCCACCTCGCCGTCGGAGCCCGGCACCACGGGGATGCCGGCGTCCTTGACCGTCTGCTTGGCGGTGATCTTGTCGCCCATCACCCGGATGTGCTCCGGGCGGGGGCCGATGAAGGTCATGCCGTGGGCCTCGACGATCTCGGCGAAGCGGGCGTTCTCGGACAGGAAGCCGTAGCCCGGGTGGATGGCCTGGGCGCCGGTGATCTCGGCGGCGGCGATGATCGAGGGGATGTTCAGATAGGACTTCGCCGCCGGGGCCGGCCCGATGCAGACGCTCTCGTCGGCCAGCCGCACCCACATGGCGCCGCGGTCGGCCTCGGAGTGCACGGCGACGGTGGAGATGCCCATCTCCTTGCAGGCGCGGTGGATCCGCAGGGCGATCTCGCCGCGGTTGGCGATGAGGACCTTGGTGAACATCGGCTCAGGCCTCGAGCAGGACGAGCGGCTCGCCGAACTCGACCGGCTGGGCGTCGCCGACCAGCACCTCGGCCACCACGCCGTCGCGCGGCGCCTGGATCGGGTTCATGGTCTTCATGGCCTCGACGATGAGCAGGGTCTGGCCCTTCTTGACCTTGTCGCCCGGCTGGACGAACGGCGGGGCTTCGGGCGAGGGCTGCAGGTAGGCGGTGCCGACCATCGGCGACTTCACCTCCTCGCCGGCGCGGGCGACGATGGTCGCCGGATCCGAAGGCATGGCCGGGGCCGAGGGGGCCGGCGGCGCCGCGGGCGCGGCGGCCTGGGGCGCGGGCGCGTAGTGGACCGGCGCGGCCGAGACCGTCACCTCGCGCTTCACCTTGATCTTCAGATCGTCCTTCTCGACCTCGATCTCGGTCAGATCGGTGTCGTTGAGGATGTCGGCGAGCTGGCGCACGAGGGCGGCGTCGATGCCGCTGTCGTCGGTCTTCTGCCGGGGGGTCTTGTCGGACATCGGAGCCTCTTGTCCCTGTCTAGAGCGAACGATCCGCGGACCGGCTGCGTTCCTGCACCAGGCCGAGGGCGGCCTGGACCGCCAGTTCGTAACCGAACGGGCCGAAGCCCGAAACCACGCCGGCGGCGACCGCCGACACATAGGAGCGATGCCGGAAGCGCTCGCGCGCCGCCGGGTTGGAAAGGTGGCACTCGACGATCGGGATCGTCAGCGTCTTCAGCGCGTCGAGCAGGGCCACGGAGGTGTGGCCGTAGCCGGCGGGGTTGATGACCAGGGCGTCGGCCTTCGTGCGCGCCTCCTGGACATGGTCGATCAGCTCGCCCTCGTGGTTGGTCTGGCGGAACACCACGGTCGCGGCGCCGGCCGCGCGTTCGCAGCGCGCCTGCACGTCGGCGAGGGTCTCGCGGCCGTACACCTCGGGCTCGCGCACCCCAAGCAGGTTGAGGTTCGGGCCGTTGAGGACGTAGAGGACAGGGCTGTCGGGCATTCGCTCGCGGAAGTGGCGTCCGACCGGAATCGGACCGGCCTTTTAGCTGAGGCGTCGCGGCAAGCAAGCCGGACGCAGAGGAGACTGACGTAGCGTCATGCGCATCCAGGTCAACGGCGAACCTCTGGAAACCTCCGCGACCACGGTGCTGGCGCTGGTCGAGCAGCTGGGGCTCGACGTGCGCAAGGTGGCGGTCGAGCGCAATCTGGAGATCGTGCCGAAGTCGCTGCACGGAGCCACGCCGGTCGCCGAGGGCGACCGGATCGAGGTGGTGCAGTTCGTCGGCGGCGGCTGAACCGTCAGGCCGGCGGCAGGGGCCGGCACGTGGGGGCTTCCTCGTTGGGGAGGCCGTAGCCGCCGAAGCGCATGTCGTCCGGATCGGCCGGGGCGTAGCCGGGCAGGTCGCCGTCGCCGACCTCCTGACGCAGCTTCGCCAGCCGCTCCTTCAGCCGGGCCTCCTCGGCGGCGTATCCGGGGCGGCCGGCGAGGTTGGTCTGCTCGTTCGGATCGGACTGCAGGTCGTACAACTCCCACTCGTCCGCCAGTTCCCAGTGGATCAGCTTCCAGCGGCGGTCGCGCACGCCGCGGTGGGGGCGGACGCAGTGGGCCGCCGGAAATTCGAAGTACTGGTACAGGAAGTCCTGGCGCCAGTCGGCCGGGGGACGGCCGGCGGCCACGCCCTTCCAGCTGCGGCCATGCATGTGGGGGTCGCGCTCCAGTCCGGCGTAGTCGAGGAAGCTCGGGGCCACGTCGACGTTGAGCACCATCTGGTCCCGATTGACCTGGCCGGGCGCGATCGAGGCCGGATGGCGGACGAGGAACGGCACCTTGATCGACTGTTCGTACATCAGTCGCTTGTCGAACATGCCGTGGTCGCCCAGGAACATGCCGTTGTCCGTGGTGTAGACCACCACGGTGTTCTCGCTGAGCCCTTCGGCGTCGAGCAGGTCGAGCATGCGGCCGACGTTCTCGTCGACGCCCAGCAGCACCCGGTAGTAGTCCTTGATGAAGTGCTGGTAGTTGAGCCGGGCCCGCTCCTCGACCGGCATGTCGGCGCGGACGCCCCGGTTCCGGTAGTCGGGCATGTCGGCGATCAGCAGGTCGGCGGCGCGGATGGCGCGGGGCCGACCGGCGATGTCCTCCATGAAGGTCGGAGGCGGCGGGATGTCGACGTCGGCGAAGGCGTTCCTGAAGCGCTCGGCCGGCTCCCAGCCGCGGTGCGGAGCCTTGAACTGGAACAGGAGGGCGAAGGGCCGGTCGCGGGGGCGATCGCGGATGAACGACATGGCGGTCTGGCCGATGACGTCGTCGGTGTGGCCGCGGCCGCGGGTGCGGACGCCGTTCACGTCCATCGGGGGATTGAAGTACTGACCCTGGCCCGGAAGAACGGCCGAATAGTCATAGCCCTGCGGCGGGGTGTTGACGTGCCACTTGCCGACGACGCCGGTGTGGTAGCCGGCCTTGCGCAACATCACCGGCCAGGTGGCGTCGTGGTTGAGCAGCGGCTCGTTGTGGAAGTTGGACTCGGCCCCGTTGGTGACCATGCCGTGAGCGTGGGAGTAGAGGCCGGTCAGGTAGGTGGCGCGGCTGGGCAGGCACAGCGAGTTGGTGACGAAGGCGTTCTCGAAGCGCACGCCGCCGGCGCCCAGCCGGTCGAGGTTCGGCGTCTGCAGGATGCGGTTGCCGTAGGCGGACATGGCCGACTGGGCGTGATCGTCGGTCATGATGAAGATGATGTTCGGCCGGTCGCGGCCGGAGCCGCGGAGTGCGGGGCCCGTGGCGCAGCCGGCGGCGGCGAGGGCGGCCATGCCGGTCATGCCCTGGAGCAGGCGGCGGCGGTGGGGCGTGGTCATGGACGTTCCTCCCGGCGGCCGACGCCGCTCTCTCCGCCCAGCATGCAGGCCCTGTAACCGCTTACAAGCTCCGTAACGAAATGTTGGCCGCGGCCATCTCGCCCTTTCGCCGGGCCCCGGCGCGGGTCTAGAAGCCGGTCCATGAGCACCCGGACCGACACCGCCTCCGACACCTGGACCGTCGCCGGACGGACCTTCTCCAGCCGGCTGATCGTCGGCACCGGCAAGTACGCCGACTACGCCCAGAACGCCGCGGCGGCCGAGGCGGCGGGGGCGGAGATCGTCACCGTGGCCCTGCGGCGGGTGAACCTGTCCGATCCGTCGCAGCCGATGCTGGTGGACTACGTGAAGCCGGACCGCTTCACCTTCCTGCCCAACACCGCCGGCTGCTTCACCGGGGAGGACGCCGTGCGGACCCTGCGGCTGGCGCGCGAGGCCGGCGGCTGGGACCTGGTCAAGCTGGAGGTGCTGTCGGACACGCCGCACCTGTACCCGGACATGGTCGAGACGCTGCGGGCGCTGGACCTGCTGGTGAAGGACGGCTTCGACGTCATGGTCTACTGCACCGACGATGTGGTGATGGCGAAGCGGCTGGAGGAGGCCGGGGCGGCGGCGATCATGCCGGCGGCGGCGCCGATCGGGTCGGGCCTGGGCGTCCAGAACCGGGTCAACATCCGCTTGATCGTCGAGCAGGCGAAGGTGCCGGTGCTGGTCGACGCCGGCGTGGGCACGCCGTCGGACGCCACCCTGGCCATGGAGCTGGGCTGCGATGCGGTGCTGATGAACACGGCCATCGCCGGGGCGAAGGACCCGATCCGCATGGCCCGGGCGATGAAGCACGCGGTGATCGCCGGGCGCGAGGGCTACCTCGCCGGACGCATGCCGAAGCGGATGTACGCCAGCCCCAGCTCGCCGATGGCGGGGCTGATCTGAAGCCGGCCGGGGCCCAGCTCCGGGGAGAATCAAGCGCGCGTCCCCGGCACCGACGGCCCGGCGCGGCGCCCAGGGCGGGGGGCCGGCAGGAACGCGCCCAGGCGCGTCAGAAGCGGGCGCGGGAGGCGTCGGGGCAAGCAAGGCCCGCTTCGCGATGTGGTATTTTAATACCCGGCACAAAAATGCGGGCCATATCAATAACATAACCGGCTGCAGCGCCATGTTGGGCCATTGACCGGCGCTCGTCCATCCTCTATCAGCGCGCCTTCCGCTCATCCCGGCTTCGGGAGGGCAGTCCGTTTCGTCCCCGAGGAACCCTCGCAATGCTGAAGAGCACCACGGCTTCGCTGAAGCCGGCCGAGGTCGAGAAGAAGTGGATCCACATCGACGCCGAAGGCGTCGTGGTGGGCCGTCTCGCGACCTTCATCGCCAACCGTCTGCGCGGCAAGCACCGCCCGGACTACACCCCGCACGTCGACTGCGGCGACTACGTCGTCGTCACCAACGTGGACAAGGTGGTGTTCACCGGCGCCAAGAACACCGACAAGGTCTACTACCGCCACACCGGCCACCCGGGCGGCGTCAAGTCGACCACCCCGGAGAAGGTGCTGAACGGCCGCTTCCCCGAGCGCGTGCTCGAGAAGGCCGTCGAGCGCATGCTGCCGAAGGAAAGCCCGCTGGCCCGCAAGCAGATGACGCATCTGCGCCTGTTCGCCGGCGCCACGCACACCCACGAAGCCCAGTCGCCCGAGACGATCGACTTCAAGTCGGCCTCGCCCAAGAACACCCGGAGCGTCTGAGCATGACCGACGTCGCCAACACCGAAACCGCCACCGGCTTCGACGCCCTGAAGGGCCTCGGGACCGTCGCCGAGGACGCCCCCGTCCACGTCCAGAAGCTGGACGCCCAGGGCCGCGCCTATTCGACCGGCAAGCGCAAGAACGCCATCGCCCGCGTCTGGGTGAAGCCGGGCACCGGCAAGTTCACCATCAACGGCAAGGACCAGGAGCAGTACTTCGCCCGTCCCGTGCTGCGCATGATGATCGCCCAGCCGCTGGTCGTCACCGGCCGCGAGACCCAGTTCGACGTGGTCTGCACGGTCGAGGGCTCGGGCCTGTCGGGCCAGGCCGGCGCCATCCGCCACGGCCTGTCGCACGCCCTGACCCACTACGAGCCGGAGCTGCGCAAGGTCCTGAAGCCGCACGGCTTCCTGACCCGTGACTCCCGCGTCGTCGAGCGCAAGAAGTACGGCCGCGCCAAGGCCCGCCGTTCGTTCCAGTTCTCGAAGCGCTAAGGCGTATCGCGAAAGCGGATATGGAGGGGCGCTTCGGGAGACCGGAGCGCCCTTTTCCTTGGGGAAGGCGTCATGACCCACACCATCTTCATCGACGGCGAGGCCGGGACCACGGGTCTGGAGATCCGCGAGCGGCTCGAACGTCGCTCGGACCTCGAGCTGATCCTGCTGGGCGATCGGCGCCGGGACCTGGACGCCCGGCGCGAGGCGCTGAACGCGGCGGATGCGGTGATCCTGTGCCTGCCGGACGACGCGGCGCGCGAGGCGGTGGCGATGATCGAAAACCCGGCGGTGCGGGTGATCGACGCCTCGACGGCGTTCCGGGTCGATCCGGCCTGGACCTACGGCTTCCCGGAGATGGCGCCGGGGCAGCGGGCGAGGATCGCGGCGGCGACGCGGGTGTCGAACCCGGGCTGCTATCCGACCGGCTTCATCGGCCTGGTGCGGCCGCTGGTCAGCGCGGGGATCATCCCCCCCGGCTGGCCGGCGACGGTCAATGCGGTGTCGGGCTATTCGGGCGGCGGCAAGCAGATGATCGCCGAGTTCGAGGCGGGGGAGGGCGCGCCGCCGTATCGCGCCTACGGCCTGTCGCTGAAGCACAAACATGTGCCGGAGATGACGCGGCACGCCGGGCTGGAGCGGCCGGTGCTGTTCGCGCCGGCGGTGGGGGCGTACCGGCAGGGCATGCTCGTCGAGGTTCCGCTGCACCTGGCGGCCCTGCCGGGCTCGCCCTCGGTCGAGGTGGTGCACGGGGCGCTGGTCGAGGCCTATGCGGACGCGCGGTTCGTCGAGGCAGCCGCGCTGGAGGAGACCGAGGCGATGACCGGCCTGTCGCCGGAGGGGCTGAACGGAACCAACCGCATGCGGCTGCACGTGTTCGGCGACCGCGGCGGGGAGCAGGCGCGGCTGGTGGCCCTGCTGGACAATCTCGGCAAGGGCGCCTCGGGCGCGGCGGTGCAGAACCTCAACCTGATGCTGGGGCTGGACGAGGGGACGGGGCTGGTCTGAGCCGCGGCGCCGCTTGCCATCCGGCGGCGGCGTTCCGACGTATCCGCATCATGACCCTCGATCGCCGCTCGCTGCTGCTCACCGCCGGCGCCGCCGCCCTGGCGGGATGCGCGCCGGAGACCGCCGACGCCCAGGCGGCGCGGTACGCCGACTCGCCGTTCCGGCGGCTGACCGACGCGCAGTGGCGGGCGCGCCTGCCCGAGCTCAGCTGGCGCGTGCTGCGCCACGAGGCCACCGAGCGGCCGGGGAGCAGTCCGCTGGACCGGGAACGCCGGCGCGGCACCTTCGTCTGCCGCGGCTGCGAGCTGCCGCTGTTCCGGTCGGAGTGGAAGTACGATTCCGGCACCGGCTGGCCCAGCTTCTACCGGGTGATGGACGCCAACGTCGGGACGAAGACCGACTTCGCCATCGGCTTTCCGCGTACGGAGTATCACTGCGCCCGCTGCCTCGGGCACCAGGGGCATGTGTTCGACGACGGGCCGCGCCCGACCGGAAAGCGCTACTGCAACAACGGCGCGGCCCTGGCCTTCAGGCCGGCGGCCTGAGGGCGGCGCGCGCCGACTGCAGGGTCAGGCCGGTCCAGATGCCGGCCATGATCAGCATCAGGCCGTAGTCGCCGCCCGGCGCGATCAGGGGCAGGACGGCCGACAGGATGATGGCCAGCGGGAAGACCATGGCGAGGATGACGGTGATCGGCGCGGCGCGGTCGATCAGCGGCTTCGGCTTGCGCTTGCGGCTGTTCATCCACAGGCCGTTGAGGAGCATGAAGCCGAGGGCGCTGAGCAGGGCCGCGCCGAAGTAGATGGGCCGCTGCTCGGGCCGGGCGCTGAAGATGGCGCTGGCGGTGACCAGGGCCAGGGCGAGGACGCTGGTGACCGCCAGCAGGATGTTGACGTTGCGGTTCAAGACTTGACCTTCACATAGGAGCCGGGCGCGGGCTCGATCGGCTTGAGCGGACCCTTGAGGGGATTCCGCGCCGGAACCCAGTCGCCGGAGCGGGCGTGCAGCCATTCGGCCCAGTGGCCCCACCAGCTGCCGGGGCGCTGTTCGGCGCCGGCCAGCCAGTCGTCGAGGCCCTCGGGCAACTGCGGATTGATCCAGTGCTGGTACTTGTTGGCCGAGGGCGGATTGACCACGCCGGCGATGTGGCCCGAACCGGCCAGGGTCAGGGTGACGTCGGCGTTGCGGAAGGCCCTGGCCGAGCGCCAGACCGACTTCATCGGCGCGATGTGGTCCTCGCGGCTGGCCTGGAAGTAGAGCGGGATCGTCACCTTCGACAGGTCGACGCGGACGCCGCCGATCTCGAATTCGCCGCGGGTCAGCGCGTTCCGCCCGTACATGGAGCGCAGGTAGTCCATGTGCAGCTTCTTCGGCATGCGCGTCTGGTCGGCGTTCCAGAACAGCAGGTCGAAGGCGGGCGGGTCCTTGCCCAGCAGGTAGTTGCTGACGAAGAACGACCAGATCAGGTCGTTGGCGCGCAGGGCGTTGAAGGTGTCGGCCATGGCCGCGCCGGGCAGGACGCCGCCGGCGGCGTCCATCTGCTGCTCGATCTCCTGCAGCCAGTGATCGTCGGTGAACAGCAGCAGGTCGCCGGCCTCGGCGAAGTCGTGCTGGGCGGCGAAGAAGGTGCAGGCGTTGACCCGCGTGTCGCCGTGAGCGGCCATGTGGGCCAGGGCCGCGCCCATCAGGGTGCCGCCGATGCAGTAGCCGACGGTGTTGATGCGGTCGGTCTGCGCCTGCTCCAGCGCCTTCTCCACGGCGCGGTAGATCCCCTTGCGCAGGTAGTCGTCGAAGCCCCAGTCGGCCTTGTCGACGTCGGGATTGACCCAGGAGCAGACGAAGACGGTGAACCCCTGGGCCGACAGCCAGCGGATCATGGAGTTCTCGGGCTGCAGGTCGAGGATGTAGAATTTGTTGATCCACGGCGGGAAGATCAGCAGCGGGATCTGGCGCTGCGTCTCCGTAGCCGCATCGTACTGGATCAACTCGAACAGCTCGTCGCGCCAGACCACCTGGCCGGGGGCGGTGGCGACGTTCTTCCCCACCTCGAAGCGGCCGTAGTCGGCCTGGCTGATGGCGAGCCTGCCGCGCCCGCGCTCGAGGTCGGCGGCGAAGTTCTGCATCCCCTTGACCAGCGATTCGCCGCTGGTCTCGGCCAAAGCCTTCAGGGCGGCGGGGTTGGAGGCGAGGAAGTTGGAGGGCGAGAAGGCGTCGGTGAGCAGCTTGGTGAAGAACTCGGCGCGACGCTTTGTGCGCGGGTCGACGTCCTCGACCGAGGCGACGAGGCCGTTCATCCAGTCGGCTGTGGCGAGGTAGGAGCGGCGCATGACGTCGAACATCGGGTTCTCGGTCCAGGCCGGGTCCTTGAAGCGCTTGTCCTTCGACGGCTCGGGCGGGGCCTCCTCGCCGGCGGCGCGGCGGGCGGCGGAGGCCCACAGGTCCATGTAGCGGTTGAACAGGTCGGCCTGGGCGGCGAACAGCTTGTCCGGCCGGGCGGCGAGGCTGGACATGACGCTGGCCATGGCCGGGGCGACGTTGAACGGGTCCGGCGACAGGGCGGCGGGGCGGTCGGCCTGGGCCAGCGCCGCCTCGGCGATCGCGGCCTGGGCGGTCATGGCCGCCTTGGCGAGGTTCAGCGACAGGGTCTCGAGCATTTCGCGCTGGCCCGCGAAGGCGTCGGCGGGCGAGGCCGGGGGCGGCTGGGAAGGCGTCGCCTCCGCCTGCGGCCGGGGCGGAGCCTGCGGCTCGGGTTCGGGCTCCGCCGTGGGCTGTGGGGCCGGCGCGGCGGCCTTGCGCGCCCGCGGCCGCGGCGGCTTGGCCGAGGTGGGGCGTCCGGGCTTGCGCGGCGGACGCGGGGCGTCGGACGCGGGCGGCTCGGTCGGGCGTCGGGCCATGAACTTGCTCCGGAGACGTCAGGTTCGGACGCAAGGGCGGGCGCGCGCCCTTCCGCCGGTCCCGATCATGGCATATGACCGGCCGGGAAATGAACGCGTCGATCCGGAAATTCGCTGCCGTCGCCTTCGCCCTCGGCGGCGGGGCGTCGCTGACCGGCTGCGTCGGGGCCTTCGATCCGGCGGTGGACCCCGGTTCGCCGGCGGCGGCGCGGGTCGAGGCTCTGGTGGCGGCGAATCGGGCGTATCCCCGCTGGGCGGACTTCCCGAGCCGGTCCGAGCCGCTTCCGGCGCCGCAGCAGATCGCCGCCCGCGTCGGCGCCCTCGAGGGCGCCTCGGGCGAGCTGGCGGCGGCGGCGGCGCGCATCGAGTGGCAGACCACGGGCGATGCCGCGGCGTACGCCGAGGCGGCGCGGGCGCGCGTCGCGGCGACGCCGGTCGATCCGGTCAGCGCCGAAACCGCCGCCGCGATCGAGGCCTTCGCCCGCCGGACCCGGGAGCGCGGCCGCGCGCCGCCTCCGATCCCGCGCCGCTGATCCACCTTCCGATCGCCCGGACGACAGAATCCGGGGATCATCCCTCCCAGGAGAACGCCCATGGCCGATCAGGCCCCCTACGCCTCGACCCTCGCCGCCGACGCCGCCCGGGTGACCGAGCTGGCCGCCGTCGCCGCCTTCGCCCAGGTCGGGCGCGGCGACGAGAAGCACGCCGACCAGGTCGCGGTGGACGCGATGCGCACGGCGCTGAACGCGCTGGACATCGACGGCCGCATCGTCATCGGCGAGGGCGAGCGGGACGAGGCGCCGATGCTGTACATCGGCGAGAAGGTCGGGACCGGGAAGGGGCCGGCGATCGACATCGCCCTCGACCCGCTGGAGGGCACCACCCTGACCGCCAAGGCCATGGCCAATGCGCTGGCGGTGCTGGCCATGGCGCCCCGCGGCGGCCTGCTGCACGCGCCCGACACCTACATGGACAAGATCGCCTGCGGGCCGGGCTATGCGCCGGGCACGGTCGACCTCGACATGAGCCCGCAGGACAACGTCCGCTCGCTGGCCGCGGCCAAGGGCGTCGACCCGCGCGAGATCACCGTCTGCGTGATGGACCGGCCGCGGCACGCCGAGCTGATCGCCGCCCTGCGCGAGGTCGGGGCCAAGGTGCTGCTGATCACGGACGGCGACGTGGCCGGGGTGATCCACACCGCCGAGCCGGAGACGGGCATCGACCTCTACCTCGGCTCGGGCGGGGCGCCGGAGGGCGTGCTGGCGGCGGCGGCGCTGAAGTGCGTCGGCGGCCACTTCCAGGGCCGGCTGATCTTCCGCAACGACGACGAGCGGGCCCGGGCGGAGAAGACGGGGGTGACCGACTTCAATCGCAAGTACGACCTGCACGAGCTGGTTTCGACCGACGCGGTCTTCGCCGCCACCGGGGTGACCAAGGGCGCCATGCTGGACGGCGTGGCGGTGCGCGGCGGCTTCGTCAGCACCCACACCCTGGTGATGGATTCCTTCACCCGCACCGTGCGGCGCATCCGCATGACCCGCCCGGTCTGATGGCCGACGGGGGGACCCTGCCGCACTTCCTGGGCGTCTCCCGCTCGCTGTCCGGCCGCGTCTGGCGGCAGAGGCCGGCCGAGGCCGGCCTGGTCCGGGCCCATATGCAGGCGCTGGGGCTGGACGAGCCGCTGGCCCGGGCGTTGGCGGCGCGCGGCGTGCGCGCCGACCAGGGCGCGGACTTCCTCGCCCCCACGCTGCGCGCGCTGTTCCCGGATCCGTCCAGCTTCCTCGACATGGACGCGGCGGCCGAGGCCATCGTCGACGCGGTGCAAGCGGGGGCGTCGACGCATGTCTTCGCCGACTACGACGTCGACGGGGCGTCCAGCGCGGCCCTGCTGGTGCGCTGGTTCCGCGCCATGGGCGCCGAGCTGCCGATCTATGTCCCGGACCGGCTGACCGAGGGCTACGGGCCCAGCGCGAAGGCGTTCGACACGCTGAAGGCGCGCGGCGCCGAGCTGGTCATCACCGTGGACTGCGGGGCGGCGGCGAACGAGGCGGTGGCGCACGCCTGCGCCATCGGGCTGAAGGTGGTGGTGATCGATCACCACCTGATGCGCGAGCAGCCGCCGGAGTGCCTCGCCGTGGTCAATCCGAACCGGCCGGGCTGCAACTCGGGTCAGGGCAATCTGGCCGCGGCCGGGGTGGTGTTCGTGCTGCTGGCGGCGCTGAACCGCGAGGCGCGGCGGCGCGGCATGTTCGACGGCCGCGAGGCGCCCGACATCCGCCGCTGGCTGGATCTGGCGGCCATGGGGGCGATCTGCGACGTCACCGGCCTGACCGGCTTCAACCGCGCCCTGACCAGCCTCGGCCTGCGCGTCATGTCCGACTGGGCCAATCCGGGTTTGCGGGCGCTGCTGGCGGCGGCGGGAAGCGAGCCGGGGCCGGCCAAGTGCAACCACGCCGGCTTCATCCTCGGGCCGCGCATCAACGCCGGCGGCCGGATCGGCCGGTCGGATCTCGGCGCGCGGCTGCTGTCGACCGACGATCCGGAGGAGGCGAGGGCGCTGGCCGAGGAGCTGGACGCCCTGAATCTCGCCCGACGTGAGGTGGAGCGGCAGGTGACCGACCAGGCGGTGCGGCGGGTCGAGGCGACGGGCGCCCACGCCGACGGCAGCCCCGTGGTGGTGGTCGAAGGCGACGACTGGCACCCGGGCGTGGTGGGAATCGTCGCCGGGCGGCTGCGCGAACGCTGGCGCAAGCCGGTCGTGGTGATCGGCGTCGACGCGGTGAACGGGATCGGCAAGGGCTCCGGCCGCTCGCAGCCGGGCATGAACCTCGGCCGGGCGGTGCAGGCGGCCTGGGAGGCCGGCGTGCTGCTGGCCGGCGGCGGCCACGCCATGGCGGCGGGGCTGACCGTGAAGGCCGATTCGATCGCCCGCCTGCGCGACTTCCTCAACGCGGGCATGGCCGGCGAGCAGCCGGCGGCCGAGGCGCTGGACGCGGTCGAGATCGACGCCCTGGTGGAGCCGCGCGCCGCCACCCGGGCCCTGTTCGAACAGTTCGAGCAGTTGGCTCCGTTCGGGCCGGCCAACCCGGAGCCGATGTTCGCCCTCGACCATGTGACGGTCCGCGAGCCGGCGGCCATGAACGGCGGGCACGTGCGCTGCCGGCTGGCTGGTCCGGACGGCGCTTCCGTGAAGGCGATCGCCTGGCGCTGCGCCGATCTGCCCGCCGGCCAGGCCCTGCTGGCGGGGGGCGGGGGCCTCAGCGTGGCTGGGCGGCTGAAGGCCGACGACTGGAACGGACGCCGCGGCGTGCAGCTCGAGATCGAGGATGTCGCCGACCCGCGGATGGTCGGCTGAGGCCCGCCGCGGGCGGCTCCGCACCGAACGTCGCCGTTCGTTCAAAAAGTGCGCCGAGCCCGCTTGCACCCTTCGGAATCGGCGGCTATATCGCCGGCTCCCCGCGCAGCGGTCCCTTCGTCTATCGGTTAGGACGTCAGGTTTTCAACCTGAAAAGAGGGGTTCGATTCCCCTAGGGACTGCCACGCGGGGCCTTCCCCCCCCATCGCCGGAAGCCGTCCGCCCCGCGCCTCCGCGCGGGACGCTCTCGCGCGTCCGCCGGTGCGGCGCCGGAGCGGCAGTTGCACGAAAAGCGTCGCACAACCTTGCCTCTGACGCCGAATTTCGCTTTTCAGCAGTTCGCAGAACCGTGTTAAATAAGGCGCGGCCCGCATCGATCGCGGGTCAGGGGGAAGGTCGTGTCCGACTACGAGGGTATGGAGACCATGACGGCGGTGCGCATCGCCGGACGGGTCAAATGGTTCGATCCCGGCAAGGGCTACGGCTTCATCGTCCCTGACGATCCCGGAATGACGGACCTGAAGGACGTGCTGCTGCACATCTCCAGTCTGCGCGACAGCGGGCGCGAGACCGCCGCCGAGGGCGCGGCCATTTCGTGCGACTGCGTGCGCCGGCCGAAGGGCTGGCAGGTGGTGGCCGTCCACGACCTGGGCGAGGGCGATCCGACGCTCGCGGCGGCGCCCCGGCGGCTGTCGGCGGAGCTTCGGCCGGCGCCCTTCGTCGACGGGATCGACGGCGGCGGACCGCTGGAGCCGGCGATCGTCAAATGGTTCAACCGCACCAAGGGCTACGGATTCGTGGTGCGCGACGGGCAGCCGGGCGATATCTTCGTGCACGTGGAGACCCTGCGTCGCTGCGGGCTGGACGACCTCCTGCCCGGCGAGGCAGTGTCGGTGCGGTTCGCGGAGGGCCCCAAGGGCCTGGTGGTCGCGGAAATCAGACCGGGCGGCTGAGCGGCCGCCCCTCGCAAGGGCGGAAGACCATGCTGAAACGTCGCGGAGTACTGGCGGGACTGGCCGGCCTTGTCGTGCTGGCGGGGTGCGCCGCCGCGCCCCGCGACGCCAACGGCAATCCGCTGGAGGCCCTGACCGTGGTCACCTCGACCGGCGAGCACCGCTTCATGGTCGAGATCGCGGACGACGACGCCGAGCGCCAGCGCGGCCTGATGGAGCGGCCGCCGCTGGCGGACGACCGCGGCATGCTGTTCCAGTTCCCCGACGTGGCCGAACGCGGCTTCTGGATGCACAACACGCCGAGCCCGCTGGACATCATCTACATCGACCCGCGCGGCCGCATCGTCTCGATCGCCCGCAACGCGACGCCGAACTCGGACGCGATCATTCCCTCCAACGGCCCGGCGAGCGGGGTGCTGGAGCTTCGCGGCGGGCGGGCGGCCGAGATCGGCGCGCAGCCGGGAGACGTGGTGCGGCATCCGTTCTTCGCGACGGAGTAGGGGCGGGCGGGATCGTGGATCCGGTGCGCGGCGGCCGTCGGGCCGCCCCTGACCGCCAGGCGCCAACCACGCCCGCAAGCCGCCACCCCCTAGCCACCGGCCGCCCCGCCGTGGCATGACGCCGCCTCCACGGATCGGGGCGTAGCGCAGCCTGGTAGCGCATCTGCTTTGGGAGCAGAGGGTCGCAGGTTCGAATCCTGCCGCCCCGACCATGGATCAGGGGCGAACGCCTCATGCGAAGGGTGAAGAACCTCACGCTAGCACGTTGACGGGCGGCTCAGGCCCGGGCCGCCGCCGGCGGTCAGAAGATCCAGTCCGTGTGATCCAGGAGGGCGCGGAGCCCCGTCCCGGACAGCCACGGAAAGCGGTCCGACAGGTGGACGCGGACGGCCGTGGCGAACAGGTGCTCATCCTGGTCGCCGGGGAAGGGACGGGACACGAAGGCCTGGAGCGTCGTCCGGGCGTCCCGCACGGACGTCTCCACGTCTTCCCGGTGGCCGGGTTCCAGTTCCGCCAGGAACGCCTGCAATCGCGCCTCGTCGGCCGAGGGGCGCAGCCACGCCGCGAGGGCCTGGTTGCGCAGGGCGTGGAGGGCGGCCGGGTCGCTCATCGCCCAAGGCTGACAGGCGCGGCCGGGGCGCGCAACGGCGCCGGTCGCCGCCCGGCGCGCAGGCCTGTCTGAACCTCGCGCAACGACCGGCGGTGATCCGGTTCAGCGCCCGGGGCGTAAGCCTGCCGCCGGATCAGAGGAGCGTGCAGTGAAGGACCTGCTGGGAGCGATCGACGAGGCGCCGACCGTGGCCGAGGTGGACGGGGAGATCGTCATTCTCGGGGAGCGGGTCGGGGTGGCCTATACGGTCGCCGCGGCGCGGGAGCTGAAGGCGCGGCTGGAGCGGGTGCTGGGCGCGTCTGCGCCGGCCCGGCTTGATCCCGCCGGCCCGGCGGCCTAGAGGCGGGGGACCGGCCGCGGCCGGCAAACGAGGTCTCCGCCATGCTCGCCCGCATCTACCGCCCCGCCAAGACCGCCATGCAGTCCGGCAAGGCCCGGTCGAGAGAGTGGCGGCTGGAGTTCGAGCCGGCCTCGGCCCGGACCATCGACCCGCTGATGGGCTGGACCTCGTCCTCGGACATGAACGGCCAGGTGCGGCTGACCTTCGACACGAAGGAGGAGGCGGTGGCCTACGCCGAGCGCTACGGGATTCCGTTCCGACTGCACGAGCCGCAGGAGCCGCCGGTGATCCTGAAGGCCTACGCCGACAACTTCGCCCCCTACCGCAAGCAGCCCTGGACGCACTGACCGCCGGCCCGGCGGCTTGGGCGCGAGGCGTTCGCGCGGGTTTGCGCCCGCGCCCCGCCTCACGCTACTGGAGCCCCACGCCCCCGGGCGCCCTTAGCTCAGCTGGATAGAGCACCCGCCTTCTAAGCGGACGGTCGCAGGTTCGAATCCTGCAGGGCGCGCCAGGGTTACAGAGCGTTCGCTCCAGGCGTCTTGCGAGGACGTGGCAGGCGCCCGTGCGGAATGCGGCCCCCGGGTGGAAAGCAGACCTTCTTCATGCAATCATAGGACGTGGCTTCCGACGTTCGAGAGGGACGCAGATGCTCAGAATTTCGGTCGGCGCCCTTTTCGTGCTGCTCGGCGCGTCGCTTGCCTTGTTCGCCGCCGCTTTCGTCCAGGGGCCCTTTTTCTACTGGGCCAGTCCTTTCGAGGCCCCTGCCCTGAAGACTCATGCGAGGGTTGTAGGCGCGGCCGCCTTCATATTGGGAGCGGGGTTGGTCGCCTCCGGGCTGCTGAAGGGGAGGCGAGCAAAGCCTCGGAGTATCTGAGTCCCCGGAGGGTCGGAAGCAGACCGGCGGCAAGGGCCGGGGGGCGGCCGTCACCGGGCGAAGCCCACCTACCGGATGAGAGTCTCGGTGGAGGCTGGCGCTAGGCCCAGCTCGTCGTCTGCGGTGAGTGCAGGCTTCCCCTCGTCGCCTGATTTCGACTGGCCGCCAGCACTGCGGGTGCAGCCGCTTCCAGCCAGGCGCGGACGATCATCGCGCCGTCGGGGCACCGCTTGCTGTGTGACGACAACGACCGCCATTCCCGCCAGGGCCAGAAGCAGGGCGCGCCAGGGGACCTGACTCGGGCGGCGGAACGACGTTCCGCAACCGTGTCCGCTGCGGCCGGTTGTCGAAGGGCTGCGGGGGCCTCTGACCGGAGCACACCATGAAAAAGACCCTGATCGCCGGGGCGCTCGGCCTCAGTCTGGCCGGCACCCAGGCTCTCGCCCAGGCCGACGCCGCCCCGCGGGTCGCCGACCGCATCGGCGCGCCGGCGGGCGCCAGCGAGGAGTTCGCCGGCGGCATGTCCGCCGGGCTGATCTTCGCCGCCGCCACGGTGGCGAGCTTCGCCGTCCTCGCCGCCGCCGCCGACGACGACAGCGAGAGCGACTGAGACCCCGCCGGCGCTCCGCTCCGGCGGGGCGCCGGCAACCTCGGCCGCGGGGCGTCGTTGAGGGGCGGTGAAGATCGCCACCTTCAACATCAACGGGATCAACACCCGGCTGGCCGGACTGCTGGCGTGGCTGGGCGAGGCGGCGCCGGACGTGGTCTGCCTGCAGGAGTTGAAGGCCACCGACGCGCAGTTCCCGGCGGCGGCGCTGCGCGCGGCCGGCTACGAGGCCGTGTGGAAGGGCGAGAGCCGCTGGAACGGGGTGGCCGTCCTGTCGCGGATCGGCGCGCCGATCGTCACCCGGCGCGAGCTGCCGGGCGATCCCGCCGACAGGCAGAGCCGCTACATCGAGGCGGCCGTAGGGGGCGTGCTGGTCGGCTGCCTGTACCTGCCCAACGGCAATCCGCAGCCGGGGCCGAAGTTCGACTACAAGCTGGCGTGGATGGCGCGGCTGGAGGCCCATGCGGCGACGCTGCTGGCCACGGGCGCGCCGGTGGTGCTGGCCGGAGACTACAACGTCGTGCCGACCGAGGCCGACATCTACAACAGCCGCTCGTGGAAGAAGGACGCCCTGCTGCAGCCGGAGAGCCGGGCGGCGTTCGCCGCCCTCGTCGGGCAGGGCTGGACCGACGCGATCCGCGAGCGCTTCCCGCACGATCCGCCGCCGTGGACCTTCTGGCAGTATTTCCGCCAGGCCTGGGAGCGGGACGCCGGGCTGCGCATCGACCACCTGCTGCTGAGCCCGGCGGCGGCGGCGCGGCTGACCGACGCCGGGGTGGACCGGAAGGTGCGGGGATGCGAGAAGGCCAGCGACCACGCGCCGGTCTGGATCACGCTGGACTGACGCGCACAACGCCTGTGTGGGCTGTCGGCATGTCGGGATTCTCCGTAACATTCGATCCCCCGATCCCCGCCGCTACGCGGCGTCACGAACTTGGTGTGAAGAGGATCAACTGGGGCCGGGTCTACGCGGCCGCGAAGGCGGCAGGGCTGCCGGAGCTCGATCCCGTCTATACAGTGGCAGGGAGAAAATTCGGCTACTGCCCGGCTGATGCGGCCGTTGTCCTGTCCGACATGCTCGGGGCGGCTGACTGCTTCGCGCGTCGCATCAATCACGAACTGACGCTGTGCGGCTACACCGTCTTGCTGGTCGAGTTTCGCGACGAACGGGCCTTTTTCTCTGATCCGACCGGGAGCTATCCCTGCGGCGGCGCGCCGATCGGGGACGGGTTCGACGCCGACGAGGTCACCCAGGTTCTGCGTCGTGCGGCGGACGCCGTATGGGAGCTTGTCTTTCCGGAGGGGCCGGCGGCGTCCAGGCCCTAAGGGCCGCGTTCCAGGCGGCGAGGCCCGCTTCCAGGTCGGCGATCAGGTCGGCGGGATCCTCGAGGCCGACGTGCAGGCGCAGCAATTCGCCGGCGAGGCGGGGCGGGCGCTCCCGGAAGGCGAGCTGACCGGTCTCGTGGGTGATCAGGCTCTCGAACCCGCCCCAGGAGTAGCCGAGGCCGAACAGCTCGAGGGCGTCCATCAGGGCGTGGGCGGCGGCGGCGTCGCCGCCCGTCATGACGACGCCGAAGAGAGAGGCGGCGCCGTTGTAGTCGCGGCGCCAGAGGTCATGGCCGGGGGCGCCGGGGAGGGCGGGGTGAAGCACCTGCGCGACCTCGGGCCGGCCCTGCAGCCATGCCGCCACCCGCAGGGCCGAGCGGGCCTGCTCGTCCATGCGCAGCGGCAGGGTGCGCAGGCCCCGGAGGGCCAGCCAGGCGTCGTCGGCCGAGACGCGCCAGCCGAGATCCTCAAGGGTGCCGGACACCTGGCGGCCGACGGCGGCGTCGGCGACGGCGATCGATCCCATCAGCAGGTCGGAATGGCCGCCGACGTACTTGGTCAGGGCCTGGACGCTGACGTCGACGCCGTGGGCCAGCGGCCGGAAGGCCAGGCCGGCGGCCCAGGTGTTGTCCATGACGGTGAGCACGCCGCGGGCGCGGCAGCCCGCGGCCAGCGCGGGGACGTCGACCAGTTCGAACGTCAGGGACGCCGGCGATTCGATCAGCACGAGGCGGGTGCGGTCGCCGATGGCGGCGAGAACGTCGTCGACCGGGGCGTCAGCGGGGTGGAAGCGGGTGCGGACGCCGCGGGGCGCGAGCCAGCGGGCGAGGAAGCGCCGGCTGGGGCCGTACAGGGCGTCGGTGGCCAGCACCTCGTCGCCGGGCCGCAACAGCGCCAGCAGCGGCGCCGTCACGGCGGCGAGACCGGACGGGACCAGCCAGACGTCGGCGGCGCCCTCAAGGTCGGCGAGGGCCGCGCGCAGCTCGCGGGCGGCGGCGAGATCCTCGATGCCGTAGACCGGGCCGAGGCTGTCGTCGCGCATGGCGGCGGGCGAATCGTTGAGCAGGGTGGAGGCGCGCTCGACCGGCGGCGAGACGGACCGGCGGCCGCGCCCGCGGCGGGTGGCGGCCGCGATCAGCCGGGTGCGTTCGGATCGTGGGGTCATGGCGGGGGCCCAAGGGTTGCGGCGCCGGGCTCAAAAGCCTCTAAACGACGCAGGGGCGCAAGTGCGGCGACGAGGCGCGGAATGCGGACGACGGCGACGGGACGATCGATGGCTCTCGGGGCGGCCCTGGCCGCCGGTCTGGCGCTGGCCGCCTGCGGTCGCGGGGGCGAGGCGCCGGAGACCCGGCCCGAGGTCGAGCCGGTCGGCGCCGGGACCGCCGCGCCGGAGTTCGAGAGCGCGACCCTGCGCGCCGTCCAGCGGCGCGGCCGGCTGAACTGCGGGGTGCACGAGGGACTGGTCGGTTTCGCCTACACCGACAATCGCGGCCAGTGGCGCGGCTTCGACGTGGACTTCTGCCGGGCGCTGGCGGCGGCGGTGCTCGGCGACGCCGAGGCCGTGCGCTTCGTGCCGCTGTCCACCAGCCAGCGGTTCGAGGCGCTGCGCAGCGGGCGGGTCGACGTGCTGTGGCGCAGCACCTCCTGGACCCTCGCCCGCGAGGCGCAGGAGGGGGTGCGGTTCGCCGGGGTCAACTACTACGACGGGCAGGGCTTCCTGGTCCGCCGGGCGCTGGACCTGGCCACCGCGGCGGAGCTGAACGGCGCGCGCATCTGCGTGCAGCGCGATTCGACCTCCGAGCTGAACGTCGCCGACTGGTTCCGGGCCCGCGGCCTGGAGTACCGCCCGGTCGTCACCGCCAGCCAGGAGGCGGCGCGCGAGGCCTACGCCCGCGAGGACTGCGACGCGCTGAGCGCCGACATCTCGGCCCTGGCGGCGGCGCGCACCCTGCTGGCCAATCCGGAGCAGCACGCGGTGCTGCCCGACGTGATCTCGAAGGAGCCGCTCGGGCCGGCGGTGCGCCGGGGCGACGAGGGCTGGACCTCCATCGTGCGCTGGACCCTCAACGGCCTGATCCTGGCCGAGGAGCTGGGGATCACCCGGGAGAACGTCGAGCGGCTGGCGCGCGAATCGCGCGACCCCTCGGTGCGCCGGCTGCTCGGCGCCGAGGGCGAGTTCGGGCCGATGATGGGCTTGCGCGCCGACTGGATGAAGCGGGCCATCGCCGCCGGCGGCAACTACGGCGAGATCTTCGCCCGCAACGTCGGGGCGGATTCTTCGCTCGACCTGGCGCGCGGCTTGAACGCACAATGGAACGCGCGGCCGGGCGGATTGATCTACGCCCTGCCCATTCGATAAGCCGCCGGCAAGGGCGACGACGGGGGACCCATGGAAACGACCAAACGTGGCGGCGTACCGCTCTATGTGTGGATGCTGGCCGGCTTCCTGATCGGCCTGGGCGGGGGTCTGTACGTCAACCTGAACGGGCTGGAGGTGGTCCCCTGGGTGATGGAGATCATCCAGGCGGTCGGACAGATCTTCCTGCGCCTGCTGTTCATGCTGGTCCTGCCGCTGCTGTTCGCCGCCCTGGCGGTGGGCGTGGCCGAGATGGGCGACCTGAAGTCGCTGGGCCGCGTCGGGCTGAAGACCCTGCTGTTCACCATCCTCGTGTCGGCGATCGCCGTGGCCGTCGGCCTCGCCATGGTCAATGTGTTCGAGCCGGGCGTCGGGGTTGACCCGGCGCTGGCGCAGCAGCTGCTTGCCGAGGGCGCCGAGGGCGCGGCGGGCATCGTGGGCAGCGCCCCGCAGAGCATCGAGGCCGGCCAGTTCTTCCTCGACATGATCCCCTCGAACGTCGTGACCGCCGCGTCCGAGAACCAGATCCTGCCGGTCATGGTCTTCGCCCTGATCTTCGGCATCGGCATGGTGATGGCCAAGTCGCCGTCCACGGATCGCCTGCAGGAGACCCTGCAGGGCCTGTTCGAGGTGATGATGAAGCTCATCAACCTCGTCATCAAATTGGCCCCGATCGCCATCGCCGCCCTGATGTTCAACCTCGCGGCGGTGTTCGGCTGGGACCTGCTGGTGCGGCTGGGGGCCTACGCCGCCGTGGCCCTGGGGGCGATGGCGATCCACATGTTCGTGGTCTACCCGCTGCTGGTCTGGATCTTCGGCGGCATGAACCCGCTGCGCTTCGCCAGCGGCGTGCGCGAGCCGTTCGTGGTCGCCTTCTCGACCGCCTCGTCCAACGCCACCCTGCCGATCGCGCTGAAGGCGGCGGAGGAGAAGCTGAAGCTGCCGCGGCGCATCTCGCGCTTCGTGCTGACCGTCGGCGCCACCGCCAACCAGAACGGCACCGCCCTGTTCGAGGGGGTGACGGTGCTGTTCCTCGCCCAGTTCTTCGGGGTCGAGCTGAGCCTGACCCAGCAGCTGGTGGTGATGCTGGTCTGCATCCTCGGCGGCATCGGCACCGCTGGCGTGCCGGCCGGATCGCTGCCGGTGATCGCCCTGATCCTGACCATGGTCGGCGTGCCGGCCGAGGGCATCGGCCTGGTGCTGGGGGTCGACCGCTTCCTCGACATGTGCCGGACCACGCTGAACGTCACCGGGGACCTGGTGGCGGCGACCGTGGTCTCGCGGGGCGAAAGCGACGACGTCGTGCCGGCGGACCTGCCGGAGCCGGTGGCGCCGCCGGCGACCTAGCGGCCCGTCGCCACGGGGCCGCCGTCGGGCGCGCCCCATTCGGCCCAGCTGCCGTCGTAGAGGCGGAACGGGCGGCCGAGCGCGGCGAGCGCCAGGCCGGCGATGGCCGCGGTGACGCCGGAGCCGCAGCTGGTGATCACCGGGCGCTCCGGATCGAGCCCGGCCGCCGCGAAGGCGGCGCGCAGCTCGCCCGGCGGCCGGAGCCGTCCCTCCGGCGTCAGCAGGTCGGCGAAGGGCAGGTTGAGCGCCCCCGGCATATGGCCGCCGCGCAGGCCGGGACGGGGCTCCGCCGCCTCCCCGCGGAAGCGGGCCGCCGGCCGGACGTCCAGCACCTGGCCGTCGCCGGCGAGGGCGCGGCGCACGTCCTCCATCGAGGCGATCGCGGACGGGTCGGGCCGGGCATGGAAGGTCGCGGGCCGGGGTGCGGCGGCCGGTCCGCTGTCGAGCGGCAGGCCGGCGGCGCGCCAGGCGGGCAGGCCGCCGTCGAGCACCCGGACCCGCAGCGCCCCCATGGCCCTGAGCATCCACCATGCCCGCGGCGCCGACCACAGGCCGACGCTGTCGTAGACGACGATGAGGGCGTCATCCGAGACGCCCAGCGACCCCATGCGCGCGGCGAAGGCCTCCGGCGGCGGCAGCATGTGCGGCAGCGGGCTCGCCGTGTCGGAACTGGCGTCGAGGTCGAGGAACACCGCGCCCGGCAGGCGCGCCGCCTCGAAGTCCGGCCGGCAGTCGCGACCGTCGAGGCTCCAGCTGGCGTCGACGGGGCGCAGGCCCGGATCGCCCAGGCGGGCGACGAGGTCGGCGGCGGAGATCAGCGGACTGTCGGACATGGCGGAGGGCTACGCCCGCCGTCAGGGCTTCGCCAGCGCCAGCTGGATCACGTCGGTGCGACCGAAGCGGAAGCCGGCCTCGCAATAGGCCAGGTAGAAGCGCCACAGGCGCCGGAAGCGCTCGTCGAAGCCGGGCGTGCGGCTGATCTCCGGCCAGGCGGCCTGGAACCGCTCGTCCCACAGCTTCAGGGTGTCGGCGTAGTCGCGGCCGAACCGCTCGACCGCGCCCCACGCCAGCCCCGTCCGCTCCACGACGGGCTGCAGCGCGGCCTCGGACGGCAGCATGCCGCCGGGGAAGATGTACTTCTGGATGAAGTCCGCGCGCCGCCGGTAGCGGTGGAAGTGGGCGTGGTCGATGGTGATGATCTGCAGCCCGGCCCGTCCGCCGGGGACCAGGACGTCGCGGATGCGGCCGAAGTAGGCCGGCCAGTACTCCTCGCCCACCGCCTCGAACATCTCGATCGAGGCGACGCGGTCGAAGCGGCCGTCGACGTCGCGGTAGTCCACCAGCCGGATGTCGACCTGTTCGGCCAGCCCGGCCTCGAACATGCGTCGCCGGGCGAAGTCGAACTGCTGCTGCGAAATGGTGATGCCGGTGACGCGGGCGCCGACCTCCCGGGCCGCGAACTCCGCGAAGCCGCCCCAGCCGCAGCCGATCTCGAGCACCGACTGGCCCGGACGCAGCTCCATCATCCGGGCGAGGGCGGCGTACTTCTCCCGCTGGGCCGCCTCGAGCGCCTGCCCGGAGCGGGTGAAGCGGGCCGAGGAATAGGTCATCGAGGGGTCGAGCCAGGCCGCGTAGAAGGCGTTGCCGAGGTCGTAGTGGGCGTGGATGTTCCGCCGCGAACCGGCGCGGCTGTTGCGGTTCATCCGGTGGGCGATCCAGTTCAGCGCCCGCGCGACGGCGGCGCCACGGAACAGGCGGCCGATGCGCGCCTGGTTGTAGAGCAGGCTCTCGAGCAGGGCGGCGAGGTCGGGGGTCTCCCACTCGCCGGCCATGTAGCCCTCGGCGAAGCCGATGTCGCCGGCGGCCAGGACGCGTCGGGCGAAGCCGTAGTCGCGCACCTCGAGCACCGCGCCCGGCCCGGGGGCCCGCCCCTCCAGCCGGCGCACCTCGCCGTTCGGCAGGCGGACCGTCAGCCGGCCGGCCTGCCAGTTGGCGGTGAGCAGGCGCAGCAGGAAGTCGAACCCGCGCGGCGTGCGGGCGCCAGCCTCCAGACGATCGGCGGTCACCGAGGTCATGGGCGGGATGTTGGGTGGGGCGGCGGGGGCCGTCAATCCCCGTTCGGCCGGGCGCGGCGAGAAGCGGCGCCGGGCGGCGCGGCGGGGTCGGGGTCCGGTCATCGGGCAGGCTTCACATTCGGCGGCGACGTCGCTCACCTACGTCGGCGAAGCGCGGGCGGATGACCGCTCCGGTGGCGATCGGCCGCCGCCGCATGGTAGCCTTGCGTCCACCGCCCGCCGGCGCCACCTGAGCGCCGCAGATATCCGTCACAGACGCCGCGCCGTCCGCCCATCAGAAAGTCTCGCCGTGTCCCAGCCCAACGCCGTCATCGACCTCAAGGAAGGCCTGAAGCGTCCCGTCAGCATCGGCGGCGGCCAGCGCATCGTGTTCATCGCCGGTCCCTGCCAGCTGGAGAGCCGGCAGCACGCGCTGGAGATGGCCAACGCCCTGAAGGAGATCGGCGAGCGGCTGAACGTCGGCATCATCTACAAGACCAGCTTCGACAAGGCGAACCGCACCAGCGCCAGCGCCGCGCGCGGCCTGGGCCTCGCAGGCTCGCTGCCGATCTTCGCCGAGATCCGCGAGAGCGTCGGCCTGCCGGTGCTGACCGACGTGCACAACGAGGCCCAGTGCGCCGAGGCCGCCCAAGCCGTCGACGTGCTGCAGATCCCGGCCTTCCTGAGCCGCCAGACCGATCTGCTGCTGGCCGCCGCGGCGACCGGCAAGGCGATCAACATCAAGAAGGGCCAGTTCCTCGCCCCCTGGGACATGAAGAACGTCATCGCCAAGGTGGTCGGGGCGGGCAATCCGAACGTCATGGCCTGCGAGCGGGGCGCCAGCTTCGGCTACAACACCCTGGTCAGCGACATGCGGGCCCTGCCGATCCTGCGCGAGATCGGCTGCCCCGTGGTCTTCGACGCGACGCACAGCGTGCAGCAGCCGGGCGGGCAGGGCACGTCCTCGGGCGGCCAGCGCGAGTTCGTGCCGGTGCTGGCCCGGGCCGCCGTCGCGGTGGGCGTCGACGCGGTGTTCATGGAGACCCACCAGGACCCGGACAACGCTCCGTCGGACGGGCCGAACATGGTGCCGCTCAGCGAGTTCGAGGCGCTGGCGGCGGACCTGCTGGCCTATGACGACCTGACCAAGGCGCGGATGGCGAAAGCGGCCTGAATCCGTTAGTCCCGCAGGGATGACGGACCGGACCCTCGATCTCGGCGGCCTGCAGGCCCTGCTGGAGCGCGTGCGCGGGCTGAAGGCCGCCTGCGTCGGCGACCTGATGCTGGACCGCTATGTCTACGGCGAGGTCACGCGCATCTCGCCGGAGGCGCCGATCCCGGTGCTCGCCACCCGGCGGCGCACGGCCATGCCGGGCGGAGTCGGCAATGTGGCCCGCAACGTCGCGGCCCTGGGCGGAATCGCCCGGCTGGGCGCCGTGGCCGGCCGTGACGCCGCCGGCGACGAGCTGGCCGCCCTGATCGCCGCCGAGCCGGGGGTCGAGGACGTGGTGGAGCGCCGCGACGGCGTAGCCACCATCGTCAAGACCCGCTTCGTCGCCGGCGGCCAGCAGCTGCTTCGTCTCGACGAGGAGGCGCCGGCGGTGATGGGCGAGGGAAGCGAAGCGTTTTCAGGCGCCTCCGTCATTCTTCTGTCGGACTATGCGAAGGGCGTGGTCAGCGACCTGCTGATCGGCGAGGCGCTGGCGGCGGCCGAGGCCGGCGGGGCGCCGGTGATCGTCGATCCCAAGGGCCGCGACTTCGCCCGCTACGGCGCGGTGGACCTGATCAAGCCGAACGCCAGCGAACTGGCGGGGGCGACCGGCCTGCCGGTGGGGACCGACACGGAGGTCGAGGCGGCGCTGAAGGCCCTGCTGGCGGCGACGACGGCGAAGGCGGTCGTGGTCACCCGGGCCGGCAAGGGCATGAGCCTGATGCGCCGCGGCGGACCGGCGCAGCACTTCCCCGGCCGGGCGCGCGAGGTGTTCGACGTCTCCGGCGCGGGCGACACCAGCCTGGCCGCCCTGGGGCTGGCGCTGGGCGCGGGGGCGTCGCTGGAGACGGCGGTGCAGTTCGCCATCCTGGCCTCGGGCGTGGTGGTCGGAAAGGCGGGCACGGCCGTCGTCACGCCCGCGGAGCTGATCGACGCCGAGATGAGCCAGCACGCCGCCGGAGCCCACGCCAAGGTCATGCCGCTGGAGGAGCTGGCCCATGTGGTCGAGGGCTGGAAGCGGCAGGGGCTGAAGGTCGGCTTCACCAACGGCTGTTTCGACATCCTGCACCGCGGCCATGTGGCCTATCTGGCCCAGGCGCGGTCGTGGTGCGACCGGCTGGTGGTGGCGCTGAACACCGACGCCTCGGTGCGGCGGCTGAAGGGCGAGGGGCGGCCGATCAACGATCTGGACAGCCGCGCCGTGGTCATCGGCGGACTGGCCAGCGTCGACCGGGTGACCAGTTTCGACGATCCGACGCCGCTGGCCCTGATCGAGCGGCTGCGGCCCGACGTGCTGATCAAGGGCGCGGATTACACCCGGGAGGGGGTGGTCGGCGGCGACCTGGTGGAGAGCTGGGGCGGAGAGGTGAAGCTGGCGACCTTCGAGGACGGCTTCTCCACCACCCGGACGATCGAGCGGATGAAGGACAGCTGATGGCGCGGCGGATGATCGTGGTGACCGGCGGGGCCGGCTTCATCGGCTCCAACATCGTCGCGCGTCTGTGCGCCGAGGGACGGCGGGACGTGGTCGTCTGCGACCGGCTGGAGGACGCGGCCTCGGGCAAGTGGCGGAACATCGCCAAACACCCGATCGCCGACTTCTGGCAACCGGAGGAGATGTTCAGCCAGCTGGAGCGCCACGCCGACCGGGTCGAGGCCGTGGTGCACATGGGGGCGATCTCCTCGACCACCGAGCCGGACGCGGACCTGATCCTGCGCACCAACTTCACCCTGTCGCGCGACCTGTGGGACTGGTGCGCCCTGCGCGACGCGCGGCTGGTGTACGCCTCCTCGGCGGCGACCTATGGAGACGGGGAAGAAGGCTTTGAGGACGCCGACGATCTTGAGAGCCTGTCGCGGCTTAAGCCGCTAAACGCCTACGGCTACTCGAAATACCTGTTTGACCAATACGCCGCGAAACAGGCCGACGAGGGGCATGCGCCGAGCCAGTGGGCGGGGCTGAAGTTCTTCAACGTCTACGGCCCGAACGAGTATCACAAGGGCGGGATGAAGTCGGTCGTGGCGCAGATCTGGCCGAAGGTGGCGGCGGACGAGCCGGTGACCCTGTTCCGCTCGCATAATCCGGCCTACGCCGACGGCGGCCAGATGCGCGACTTCGTCTTCGTCGACGACGTGGTCGACTGGCTGCTGGAGACCCCGGCGGTTTCGGGCGTGTTCAACGCCGGCTCGGGCCAGGCGCGGTCCTTCCTCGACCTGGCCAACGCCAGCTTCGCGGCGGCGGGCAAGTCGCCGAAGGTCGAGTACGTCGATACGCCGCTGTCGATCCGCGACAAGTACCAGTACTTCACCGAGGCGCGCATGGAGCGGATCCGGGCGGCCGGCTGGTCCGGCCAGTCGACGCCGCTGGAGGAGGGGGTCCGGCGCTATGTGCAGGACTTCCTGATGCAGGCGGACCCGTACCGGTGAGGCCGCCGCGGCTGACCTTCCGCCAGTGGGTCGGCTGGGCCGGCTTCGCCCTGGTGTTCCTGCTGACCGCCGCCACGGCGGTGTGGCGGGGCGACATCCTGCGCGCTGGACTGGACCCGCAGGTGCCGTTCCAGACCTATGCGCCGCCGCCGGCGCCGGATTACGGGAAACCTGCGGCGTGGGTGCTGCGCGACGCCCGCGCGCCGGGCGCCGGGGACGCGGCGGTCTTCTTCGTCCATTCGACCACCTACGAGGGCGGGCGGCACTGGAACGGGCCGGTCGGAACCGCCAAGGGCGAGCGGTGGCTGCGCGAGGTGGTGATCCCGAACTACGCCGGGCCGTTCGCTCGGGCCGGGTCGGTCAGCGCGCCGCGCTACCGGCAGGCCAGCCTGTACACCCGGCTGACCCTGCGCGAGGACGCCCGGGACGCCCGCGCCTTCGCCTACCGGGACGTGGTCGCAGCCTTCGAGGCCTGGCTGGAGCGCCACCCGGACGGGCCGATCGTGCTGGCGGGGGTCGAACAGGGCGGGGAGCTGGTCGAACGGCTGGTCCGCGAGCGGGTGGCGGACGATCCCGCGCTGCGCGCGCGGCTCGCCGGTGTCTATCTGATGGACGTGGTGGTCGCCGCCGACGGGCTCTCGCCGGCCGTTCCGGCCTGCCAGCGGCGCGACCAGGCCGGCTGCGTGGTGGCCTTCTCCCCGGTCGGCGAGGGCAACGACGGCGCGGCGCGGCGCCGCCTGCGGCGGGCGCTGGTCTGGGACGAGCGGGGCCGGCTGGTGGATCTGGACGGTCGCACGCCGGTCTGCGTCAACCCGCTCACCGGCGCGACGGGAACGGCCCCCGCCGGCGCGCGGGCGCACCGGGGCGCGACCAATGCGACGGGTCTGGAATGGGGCGCCCACCCGGCGCTGATGACGCGCGAGGTGGCGGCGCAGTGTCGCGACGGCCTGCTGCGCCACACAGAGCCCCGGCTGGAGTCCTTCCGCGAGAGCGGGAGCTGGGCGGACCGGCGAAAATCACGGCCGTACAACCTGTTCTACGGTGATCTTGAGGCGGACGTGGAGGCCCGGCTGGCGGCCTGGCGCGCCCGCGGGCCGGCCTAGTCCACACCGGGCCGATCGTTGCGCCAGTCGAACAGGGCCTCCAGCACCTTCACCGCCTCGCCGCGCGGCGAAGCCAGGTCAGGGTCGCGGGCCAGCACCAGCCGCGCGTCGTCGGCGGCGGCGAGCAGCAGGTCGCGGTGCCGAACCGGATCGGCGAAGCGGTAGGCGGGGAAGCCGCTCTGCTTCAGGCCCAGGGGATCGCCGCCGCCGCGGAGCCGGAAGTCCTCCTCGGCGATCTCGAAGCCGTCCTCGGTGCGCCGCAGGGTCTCCAGCCGCACCCGGGCCGTCTCGCCCAGCCCCTCGTCGCCGCCGCCGTACAGCAGCAGGCAGGTGCTGGCCTTGCCGCCGCGGCCGACGCGGCCGCGCAGCTGGTGCAGCTGGGCGAGTCCGAAGCGGTCGGCGTGCTCGATCACCATGATCGAGGCGTTGGGCACGTCGACCCCGACCTCGACCACGGTCGTGGCGACCAGCAGCGGGGTGCGGCCGTCGGCGAAGTCGGCCATCACCGCCTCCCGCTCGGCCCCGGCCATCTGTCCGTGGGCGAGGCCGACCTCGACCCCGAGCAGCCGGCGCAGGTCGGCGGCGCGGGCCTCGGCGGCGGCGAGGTCGGAGGCCTCGCTCTCGGCCACCAGCGGGCAGATCCAGTAGGCTTGGGCGCCGCTGTCGAGCGCCGCCTTCAGCCGCTTCGCCACCTCGCCGATCCGCGCCAGCGGCACCACGGCGGTCGTCACCGGGGTGCGGCCGGGCGGTTTCTCCATCAGGCGCGAGACGTCGAGCTCGCCGTACTGGGTCAGCTCCAGGGTGCGCGGGATCGGGGTGGCGGACATGGTCAGCAGGTGCACGCCGCCGGTGCGCGGGTCGCCCTTGGCCTGCAGGCGCTGGCGCTCGTTGACCCCGAAGCGGTGCTGCTCGTCGATGACCGCCAGGCCCAGCCGATCGAAGCGCACGGCGTCCTGGAACAGGGCGTGGGTGCCGATGGCGATCTTCGCCTCGCCGGCGGCGAGGGCGGCCAGCCGCGGCCGGCGCTCGGCGGGAGTGTCGCGGCCGGTGAGCAGGATCGTCGGGGCCCCGGCCGCCTCCAGCATCGGCCTGAGCCGCTGGAAATGCTGGCGGGCGAGAATCTCGGTGGGGGCCATCAGCGCGGCCTGGAAGCCGGAGGCGGCGGCGTCGGCCAGCGCCAGGGCGGCCACCGCGGTCTTGCCCGAGCCTACGTCGCCCTGCAGCAGCCGGCCCATCTGCTCGCCCGAGGCCAGGTCGCCGCGGATTTCGGCGATCGCCTGCGACTGGGCGCCGGTGAGGGCGAAGGGCAGGGCGGCGAGCAGCCGCGCCGAGGCCTCGCCCGGCCGGATCACCGGGGCGGGCGTGATCTGGCGGGCGCGGCGGCGGCGGGCCAGCGCCAGCTGGTGGGCGAACAGCTCGTCGAAGGCGAGCCGCTGACGGGCGGGGGCGTCCGGCTCGAGGTCCGGCTCGCCGGTCGGGGCGTGCAGCTGGCCGAGGGCGGCGCGCCAGCCCGGCCATCGCCGCCGCGCCAGCCAGGCCGGGTCCTGCCACTCCGGCAGCTCGGCGGCGTGGGGCAGGGCGGCCTGCACCAGCTTGCGCACCTGGCGCGAGGACAGGCCCTGGGTGGCCGGGTAGACCGGCTCCACCGCAGCGATGTCGCCGGCCTCCTCGAGCCGGAATACGTCCGGATGAACGATCTGCACCTCGTTGTTGAAGCGCTCGACCTTGCCCGAGACGATTCGCTTCTGCCCGCGCGGCAGGAGCCGGTCGATGTGCTGGGCCGAGCCGCCGAACCAGATCAGATGGACGAAGCCGGTGTCGTCCGAGGCCCGCACCTTGATCGGCGCGCCCGGCTTGTGCGGCACGATCAGCCGGTCGACCACCACCTCGAACTGGCCGGTCAGACCCTCGACCGCCCCGGCGGCGGTCATCGGCCGGCGCACGACCACCCCGGAGGGGGCGAGGAACAGCAGGTCGCGCACCAGCGGACCGGCCAGTTTCTGGACGAGCGGCAGCACGCGCGGGCCGACGCCCTTCAGGGTGTCCACGCCGGCGAACAGCGGAAAGAGAATCTGCGGCCGCATGGGCGGCAGCATAGCTGGCGGCGAGCGCTCTGGAACGCTATCTGCGGCCTGACATTGAAGTGCGCTGGCGCTCGTCGCGCGCTTCCGGACCGATCAACCGGGCAAGGATCCTTGTGGCCGATACGAACGCGCGTGCGAACGAGACCCGACAGGCCCGGCTGGGCCGCATCGCCTTCCGGGCGTGGCGGCGAGGCTTCCGCGAGGCCGACCTGGTGCTGGGCCCGTTCGCGGAGCAGGTCGCCCCGACCCTCGACGATGACGGGCTCGCCGCCTTCGAGGCCCTGCTGATGGAGGACGACGATCACGCCCTCTACGCCTGGATCCTCCAGACCGCCCCCACCCCGCCGGAGCACGACGGACCCGTGATGCAGAAGATCCGCGCCTTCATGGCCGAACACGTCGCCGCCGAAGTGGCGAAGGGGGTCGGCTGATGGACGGTTCGACGCCGAAGCGCGACGACCGGGTCCTCGGCGGCGCGCCGGAGGGGCTGGACGCCCTGACCGTCGCCGGGCGGCTGCAGGCCGACGGCGGCGTGGGCCTGTTCGTCGCCCGCGACTTCGCGCGCATGGGCGAGTTCCTGCAGGCGTTCCGCTTCTTCGCCGGAGACGTTGAAGTCCTGGAGTTTCCGGCCTGGGACTGCCTGCCCTACGATCGGCTGAGCCCGACCTCGGGCGTCTCGGCCCAGCGCATGGCCGCCCTGACGGCGCTGGCCCGGCGTGAGGCCGGCGACAGCCGGCCGCTGCTGGTGGTCACGACGGTCAGCGCGGCCATGCAGCGGACGCCGCCGCGCGAGGTCACCTGCGGGGCGGGCTTCGAGACCACCGTGGGGCTGGATCTCGATACCGCGGCTCTGGAGCGATATTTCGCCGCCAACGGCTATGTGCGCGCCTCGACCGTTTCCGAGCGGGGCGAGTTCGCCGTGCGCGGCGGGGTGGTGGACGTCTTCCCGCCGGGCTTCGAGGAGCCGGTGCGGCTCGACATGTTCGGTTCGGAGCTGGAGTCGATCCGCACCTTCGACCCGGACACCCAGCGGTCGACCGGGCAGATGACCAGCGTCTCGCTGGCTCCGGTGTCCGAGGTCCTGCTGGACCCGGACAGCATCTCCCGCTTCCGCACCGGCTATCTGAACCTCTTCGGCGCCCCGGGCGAGGACCCGATGTACGCCGCGGTCAGCGAGGGGGCGCGGCGGCAGGGCCTGGAGCACTGGCTGCCGCTGTTCCACGAGCGGCTGGAGACCCTGTTCGACTATCTGCCGCAGGACGCCCGGATCTTCCTCGACAACCAGGTCGAGGCGGCGCGCGCGGAGCGCTGGAACCTGAGCGAGGACGCCTGGGAGGCGCGCCGCGAGGCGGCCCGGGGCAAGGGCGGCACGGCCTGGCGCGCGCTGCCGCCGGACCGGCTGTACCTGCCGGAGGCGGACTGGCACGCCACCCTGGCCGGACGCGACGTGCGCCGCTTCTCGCCCTTCCAGGGCGAGGGCGAGGACGCCGGCGGCCGCCTGGGCCGGACCTTCGCGGCCGAACGGGCCCAGGACAGCGTCAACCTGTTCGAGGCGGTGGCGCGGCACGCCGAGGCGGTGAAGGCCGCCGGCAAGCGGGTGCTGTTCGCCTCGTGGACCGAGGGCTCGTCGGAGCGGCTGGCCTCGATGCTGGCCGATCACGGCCTGGCGCACGTGGTGGCGGTGCGCGACTGGGCCGACGTGCAGGCGGCGCCGGAGGGGCTGTTCCTGCGCGGCGTCCTGCCCGTGGAGCACGGCTTCGAGACCGACCAGGTGGCGGTCATCTCGGAAACGGACATTCTCGGCGACCGGCTGGCGCGGCCGCGCAAGAAGCGGCGGGCGTCGAACTTCCTCGCCGAGGCCTCGGCGCTGACCGCCGGGGATCTGGTGGTCCACCTCGACCACGGCATCGGCCGCTACGAAGGGCTGAAGACGCTCGAAATCCAGGAGGCGCCGCACGACTGCCTTGAGCTGCTCTACGCCGGCGAGAGCAAGCTGTACCTGCCGGTCGAGAACATCGACCTGCTGACCCGCTACGGGACCGACTCCGACGGGGTCCAGCTGGACCGGCTGGGCGGGGCGGGGTGGCAGGCGCGGAAGGCGAAGGCCAAGGAGCGGCTGCGCGCCATGGCCGAGGGCCTTATCGCCCTGGCCGCCAAGCGGGCCCTGCGCCGGACCGACGCAGTCGAGCCGCCGCACGGCCTGTTCGACGAGTTCTGCGCCCGCTTCCCCTACGAGGAGACCGACGACCAGCTGAACGCCATCGCCGACGTGCTGGAGGACCTCGGCAAGGGCACGCCGATGGACCGGCTGATCTGCGGCGACGTCGGCTTCGGCAAGACCGAGGTGGCGCTGCGCGCCGCCTTCGTGGTGGCGATGAGCGGCCAGCAGGTGGCCGTGGTCTGCCCGACCACCCTGCTGGCGCGGCAGCACTTCAAGACCTTCAGCGAGCGCTTCGCCGGCTGGCCGGTCAAGGTCCGCCACCTGTCGCGTATGGTGACGGCGAAGGACGCGGCCGAGACTCGCGCCGGGCTGAAGGACGGCAGCTTCGAGATCGTGGTCGGCACCCACGCCGTGCTGAGCGAGCAAGTCGGCTTCAAGGACCTGGGCCTCGTCATCGTCGACGAGGAGCAGCACTTCGGGGTCAAGCACAAGGAGAAGCTCAAGACCCTGCGCGCCGACGTGCACCTGCTGACCCTGACGGCGACGCCCATCCCCCGCACCCTGCAGATGGCGCTGTCGGGCATCCGCGAGATGTCGATCATCGCCACCCCGCCGGTCGACCGGCTGGCGGTGCGGACCTATGTCACCCCGTGGGACCCGGTGCTGGTGCGCGAGGCCCTGCTGCGCGAGAAGTATCGCGGCGGCCAAGCCTACTACGTCGCGCCGCGGCTGAAGGACCTGCCGGACATCGAGCGCTTCCTGCGGGAACAGGCGCCCGAGGTGAAGTTCGTCGTCGGCCACGGCCAGATGTCGGCGACCCAGCTGGAAGACGTGATGAGCGCCTTCTACGACGGCCAGTACGACGTGCTGGTCTCGACGACCATCGTCGAGAGCGGGCTGGACATCCCGACCGCCAACACCCTGATCGTGCACCGCGCCGACATGTTCGGCCTGGCCCAGCTGTACCAGATCCGCGGCCGGGTCGGCCGGGCCAAGGCCCGCGCCTTCGCCTATCTGACCACGCCGCCGGACAAGCCGATGAGCCTGTCGGCCGAGCGGCGGCTGCAGGTGCTGCAGTCGCTGGACAACCTGGGCGCCGGCTTCCAGCTGGCCAGCCACGACCTCGACCAGCGCGGCGGCGGCAACCTGCTCGGCGACGAGCAGTCGGGCCACATCCGCGAGGTGGGTGTCGAGCTGTACCAGCAGATGCTGGAGGACGCCGTCGCCAGCCTGAAGGCGGAAGGCGAGGGGGCGGAGATCGACCGCGGCTGGTCGCCGGCCATCAACGTCGGCGCGGCGGTGCTGATTCCCGAGGATTACGTACCGGACCTCAACGTCCGCCTGAGCCTCTATCGTCGCCTCTCGGACGCCGAGAACAGCGAGAGCCGCGAGGCCCTCGCGGCCGAGCTGATCGATCGCTTCGGCCCGCTGCCGGACGAGGCGAAGCAGCTGCTGCGCATCGTCGGCATCAAGGCTGACTGCAAGACGGCCTGCATCGAGCGGATCGACGTCGGGCCCAAGGGCGCGGTGCTGACCCTGCGCGACAACGCCTTCCCCAATCCGGCGGGTCTGGTCGGCCTGATCCAGAAGAACCACGCCTTCTGGAAGATCCGGCCGGACCAGAAGATCGTGGTCAAGGGCGACTGGGACACGGCCGAGGACCGGCTGAAGGTGGCCGAGCGGATCACCGCCGACCTGGCCCGGGTGGCGCGGGCCGGCTAGCGCCCGATGTCGGCGTGGGCCCGTTCGAGGACGACGGCGGGCGATTCGCCGGCGGCGACCTCGGCCACGCCGACCTCGAACTCGACCACGAACGGCGACTGGTCCGGTCCGGCGTCGAAGGCGGTGCAGCCGATCACCGCGGCGATGCGGTCGGCGGCGATGCGGGCGGCGGGACCGCGGGTGGCGGGCAGGGCCAGGGCGAAGACGTCGGACGAGAGCCGCGCGGCGGTGTCCTCGGTGCGGATCAGGCGCGAAACCATGGCCCCGACCTGGGGCAGGGCGCGATCGAGCCAGCCGCCCTGCCGCGCCGCGACCACGGCGGGGGTGTCGGCCACGCGCAGCACGGCCACCGACAGCGGCCGGCGGCGCAGCCGGGCGCCCTCGGCGACCCGCGCGAGGTGTCCGGCGAACAGCTCGGCGGTGAAGAGGCCGGTGGCGGGGTCGGTCAGGCCGGAGCCGCGGGCGCCTTCCAGGGTCCGGCGGATGGCCACATGCCGGCGATGGGCGCGGGCGAGGTCGACCACCCGCTCAGCCGTCTCCTCCTCCGCCGTGTCGGCGGCGGCGACGTCGGCGAAGCCCCGGTTGTAGAGCTCCGACAAGTTTATCTCCGCCGCCCCGCGCAGGTAGAGCACCACCGGCACGTGGTAGAGGCGGGTGTTCCGCTTCATCCCGGAGGCGATCGAGAGGGCGGGCGCGTGGTCGTCGGCGCCCCAGAGCACGGCGGCGTCGAACGGGCGCTCGTGCAGGTAGTCAAAGGCCGTATAGGGCGTGGGAGCGGCCACCACGTCGCAGCCGCGCTCGGAGAGGGCGTTGGACAGCGCCAGGAAGCGGCGGTCAGGCTTGCCGGCGGCGAGCACCCGCAGCGGGGTGACGTCCGGCTCGGGCGTCGGCAGCGGCTCGCCGCGCGCCGCGAAGGTCGCCTCGCGGAGATGGACCTCCTCCTCGGCGATGGCGCTGCGGACCAGGTGCTCGAGCCGCAGGGCGGCCTGCGCCGGGTGGGGCGGCGACGACATGGCGATCTCCGCCAGCCCCTCCGCCCAGCCGGTCGCCGCCGGCCCCACCGCCAGCACCGGCAGCCGTCGCGGCGACGTCACCTGGCGCAGCGCCGTCACGCCCGCGTCGGCGTCGGGCAGACGGGAATCGAGCACCACCGCCTCCAGCGGCCAGTCGATCAGCACCTGCAGGCCTCCGGCCAGGGAGCGGGCGGTGACGGTGCGCCAGCCGAGGGCGTCGAGCCCCTGACACAGGGGACCGATCAGGTCGTCGTCGGGCGCGACGACCAGGATGCGCGGATCGGATGCCAAGGACAGGTCTCTCCAGCCGTCCAGCCCCCCGGACGGTCTTCATGGCCGCAGACCATAGCGACCCGCCCCGCGGCGAGGCAACCTGGCAGGAGCGATTGTCGCGTCGGGCGGCGATGCGGTTCCCTCGCGGCCGGTTTCGGCCTAGGAAGACAGCGGTCAGGGGCGGTCGGGGAACCGGATTGGACGCAGCATCGGAACGCAAGGCCGCCGCGCGCGGGCCCGACCCCAGGTTCTGGGGGCGGCTGGCGACCCGGGCCTTCGCCCGCAGCTGGGGCCGCGACGTGATGCTCTACACGGGCGGCGTCTCCTTCTTCGCCCTGCTGGCCGTCTTCCCCGCCATCGCCATCCTGATCGGCTTCTACAAGGCGGTGCTGAGCATCGGCCAGGTCAGCGCCCAGGCTGCGGCCCTCGCCGACGTCATGCCCTACGCCGCCCGCGCCATCTTCCTGCAGGAGATCGAACGGCTGGCCAACGCCTCGGCCGGCACCGTCTCGACCCAGAGCTTCCTCGCCCTGGTGATCGGCGGCTATGCGGCCCATCGCGGCTTCAAGGCGCTGCTCGCCGGCCTGAACCTGATTCATGACGAGACCGAGCCGCACGGCTTCTTCCGCTTCAACCTGCTGGCCTTCTTCGTCGCCCTGTTCGCCTTCGCCCTGTTCACCGTGGTCTCGGGCGCGGTCGTCACCTCGCGCCTGCTGGCCCACGCCGGCCCGGGCGAGGGTTCGGGCGGGCTGCCGCTGAACGGCGTGTGGCCGGCGCTCGGCCTCGCGGTCGGCCTGACGCTGCTCTACCGCTACGCCATGTCCCACCGCACGCCGGTGGCCTGGGTTCCGGCGATCACCGGCGGGGTCATCGCCACCCTGTTCTCGACCATCTCCTCGTGGCTGTGCGCCATCTACGTCGAGCAGATCGCGCCGCTGGGCGCGACCTACGGCTCCGTCGGCGCCGTGGTGGTGCTGCTCATCTGGCTGTCGTGGAACGTGAACGCCATCTTCTACGGCGGCGCCTTCGCCACCGAGATGGAGATCGCCGACCGCGCCCGGGCGGCCCCCGACCTGCCGGAGCCGGCGGAGGCGGGCTCGGAGCGGGTGGTCAGCCTGTCGGCGCGGCGGGCGTCTCGACCGCGATAGACAGCACGCCGTCGCTTTCGTCGACGGAGACGACGCGGCCGCCGAGCTGATCCATCAGGAAGGGCACGTCGATCCGCGCCATCGGGTCGGTGGCCAGCAGGGTCAGGCGCGCGCCCGGGGGCGCGGCGCGCATCGCCTTCTGCAGCTTCAGGCTCGGCGTCGGGCAGCGGTGGCCGCGGGCGTCGACGATCATGCGCCGATCCGCCCGAGCAGGAGCCGCAGGGCGACCCGGACGCTCTCCAGCCTCACCGCCTCGCGACCGAGGTCGCCGAACCGGTGTTCCGCGTGGATGACGCCGGCGGGTCCGGCGGCGGCGAAGTGGACCAGGCCGACGGGCTTGGCGTCCGATCCGCCGCCCGGGCCGGCGATGCCCGTGACGGCCACGGACAGCTGCGCCGCCGAGTGGCGGATCGCGCCCTCCGCCATGGCCCGGGCCACGGCTTCCGAGACCGCTCCCTCGGCCTCGATCAGGCCGGCGGGGACGCCGAGCATGCCGGCCTTGGCGGCGTTGCTGTAGGTGACGAAGCCGCGGTCGACGACGGCCGAAGAGCCCGCCACGGCGGTGAGGGCGGCCGAGACCAGGCCGCCGGTGCAGCTCTCGGCGCAGGCGACGGCGAGCCCGGCCGAAGCGGCCGCGCCGACCACCTCACGGGCGAGGATCTGGATGTCGTCGGGGAACATGCACGGCCCTTTCCGAACCGGCGGCGAGTCACGCTAGGCTGGCGACGGCCGGATCGCCGGCATCATACGGGGCGGGCATGAGCGAGACCACCATCGACACGGCGCCCGCAGCGCCCGCCGACCGGCTGACGCCGCTCCTGTTCGCCCTCGCGATCTTCACCTCGGCCTCGCTGGTCTTCGTGGTCCAGCCCATGGTGACCAAGCTGATCCTGCCGATGCTGGGCGGCTCGCCGGCGGTGTGGAACACGGCGATGGTGTTCTTCCAGGCGGCGCTGCTCGTCGGCTACGGCTACGCCCACCTGCTGCAGCGGATCGGCTCGATCCGGGCCCAGGTCGGCGTGCACCTCGGCCTGCTGGCGCTGGCCGCCCTGTTCCTGCCGCTGCGGGTCAGCGGCCTGCTCGGCGATCCCGACCCGGCCGCGCCGATCCTCTGGCTGCTGTCGACCCTGGCCCTGTCTGTGGGCGCGCCGTTCGCCGTCCTGTCGGCCACCGCGCCGCTGCTGCAGGCCTGGTACGCGCGGGTGCGGGCCGGCCACGCGGACGGGCGCAATCCCTACGTCCTCTACGCCGCCTCCAACCTCGGCAGCTTCCTCGCCCTGCTGTCCTATCCCGCCCTGATCGAGCCGCTGGCCGCCCTGTCGGGCCAGCGCTGGGGCTGGACCGCGGGCTACGTCGCCTTCGGGCTGATGATCGTGGCGCTGGCCCTCGTCGTATGGCGCCGCCGGCTGGACCGGAGCGCGGAGCCTGCGCCGCTGGCCCGCTCGGCGGCCATTCCGTGGCGCGAGAAGGGGGTGCTGGTGCTGCTCGCCGCCGCGCCCTCCAGCCTGATGCTGGGCGTCACCGCCCACCTGTCGACCGACGTCGCCTCGGCGCCCTTCCTGTGGGTCATTCCGCTGGCGCTGTACCTGCTGACCTTCGTCATCGCCTTCCAGAACCGGCCGTGGATCCCCCTGTCGGTCACCCTCGCGGTGCAGGCGGCGGTGGGCGCGGTCGTGGTGCTGATCGTCGCCTTCCGCTCGGCGAGCTGGGGCATGGCCTTCGGCATCCATCTGGTCGCCTTCTTCTTCGCCGCCCTGATGTGCCACCAGCTGCTCGCGGCCCGGCGGCCGCCCCCGGACCGGCTGACGGAGTTCTACCTTCTTCTGTCGCTCGGCGGCGTGGTCGGCGGCGCCTTCACCGCCCTGCTGGCGCCGGTGATCTTCAACATGGTCTGGGAGTACCCGCTGGTGCTGGTGCTGGTCGGCCTGGCGCGGCCGTGGGGGCGGGGACCGCTGACCCGGACGCAGACGGCGCTGCTGCTCGCCGCCGCCGTGGTCGCCCTCGCGCCGGTGCTGCTTTCGCTGTGGCTGAACGCCAACGACGGGGCCCGCGGGCGCTTCTACGAGCTGTTCCCCGGCGGCATGGGACAGCTGGCGATGATCATGCTGATCCCCGCGGCGATCTGCGCCTTCCTGGTGCGCGGCCGCGCCCTGGCCTTCACCGCCGTGCTGCTGATGATCACCCTGTCGGCCCAGTGGATCGCCCGCGGCTACGACTGGAGCCTGTCCGAGCGCAGCTTCTTCGGCGTGATGCGCGTCGCCAATGCGCCCGATCCGCGGATGGGCGGGGACGTGCACGTGCTGATGCATGGCACCACCCTGCACGGCGCCCAGGCCCGCAACGAGCTGAACGAGTGCGCTCCCACGCTCTACTACAACACCGCGACCCCGATCGGTCAGTCGGCCCTGATGGTCCAGCGGCGCGGCCCGGCCCGCATCGGCGTCGTCGGGCAGGGCTCGGGGGCGATGGCGGCCTACAAGCGGGCGGAGGACCGGCTGACCTTCTTCGAGATCGATCCGATGGTCGACCGGCTGTCGCGCGACCCGCAGTGGTTCAGCTACATCTCGGCCTGCGCCGAGGGACCGGTCGACACCGTGCTGGGCGACGCCCGGCTGACGCTCGCCGACCAGCCGGCGGGCAGCTACGACCTGCTGATCATCGACGCCTTCTCCTCGGACGCGGTGCCCACCCACCTGCTGACCCGTGAGGCCGTGGCCGGCTATCTGCGGCTGCTGAAGCCGGAGGGGGTGGTGCTGTTGCACCTCTCCAACCGCAACCTGGAGATCACCCTGCCGGCCATCGCGGCGGCGCAGGAGCTGGGCGTCCCGGTCCTGCACCAGATCTACTACGAAAGCGGCGCGGCGCCGGACATGGCCGAGGCCTCGACCGAGGCGGTCGTGCTCGGGCGGAGCGAGGCGGCGCTCGCCGACTTCCGCGCCGATCCGCGCTGGAAGGCGACGCGGCGCACCGGGATCCGGGCGTGGAGCGACGACTATGTGAACCTGTTCGGCGCCCTGTGGCGCAGCTGGTTCCCGCCGCCGGAGCGGCCGTTCTAGAGCGGGGCGGGCAGGTCGATGGTGGCGACGGCCTGGGCGGCCAGGCCCTCGCCGCGGCCGGTGAAGCCCAGTCCCTCGGTCGTCGTGGCCTTGACGCTGACGGCGTCGAGCGGAAGCGCCAGCAGGCCGGCCAGGCGCTCGCGCATGGCCTGACGGTGCGGCTTCACCTTCGGCCGTTCGCAGATCAGGGTCACGTCAACGTTGATCAGGCGGCCGCCGCGGGCGTGCAGGCGCTCCACCGCATGGACCAGGAAGCGGTCGGAGGCGGCGCCCTTCCACTGCGGATCGTCGGGCGGGAAGTGGTCGCCGATGTCGCCGTCGCCCATGGCCCCGAGGATCGCGTCGGTGAGGGCGTGCAGGCCGGCGTCGGCGTCGGAATGGCCGATCAGGGTGCGGTCGTGGGGGATCTCGACGCCGCACAGCCAGACCGCATCGCCCGGTCCCCAGCGGTGCACGTCGAAGCCGGAGCCGGTCCGGGTCTGGCGCGGGATCAGGGCCTCGGCCATGGCGAAATCCTCGGGGAAGGTGAGCTTGAGCAGACGGGGGTCGCCGTCGACGAGGCGGACCCGCCCGCCGGCGCGCTGCACCACGGTCGCCTCGTCCGTGGCGGCTTCGC